>Ga0316620_10000745_pt1 | contig 13353 bp, 8 predicted proteins | sample OWC_Aug_M1_C1_D5_FD_207651 | JGI IMG/M metagenome (GOLD analysis project Ga0316620, IMG submission 207651) | Wetland soil microbial communities from Old Woman Creek delta, Ohio, United States - OWC_Aug_M1_C1_D5_B | ecosystem: Environmental > Terrestrial > Soil > Wetlands | place: USA: Ohio... | reverse complement strand
TCCCTGCCGGCGCTGATCGTCAAGGGTGCTTCGGTGGCGGGCGTGCGTGTCCCGGCAACCAGCTTGCAGGGGCTGTCGAACCTCCTGGCCGGCCTCTGCCTTGCCCTCACCGCCTACTATCTGATTGCCGGGTACGCATTTTGGGAATGGGGGGCATTCATCAACCGTCACGAGATCAAGGCCGCGATCCGCGCTCGCGCGGTGGCGGGAGTGGTCGCCTATGCGCTGAGCGTCAAGCTCGCGCTGGTCCTTGCCCTGACCGCCTTGGCCGTGGCCATGGTGGCCCTGCTGAGTCGGTGGTTGGCGCGCGCCGGTCGACCGCCGAAGGTGGCGCGGACTTTGGCGGCGGCGCTGGCGGTCGCGGCCTTCGGTCTGGCGCCGCAGCTCAGCGGCGGTGGAGGAGGGGATCCTGCCCTCTCGTCGCCCGTCATCCAGGCCGTGGCGCCGCAACCCTTCCACTCGGACGGCCTGCCAGGGGACTGGCCGCGGCCATCACTCGCGGATTTCCGACTGCCCGCTCCCGGGGGGACGATCAAGGCCGAGGAGGCCAGCCTCTTCGGCGCGGCCGATGGCCTGGACGTGATCATCGTGGTTCTCGAGTCGGTGCGCAGGGCGAGCCTCGGGCTCTACGGCCGCGCTCGCGATCCGATGCCGAACCTAACGCGGTTGAGCGAGCACGGAATCGTTTTTACCAATGCCTATGTGAACCAGCCGCGGAGCTGCAAGACGATGGCCTCGTTGATGTTGGGGATCTATCCCGACCCGCGCCTGCGAGCCCTGACATGGCAGGACGAGAGGATGGAGGGGCACGAGAGCTTGCTCAGCCGCCTGCGCGAGCGTGGCTACTCGTCCTACTTCGGCATCATGGCGGATCACGATGCGGACAACTACACCGCGTTTCTCCAGGCGGTGAGCGGTGGGCTGGACCGGGCGGTGGGGTTCGAGGAGCTCGGTCCGTCGGCCCGGCCCACGGTCACCACCGGCGACGACCTGATCTTGATCGAGGACTACTTGGGTTGGTACCAACGTCAGGCTGGGCCGAGCGTTGCGGTGCTGTGGCTGATGGGGGCACACTTCCCCTACGATGCGCATCGCAAGTCATTCGCGGAAAACGACATCGTCGATCGCTATGACAACTGCCTGTACGCGTCAGACGTCGCCATCGGCGCGCTCTTCGCCGAGCTTGAGCGCATGGGAAGATCCGAGCGCGTGCTCGCCCTCGTGCTCGCTGATCACGGCGAGGCACTGGCTGAGAAGACCGGAGACACGATCCACGGCAAGCTCTTCTACGACTACTCGGTGCGGGTGCCGTGCGTCCTCCTCGGCCGCGGAGTCTTCTCCAAGGCGCAGCAGTGTTCGGCCCGCTTCCAGGTCAAGGACCTCACTGCGACGCTGCTTTCCCTTCTCGGTGACCCTTCGGGCATGAGGCAGTCGCAGAACATCTTCGGCAAGCACCCCGACGACCCGATCTACATGAGTAACGTCTTCCAGGACTTCAAGCTGGCGAAGCTCGCCGGCTCGGAGAAGTTCGTATTTCGGCCTGGGATCCGCGCGAGCTACCTGTACGACACGAGCGAAGATGCCGAGGAGGCGACGAATCGCATCGACCGGCTCGACCGCGAGGAAATCCAGCGTCGGCAGCGGGAGCTGCTGCAGTGGTACTACTATCAGATCGAGTACTTGGAACGAGAGTTCCCGCCAGTTCCGTGAAGCCAGCTGGGGCCGGGCGTAGTCCGCTATTCCTCGCGCTCGTCGAGCTGCGAGCTGTCGAGGTCGACCATGGACACGCCCGGGGCGTACTCCTCGAACTCGGGCTCGGCCAGGTGGGCCATCCGGCGCACCACGTCGCGGATCCGCCGGGCCTGCTCGGCCACGACTTCGAGCTCGGCCAGGACGTCGTCGTCGATGCCGGACGAGCGCGCCCGCAACACGTCGAGCGCGCCGGTGATGCCCTGCAGGGGGTTGTTGATCTCATGGCCGAGCGAGACCACTGCGGCCAGCAGGCCGGCCAGCCGAGCGCTGCGCTCGCTCTCGCGACGGAGGAGCTCGAGCCTGAGCTGGGTCTTGACCCTGGCGATGAGGATCTCGGGCTTGACCGGCTTGGTGACATAGTCGACCGCGCCGACACGGAACGCCTCCAGCTCCTGCTCGCTCTCGCGCATGGCGGTGAGGAACACGACCGGGATTCGCGCCAGCTCGGGCTCGCGTTTGAGGGCCTCGCAGACCTCGATCCCGCTCATGCCGGGCATCATGAGATCGAGCAGGATGAGGTCAGGCCGCCGCTCGCGCACACTGGCCATGGCCGCCACCCCCCCGAGCGCGGTTCTGACCTCGAGCCCCTCCTCGCTGAGGATGGCGTCGATCAGGTCGAGGCTCTCGGGGGTGTCATCGACCACCAACACCGTCAGCCCGCCAAGGTCGGGATCGGCTTGTGGCGCGTCGTTCGTCACGATCGGGTCTCCGTCCACTTGCGGTGTCGCAGAGAGCCTGGAGTGTACCACCGGCGGTGGGCTGAAGCCGCGGGCGGGCGGCGCGTAGTCGAGCGGCTCGTCGCCCGACGCCGGTGGTTCCCGACCCGGCGACTCACCTCGACCTGCCTGGGAAGCCGCGGCATGACTCGGCTGATGGTGCATGAGCAACGCCCGGCCCGCCCGTCGATGCTACGATGGGGCAGGCGGTTTCCGTGCTTCGCCCGTCGCCCTTCTGTCCACGCCGTCGCGGCGCGGCCTTGGCTCTCGCGGCCCTGCCGGTCTGGTCAGCCATCGCGCCCCTCCCTGCGTCTCCAGATCGGCTCGGCAGCCGGGACCGGCGTCGCCATGAGCTCAATCTCAACCCTGCGGGCGCCGGGGTGGCCCGGGCCAGGCTTCCTCTCGGCCAATGAGCCGCGGCGTGGTAAGGCGGGTCCTCCTGGTAGCGTCCGTCGCGCTGCTGTGCGGCGCCTGGGCCGTGGGTCAGTCGCAGCTCACGGCCGTGCCCGAGTACGAGCTCAAGGCCGAGTTCGTGGGTCGCTTCACCCTCTTCGTGGACTGGCCACCGGGTAGCCTGCCCGCGCCTCCGGCCCCGTTCGTGATTGGCGTCATCGGCGACAGCCCGGTTGCCGGCTACCTCGAGAAGCGGGTGGCGGGCGAGCTGGTCAAGGACCGTCCGGTGGTCGTCCGGGAGGGGGTCGAGCTGGACGAGGTCGGGCAGTGCCAGCTGCTGTTCATCTCCAGCAGCGCCGAGGCCAGTCTCGAGCGCATCCTCGAGCTGACCAAGGACCGACCGATCTTGACCGTGGCCGACAGTGAGGGCTTTGCCGAGCGCGGCGTGCTGATCAACTTCCTGGTCCTGGACCGCCACGTCCACTTCGAGATCAACGAGTCGGCTGTGGATCGGAGCGGGCTGCGATTCGGGTCGAAGCTGTATCGGCTGGCCCGCCTGGTCGGGCCCCAGGCGGGGTAGGCGGACCGTGCGTCTGCGCCCCCGTTCCATCCGCGCCAAGCTCATCGGCATCGTCGCCGCGGTCACCGTCAGCACCTTGGTGATCGGCTTCGCGGTGGTTCTCGTCAATGACGTCAGGACCTTCCGGCGCGACATGGTCGAGCACACGTCGCTGGTCGCCCGGGTGATCGCCGAGTACTCGGTCAGTGACCTCGTCTTCCAGGACCAGGGCGCGGCGCTCGAGACCCTGTCCAAGCTCGCCGGCGTGCCCATGCTGGAGCACGCCCACCTCTACGACGCCGAGGGCCGCAGCTTCGCCCACTGGGGTCGGGCCGCGGAGACCGAGGTCGAGCTGGCCAGCTTCGCGCCCTCGGTCCGCTTCGGCGAGGGATCGCTGCACGTGGTGCAGCCGGTGACCTACGAGGGACGGACCTTCGGCACCCTCTACCTGCGCGCCTCGACCGCCGCCCTGGAGACCAAGCTGCTGCGTCACGTGATGATCATGGTCGGGCTCGCGCTCAGCCTGGTCGGGCTCGCCCTGTTCGCCACCTACAAGCTGCAGCAGATCATTTCCGGGCCCATTCTCGGCCTGGCGGCGACGGCCCGGCAGATCTCCGAGACCGGTGATCACTCGATCCGGGCCACGCCTCAGGGGGATGACGAGATCGCGGCCCTCTGCGCGAGCTTCAACGACATGCTCGAGCAGATCCACCAGCGCCAGCTGGAGCGCGATCAGGCCGTGCTGCGGACCCGCGAGAAGAGCCAGTTCCTGGCCGCCATGAGCCACGAGCTGCGGACGCCGTTGAACTCGATCATCGGCTTTGCCGAGATCCTTCTGTCGCGTTCCGACGGCCTCGAGGGACGGGAGAAGAAGTTCCTCAACAACATCTACAAGTCCGGCCAGCACCTACTCGGGATCATCAACGACATTCTCGACCTGTCCAAGGTGGAGGCGGGGAGGATGGAGTTTCACCCCGAGCCGGTGTCGGTGCCGGCGGTGATCGAGGGCGTCGTGGCGGTGATGAAGGGCGCCTCGAGCAAGCGCCGCGTCGAGCTCAGGGTCGAGGTCCCGGTCGAGCTGCCGCTGATCGTGGCCGACGCGGTCAAGCTCAAGCAGGTGTTCTTCAACCTGCTCTCCAACGCGGTCAAGTTCTCGCCCGAGCAGTCGTTGGTCCGCATCGCGGCGCGCGAGCTCCCCGCCGCCGAGTCGCCGCTCGGGGAGGATGCGGTCGAAGTGTCGGTCGCCGACCGGGGCATCGGCATCTCGCCCGAGGACCAGAGGAAGATCTTCCTGCCCTTCCGCCAGGCCTCGAGCGGCGTGGCCCGCCGCTTCGAGGGTACGGGCCTCGGCCTGTCGCTGGTGCAGACCTTCGTCGACATGCACGGCGGGCGGGTGACCCTGGACAGTGAGCAAGGTGTGGGGAGCACCTTCACGGTGGTGCTGCCGCGACGGCTGGCGCGGGCCGGGGCGGGGGGCCAGGCCGAGGGCGAGACCGAGGTCGAGCGGGTCCTGGTGGTCGGCGGCAACCGACCGACCATGGACCGCATCCGCCGCGAGCTTGGCGCTGGGCGCTTCGAGACCATGTCGGCGGGCAACCCGCAGGAAGCCATGGAGCTGGTGCGCCAGCTGAACCCGGCCGCGATCATCGTCGACATCGACCTGCCCGCGGCCGACGGCTGGGAGGTTCTCGCCGAGCTCAAGATGTACCGCAAGTCGGCCGGCGCGCCGGTGGTCCTCTACTCCGTGCACGCCGAGAACGAGGTCGGTTTGCTCCTCGGCCTCGACGACTACTTCATCAAGCCCCTGGGCATCGAGAAGATCGTCACCCGGTTCGACAAGCTCGCCCGCGCCAGGGGCACGCGGGGAACGCGGATCCTGCTCATCGACGAGGACCGTGCGGTGCACGACCAGCTGGAGTCGAGGCTGGTGCCGCTCGGGGTGCGGGTGGTCCACGCGCTGTCCGGCGACAGTGGGGTCGCCGAGGCCACCGAGGAGCCGCCCGAGGTGATCGTGCTCGACCCGATGATGGAGGACATGGACGGCTTCCGCACCGCGGTCCGGCTGCGGTCGTTCCCCAAGACGACCGGCGTGCCGCTGGTCGCCCTGACCGCTGCCGAGCTCAGCCAGGAGGCCCGGCGCAAGCTCGACCGCAAGATCTCCACCCTGGTCCAGCAGGGCGAGGTGGAGCGTCAGCCGCTGCCCGAGATCGTGCGCCAGCTGCTCAACCGACCCTGCCGGTAGGCGCAGGGAGAACGGCTCGATGGCGGGCCGGCCGTTGGCTCTTCCTTGTCGGTGGTGGCTGAGCGCCGTTCGGACAATCCCCTCAGCCCCCCAAAGTGGTATGCTCGAATCACGAGGCGCATCGGTCCGAGCGACAACCCGGCCAGACGGTCGCCACGCTCGTGGCGAAGAGGGGGCGGAGATGAGGTGGAAGCTGCTCTGCCTTCCTGTGGTTGCGGCTCTCCTGGCGTCAGGCGTCGGGAGTCTTCCCGGCGACGCCTGGGGTGTGGACTACGAGGGCTACTACCTGTTCAACGGGGAGTATCCCAGCGACGAGGAGACGAGCTACTCCGGTGAAGGGTCCGACAACATCCAGGGCATCACCCACGATGACGACAACTGGTTCATCAGTCAGACCCTCCAGCTCTGGAAGATCCCGGTGGCATGCGATCTCAACAACGACGACGACTTCAGCCACTGTCCGGGCGCGATTCACAAGCAGCTGTCGGACTACGCCGAGCTCGCGGGTTACAACCACATCGGGGACATGTCCTACTACGAGGGCTACGTCGTCGCCGCGGTGGAGGCGGCCTCGCCCCAGACCCATGCCATCGTCCTCTTCAGGGCGGACGACCTGAGCTACGTCGGCCGGGCCGAGCTCCCCGGCCTTTTCCCGGCCTGCTATGTGGACAGTCAAACGGCCCTGTCGATGGGCTGGGTCGGCATCGACGATGAAGGCTACGTGTACGGCGCCGGTGACTGTGTCACCTGGGGGCACAAGTACTCCCTGAACTGGGATCAGCTGCCGGGCGCTCCGGTGACCCTGACCTTCGTCGAGCAGATCGACTTCCTGGACGAGAATGGCGCCGCGCTCGAACTGCTGCATACCCAGGGCGGCGTCTTCTCGGAGAGCGGCGACCTGCTCTACATGCTCACCGGCGTCATCGCGGGGGACTGTCCTTATGGATCGGATGTCGACGAGGGCTACATGGAGGAGAACGGGGGAATCCACGTCTTCGACACCCAGTCCTGGCGGCGGGTCGAGAGGTCAACCAACGGCACCGGTGGTCATTTCGACTACGAGTTCCATCCCGGCCTGCTCGGCGGCTGCGATGAGCCGGAGGGGATCACCATCTGGGATCTAGACGAAAGGTGCGGCAGCGATCCCAACTGCGCGCCGGGAATCAGGGGTCAGCTCCATGCCGTGATGCTCGACAATGACTTGGCCCCTGATGATGATGACGTTACGCTCTACAGCTACCTCAACACCATCCATGTCGATGGCGCCTACTCGGGCGAGGAGACCGGCGAGCCGCACAAGCCGTTCAACACGGTCGGCGAGGCCAATAGCCTGGCCTGGGATGGGGCGCGGATCAGCTTCGAGCAAGGCTCCTACCGGGAAGCGGTCACCTTCTCGAAGAAGATCCAGCTGCTGGCCGAGGATGGCACTGTGCACATCGGACTCCAGGGAGAACTCACGCTGACGCCCGACGGAGCGGTCAACCTCTCCCGGGGCGGTGCCGTGAAGGTCTACTGAGGAGAGGAGAACGACCATGAAGAAACAGCTCTTGGCGGCGCGCGTGGTGGTGGCGCTGGTCCTTGTCATGCCGTGCACCTGGGCGGCGGCGGGCTTCCCCGGCACCGACGTCTTCCTGCCTTCGGTAGGGCGGGCCGCCGGCGCGGCGGGGTCCGAGTGGTACACGACGGTGTGGGTCCACAACCCCGGCTCGCAGGCGGCCAACGTGCAGGTGCTCTTCCTGCTGCGCGATCAGGCAAACCCGAGCCCGGCGAGCTTCAGCGGCAGCTTCGCCCCGGGGGAGACCATTCGCTTCGCGGATGCGATCACGGACATGTTTCACACCACTGGCCTCGGCGCCCTGAGGTTTGTCTCGGACCAGAGGCTGCTCGTCGTGTCGCGCATCTACTCGCAGCCGGCGGGTGGTGGGGAGGCCGACTCGGTCGGTCAGTTCTTCGCCGGCGTTCCCGCCGAGCTCGCGGTCGGACAGGGTCGGCCTGCCGCCATGCTCGGCGTCTACCAGACCCAGCCCGCGGTCGACTCCCAGTTCCGCTACAACTTCGGCTTCGTCGAGACCACCGGCGCCTCGGCCACGGTGCGGGTCAGGGCCCTGGAGACCGACGGGAGCGAGGTAGCGTCTCACGACTACAGCATCGGCGCCTTCGAGGCCAGGCAGTACTCCATCGACTACCTCGTGCCCGGCATCGACTCCATCAACCTCCGGCTGGAGGTCGAGGTGATCGCGGGCAGCGGGAGGGTGGTGGCGTACGGCTCCGGTCTGGCGAACCTGTCCAACGACCCCTCGACGTTCGAGATGAGCTTCCCCCCGGAGCTTCTCGAGAGCACGGCCGGCGAGGTCAGCCACGACTCGACCCTGAGCGGCAACGGCACCCCCTCGGCGCCGCTGGGAGTGGCCGACGGCGGGGTCAGCCAGGTCAAGCTGGCGGTGTCGGGAACGGCCACCTCGGGCAGCGTGCTCGGCACCGACGGCACCGAGCTGACGTGGCAGAGCGGGGGCGGGCTCACCCTCCCGTACTCCGCGAGCGCCAACACCTCGGCGCCCACCCCCCTCATCTCTGTGGAGAACTCAGGCAACGGGTATGGGCTCTTCGCGGCGACCGGAATCTTCGAGGGTTGGGTCGGCTTCTCCGACGGAGCAGTGGTGGGCCACGAAACGGTCAACCGCAACTCGGGCTACCTGGGCAGGGCTGACTGCGGGGTCTACGGCCACGCCTACTCGGGCCGTGGGGTGTACGGCGAGTCGAGCAGCGCCGCCGGCGTCTACGGCGTGAGCACGGTCGCCGACGGAGTCGTGGGGAGCTCGTCAGCGGCAACGAAGTCGGGAGTCTACGGCGCGACCAGTGCCGGCGATGGTTACGGCGTCTTCGGCCGCAACGACAACAGCGGCAGGTACGGCTACCTCGGCGGCCCCTACGGCGTCTACGGAACCGGGGGGTCGGCGCGCGGCGTGATGGGCGAGAGCTCCAGCGCCGCCGGCGTGTACGGGAAGAGCACCTCCGGGAGCGGCGTGATCGGGGAGAGCTCGAGCTGGACCGGGGTAGCCGGGTCGAGCCAGGCCAGCAACGGCGTGACCGGGATCACCGCAGCTGCCGGCAAGAGTGGCGTGTGGGGTGATTCCACCGCCGGTGTTGGCGTCACCGGGTCGAGCGCAGGTGACGTCGGGGTGAGCGGGGTGACCACCTCGAACAATGCGGAAACCGCGGCGGTGTCGGCTCGCAACGACGGCGCCGGGATCGGGCTCTACGCTGCGGCGGGCTCGAGCGAGCTGGCGGCGGTCCTGCGTGGTAACGTCCACGTGCTCAGTCACTCCAGCGGGGCCATCGTGCTCGAGCTGGGCGAAGGGCTGGACTACGCCGAGGGCTTCGACCTCTCCACCAAGGCGGGTGCGGAGCCGGGCTCGGTGCTGGTCATCGACCTCCTCGAACCGGGCAAGCTCACTCTGTCGACAGCTGCCTACGACCGCAGGGTGGCGGGCGTCGTGGCCGGCGCCGGCGACCTGGGCTCGGGTGTCCGGCTCGGCGGCGACCGCTTCGACGAGCATGTTGCTCTGGCTGGCAGGGTCTACTGCAACGTCGACGCGACCGAGGCCGGGGTGGAGCCGGGAGACCTGCTGACCACCTCGGCCACGCCGGGGTACGCGATGAAGGCCGGCGACGTCACTCGGGCGCAGGGCGCGGTGCTCGGCAAGGCGATGGAGCGCCTCGAGCTGGGGCAGCGGGGCCGCATCCTGGTGCTGGTCACCTTGCAGTAGCGTCGACCTGGCGCGCGGGTGGTGGGCTCGCGGCTCGCGTTGCCCTCTGCGAGGCACGCTCCGGCGGGTTGCGGGCGACGCCCCCCGCTGTGCTATCGTCCTGCCTTGACCGGAAGCTCATGGGGGGACTCCGTGATGCAAGAAGCCGAGACCAGCAAGCCCAGGTTGCTCCCTGACAGCGCCTACCGCAAGCTCAAGCCGGGAGAGGTCTACCAGCCGGTCGTGCCGGCCGGAGACCTCCGCCCCGAGGTGACCAAGTGGTCGATCGGGACGGGCGTGGCCATGGTCGTCGTCTTCACCGCGGCCTGCGCCTACATGGCCCTGCGCGCGGGCAACGCGATCGAGGCCTCGATTCCGATCGCGATCCTGGCCATCTTCTTCGGACGGCTGCGCCAGGTTCACAGCACCATCCTCGAGAACGTGATGGTGCAGAGCGTCGGCCAGGCGGCGGGCGTGGTGGCCGCCGGCGCGACCTTCGTCGTGCCCGCCCTCTACATCAACCGGGTCTCGGCCTCGTGGTGGCAGATCTTCCTCGCCTGCCTGGTCGGCGGCTGCCTGGGAACGGTGCTGATCATCCCCCTGCGCCGGTACTTCGTGAAGGACCTGCACGGCGAGCTGCCGTTCCCCGAGGCGACCGCCATCAACAACATCCTGGTCACGGGCGAGAGCGCGAGCGGGGGTGCGGGCAAGATCCTGCTCATCGCGTTCGCCGTCGGTGGGTTGTTCGACTTCGCGATCGAGGCCTTGCACCTGTGGAACTCCAACCTGTCGAGCAGCACGCTCCTCCACGGCTTCGGTCAGGGCGCGCGGGTCGAGATCGGTGTGAGTGCCATTGCGGCCCTGTTCGGGCTCGGCTACATCATCGGCGCCCGCTACGCGTCGATCATCGCTTCCGGCTCGGTTCTGGCCTCGCTCGTCATCGTCCCTGTCATCTATGTCTTCGGCAAGCAGCTCGGTTCGTTCGCCTTCGCCGGGACGTCGTACGACATCGCCAGCATGAGCTCGAGCCAGATCTTCGGCGCCTTCGTCAAGCCGATCGGGATCGGGGCGATCGCGGTCTCGGGCCTGGTCGGGATCCTGCGCATGTGGAAGATCGTCGCCTCCTCGGTCACGCTCGGCTTCAAAGGGCTGTCGAAGTCGGCGACCACCGGCGTGGTCGCGGCCGAGCGCACCCAGCTCGACATGGCGCCCAAGAACGTGCTCCTCATCCAGCTCGCCTCGGCGCTCGCCATGGGCGCCCTGTTCGTCGCCGTGTCGTTGACCACGAAGGGCGGCGACGGGGCGCAGGCCTACGGTCTAGTCGCCAGCCTCAAGTTCGGCGCCGTCGGCATGGTGGTCGGCTTCCTCCTCTCTTTCCTGTTCACGCCGGTGGCGGCGCAGGCGATCGCCATCGTCGGGGTCAACCCGGTCTCGGGCATGACCCTGATCACGATCGTCCTCGCCATCGGCTGCATGATCATGGTCGGCGTCAAGGGCACGGCTGGGATGATTATCGCGCTGATCATCGGCACCGCCGTGTGCACCGCGCTGTCGACCTCCGGCGCCCTGATCACCGACTTCAAGATCGGCTACTGGCTCGGCTCGACGCCGCGGAACCAGCAGCGCTGGAAGTTCCTCGGCATGGTCGTGGCGTCGCTGGTGGTGGCGATGATCGTCCCCCTGATGGACAGCGCCTACCACTTCCTGGTCACGGACCCGGCCACCGGTCAGCTGGTGTCGAACGAGCAGGTCCTTCCGGCCCCGCAGGCCAATATGCTGGCGGCCGTGTCCCGGGGCCTGATGGACGATCCCGCGAACCAGCCCTGGCTCCTCTACGGGCTCGGCGGCATGGTGGCATTGATGCTGCTCATGGCCGGCGTGCCGATGCTCGCCTTCGCTCTCGGCATGTACCTGCCGATGTCGATCAACTCGGCGGTGCTGGCCGGGGCGATCGTGGCCTGGATCGTGTCCAAGACCGGGGGCAGCGAGGAGGTACGCCGGGTACGGGCCGAGCAGGGAACCCTGATCGCCTCCGGGCTGATGGCCGGGGCGGCCATCTTCGGCATCATCACCGCCGTCCTTCGGCTACCGAAGCTCGGCGCGCCAATCCAGTACCTCAGCGTCGGCATCAAGTTCCGGCTCGAGGAGGTCGTCGGTCAGGAGGGCATCGCCGTGCTCCACGAGCAGGCACTGGAGTGGTACACGGCGGCCAAAGGCCAGTGGCTCGGCCTGCTGATGCTGGTTCTGCTCGGCATCACGTGCTTCGCCCTCGCCCGGGTCGGCGCACGGTGGCAGCTCGAAGCGGAGAACAAGTCCGCCCAGGGCGAGTAGGGCTCATTGTCCCCGCGTCTCGCGCGCGATCCACTCGAGGAACGCTGGGTTGCCCTCGAGGATGGGCAGCGAGACCACGCACGGCACCTCGTAGCTGTGCAGGGCCTTGACTCGCTCGATCACCTGCGGCATTCGGGCAGAGGTGGTCTTGGCGATCAGGACCGCCTCCCGGTCGTCCTGGATCTCGCCCTTCCACCAGTACAGGGAGCTCACACCGTCGAGGATGTTGACGCACGCGACCAGACGCTCCTCGACCAATGCCCGGCCGATGGCGCGCGCCTCCTCGCGGCTGGCGGTGGTGACGTAGACGAATCGATGGTTCATCGGTTTCTCCCTCACCGTGGTTTGACGACGTCTCCGTGATCATCGAGAATAACCCGTATCTTCCCGGAGGAGGACGACCATGAGCCTTGACTGGTTGCCGAGGGACGACGAGCCGAAGGACCACAGGGTAGGCGGCGAGCAGTACTGGGGAACGCACGACAACCCGCCCTGCACGGTGGTCGAGAAGAAGCCGCTCCGCGACCCGGACGGCAAGGTCGTCGACGACCTCTACGTGGCCTGGGTGACGCTCAACAACCCCAAGCAGTTCAACTCCTACACCACCGCGATGGTCAAGGGGGTGATCGCCGGCTTCGCCAACGCGAGCCAGGACCGCAGCGTGGTCGCAGTCGTCTTCACCGGGGCCGGCGACAAGGCCTTCTGCACCGGCGGCAACACCAAGGAGTATGCCGAGTACTACTCGCGCCGGCCGCACGAGTACGGCGAGTACATGGACCTCTTCAACGGCATGGTCGACGGCATCCTCAACTGCAAGAAGCCGACTATCTGCCGGGTCAACGGCATGCGCGTGGCCGGTGGCCAGGAGATCGGCATGGCCTGCGACCTCGCCGTAGTCTCGGATATGGCGGTGCTCGGCCAGGCCGGGCCCAAACACGGCTCGGCCCCGGACGGTGGCTCGACCGACTTCCTGCCCTGGTTCCTGACCATTGAGGACGCGATGTGGAACTGCGTCTCGTGCGAGATGTGGTCGGCCTACAAGATGCGGCTCAAGGGTCTGGTCTCGCGGGTCGAGCCGGTGCTCAGGCGGGGCGACGAGTGGATTCGCAACCCGCTCGTCATCACCGACCGCTACGTGGACAACGGCGAGATCGTGTACGGCGAGCTCAAGCGCGGCGAGGAGGCCAAGGCGGCCAAGGAGCTGCTCAAGCAGCTGGCGGTGGACTTCGGACGCCTGGACAAGTCGGTGGACGAGATCGTGTGGCGCTTCGCCAACCTCTTCCCGGGCTGCCTGCAGAAGTCCCTCGACGGCATCCGCGCCAAGAAGAAGTTCTTCTGGGATCAGACCAAGCTCGCCAACCGGCACTGGCTGGCGGCCAACATGCAGGGCGAGGCCTTCCTCGGCTTCACCGCGTTCAACACCCGCAAGATCACCGGCACCGACGTCATCGACTTCATCAAGTTCCGGCAGGCCATCGCCCGCGGTCAGGCCATGGACGAGAGCCTGTTCGAGCAGGTGCTGGGCAAGCCGCAGGAGTAGGAAGGGTGCCAGGGCAGACCCAGGTGAGAAAGCGAGGCCTGGCCCGGGTCCGCAGGAGGGTTGCGCGGGCGTTG
>Ga0316620_10000744_pt1 | contig 13356 bp, 10 predicted proteins | sample OWC_Aug_M1_C1_D5_FD_207651 | JGI IMG/M metagenome (GOLD analysis project Ga0316620, IMG submission 207651) | Wetland soil microbial communities from Old Woman Creek delta, Ohio, United States - OWC_Aug_M1_C1_D5_B | ecosystem: Environmental > Terrestrial > Soil > Wetlands | place: USA: Ohio... | reverse complement strand
CGCCGAGCCGCTCGTGGTCGGCGGCCGCTACGGCCTGTCGTGCAAGGAGTTCAACGCCGCGATGGCGCACGCGGTGTTCGAGAACCTCAAGCAGGCCAAGCCCAAGAACCACTTCACCGTGGGCATCACCGACGACGTCGGACACACCTCGCTCGAGGTCGACGAGGACTTCGACGTCGAGCCTGACGACGTTTTCCGAGGCGTCTTCTTCGGCCTCGGCGCCGACGGCACAGTGGGTGCCAACAAGAACTCGATCAAGATCATCGGCGAGGAGACCGCCAACCAGGCCCAGGGCTACTTCGTGTACGACTCCAAGAAGGCCGGGGCGGTCACCATCTCCCATCTCCGCTTCGGGCCCCGCACCATCCGCTCCACCTACCTCATCCGCAAGGCCAACTTCGTCGCCTGCCACCAGTGGGTCTTCCTCGACCGCTACGACGTGCTCGGCTATGCCCAGCCCGGCGCCACCTTCCTGCTCAACGCCCCCTTCGCCGCCGACCAGGTGTGGGACGAGCTGCCGCGCGAGGTCCAGGAGGCGATCATCGCCAAGGGCCTCAAGTTCTACGTCATCGACGCCACAGCGGTGGCCAAAGAGACGGGGATGGGCCGCCGTACCAACACCATCATGCAGACCTGCTTCTTCGCCATCTCCGGCATCCTGCCGCGCGAGGAGGCCATTGCGCAGATCAAGAAGGCGATCAACAAGACCTACGGCAAGAAGGGCGACGAGATCGTCCAGCTCAACTACCAGGCGGTCGACCAGACTCTCGCCAACCTGCACCAACTCCAGGTGCCCAAGTCGGCGACGGCGACTCGCCGGCGCCCGCCGGTGGTGTCGGCCAAGGCGCCCGAGCTGGTGCGCAACGTGACCGCCGTCATGCTCGCCGGCAAGGGCGATCAGCTGCCGGTCAGCGCCTTCCCGGTCGACGGCACCTGGCCCAGCGCCACCACCCAGTGGGAGAAGCGCAACATTGCCATCGAGATCCCGGTCTGGGACCCCGACCTCTGCATCCAGTGCAACAAGTGCGCGCTGGTCTGCCCGCACGCCTCCATCCGGCCCAAGGCCTACGACCCGACGCTGCTCGCCGGCGCCCCCGCGACCTTCAAGTCGGTCGACTACAAGGCAAAGGACTTCCCCGGCGCCAAGTACACCGTGCAGGTGGCGCCCGAGGACTGCACCGGCTGTGGCCTGTGCGTCAGGGTCTGCCCGGCCAAGGACAAGTCCAACCCCAAGCACAAGGCGCTGGACATGCACGTGCAGATGCCGCTGCGCGAGCCCGAGGCCGCCAACTATGCGTTCTTCCTCTCCCTGCCCGAGGTCGACCGCACCAAGGTCAAGATCGACGTCAAGGGCTCGCAGTTCTTCCGGCCGCTCTTCGAGTACTCGGGCGCCTGCGAGGGCTGCGGCGAGACGCCGTACGTCAAGCTGCTGTCGCAGCTGTTCGGTGACCGCGCCCTGATCGCCAACGCCACCGGCTGCTCGTCGATCTACGGCGCCAACCTGCCCACCACGCCCTACGCGGTCGACGCCAACGGGCGCGGCCCGGCCTGGTCCAACTCGCTGTTCGAGGACAACGCCGAGTTCGGCCTCGGCTTCCGCCTCGCCGTCGACCAGACCACCCAGGTGGCCGAGACTCTGCTCAAAGGCCTCGCCGCCAAGGTCGGCGAGGGCCTGGTCGACGACCTGCTCGGCGCCAATCAGGACGACGAGGCGGCGATCGCGGCCCAGCGCGACCGCGTCCAGGCCCTGCGCCAGAAGCTGGGCGGGCTGAAGAGCGCCGAGGCCCGCGCCCTGTCCGAGATCGCCGACTACCTCGTGCGCAAGAGCGTGTGGGCCGTCGGCGGCGACGGCTGGGCCTACGACATCGGCTACGGCGGCCTCGACCACGTCCTGGCCATGGGCCGCGACGTCAACCTCCTGGTCCTCGACACCGGCGTGTACTCCAACACCGGCGGCCAGGCCTCCAAGGCGACCCCGCTCGCCGCCACCGCCAAGTTCGCCATGGCCGGCAAGGAGGTCCCTTCCAAGGACCTCGGCATGATGGCCATGGCCTACGGTCACGTGTACGTCGCCCAGGTCGCCTTCGGCGCCAAGGACAGCCAGACCGTGCGCGCGTTCCTCGAGGCCGACTCCTACCGCGGCCCCTCGATCATCATCGCCTACAGCCACTGCATCGCCCACGGCTACGGCCTGGTCAACGGCCTCGACCACCAGACGATGGCCGTGGAGAGCGGCCTCTGGCCCCTCTACCGCTTCGACCCCAGGCGCACCGCGGCCGGCGAGAACCCGCTCAAGCTCGACTCCAAGGCGCCCGAGACCCGGTTCGAGCAGTTTGCCCAGTCCGAGACGCGCTTCAGAATGCTGATGCAGAGCAACCCGGAGCGGGCCAGGATCTTGCTCGAGCGCGCCCAGAGCTCGGTCAGCTCCCGCTTCGACAAGTACCAGCAGCTGGCCCAGCTCAAGGTCGCCGGCACGACCGGTGAGAGCAAGTGAGGAAGGACAAAGGAGCGGTCGAGATGAACCTGACCAGCACGTACCTCGGTCTCGAGCTGAAGAACCCCATCGTCTGCGGCTCATCACCCCTGGGCACCAAGCCGGACACGGTTCGCGAGCTCGCGGACGCCGGCGTCGCCGCCGTCGTCCTGCCCTCCCTGTTCGAGGAGGAAATCCAGCAGGAGCTGGCCGCGCACATGGCCATGGAGGCGAGGGGCGAGAGCTTTGCCGAGGCCATGAGCTACCAGCCGCGGCCGGAGGGCTACCACATCGGCCCGGATCGCTACCTCGACCTCGTACGCCGGGTCAAGGAGGCGGTGCAGATCCCGGTCATCGGCTCCCTCAACGGCTCCACTGCGGGCGGCTGGACGCGCTACGCCAGGAAGATCGCGGACGCCGGGGCCGACGCCCTCGAGCTCAACGTCTTCCACCTCGCCACTGACCCGGCCGAGGACGGCGCTGCGGTCGAGCAGCGGGCGATCGACATCGTGAGAGCGGTCAAAGCCGAGGTCTCGATCCCGGTGGCGATCAAGCTCTCGGCCTTCTACTCCTCGATCGCCAACCTCGCCGCCCGCCTCGAGGCGGCCGGCGCCGACGGCATCGTGATCTTCAACCGCTTCTACCAGCCAGACATCGACGTCGAGGCGCTGGATGTGGTCCCCAACCTCCGCCTCTCGAGCTCGGACGAGCTCCGCCTGCGCCTGCGCTGGCTGGCCATCCTCTCGGGTAGGGTCAAGGGTTCGCTCTCCGCCACCGGCGGCGCCCACACCGCACTCGACGTGATCAAGGCGGTGATGGCCGGCGCCGACACGGTCCAGCTGGTCTCGGCCCTGCTCATCCACGGCCCCGACCACGTCCGCCGCATCCTCGACGCCATCGTCCTGTGGATGCGCGACCACGACTACGAGTCGATCAGCCAGATGCGCGGCTCGATGAGCCTCGCCAAGTCCTCCCAGCCCTCGGCCCTGGCCCGCGCCAACTACATGAAGGTGCTGGACAGCTGGGAAGTGTAGGCCCGGCTGCGGTTGCGCCGGGAGCTCGAGGGAGTCCAGCACTTCACAGTGCACGGGCTCGGGCCGATTGCGTGCCCGAGCCCGTTACCGTTGTCGTTGCCGGATTTGGCCCCTCGTTGAAGGCGCGATTCTCGTCAGCAGCCTCGATGAGCCCGGAGCATTCTCGGGCCCCCCTCCTCTCCGAGGCTGTCACCATCGGTAACGGAAATGGTAACGAGAACGGGCTCGGGCTCGGGAACGAGAAACGCATCGGTGCCAGGCTTTAGGATCTTGGGAAGTCAACATCCGAGTCGCTATCACCCGGTCCTCCTCGGCCCAAGCACACGCCCCGCGTCGCACTTTCCAGCGATTGCAGCCCTGCCTGCCAACGCCCTGTCCAGATCGTCGAGCTTCGAAGCGAAGTCAGGTTCCTCGAGACGGCGCCGCACTCCTTCACCTACCCACCAGCTCACCACGTCGGGGTTCTTGATCAACACCCGCGCGATGTCAGCCGCCCTCTGTCGCCATCGCTCCACGCCCAACGTCGCCACGATCCGTCGACCCTCGGCCGTCGAGCTGTCGCGGGCACGACTGGCAAGCCTCTCTGGCTCCACCCCGAGCAACCCGCACAGCTGCTCGACGAACTGCCCGGCCGGCATCGCAGGTCGCTCGAGCCCGGTGCTGACCCCCAGCTGGTCCACGTACTCCTGGCTTGTCCTGGGCTCGAGATCTCGATCGCGCCACACAAGCGACGCAATCGGACTGTCGGCCCCTCCGGTGCCACCTGCCTCCTTCGCCCCAGCTCTGATGGCCGAAAGGTAGGAGCGACGAGCTGCTCGGGACGTGTCACCGAAGCACAGCAACGCGTCATCCGTATCCACCAGCGGAACTCGCACACTCTTCACAATCTCACGGTGGCCACTGAAGACGTGGTCAACCGGGTCGTCAACTGCTCCTGCCCGAACCGGGTTGAGGTGCACGTACACGACGAGCTGGCTCAGGTACCGTTGCTCATCGACCAGCTTTGCCTGGTAGCGGCTCTGCCACAACCCGCCGGTGCGCGCCGAGCGGCGGTTGAACCCCCGGCTGAACGTGCACTGAAGGTGGTGCATTCCTCGCCACACCGGCACCACCGAGGCGCGAACCGCCAGGTGATAGTGGTTCGACATCACACACCATGCGAAAACCGTCCAACCGTCCCGCTCCTTGACCTCACGGGCGAGCTCCACGAAGCGCAGCGCCTCCTCCGGGTCGCTGAAGACCGGCTCGCCACTCGCAACCCGGTTGTACAGGTGATAGACCCCGCCCTCGGCAAACACCCTTGGCCGCCTCGCCATGGCCCCAAGCTACCACAACTTCCCAAGATCCTAAAGCCTGGCACCGATGATGCAGCGGTCTCGGCGGCGCCCGGCGAGTCATGTCAGCTCTCCAAAACCACGACCTTCTTCAGGCGCATGTCTGGGGCTCTGCATCGGGGCACTACACGCCTACTCAGTTCCGGGCCCCCCGAACGGGTGCAGCTTCATGCGGTCGACATCCTGCTCACCTAGTGCCCGGAGGCGGGCCAGCAGGCCACGACCCTGGCGGACGAACTCGACCGTGCTGTCGGTGTCACTGAGCCCTGTCGGAACCGGAGGTGGGCTACCATCCCCGCTATGCTGACTGATGTCCCGCAGGCACTCATAGCGGATCAGAGTGACCAGACCTTCCAAGTACCCCCATTCGTGCTCGACATCCTCGAGCGCAGCTAGCCCCTCCTCAGCCGACCTTCTCGCGGCTCGCAGGACCCCTATCAGGCTCACGACTCTGCGAGACGCCATCGGCAGATGACCGGCCGCCGGCACGTCCTCATCGGAAAGAACTACAGTAGGGAACCAGCTCCGGCCGTTGCCCTTGGCTCGAAGCTGCCGGACAACCTCCAGCTCGTCCGCTGTCGCTGCTCGGACCAATAGGGTAGTGGCGTCGGACCGCCGTCCTGACCCCCACGCCCACACCTGCCAGACCCCTGCCCTGGGGAACGGCTTCTGCCACGGGAAGACGCCCAGCGACTCACTGGGCCAAGAGGCATTGGCGCCTCCCAGCTGCGCGACGTCGAACCAGATGTCGTACGTGCGGCCCATCGGAATAGCAACCCGAGGTAGCGGACAACCGAATTCATCGTTGAACCCGCAGCCTTCCCTGCCAATGTGAAGCTCCCTCTCATCGCCACCTTTGAAGAAGACGATGTACGTGGACGGACCCCAGGTAGCTTCGGCGAGGCTGTAGTCCACTGCGTTCCCCAAGCCGTACTTGGACATCTCGGTACCCGCGATCCGCATCCCGACAATCATCGGGAACCGCTCGACGTACTCGTCGGCCCAGGAGACCTCGAGCTTCGGTGTCCTGCTGGTTGCTGGGCTCTCCTGTGGCAGCGCGTCCACGGCCGAGAGCATGACCACAAGCACAAGCACGGCGACGATCTTCGTCTGACACTTGATCATTGGAAGCCTCCCTCGGCCCGGACTGAGGCGAATCGCACGCAGATGCTCCGCGCACAGGTCAAGGCCATATGCGGCATAGGCGCTGTCAAGGTACTTGCCGCCCTGGTCGAACTCCAGCAGTGGCCAGCTCACGGAGTGACCAACGCAGGTCGGCGTTTGCGGGTCTGTGAGCACTGCCGCGCGATTCCCACAGTTATGCTGGAGGTCGAACGTGTGCATCAGCTCGTGAGTCACGCACTCCATCAGCCTCGGGCTCCTCTGGCCTGGAGTATCCGACGGGTAGAGGTTGTCGAACGCCCGGTGGAACACCAGGACAACTGGTCTAAGTAGAGGCGTCAAACCTCGTAAGCCGCCTTCTCGAATCACGAAGGGGATGGCGACCGGATCGCAGCAGGGCAAGCTGTGGGGCGCGGCCACCATGTCTTCCGGCGCAAGTGGGTCGCCCGGTTGCCAGCCCGCGGGGGCCGCCAGATTGCCGGGGCCCACACTGAGCCGGTAGCCGCCGGTGGGTGACCGATACGAGAACATGGCGGCGACGGCGTTCCCCCACGTCTGCGCAATCCCGAATGTGAACTCATGCTGGAGAGGGGTAGCTTGCTCGAGAGCCAGGATGCGAAGGTCGTGTTGCCCGAGCGCGGTGACGACGTTCCCCTCCAGCTGTGTGGCCACCCAGCCACCGCTTTCGGAGTCGAGCAGGACCGTCCATGCCGGGATTCGATCCGCGGTTCCTTGGGCCCACGGCAGCTCTGGTGGTTCAGATTCCTCGAAGAAGTCCCACCGCCCATTGAGCCTGCTTGCCTCGACCAACATGATCCAGCCACCCTCGCCCGGCTGTGGGTGCTCAGCCCTGAACGGCTCAGCCAGCCAGGCGAGCACCGCGAGCTCGTCGCCAGGGCTGGGGCTGCCTTGCACTCCGCCGAAGTCGTCCTTGAAGTCGATGGGCGAGGCCCCCGACGAGTACTGCGAGAAATCGAGCTGCACGAACGCGGGTTTGTAGTGGAGGTTCAGGTCCTGCCTGAAAGTCGGCGGAAGGACATGGTGCGCCTCTAGCCCGACCATTCTCCTGTGTTCCACGTGCATCAGCTTCCACACCGTGAACGGCCCGGTCTCGGCGGGGTCTGGGGCCTCAACCTCAGGGTCGCGGCGTTTCACGATCCTGGCGGTGACCCTGAAGTTGTCCCCGCTCGGCTGGGTGAGGTTGAACCTCGCGCCGCTGGCGCCGTTCCGAATGGTGGTGTACACCGCTGCGCTGCGGCTTGTCCCCGTGCCGGGGATCTCGAGCTCGACCCCGAAGTCCCCGATTGCCTCCCACGTAAACGTCGTGCCTTGCTCAAACTCGGCGGTACCCTTGTTGTCATCCTCGGTGGCTCCGGTCCAAGGCCCGCTGCAGGCGGCAGGGTAGTCCTCCTCGTCGATCACACACCCAGCCTCGTCGCTCATCGGCGGGTTGAAGCCCCCGTTAGCCGTAGGGTTGTTCGACGGGTCATCCGGGTCCGTCGCGGCTCAGCTGTTCTCGAGGACGATGCCCTCGACCAGGTCGGCGACGTTCTCGCAACGGTCGGTCGCCTCCTCGATGAAGTCGAGGATCTCCTTCCACTTGATGAACTCGAAGGGGTCCTTCTCGTCGCGCAGTAGCTGGGCCACGGCGGCGCGCCGCTGTTGGTCGGCCTCGTTCTCCTTCTTGTTGATCTCGACCGACAGCTCGAGGAGGCGACGGGTGCGCTGGCGCTTGAGCTGGCGTAGGCCGGCCACCATCTCCTGCACCAGGCGGGCGCTCTCGGCCAAGGTCTCGGCCAACTCGGTCGCTTCGGGCCGCACCTGCCGCGGCTTGTAGAGGGAGAGGCGGGACGCAGCTCCGTCGGCGTGGTCGATGATGTCGTCGACGCGCGCCACTAGACGGTGGATCTGCTCGCGGTCAAAGGGAGTGACGAAGGTGCGGTGGAGGTGGGTCAGGGTGATGTGGACGAGCTCGTCCGCCTGGTGCTCGAAATCCTTGAGGCGCTGGCTGTGCTCGTCGAACTTCTCCCCCTCGACCAGCATCGCGACCAGGGCGTCGCAGCCGTCGACCACGGTCGCGCACAGCCGGTCGAACTCGTCGAAGAAGTTCTCGTCGCGAGGGATGAAGGAACGCAGCATGGTCCGTTCTCCTCCGGCGCCGGGTCACAGCCCGGCGCCGAGCAGTATCGCCAGCTCGAAGAAGGCCGCCGCGACCAGGGCCGAGGCGGGGATGGTCACCACCCAGGCCCAGACGATGCGGGCCGCGATCCCCCAGCGGATGGTCGAGAGCTTGGTCGTCGAGCCGACGCCGATGATGGCCCCGGTGATGGTGTGGGTGGTCGACACCGGGATGCCGAGGTGGGTGGCGAAGAAGAGAGTCGTCGCGCCCGCGGTCTCGGCGCAGAATCCGCCCACCGGCTTGAGCTTGGTGATCTTCATGCCCATGGTCTTGACGATCCGCCAGCCGCCGAGGGCGGTGCCGATGCTCATCGCCACGTTGCAGGCGAGGATGATCCACAGCGTTGCGGGATCTCTCAGCGACAGCTGGACGTCCTGCTCCATGGCGCCAGCGGCGACCAGGGTGGCGATGATGATGCCCATCGTCTTCTGGGCGTCGTTGCCACCGTGGCCGAGCGAGTACAGGGCAGCCGACAGGAGCTGGCCGCGCCGGAACAGGCGGTCGACGGTCGCCGGCTGCCAGCGCCGGAAGATCCAGAACACCCCGACCATGACCCCGAGGCCGAGGACGAAGCCGATCAGCGGCGCGATCGGGATGTAGGCCACGGTCAGCAGCACCTTGTCCCAGTGCAGCACCGCCAGGCCGGCGTGAGTGATCCCGGCGCCCGCCAGGCCGCCGATCAGGGCGTGCGAGGAGCTGGTCGGCAGGCCCAGCCACCAGGTGATCAGGTCCCAGACGACGGCGCCGACCAGGCCGGCCAGAACCACCCACAGGAAGGTCGGGTCGCTGGAGTCGATGCGGACGATCTTGGAGACCGTGTCGGCGACGCGCGGTGCAAACACGAACATGGCGACGAAGTTGAAGAACGCCGCCCACAGCACCGCCACGCGCGGCGACAGCACGCGGGTCGAGACCACGGTGGCGATCGAGTTGGCGGCGTCGTGGAAACCGTTGATGACGTCGAAGGCGAGCGCAGCCAGAATGGTGAGGATGACGAGCATCCAGACAGGATCCACGCTCGAGCCCCCGATTTCTGAGTCGTGCCGCGCCATCCCGGCCGGCGGCACGGCAGCTGTAGGGTAGCAAGAACCGCCCCCGCCTTCAACGCGGCCAAGCGCCCTTGCCGCGGCCGATCGTCAGTCGGAGATTCCCTCCACGACCACCCGTGCTGGCACCTCGGGCAGAGTCAGCGTTTCGCCCGGCAGGCCGACGACGAAGGCGCGCCAGTCGGCCTCCTTGGGGGCGAACGCGTCGCCCGCGATGACCGCCGAGCGGACCGCGACCCGGTCGGAGGCCTGGTCGAGGATGAACGGGAGCAGGAAGCACTTGGACTCGGTGCCGGCGACCCGGAAGGCGAGAGTCGAGCCCTCCCGGCCCGCGAGGCGGAGCGGGGCATAGCCCTCCTGCTCGACGCGCAGGGCGACCTGACGGTCGGACAGGGTGAGCGCCCGATAGCTCTCCCTTTCAGCGGCCGGCAGCTGCAGGTAGACCTTCTCCACCAGCCAGCGCAGGTAGCTCACCAGGTCGCCCTCGGCGCTGAACTGATGGCGGTCGAAGGCCACGCAGCCGCTGCCTTTCTCGCCCAGGAAGGGGTACCGGGCCGACCACAGGCGGCCCCCCGCGGGGTCGGCCGTCAGCTCGTCGATCGACCACGACCCGACCTCGAGCGGAGCGCCGGTCACCGCCGGGCCCTCGCCACCGCCCGGGAAGGGCGCGCCCGAGAGCAGCAGCATGCCTCGCCCCGGGTCGAGCAAAGCGACGAAGGCGCCGCCCACCCCCGGGCAGCCTGCGGCCTCGGCGCGCACCTGCAGGCGCGGTCGGGTCCCCGGGTCCTCGGCCGCAGCCCCTGCCGCGACCAGCATCACGATCAGGAGAGCTCGTCTCATCTCGACTCCATTCGGCCGCCCTCGACCACAACCGACCACCATCCATCCCCCTTCCCGGCGCCGGACGCGCCCTGGCCGACGCAGCCGGTCAAACCGGGACTAGAACTGCCCGACCGCCGGTGCCACGGTGAGGCGGGCGGCGGTCGCGGCCAGCACCGCCTCGACCGTGGTGTCGCCGGCGACTTCCTCGAGGATAAGGCCTTCGGCGGTGACCCGGATGACGGCCAAATCGGTGACCACGAGGTCCACCTCGCGACGGGCGGTCAGGGGCAACGTGCAGCGGCGCAGGATCTTGGGCTCGCCGTGCTTGTTGACGTGCTCCATGGCGACGATCACCCGGCGGGCGCCGACGACCAGGTCCATGGCCCCGCCCATCCCCGGCACCAGCTTGCCCGGGATCATGTAGTTGGCCAGGTTGCCCTGCTCGTCGACCTGAAGGGCGCCGAGCACGGTCACGTCGAGGTGGCCGCCGCGGATGATCGCGAACGACAGGGTCGAGTCGAAGTAGCAGCCGCCCGGCACAAGGGTCACCGCCAGCCCGCCGGCGTTGACGATGTCCCAGTCCTCGTGACCAGCGGCGGGTTGCGGGCCGAGGCCGATGAAGCCGTTCTCGGAGTGGAGCATGATCCGCCGGTCGGGGGGCAGATAGTCGGCGACCAGGGTCGGCAGGCCGATGCCGAGGTTGACCAGGGAGCCGTCGGGCAGCTCACGGGCGACCCGGCGGGCGATGCGGGCGCGGCGGTCGCTCATGCCGCCCCCGCCCAGGCGATGGTGCGCACGAACACCGCCGGGATGGTGACCAGCTCGGGGTCGAGCTGGCCGGGCTCGACCAGCTCGATGGCCTCGACGATCGTGTGGCGGGCGGCCATCGCCATGACCAGGCTGAAGTTCTTGCCCGCCTTGGCGACGTGGGCGTTGCCCAGGCGGTCGCAGACCGCGGCCCTGACCAAAGCAAAGTCGGCGGCGAGGGGGGTCTCCAGCAGGTAGGTGTGGCCGTCGACGCGGACCTTGCGCTTGCCCCGCTCGCAGGCGGTGCCGACCCCGGTCGGGGTGAGCACCCCGCCCAGCCCCGCTCCGGCGCAGCGGATCCGCTCCGCGAGCGAGCCCTGGGGCACCAGCTCGACGCTCATCGACCCGTCGTGCATCTTGGCGCCCGCCACCGGGTTGGTGCCGATGTGGGAGGCGATCAGCTGGCGCACCTGGCCGGCCACGATCAGCTTGCCCACCCCCCGCTCGGGGAAGCCGCCATCGTTGGTGATCAGGGTCAGCTCCGAGGCGCCGTGGGCGAGGAGGGCGTCGATCAGCCCGTAGGCGTTGCCGCAGCACATGAAGCCGGCGACCATGACCGAGGCACCGTCGCCGATGACGGAGACCGCCTGAGCGGGGCTGACGACCCTCGTCATGTCGGGTGCGGTCCCTCCTGGCGGTGGAGCGTGCTCTGGCGGCGGCTCTCGGCCACCACCCGCCCGTCCCGCACGACCACCCGCTCGGGCCGGGTGCGGAAGGCCTCCTGGACGCTGCTGCAGGCGAGCAGGTTGAAGCTCGCCCGGCAGCCGACCTCGAGCCCGTAGTCCGCGACTCCCAGCATCTTGGCCGCGTTGCGGGTCGCCATGTCGAACAGGACCTCGACCTCGCGCGGCATCGACAGCTGGGCGGCGTGGGCGGTGATCAGCCCGACCTCGAGCATGTCGGCCTGGCCAAAGGTCGGATAGAAGGTGTCCTTGAGGCAATCCTGGCCGAAGCTGACGTTGACCCCGGCGGCGAGCAGCTCCTTGACCCGGGTGATGCCGCGGCGGATCGGCTGGCGGTCGTAGCGGCCCTGCAGCATGAGGTTGGTGGCCGGGTTGGTGACCATGTGGATACCGGCCCGTTGGACCAGGCCGATGACCTTGGCGGCGTAGGGGTCGGGGTAGGCGGCCAGGGCGCAGGTGTGGCCGGCGGTGACCCGGCCCTCCCAGCCGTTGGCGATGGTGGCGTCGGCGAGCATGGCCAGGGTGCGCGCCCCAGGGTCGTCGGTCTCGTCGACGTGCATGTCGAGGTCGGCGTCGAAGCGGCGGGCGAGCTCGAAGCAGAGCTCGATGTGGCGCCGGCTGGCCTCCGGGGAGCGCTCGTTGTAGGGCATGCCGCCGACCACGTCCGCCCCCATCTCCATGGCCTGCTCGAGGAGGCGCTCCGTGCCGGGGTCCTGGAGGATGCCCTCCTGGGGGAAGGCCACCACCTGGAGGTCGACCAGGTCGGCCACCTGCTTGCGCAGGGCCAGGATCGCCTCGAGCGGGACCAGGCCGCCGATCGAGTCGACGTCGACGTGGGTGCGGATCACGGTCGTGCCGTGGCCCACCGCCCACTCGACGACCCGGGTCGCGCGCTCCACGATCTCCGCCACCTGGTAGTGGCGCTTGCGCTCCCAGATGATCTCGATCGCCTCGGTCAGGGTGCCGCTCGCGTTATCGCGCACGGTCTCCGCGATCAACGCCTTGTCGAGGTGGACGTGGGGGTCGATGAAAGTCGGGGCCACCATCTGGCCGCCGGCGTCGAGCTCCCTGCCCTCGGCCTCGATCCGGGGCGCGATCAGGGCGATGCGCGTGCCAACCACGCCCAGGTCGAGCGGCCCCTCCTGCTCGCGGCCGCGCAGCAACCCCCGTCTCAGGATCAGGTCAAAGGCCATGGTCGGTGCTCCCGAGCACGGTCGCTTTCGCTGCGCCCAGCCGCTCCACCGCCAGGCGCACCGCCCGCTCGATGGCCTCGTAGCCGGTACAGCGGCAGAGGTGGCCTCCGAGGGCCTGCCGGACCTCGTCCGCGGACGGCCTCGGGTTGCACCCGAGGAGGCCGTGGACGGCCATGATGAAGCCCGGGGCGCAGTAGCCGCACTGCACCGCCGCGGTCTCGACGAAGGCCTGCTGGATGGGGTGGAGCTGGCCGCCGGCGGCCAGCCCTTCGATGGTCTCGACCGCGCAGCCGTCGACCTCCTGGGCCAGGACCAGGCAAGAGCGCACGGCCAGGCCGTCGACCAGCACGGTACAGGCCCCACACTCGCCGTTGCCGCAGCCCTCCTTGGTGCCGGTCAGGCCGGCCTCGTCGCGGAGCAAGGCGAGCAGGGACCGGGGCCGGTTCGCGTCGAAGGAGTAGGCGCGGCCGTTGATCTGGACCTGGATCGCTCCCCTCATGAACCGTCCTCCTCGACCAGACCGAGGTCGCACAGGATCCGCTCGAGCAGCACCGGGAGCACGGCCAGCTTGTAGCCCGGGGTGGCGCGCAGGCTGGTGGCGCGCGGCGCGAGGCCGGCGACCAGCAGCTCGCCGGCGCGGGCGACGCGCTCCCGAGTCAGGGT
>Ga0316620_10000743_pt1 | contig 13370 bp, 11 predicted proteins | sample OWC_Aug_M1_C1_D5_FD_207651 | JGI IMG/M metagenome (GOLD analysis project Ga0316620, IMG submission 207651) | Wetland soil microbial communities from Old Woman Creek delta, Ohio, United States - OWC_Aug_M1_C1_D5_B | ecosystem: Environmental > Terrestrial > Soil > Wetlands | place: USA: Ohio... | reverse complement strand
TGGCGGAAAGGGTGATCGCAGCCACCGGCAGCCAATCGGAGATCACTTATGTGCCTTACGAGGAAGCCTATGCACCAGGTTTCGAGGACATGCGGCGCAGGGTGCCAGACATTGAGAAGGTTCACCAGCTGATTGGCTATGAGCCACGCTTCACCCTGGACGATACTCTAAAGCGGGTGATTGAATACGAACGCCAGCAGATAAAGAAACAGAGTAAGGAGCCTACTTTGCCCAGACCATCCAGGTGATCTGAGCAACCAGCAGGCCAAGCACAATACCCCCCAAAGCCTCAAGGGGCGTGTGTCCGAGGACTTCACGGAGCTGTTCTTCTTTCAGCGGATTTCCGGCCGCCAGATCATTGATCATAGCGTTGATCAGCTCAGCGTGCTTCCCGGCCTGCCGGCGGATGCCGGTGGCGTCGTAAATGACGATCATGCTGATGGCAAATGCCAGGGCGAATAACGGGGTGCCGAAACCGACGGAAAGCCCTATGCCATGGGTGATACCCACAATCAGGGCGGAGTGGGAGCTGGGCATGCCTCCCGGCTGCACCAACAGGGCCCAATTCCAACGGTGGGTTTGGAGGTATTCGATGGGAATCTTAAGGGTTTGAGCAATTGCCCAGGCGATCAGGGCGGCGATGAGGACATAGTTATGGAAGATGGACATACTTGGACCTTACACGTCTCCTTGCATGTCGACCAACGTATCGCCAGAGAGCTGCTTGACGCGCAGCTCGGCTTTGTCCAACAACTCGAGACAATGCCTGGTCAATGCCTGGCCGCGTTCGTAGAGGGACATGCTCTCATCAAGTGAGAGCTTGCCCGCACCGCTGGGTTCGTGTGCTTCTAGTGAGGCGACGATCTTTTCCAGCTCAGCCAGGGCCTGTTCGTAGGACAATTCGGTCACATCCGGCTGGGATGATTCCGTTGTTTTGCTTTGTTTGCCTTTCTGCTTGACAGGAGTCATGTTTTCCTCCTTAATCTCTTGTCATTTCGAAACCAGCAATTTTGCAGGATTATGTTTTCAATGTTAGCCGGTCGAAATGATCGCAGTTAATCACTTACCCATATCTCAAAATCCAGTACCTTTATTGTCATTGCGAGACCAGTGGTTTTTACTGGTCGAAGCAATCTCAGCATTACGGTTGATATCGAGTCTCATCTATGTACGTTACTAACAAAAATATTTCTCGTACAAATCATCCCATTGTGGATTTATGCTATTGATCAGCTCGACTTTTTTCTACCTTGAGCCGCCTTTGATTGCTTTTTCGCGGGAAATCGCGGTAGTTATGTCAACACCGACTTCATAGTATACCAATTTATGCACCTTGCACTTTTTGGTGAAACCACCACCTTTTCCTGATCGATGTTCGATAACTCTCCTTTGAAGATCATTTGTGATTCCTGTATAAAGAACCGAGTTTTTCACATTTGTCATGATGTAAACGAAGTATTGGTTTTCCTGCAAATTATTTACTCTTATAACGAGTTTATATATCCAATCTGCAGTATGAACTTATTCGTAAAGCTTAGATTGCTTCGTCGGGTAAAGATAACCCTCCTCGCAATGACAAGTGCGCTAATATTCAAGGTCATCCGATTACTATAATCGTATCAATCAACCCGCACATCAAAATCCAGTATCTTTATTGTCATTGCGAGACCAGTGGTTTTTACTGGTCGAAGCAATCTCAGCATCACGTTTTATATCTAGTTTCATCTACGCACGTTACTAACCAAAATATATCTCGTATAAATCATCCCATTGTGGATTTATACTATTGATAAGCTCGACTTTATCCTGCCTGGAACCGCCTTTTATTTGTTTTTCACGAGAAATGGCGATAGTTATGTTGGTGCCAACTTCATAATATACCAATTTATGAACCTGGTATTTTTTGGTAAAACCACCACCTTTTACTGATCGATGTTCGATGACTCTTCGCTGAAGATCGTTGGTAATTCCTGTATAAAGGACCGAATTTTTCACATTTGTCATAATGTAAACGAAATATTGGTTTTCTTGCATAGTATATTTACATTTATAACGTGTTTAAATATCCAACATTCTACTTGCTCTTATTTGTAAAACTTGGATTGCTTCGTCGGGTCAGCAAAGACTGCTGAAACACCCTCCTCGCAATGACCATCGCGGTAATATTCAAGGCTATCCAACTACCATCGCCTCATCAATCAACCCGCACGTCAAAATCGCCATCGCTGACCTGGACATTGAGTGACTCTCCCTGACTGACCTGGGCCACACGCGAGATAACCTGTCCGACCTGGTTGGTGACGATGGCATACCCGCGCTCGAGCACGGCTGCCGGGCTGAGGGCGGCGATATGCTGGACCAGCCCGGTGAGTTGGGAGCGGGCTAGTTGTAAGATATGGCCAGTTGTCGCAATCAAACGATGGTTCAGCTCATCCACGCGCTGCAGGTCAGAGTTGATGCGGATGAGGGGTGAATTGCGGGTCAGGTTATTCTGAAGCTCCTTGAGTGCCCAGCGCAGCTCGCCCTGATATACCTGGAGGAAGTGATTGAGCTGATATCCCAGGTCAGACAGCTCTACACGCAGGTCCGCCTGGTTGGGGGTAGCCAGCTCAGCCGCGGCTGTGGGGGTAGGGGCACGCAGGTCAGCCACGAAATCGGCAATAGTGAAATCGGTCTCATGGCCGATACCAGCGATGATGGGGACAGGTGAAGCAGCGATGGCACGCGCCACCTGCTCGTCATTGAAGGCCCACAAATCCTCAATTGAGCCACCGCCACGCGCCAGGATGATTACATCAGGCTTGGCGATGTGCACAATGTCGCGCAAGGCGGCGATGATGGCGGGTGGGGCATCAACCCCCTGGACTGCGGTGGGGGCTAATACTACCTCTACCAGCGGGTATCGCCGACGCAGGGTGTTCAGGATGTCGTGCAGCACAGCGCCGGTGCGGGAGGTGACCACCCCGATACGCTGCGGGCGGGGTGGGATGGGGCGTTTACGCTCCGGTGCAAACAAGCCCTCAGCCTCGAGCAGGGCTTTGAGGCGTAGAAATTCCTGGTACAGGGCACCTTCCCCGGCGGGTCGGAACAGGTCAGCATAGAGCTGGTACTGCCCCCCGGCTTCATACACGCTGATGGCCCCATGTACCTCGATGGCATCACCATCACGAGGGATGAAGTTCTGGCGAGCGGCAGCATTGCGCCACATCACACAGCGTAGTGAAGCAGAGCTATCCTTGAGGGTGAAATACAGGTGACCCGAGGCGGGATGAGAAAAATTGGAGACTTCACCCTGCACCCACACATCCTGGAGTACCTCGTCAGATTCCAACAGCTCGCGCAGATAGCGCGTCAGGTTGGTGACCGTCCATGAAGCGGAGCTGCGAGGTGAGAAAAGCGGCATTTGCGACATCGGCTTGAGGATACACGCTTTATTTTTAACTGTCAACTATTCCGAATTGGCTGATTCTTTGCTAAAATTAGGCGGTAGTATGGATTATCTATGGTCTCCCTGGCGGATGGAATACATCTTGGCTCCCAAAACTGAAGAAGGTTGCATTTTCTGTGACGGGTTGAAAGAGACGGATAGCCCGGAAAACCTGATCGTTTACCGGGGCTCAAAAGCCTTCGTGATGCTGAACCGCTTCCCGTACACCAGTGGCCACCTGATGATCGTCCCATATGAGCACCAGCCCTCGCTGGAGCTATTGGATCCTGAATCACGTGCCGACGTTATGGAGCTGGCGGCACGGGCGCTGGAGGTGATCCAGGCTGTATACTCGCCACAGGGCTTCAACCTGGGGATGAACATTGGTAATGCAGCCGGGGCGGGTATCTCTGAGCATGTGCATTTACACGTGGTGCCACGCTGGGTGGGAGACACGAACTTCATGTCTTCCGTATCCCAGGTGCGGGTTTTACCTGAGCTGCTGGAGGAGACTTATCGCAGAGTGAAAGAAGCCTGGGGAGATAAATAGACGGCTATTTTTATTAATTGTGTAGTTTGGCGCATTCAAGGACAACCAATCATCATCTACGAACACAGTTTCCAGGAGACAGGACATGAGCGACAAGAATACAGAAGCTGTAATTCTAAGTGCGGTACGCACGCCTTCGGGGAGTTTCCAGGGAGGCTTCAGCAGCCTGACAGCCGTAGACCTGGGAGCCTGGGTGGTGAAGGCTGCAGTAGAGCGGGCTGGCATCCCCAACCCGGCGGACATCAATGAAGTCATTATGGGAAATGTGGTATCAGCCGGACTGGGGCAGAACCCTGCCCGCCAGGCTGCCATCCACGCCGGATTACCAGTCTCGGTAGGAGCGTTCACGATCAACAAGGTATGCGGCTCGGCATTGAAAGCCGTCATGCTGGCTGCCCAGGCGATTCGCGCCGGCGATGGTGACCTGTTTGTGGCTGGAGGGATGGAGAGCATGAGCCGGGCACCCTTCCTGGTGGATGGGCGCACGGGCAGCCTGCGCTTCGGGCATGCCCAGCTGACGGATGCCCTGTTGAGGGATGGCTTGTGGTGTGCGTTGGAGAACTGGTCGATGGGCGATGCGGCTGAATTCATCGCCAATGAATACCAGGTGACGCGTGAAGCGATGGACGAATACGCCTACAATAGCCAGATGAAGGCTATCACGGCCATGGATAATGGTAAATTCAAAGTGGAGATCGTACCGGTGGAGGTGAAGGGGCGCAAGGGGCAGGTGACGGTGATCGATACAGATGAGACGCCCAGGAGGGATACCACGCTGGAGGGCCTGACAAAACTCCGCCCTGCCTTCCAGAAGGAAGGCAAAGTGACAGCTGGCAATGCCCCAGGTTTGAATGACGGGGCTGCAGCGGTGGTGGTAGCCAGCCGGGCCAAGGCTGAACAGATGGGTGTGAAACCCCTGGCGCATATCCTGGGTTACGGGAACGTGGCCGTGGAGCCAAAATACCTGTTCGCCGCGCCGGCGAAGACCATCCCCGTGGTGCTCAAACAGGTGGGCTGGAAACTGACCGATGTTGACCTGGTGGAGCTCAACGAGGCCTTTGCGGCCCAGGTACTGGCCAATGGGTATGAGCTGGCAGACCGGGGTTGGGATTGGGATAAAGTGAATGTCAATGGTGGTGGTATCGCCCTCGGGCACCCGATTGGCGCCAGCGGGGCACGATTGCTGGCCACGCTTATCTATGCCCTGAAAGACCGCGGAAAAACCAGGGGCATGGCTTCCTTGTGCCTGGGTGGGTCGGAAGCCGTGGCCATGGCGATTGAGGTTGAATAAGAGACCACAACGGAACTCAATGTAAGCCGGATTACAGGTAATGATGATCACATAGGGGCATGAACAGGCTGATGCAGGCCGAATTTCGTGCCCCTGCACTAAATAAACATTGAAATTTAGAATGCGAGGAGGAGAGGCGCATGGACATTCGGTCAATTTTCGTGGTGGGGGCGGGGACAATGGGGAACGGCATCGCCCAGGTAGCGGCTACTTCAGGGTACCAGGTGACCATGATGGATGTGGTGCCCGGCCAGGTGGAACGGGCGCAGGCAACGATCGCCAAATCGGTGGAGAAGCTGCTTGGCAAGGGCGCGATCAGCGAAGAACAAAAACAAGCTGTGCAGAAGATTGCCACCAGCACAGTTTTGGAGGGCGCAGGGAGTGCCGACCTGGTCATCGAGGCTGCCACTGAGAACCCCGAGCTGAAGTTAAAACTATTCGGCGAGCTGGACCGCATCGCCAAACCGGGGGTGATCCTGGCGAGCAACACCTCATCGATCAGCATCACCAAAATCGCGGCAGCCACCAGGCGACCGGAAAATGTGATCGGGATGCACTTCATGAACCCCGTGCCCTTGATGAAGCTGGTTGAAGTGATCCGTGGCCTGGCGACCTCGAATGAGACGACTGCCGCCACCATGGAGGTATGCCGCAAGATGGGCAAGGAGCCCGTGGAAGCTAACGATTCACCGGGGTTCATTTCAAACCGCATCCTGTGCCCAATGATCAATGAAGCTATTTACGCCTTGCAGGAGGGCATTGGCACACCAGAAGCGATCGATACGGTAATGAAACTGGGGATGAACCATCCCATGGGACCGCTGGCACTGGCAGACCTGGTTGGGTTGGATGTAGTGCTGTTCGTGATGGAGGTATTACAACGCGATCTGGGAGATGATAAATATCGACCATGTCCATTGTTGCGCAAGATGGTGGATGCGGGTTACCTGGGTAGGAAGTCGGGCAGGGGCTTCTACCAATACTAACACTCCGGGTGGAGAGTGGCGGAAATTAAAAATCCGGCCATGACTGATAGGGGAGACTGAACTTCGTGGATAACATCGTGTACGATTACGTGATCATCGGCTCTGGTTTTGGGGGCAGCGTCTCGGCCATGCGGCTGGCTGAAAAAGGATATTCGGTGCTGGTGTTGGAGCGCGGGAAGCGCTATGAGGACAAGGATTTTCCCAAGACCAACTGGAATCTCTTTAAATCTTTGTGGCTGCCCTTTTTACGCTGTTTTGGTACCTGGGAACTATCCTTCATGAATGGAGCCATAGCCCTGCGCAGCAGCGGCGTGGGTGGGGGAAGCTTGATGTATGCCAATGTGTTGATGGAGACGGATGACCGGCTATTTGAAGCCCCCAGTTGGCATCACCTGGCAGATTGGAAGGCCGTCCTGCGCCCGCATTACGATACTGCGAAACGCATGCTGGGGGTGACAACCAACCCTCGTTTATGGAAATCCGACGAGATCATGGAGGAGATTGCGGCTGAGAAGGGCATGTCTCATACTTTCCATCCGACCGAGGTGGGCGTGTTCTTTGGAAAGGAAAATGAAACAGTCCCCGACCCGTATTTCAATGGCGAAGGTCCTTCACGAGCAGGGTGCAATTTCTGTGGTGGCTGCATGGTGGGGTGTCGCTATAACGCTAAAAATACATTACCCAAGAATTACCTGTATTTTGCTGAAAAAGCAGGGGCACAGATTCTACCGGAAGTCACTGTCAGGGATATCCGCCCACTATCTGAACAGGTGGAGGGAGGCGCTCGCTACGAGATTGAATATGTCAAGACTACGGCCTGGATCAGGCTATCACGAAAGACGGTTCGCGCCAGGAACGTCATCGTGGCTGCAGGAGCGTTAGGGACGTTAAACCTGCTATTTCGTTGCAGGGATATAACCCATTCGCTACCCAGACTCTCCACCCGGCTCGGCGATAACGTACGTACCAATAGCGAAAACATGCAGGGGGCGATCAGCAGGGAGAAGAATATTGATTATTCCAAAGGCATCGCTATCACTTCTATTTTTAGTGCGGATGGGATAACAAATGTTGAACCCGTGCGCTTTTCGGATGGCTCATCATTATTACGCAATATCACCGCTCCCCTGGTGGATGGCAAGACCATCCCCGAACGGATTTTAAAGACTCTATGGGAAATCGTAAGGCACCCGATCGATTTCCTATATTCCCGGTTCTTTTCACGTTGGGCACGCTATACCACGATCCTGCTAATGATGCAGCCGGTAGAGGAGTTATTACGCGTGCGTTTGGCCCGGAACATATTTTCACCTTTCCGGAAAGGGGTAATGTTTCGCACTGATGAGGGTGTGCAGCTGCCAAAATCACCCGCCATCAGCAATGCCATCACCCGCCAATTTGCCCAAAAAATGAACGGAATACCTGCGGCAAGCTTCATGGACAGCCTGTTCAACTTCCCAATCACGGCACACTTCATGGGAGGTGTCCCATTAGGGCGAAACGAACAGGAAGGTGTGGTAGATATCTATTTCCAGGTCCACAACTATCCCGGTCTATATGTTATCGATGGCTCAATCATGCCTGGAAACCCTGGGGTCAACCCAAGCCTGACGATTACAGCCCTGGCAGAATACGCGATGAGCCAAATCCCGCCAAAGAAATAATGGGAATTCCCGATGTGGAGAATAACAGGCTACAAGGCTCAGGTGCGTATGACTACCTGATCATTGGCTCTGGCTTTGGGGGTAGCGTCTCAGCCATGCGTTTAGCGGAAAAAGGATATTCGGTGCTCGTGCTGGAGAGGGGGAAACGATTTGAGGACCGCGATTTCCCGAAAACCAATTGGAATCTAAAAAAATACCTGTGGCTACCTCGTTTACGCTGTTTTGGGATCATGCAATTTTCGTTTTATAAAAATGTGCTTGCGCTGCATGGGGATGGGGTAGGAGGTGGCAGCCTGGTCTATGGCAATGTGCTCATGCGACCGGACGATATACTTTTCGAAAACCCCACCTGGAGACATTTACTGGATTGGAAAGCAGTCCTGCTGCCCTTTTACGATATCGCTGAACGCATGTTAGGCGTGTGCGATAACCCCTGCTTATGGAACTCCGATCATATTTTACGGGACATAGCGGGTGGGATGGGTACTCGCTCGAGCTTCCAGTCTACACGTGTTGGGGTGTTCTTTGGGAGCGAGTATAAGCTGGTGGAAGGGCCGGAAATACCGGATCCCTATTTTGATGGAAATGGCCCAGCGCGGAAGGCCTGCATCCATTGTGGGGGATGCATGGTGGGATGCCGGTATAACGCCAAGAACACCCTGGTGAAGAATTACCTGTTCTTCGCCGAGAAGTGGGGAGCCAGGATCCTCCCAGAAGCATGGGTGGATAACGTAAAGCCTCTGCCACCAGGTCAACCTGACCGGGCGCGCTACGAGGTTGCCTATCATCGATCAACCAGATTGTTCCCCGAGGGCGAAAAGTACATCCGGGCACGCAATGTCATTGTTTCTGCGGGCACCCTGGGGACACTAAGCCTGTTGTTCCGCTGTCGTGAAGTGACCAAAACACTTCCCCACATTTCAGCACGACTGGGCGAACTGGTACGCACGAACAGCGAGACAATCCTGGGGGCAACGAGTCGCGACCGGGAGACGGATTTCTCAAAGGGCATCGCGATTACCTCGATTTGCCACGTCGATGCAGAGACCGCCATCGAGCCGGTGCGTTATTCAGCGGGTTCATCCCTGATCCGCCTGTTTTCAGCTCCGCTGATCAAGTTAGAAGGTAGTTTCCTGAAACGGTTATTGGCGATATTATGGACGTACCTAACTCATCCGGTTGATTTCATGCGGCAATTTATCCTGCCAGGCTGGGCTGAAAAAACTACCATCATATTGGCCATGCAAACAAAGGATAACCAGCTGGGGATGCATCTTGGGAAAAGCTGGCTGACATTATTCCGGCGGAGTTTAGCCTCGAGGCGCGTAGAAGCCAATCCAATCCCCGCAAGGATAGATATCGGCCACCAGGTGACGCAAAACTTTACGGATAAAATCCATGGATCTGCCGCCAGCTCATCCATCGAGGTGCTGTTCAATACGCCTGTTACTGCCCACATCCTGGGAGGAGTATCCTTCGGGCAGGATGACCAGGAAGGGGTGATCGGGCTGGATTGCCAGGTGCATAATTACCCCGGGTTGTTCGTGGTGGATGGCTCGATCGTGCCAGCCAATCCGGGTGTCAACCCATCGTTAACCATCACTGCCCTGGCAGAATATGCGATGAGTAAAATTCCTCCTAGAGACAATTAAAATTTATCAAGAGCAATAATAAACCCTAATTTCGCCTCATCACCAGGAGCCTGTCTGCTCGGCGGAATAGTTTATTGAACAGGGTTACTGCCCGGCGAAGACGCCTGAAGTAGGGCGGCATCTCGTCCAGTGGAACGAGCTCGAAACCAAATTTTTCATACAGCGGGCCAAGCTCAGCGCGGCAGGTGAGGTATAACCTGCCGGAATATCCTTGCAGCAGCTGCTCAATGATCGCCCGGGCAATACCCCTGCCACGCCATTCAGGCTGGACCGCGATCGAAGCCAGCTCGAGCGAGCCATCTCTATGCGGTTTCACCTGCCCGCATCCAACCAGGCGCCCCTGACCGTCGGTGGCGATCACAAAGCGCTGCCAATCCAAACCTAGCGGGTTATTATTCACAGCCGAGATGATCTGGCGGATGGCCGGGGCATCACCAGCCGTGGCACGACGCAAGCTATATCCCCATGAAACGTTTTTGTTTTCCATGGCCGGTGAATTGTTATGCCAAACCCGCTGTTCGTCAAGGGATTTAACTGGATTTTCCCGCAGAAGTAATTATAGATAAAACTAGAGTATAATGAGTGTTCATATTTCAATTCAATCGGAGTAAACATATGGACCAGACGAATGCCCAGGTTGGGCAGGAGGACGCACCAGAAGGACAAATAACCGCAAAAAACACAGAAGAACGCCCGGTCACAAACACGGGCTCTATGGAAACGCTTTTGCAGGAAGAAGGTCTGAACCTCGATTTCCCCAAGCAAGGTGAGATACGTACCGGGGTTATTGCCAGTCTTGGCGAAAATGAAATCCTGGTAAGCGTGGGGACAAAATCGGAGGGGGTAATCTCGGGGAAGGAAAAAGAACAAATCCCCGTAGAAACGCTGGAAAGCTTCAAAGTTGGACAGGAAATCCCTGTTTATGTGCTTAATCCAGAGGATCCAAGTGGTAATTTGGTCCTCTCGTACATGCGCGCTAAAGAAGAAAATGACTGGCTGGAAGCCGAAAGCATGAAAGCTTCGGGGGCAGCGTATGATGGTAAAGTGATCGGTTATAACAAGGGAGGCCTGATCGTTCCGCTTGGTTTATTGCGTGGGTTCGTCCCCGCCTCGCAGGTGAGCGTGATGCGCCGCGTGGAGGGTGAGGAAAACGCGGATGCACGTTGGAGCAAGATGGTTGGAGAGCCGATCAAGGTGGTGGTCATCGAAGTGGACCGCGCCAGGCATCGCTTGATCCTTTCAGAACGCTCGGCCTTGCAAGAGACGCGCGAGACAATCAAGGACCGCTTATTAGATGAGCTACAGGAAGGTGATATAAAAAACGGCCGTGTGACCAGCCTGGCGGATTTCGGGGCGTTCGTAAACATCGATGGGGCGGATGGGTTGGTGCATCTCTCGGAAATCAGCTGGGAGCGCATTGAGCATCCAAGCGAAGTGCTTAAAGTTGGTCAGGAGGTCAAGGTAAAGGTGATCGCCGTGGACCAGGAGCGCAAGCGCATTGGTCTTTCGATTCGCCAGCTGCTGCCAGATCCCTGGATGGTAAGAGTGTCAAACTTGAAGGAAGGTCAGCTGGTGGAAGGTACGATCACACACCTCACCAAGTTCGGCGCTTTCGCCAAGCTGGATGAAGAGCTGGAAGGCTTGATCCACATCTCAGAGTTGAGCGACCAACGCATCAATCACCCCAAAGAAGTGGTGAAAGAAGGCGATGTCGTCACCTTGCGGGTGATCAAGCTGGATCCCGAGCGACGGCGGATCGGCCTGTCCTTGCGTAAAGTGGATTCGATGGCTTATGCCAATATGGATTATGAGATGATGTTATCTGGTCAGGCAAAGCCGGAGACTGCACCGGTTAAGGAAGAAAAAGCTGAGGAACCCGCCCAGCTGTCCGAGGAAAAGCCTGAGGAACCCGCCCAGCCATCCGAGGAAAAGCCTGAGGAACCCGCCCAGCCACCCGAGGAAAAGCCTGAGGAACCCGCACAGCTGTCCGAGGAAAAACCTGCAGAAGAACCTGCAGAGGAACCGAAGACCGAATCAATGGACGCGCCTGTTGAAGAAGATGAAATAGATGCATCAATTAGAGAAGCAGAGAATTTACCCGAGACAGAAGCGGTTAACGCATCCAATGATGAAGAAGGATCGAATTCCTAGGCGTCCAGGGCGACAAATTTTAATGGTCCATATAATCTAGAAAATAGATGAGCGGAGTCGCCAAGGCTCCGCTCTATGCTATCGAGGGTTAAAACACTCTAACACAATATATACATTCAGGGGAAATAAAGTCTGGTAGAATTACCAATCGGACAATCTATATCCTGATATAAAAAATTAGTGAGGTTATTGTGATGGCTGGAATGGAACGATTTACGCAGCGAGCCAGACGGGTTTTGAGCCTGGCACACCAGGAAGCTGAGCGGATGCGCCAAAACTACATCGGCACAGAGCATCTGCTATTGGGCCTGATGAAGGAAGAAGGTGGTGTGGCTGGCAGGGTACTGCGCGAGCTCGGTTTAGATGCGACGCGAATGGAGGAAGTGATCATTCGCATTACTGGAACAGGGCAAGTGACCACAGCAAAGCTGGATCTCTCACCAGGTGTACAGCGAGCGTTAGAGAATGCCGTGGAAGAAGCGCGCAAGATGGGTCACCATTATATTGGGACCGAGCACCTGTTGCTGGGATTGGTCCAGCTGGGTGAAGGGGTGGCGCTGGACGTGTTACGTAAAATGGGTGTCTCTGCTGAACAGATACGGCGCCAGACTCGCCGTGTATTAGATGAAAGCACACGTTCCTCCACGGATGAACCGTCGCCACGACGCTCAGCAATTGGTGCAGGCGAGCAAACCTCCAAGGAATCCGGAAAAGCCAAAACCCCCATGGTGGACCAACTGGCGACTGACCTGACCAGCCTGGCTGAAGAGAACAAGCTGGACCCGGTAATCGGCCGGCAAATGGAAATCGAGCGGGTGATCCAGATCCTGGCACGCCGTAACAAGAACAACCCGGCATTGATCGGTGAGCCTGGGGTGGGAAAGACTGCCATTGTTGAAGGATTGGCACAGCGCATCGTGGATAATGATGTGCCTGCGCCATTGATGAATAAACGCGTAATGCAGCTGGACGTGGGATCGCTGGTGGCCGGCACGATGTACCGGGGGCAGTTCGAAGAGCGCCTCAAACGTGTGATCGATGAGCTGAAATCTTCCGGTGCCATCCTGTTCATCGACGAGGTACATATGCTTGTTGGAGCAGGTGCAGCCGGTTCTTCAGTGGATGCAGCCAATATATTGAAACCCGCCCTTTCACGAGGCGAACTGCAAGTGATTGGTGCCACCACATTGGATGAGTATCGCAAATATATCGAGAGCGATGCCGCGTTGGAGCGGCGCTTCCAGCCCATCATGGTGGATGAACCCACCATCGACGAGACCATCGAGATCCTGCGCGGGGTGCGGACGGCATACGAGGAACACCACCGCCTGACCATTTCCGATGAGGCACTGGATGCAGCTGCACACCTTTCGGCGCGTTATGTCACAGAACGCTTCCTGCCGGATAAGGCGATTGACCTGATCGACGAGAGCTCCTCACGCGTGCGCATGTACAAAAGCCAGGCAGCCAAGACAGCCAAGGATTTAATGACCCAGCTCAAAGGCCTGCGCCAGGACCATGCCCTTGCGCTGGAGGACGGGCGCTCAGATGACGCCCAGGACATGCAGGAGCGCATGGATGAGCTCGAACGCCAGCTTGAATTCTTGCGCACTGGCTGGGATCGGGCTAACAGCCCCACGGTAACTTCG
>Ga0316620_10000742_pt1 | contig 13371 bp, 12 predicted proteins | sample OWC_Aug_M1_C1_D5_FD_207651 | JGI IMG/M metagenome (GOLD analysis project Ga0316620, IMG submission 207651) | Wetland soil microbial communities from Old Woman Creek delta, Ohio, United States - OWC_Aug_M1_C1_D5_B | ecosystem: Environmental > Terrestrial > Soil > Wetlands | place: USA: Ohio... | reverse complement strand
GCCCCAACCTCGGCACCATCTATATCGTCGACAGTTTCCTGGTGGTGGTATTCGGCGGGGTGGGCAATCTGGCCGGCACGCTGGTCGGCGCCATGAGCCTTGGCATCGCCAACAAGCTGCTCGAGCCCCTGGCCGGCGCGATGCTGGCCAAGATCGCGATCCTGGTGGCGATTATCCTGTTCATCCAGAAGCGGCCGCGCGGCCTGTTCGCGCTCAAGGGCCGGGCGGCGGAGCATTGAGATGACCGGCGCGCTGCTCGATCGTCGCGGCTGGCTGTTGTTCCTCGGCGCCGGCCTTGTCCTCCTGGTCCTGGTGCCGCTGGCCAATCGCGCGACCGCCGACGGTTCGGCGCTGCATCTGCCGAACTACCTGGTGCCGCTGCTCGGCAAGTACGCCTGCTACGCCATCCTGGCGCTCAGCCTCGATCTGGTCTGGGGCTATGCCGGCATCCTGAGCCTCGGCCATGGCGCCTTCTTCGCCCTCGGCGGCTATGGCATGGGCATGTATCTGATGCGCCAGATCGGCACCCGCGGCGTCTACGGCAATCCGGTCCTGCCGGATTTCATGGTGTTCCTGAACTGGAAGGAACTGCCCTGGTTCTGGTACGGCTTCGATCATTTCAGCTTCGCCCTGGTGATGATCCTTGCGGTGCCGGGCCTGCTCGCCTTCGTGTTCGGCTGGTTCGCCTTCCGCTCGCGCATTACCGGGGTCTATCTCTCTATCATCACCCAGGCGATGACCTTCGCCCTGCTGATCGCCTTCTTTCGCAACGAAATGGGTTTCGGCGGCAACAACGGGCTGACCGATTTCAAGGATATCCTGGGCTACGACGTGCAGGCGCCGTCGACCCGCCTCGGACTCTATATCGTCACCGTGATCGCGCTCGGACTCTGCTTCCTGGCCTGCCGTTTCATCGTCGGCTCGAAGCTCGGCCGGGTGCTGCTGGCATTGCGCGATGCGGAAAGCCGGGTCCGTTTCCTCGGCTATTCGCCGACCTACGTGAAGCTGTTCGCCTTTACCGTCTCGGCGACCATGGCCGGGCTCGCCGGCGCCCTCTATGTGCCGCAGGTCGGGATCATCAATCCGAGCGAATTCTCGCCGGCCAATTCGATCGAGATCGCGATCTGGGTCGCGGTCGGCGGCCGCGGCACCCTGGTCGGTGCCATCCTCGGCGCGGCAATGGTCAATCTGGCGAAAACCTGGCTCACCGGCGTGGCGCCGGACATGTGGCTGTTCTTTCTCGGCGCCCTGTTCATCGTCGTGACCCTGATGTTCCCGAAAGGCGTCGTCGGGCTGGCGCAGCAGTTTCGCGACCTGCGCCGACGGCGGCTTCTGGCCGGCGGGACGCCATGATGATGCTGAAGCCAGCAAATCTCCAGGCGGAGCCGGCAACCGCGGGCCCGGAAGCAGCGGGCGCGGAAGAGGTCGGGCATCCGGCGCGCGGCACGTTGCTCTATCTCGACGGGGTAACCGTCAGCTTCGATGGCTTCCGGGCGCTCAACAGCCTGTCGCTGGTGATCGGCCAGGGCGAACTTCGCACCGTGATCGGGCCGAACGGCGCCGGCAAGACCACCATGATGGACGTGATCACCGGCAAGACCCGGCCCGACAGTGGCGAGGTGTTCTTCGGCGGCGACACCGACCTCACCCGGCTCGACGAATCGGCGATCGCCAATCTCGGCATTGGCCGCAAGTTCCAGCGTCCGACGGTGTTCGAGAATCTCAGCGTGTTTCAGAATCTGGAGCTGGCCCTGAAGACCGACCGCGGCACCTTCCGCACGCTGCTGGCGCGGCTTTCCGGCGCCCAGCGCGAGCGCATCGCCGGCACCCTGGATACGATCGGGCTGGTGGAGCGCGCGGGGGCGCCGGCCGGCGCGCTCAGCCATGGCCAGAAGCAGTGGCTCGAGATCGGCATGCTGCTGATTCAGGACGCGCAGCTTCTGCTGCTGGACGAGCCGGTCGCCGGCATGACCGACCGGGAAACCGAGCAGACCGCTGAGCTTATCCTGAGCCTCGCCGGCGCGCGCACCATCGTGGTGGTCGAGCACGACATGGAATTCGTCCGCAGCCTGGGTGCCCGGGTCACCGTGCTGCATGAAGGCAGCGTGCTGGCCGAAGGGTCGATCGATCATGTGCAGAACGATCAGCGCGTGATCGAAGTCTATCTGGGGCGCTAGACTATGCTGCAGGTCCAGGACATCGAGCTCTACTACGGCGCCAGCCACACGCTCCGCCAAGTCAGTCTGCAGGCCGGCAAGGGCCAGGTCACCTGCGTGCTCGGCCGCAATGGCGTCGGCAAGACCAGTCTGCTCCGGGCGATCTTCGGGCTGCAGTCGATCCGCTCGGGTCGGGTGCTGTGGGAGGACAAGGAGATCGGCATGCTGCCGCCGCACGAGCGGGCACGCCGCGGCCTCGCCCTGGTGCCGCAGGGCCGCGACATCTTTCCCCGCCTGACCGTCCAGGAGAATCTGGAAACCGGCTTCGCGCCCCTGCCGAGGAGCTTGCGCCACGTGCCGGACGAAATCTTCGAACTGTTTCCGGTGCTGCGCGACATGCTGCATCGGCGCGGCGGCGATCTGTCCGGCGGCCAGCAGCAGCAGCTCGCCATCGCCCGGGCGCTGGTGACCCGGCCGCGGCTCCTGATCCTGGACGAGCCGACCGAGGGCATCCAGCCCTCCATCATCAAGGATATCGAGCGGGTGATCCGCAATCTGGCCGCGCGCGGCGATATGGCGATCCTGCTGGTCGAGCAGTATTTCGAATTCGCCCGCGACCTGGCCGATGCCTATGTGGTGCTGGAGCGCGGCGAAGTCGTCCTGGCGGGCACGAAAGAGGACATGGTGGAAAGTGCCGTACGCCGCTACCTTACGGTTTGAGGCGCCGCAATCCGATGGTCCGATGCCAGGCACAATTCTCCACCAGCGCGGAAACGGCCTTGCCGAGCTCGTCTTCGCGCTCCGTGACGGCCAGAGCCGGCTCGCCCATCTCTATCAGAGCGATCCCTGCCGGATATTGTTTCCGCGCGGCGCTGCCGGCGATCCGCCGGGCGCGGTCCTGTTGACCACCTCCGGCGGCCTGGCCGGCGGCGACCGCGTGCGGTTCGCCCTTAGCGTCGAAGCCGGCGCCGCGGCCGTGGTCACCTCCCAGGCGGCGGAAAAGGTCTATCGCTCGCTCGGCCCGGAAAGCCGCGTCGCCATCGATCTCACGGTTGCCGACGACGCCTGGTGCGAATGGCTGCCGCAGGAGACCATCCTGTTCGAAGGCGCCCGGCTCAGGCGCCACACCGATGTTACCGTCGCCGGCGCCGGCCGGCTGCTCGCCTGCGAGATGCTGGTGCTGGGGCGCATCGCCCGCGGCGAGCGGTTCAGTACCGGCCTGCTGCACGACCAGTGGCGGGTGCGCCGGGGGGAAGACCTGGCCTGGGCCGACAGTCTGCGGCTGGACGGCGATGTGGCGGCCATCGTCGGAGAGCCGGCGGGCTTCGCCGGGGCGACCGCGCTGGCCACCGCACTTTACGTCGGGCCGGATGCCGGGGCGCTGCTGGCGCCGGCGCGGCAGCTGTTGGCGGCGGCGGCGAGCCATGCCGGCGTCACGCTGGTCAACGGCATGCTGCTGGCCCGCCTGGTCGGCCTGCAGGCGGCGACGGTGCGCCGCGATCTGATAGCTTATCTCGCCGGCTTCCGGCACCTGGCGGTGGGCTTGCCCGCAAGAATGCCGCAAGTCTGGTACAGTTGAGTTCGGTGCAGAACGAACGGGGAGGCGAAAGGTGCATCTGACGCCGCGCGAGAAGGATAAATTGCTGGTGGCAATGGCTGCCGTGGTCGCCCGCCGCCGGCTGGAACGCGGGATCAAACTGAATCATCCGGAAGCCGTGGCGTTGATCACCGATCATGTGGTGGAGGGCGCCCGCGACGGCCGTACGGTGGCGGAAATGATGCGCGACGGCGCCACCGTCCTGCGGCGCGACCAGGTGATGGCGGGCGTGGCCGAGATGATCCACGAGATTCAGGTCGAGGCGACCTTTCCCGACGGCACCAAGCTGGTGACCGTGCATAACCCGATCCGCTGAGGCCCGCCATGATCCCAGGCGAAATCATCACCGCGCCCGGCGAGATCGAGCTCAATGCCGGACGTCCGACCGTGACGCTCGAGGTGGCCAATACCGGCGACCGGCCGATCCAGGTCGGCAGCCACTACCATTTCTTCGAAACCAATCCGGCGCTGAAGTTCGACCGCGCCAAGGCGCGCGGCATGCGGCTCGATATCGCGGCCGGCACCGCGGTGCGCTTCGAGCCGGGCCAGACCCGGGAAGTCGGGCTGGTCGCCTACGCCGGAAAACGCATGGTCTTCGGCTTCCGGGCCGCGGTCATGGGCAGCCTGCGGGAGACATAGAGCATGGCCAGACGCATTTCCCGCGCCGCCTACGCCGGCATGTTCGGCCCGACCGTGGGCGACAGGGTCCGGCTCGCGGACACCGACCTGATCATCGAGGTGGAGCAGGACTTCACCGCCAGGCCACCGACCGGCGGCAAGGCTGCGGAGGGCTATGCCGCCAACACGCCGCTCTATGGCGAAGAAGTCAAGTTCGGCGGCGGCAAGGTGATCCGCGACGGCATGGGCCAGAGCCAGGTGACCAGTGCCGCCGGCGCGGTCGATACGGTGATCACCAACGCGCTGATCCTCGACCATTGGGGCATCGTCAAGGCCGATATCGGCCTGAAGAACGGCCGCATCGCCGCCATCGGCAAGGCCGGCAACCCGGACATCCAGCCCGGCGTCGATATCGTCATCGGCCCGGGCACCGAGGCGATCGCCGGCGAAGGCAAGATCGTCACCGCCGGCGGCTTCGATGCCCATATCCATTTCATCTGCCCGCAGCAGATCGACGAGGCGCTCTATTCCGGCGTCACCACCATGATGGGCGGCGGCACCGGCCCGGCGGCCGGCACCTCCGCCACCACCTGCACGCCGGGCCCGTTCCACATCATGCGCATGCTGCAGGCGGCGGAAGCCTTCCCGATGAACCTGGGTTTCCTCGGCAAGGGCAATGGCTCGCTCCCGGACGGGCTGATCGAACAGATCGCCGCCGGTGCCTGCGGTCTCAAGCTGCACGAGGATTGGGGTACCACGCCGGCGGCGATCGACAATTGCCTGAATGTCGCCGAACGCCATGACATCCAGGTCGCCATCCATACCGATACATTGAACGAGAGCGGTTTCGTCGAGGACACCATCGCCGCCTTCCGGCACCGCACCATTCACGCCTTCCATACCGAAGGCGCCGGCGGCGGCCATGCGCCGGATATCATCAAGGTCGCGGGGCTGGCCAACGTGCTGCCGTCTTCGACCAACCCGACCATGCCCTATACCGTCAATACGGTGGACGAGCATCTCGACATGCTGATGGTCTGCCATCACCTCGATCCGAAGATCCCGGAGGACGTCGCCTTCGCCGACAGCCGCATCCGCCGCGAGACCATCGCGGCCGAAGACATCCTGCATGATCTCGGCGCCTTCTCCATGATGTCGTCGGACAGCCAGGCCATGGGCCGGGTCGGCGAGGTGATCATCCGTACCTGGCAGACCGCCGACAAGATGAAGAAGCAGCGTGGCCGCCTGGCCGAGGAGACGGGCGACAACGACAATTTCCGCGCCAGGCGCTATATCGCCAAATACACCATCAATCCGGCGCTGTCCCACGGCGTGGCGCATGAGATCGGCTCGGTCGAGGTCGGCAAGTTCGCCGACCTGGTGATCTGGTCGCCGGCCTTCTTCGGGGTCAAGCCGGACCTGGTGCTGAAGGGCGGCTCGATCGCCGCCGCGCCGATGGGCGATCCCAATGCCTCGATCCCGACGCCGCAGCCGGTGCATTACCGGCCGATGTTCGCCGCTTTCGGCCGCAACATGGTGCAATCGAGCCTGACCTTCGTCAGCCAGGCCGGGTTGGACGCCGGCATCGCCGCGACCTTCGGGCTGCAGCGCCCGCTGGTCGCGGTCAAGGGCACCCGCAAGGTGACCAAGAAGGACATGGTGCACAACAATTACCTGCCGAAGATCGAGGTCGATCCCGAGACCTATGTTGTGCGCGCCGACGGCCAGTTGCTCACCTGCGAGCCGGCGAAGGAACTGGCGATGGCGCAGCGCTATTTTCTGTTCTGACGATGCGCGCCGGACCATTGGATGAACTTGGATCGTCTCGTCGTGCAGAGCCCGGCCATGACGCATAGGATGGTGAGCGCCATGCTGAAAGCTACATCCGTCGTTCCTGCCGGCACCTGGCCGGCCGCCGAATGCCGGGCCACGGTGACGCTCGCGCATCACGACCGCCATCGCCGCCGCATCCGGCTGACCGCTGACGACGGCAGCGCCTTCCTGCTCGATCTCGCCGCGGCCACCGTGCTGCGCCATGGCGATGGGTTGAAGCTCGCGGACGGCGCGGGCTATATCGAAGTCAAGGCGGCGCCCGAACCGCTGGTCGAAGTGCGGGCGCCGACGCCGGAACTGCTGGCGCGGCTTGCCTGGCATCTCGGCAACCGCCACCTGCCGGCCGAGATCCAGGCTGCGCGGATCCTGATTCGCGACGACCATGTCATTGTCGAGATGCTGCGCGGCCTCGGCGCCGTGGTGCGCGCGATCGAGGCGCCCTTCGATCCGGAGGGCGGCGCCTACGGCCAGCATAATCACGATCCGGCACATCCCCATGCCCATGGTCAGGCGCCCGAGCATGCGCAGGATCATGCCGAGGGGCACGATCACGGCGACGGGCATCACCACCACCACCATCATGGCGGCCATGGCCACGGCCACTGATCCCACGATCGCCGCGGGCGATCTGTTTCGCCTGCTGGCCTGGTTCTCGCCGAGCTATCCGATCGGGGGCTTTTCCTACAGCCATGGCATCGAATATGCGGTGGAGGCCGGCCAGGTGAAAAGTGCTGCCGACCTGGCGCGATGGATCGGCCATATCCTGCGGCACGGTGCCGGCTGGATCGATGCGGTGCTGCTGAAGGAAGCCTATGCGGCACTGGCCGATCCGGCGCGGCTCGACGAGATCGCCGGGCTTGCTGCCGCCTGGCGCGGCAGTGCCGAAACCGCGCTTGAAAGCGGCCAGCAGGGCGGTTCGTTCCTGACCATCACCCGTGCTGCCTGGGGCCATCCGGCGCTCGAGGCGTTTGCCGTGCGCCGCGGCCGGCATCCGGTGGCGCTCAGCGTGGCCGTCGGGCTCGCCGGCGCCGCGCACGGCCTGGCACTGCCCATGCTGCTCGCGGCCTATCTGCACGGCTTCGCCGCCAATCTGGTGTCGGCATCGGTGCGGCTGATCCCGCTCGGCCAGACCGACGGGCAGCGGGTCCTGGCGCAGTTGCTGCCGGTGGTGGATGCGCTGGTGCCCGCGGCGCTGGCCGCGCCGCTCGAGGATCTCGGCAGTGCGGCGCCCATGGTCGATTGGTGCTCGATGCGCCACGAGACGCAATATACCAGGCTGTACCGGTCCTGACCGGGCGGCCCTGACGGGGAGACGGCAATGACGGATTCGTCACATGGTCCGCTGCGGGTCGGCGTCGGCGGCCCGGTCGGTTCGGGCAAGACCGCGCTGGTCGACCGGCTGTGCAAGCACCTGCGCGATCGCTATGAAATCGCCGTCGTCACCAACGACATCTATACCAGGGAGGATGCGGAATTCCTCACCCGTTCCGGAGCCCTGGCGCCGGAGCGTATCGTCGGGGTCGAAACCGGCGGCTGTCCGCATACGGCAATTCGCGAGGATGCCTCGATCAATCTGGCGGCGGTCGCCGATATCTCGCGGCTGTTCCCCAAGCTGGATATCGTCTTCATCGAATCCGGCGGCGACAATCTGGCGGCGACCTTCAGCCCGGAACTCGCCGATCTGACCCTCTATGTCATCGATGTCTCGGCAGGCGACAAGATTCCGCGCAAGGGCGGCCCCGGCATCACCCGGTCCGACCTCCTGGTGATCAACAAGATCGACCTGGCGCCGCTGGTCGGTGCCAGCCTGGAGGTGATGGACCGGGATGCCCGCAAGATGCGGGGCGAACGGCCGTTTCTGTTCACCAATCTGAAGGAGAACAAGGGCGTGGCCGAGATCGCCGCCTTCCTGTCCCGCGCCGGCGGCCTCTCTGGCGCCGCGTAGATGCCGGCAGGCGGCGTCGGGGCTCGCCGGGCGGCGCTTGCCCTCGACCGGTCCAAGGCGACAAATCATTGATTTTCCTGGCTTGCAATTAACCACTCGTTGACAGCGGTGCGGTGAAAATTTAGCTTTAGGCACGGAGGCGTCGCGTCGCCAGATTCGCCTCCGGACGCGTGCCGGGAATTGATTGCATGCCCGGCGGGCGGGTGTTCTTGGGCTTTCGCCGGCGTTGGGCGGGGGCGGTCCCACCGGGACCACGGGGAAGAGTTGGCGCCAATGCTGTGACCGTCACCGCAGAAGCGGCGCGGCAAACGGGGGTGTAATGGCCGACCATTTCAAGGTCGCCGTCGTCGGATCGGGTCCAGCCGGCATGAGCGCCGGCGCCAGGGCGGCGAAGCGGGGCATATCGCACATCCTGCTCGAACGGGCGGATCACGCGTCGGATACGATCTACAAGTACCAAAAAGGCAAGCTGGTGATGTCCACGCCGGACGTCCTGCCGCTGCGTTCCGATCTTGGCTTCAAGATGGGTGCCCGGGAGGACGTGCTGGGCACCTGGAACAACGGCCTTGGCGAAGCCAAGGTCAATATCCGCTACAAGGCCGAAGTCGCCGGCATCAAGGGCCAGAAGGGGAACTTCGAAATCACGCTGCGCGACAAGTCGGTGATCACCGCGGAAAACGTGGTCCTGAGCATCGGCCTGCAGGGCAATATCAACAAGCTGGGCGTGCCGGGTTCGGAGCAGCCGCATGTGCAGTATCAGCTTGACGACCCGGCCGAGTACGAAGGCGAGAACATCGTCGTCGTCGGCGCCGGCGACGCGGCGATCGAGAACGCGGTCGCCCTGGCGAAGCAGAATTCGGTGGCGATCATCAACCGGTCCGGCGAATTCGCCCGCGCCAAGCAGGGCAACCTCGATCTGATTCACAATGCGATCGAGAAGGGCCTGATCGAGTGCTATTACAGTTCGGCGCCGGTCAAGGTCGGCACCAACACCCTGACCCTGAAGACCGCCGACGGCGAAGCCGAGATCAAGTGCGACCGCATCATCGCCCGGCTCGGCGCCACGGCGCCGCGCAAGTTCGTCGAGGCCTGCGGCATCGTCTTTCCCTCGGCCGATCCGAAGTCCCTGCCGGAGGTCAGCTCGACCTACGAGAGCAACGTGCCCGGCCTCTATATCATCGGCGCGCTCGGCGGCTACCCGCTGATCAAGCAGGCGATGAACCAGGGCTACGAGGTGATCGAGTTCATCCTCGGCAACCAGCTCGAGCCGGCCGACGAGCCGCTGCTGAAGGAGCGGTTCAAGAACCTCGGCAACGTCGCGGTGGAGGAGGTGCTGGCGACCATCCGTCACAACGTGCCGCTGTTCGCCGAGCTCAACCCGCTGATGCTGCGCGAGCTGATGATCGATTCGACCGTGCATACGCCGAAGCGGGGCGAGGTGATCTTCGCCCGCAACGATTTCACCAACAGCTTCTACACCATCGTGCAGGGCCAGGTGGAAATCCAGGTCAACCCCAACGATCCGAAGGAAGTGGTGCTGCTCGGCCGCGGCGCCTTCTTCGGCGAGATGGGACTGATCTCCGGCCGCCGGCGCACCGCGACCGTGGTGGCGCGCGACGAATGCGTGCTGGTGGAAACCCAGCGGCGCACCATGATCAAGCTGATCAATTCCGTCGCCTCGGTGAAGCGGGAGATGGATGCGACCTCGATCGTGCGACAGATCCAGACCTACATGGCGCCGCATACGCCGGTCGAGCATCTGGCCGAGCTGGCGCGCACCGCCAGCCTGCAGAAGTTCGCGCCCGGCGATGTCCTGTTCAATCAGGGCGATCAGGGCGACGTGGTGCATCTGATCCGCTCCGGCTCGGTGATGATCTCGCGGCGCATCGGCGGCCGCGACATGGTGCTGTCCTATGTCGCCTCGGGCAATTACGTGGGCGAAATGGCGCTCCTGTCCGACGCGCCGCGCTCGGCCACGGTGAAGGCGGCGGTGGCGACCGAAACCGTGAAGCTCGACGGCCAGGCCTTCAAGCGGCTCCTGGAACGCGATGCCAATCTGCGCCGCGAGGTGGAAAGCAAGTTCCGCCAGCGGCTCGACGACAATGCCCGCATGGAGGCGCTGCCGGAAGCCGGCAACATCATCCAGTTCCTGATCGAGCAGGGCGTCGGCGAGGCGACCGACGTGCTGCTGATCGATGAATCGCTCTGCGTGCGCTGCGACAATTGCGAAAAGGCCTGTGCGGAAACCCATCACGGCATCTCGCGGCTCGACCGCGAAGCCGGGCCGACCTTCGCCTCGATCCATGTGCCGACCTCCTGCCGGCATTGCGAACATCCCCATTGCATGGCGGAATGTCCGCCGGACGCCATCCACCGGGCGCCGAACGGCGAGGTCTTCATCAACGACAGCTGCATCGGCTGCGGCAATTGCCAGCGCAACTGCCCCTACGGCGTGATCCAAATGGCGGCCCCGCCGCCGCATAAGCCGGGACTGTTGTCCTGGATGCTGTTCGGGCTGGGCTACGGCCCGGGCGAAGACAAGGCGCAGCGGAAGGTCAAGCACGAAGGCGTGACCAAGCATGCGGTGAAGTGCGACATGTGCAAGGACATCGAAGGCGGCGCCTCCTGCGTCCGGGCTTGCCCGACCGGTGCGGCGATCCGCGTCGATCCCAAGCAGTTCCTGTCGCTCGCACGATTGGCCCAGTAGCGGCTCGGGGATCGGGGAATGAACGAGTCGGTTGTCGTCTACAGGCGCTTCATGTTCTTCCGGGTGGCGCTCTATCTCTGCCTGGCGGCGATCATCGCCTATGCCTGGCACCGCCCGCTCGGCATGCCGAACGGCGGCACCTGGCTCGGCTACGGGCTCGGCAGCATCGGCGCCATCCTGATCCTGTGGCTGATGTACCTCGGCATCCGCAAGCGGACCTACGGTCCGGGCAAGGTGAAGCTCGAGGCCTGGGTCTCGGCGCATATCTATCTCGGCCTGTCGCTCCTGGTGATCGTCACCCTGCATACCGGGTTCCGCTTCGGCATGAACCTGCATACGCTCGCCTATGCCCTGATGCTGGTGGTGATCGCGAGCGGCTGCTTCGGGCTCTATGCCTACCTGCGTTATCCGCTCCTGATGACCGAGAACCGGCGCGGCATCACGCTCGACAACATGCTGGCGCAGATCGCTGATATCGACCGCGAATGCCGCGAGGTCAGCATGCAGCTCGGCGAGGAGATCAATCGCGCCGTGCTCGTCGCCAGCCAGAACACCCGCATCGGCGGCGGCGTCCTGCAGCAGCTCTCGGGTGTCGATCCGAAATGCCCGACCAGCCGGGCGCTCAAGACCGTGGAGCAGATGGCGGGCCAGGCGGCCGGCAACCAGGCCGGCGATCTGCGCCGGCTGTCGACGCTATTGACCCGCAAGGAGGAGCTGCTGCGCCGCGCCCGGCGCGACGTGCAGATCGTCGCCCTGATGCGGGTCTGGCTGTTCGTCCATGTGCCGGTATCCTTCGCCCTGCTGGCGGCGTTGATCGCCCACGTCGTCTCCGTCTTCTTTTACTGGTAGGCCCGCCGTGAACTACCTCATCAGTTACCTCAGTCGGAAATCGCGCGGCGGCGTCACCCACAAGGACGAGACGGTCGCCAGCGATATCCTGCGGTTCGGCCGCGGCGCCGATTGCGAAGTACACCTGACCGACCCGCGGGTATTGCTCAATCACGCCCAGATCCAGGCCCGGCCGGGCGGCTTCTATCTGGAGGCGAGTCCCCGGGCGAGCCTGCGGGTCAACGGCGGCGCCACCCAGGCGGCCAGTCTGCGGCTCGGCGACAAGATCGCCCTCGGGCCCTACGATCTCGAGGTGGTGGAGGCGCCGGCGGGGCACGATCTGGCGCTGACGGTCGAATTGACCCGTCCGCTCGGCGATGCGCTCGAGCATCTGGTGTCGGTGAGCCAGACCGGGCTGACCCGCATCGGCCTCAGCAAGCGCGGCTGGTCGTGGCTCGCCTTTGCCGCGGTGCTGGTGCTGTTCCTGCTGTTGCCAGTCTATGCCCATTTCTCCAAGCCGGCGTTCCACAAGGCCGACATGGTGTCGGCGACGCGTGGCTGGTTTGCCACCGCCGACATCAGCTGGAATCCGGGCGAGATTTCCTCGGCGCACAAATTCTTCGGCGAGAATTGCGGCGCCTGCCATCAGAAGGCATTCACCAAGGTGCAGGACGAGGCATGCCTGAACTGCCATGCCACGGTGCATAACCACGCCGACGTGAAGAAATTCCAGATCGCCGCCTTCAGCGGCCAGCTCTGCGAAAGCTGCCATCGCGAGCACAAGGGCAACGCCGCCATCGTGCTCACCGCCCAGGCCTTCTGCACCAACTGCCATGGCGATCTGAAGGCCAAGGCGCCGGGGAGCGCATTGCCCAATATCGACGATTTCGGCAGCAATCATCCGGAGTTCCGCCCCGAGATCATGCAGCCGGACGGCAAGCTGATCCGGGTTGCGCTGAACGCCAGTCCGCGGCCGCAGGAAGGCTCGAACCTGATCTTCCCCCATGCCAAGCATCTGACCGAGAAGGGCGTGCGCAGTCCGGACAAGGGGCTGGTGAAGCTGCAATGCTCGAGTTGTCACCGGCCCGATGCCGGCGGCATCCGGATGCAGCCGATCCGCTTCGAAACCGATTGCCAGAGCTGCCACAGCCTGCGGTTCGAGCCCTCGGCGCTGGACCGCGAGCTGCCGCATGGCAAGCCGAGCGAGGCGCAGAAGGTACTGCAGGATTTCTATGCCGGCGTGGCGCTGCGCGGCGGGGTGCAGCAGAGCGATGCCCCCGAAGTGGTGCGCCGCCGTCCCGGCGAGCCGCTGGTCGACGAGACCGAACGCAAGGCGGCACTGGCCTGGGCCGAGCAGAAGGCGGGCGAAGCCACGCTCCGCGTCTTCAGCAAGAGCCTCTGCGGTTCCTGCCACCAGATCAGCAAGCAGGGCGAGAACTGGGAAGTGGCCAAGGTGCGGCTGAACGATCACTGGCTCCTGCGGGCGAAATTCACCCATGGCCAGCACACCACGGTCGGCTGCGCCAATTGCCACGCCGATGCGGCCAAATCGGAATCGTCGGGCGATATTCTGCTGCCCGGCATCGCCACCTGCCGCAATTGCCATGGCGGCGAACATGCCACCGACAAGGTTCCGAGCAGCTGCGTCAGCTGCCACGACTTCCATCGCGAGCGCTTTGGCGTGCTG
>Ga0316620_10000741_pt1 | contig 13373 bp, 15 predicted proteins | sample OWC_Aug_M1_C1_D5_FD_207651 | JGI IMG/M metagenome (GOLD analysis project Ga0316620, IMG submission 207651) | Wetland soil microbial communities from Old Woman Creek delta, Ohio, United States - OWC_Aug_M1_C1_D5_B | ecosystem: Environmental > Terrestrial > Soil > Wetlands | place: USA: Ohio... | reverse complement strand
TTCCACGAGCGCGCGCTGCTCTCGTCGTCCGCGCCCAGGGCCCTGGCCGCGAGCACGAGCGCGAAGAGCATCACGAAGACGACGCCGGCGCGTTTCATCGGGGGACCTCCTCCTCCCGGACCGGCCTCGCTCCACCCACGGGAGGCGGGCCGATCCATCCGGGGCCGTACGACGCAAACGACGTGCCAGCGTGTCGGAGCGCCGCCGGCCGCGAGGGGTCGGCCGTCGGCTCGGGGTGGGGCCGGCCGCCACGAGCGCTGTGGCGCGCCTTCCCGCCGCGCCTATGCTCGGCAGCGGCGGGAGGGCGCAGTGAAGATCGGTCTCTTCGGGATCAACTTCGGGCCGGCGGCGGATCCGGCGTCGCTGCCGCGGATCGCCCGCGCGGCCGAGGAGGCGGGGCTGGAATCGCTCTGGACGGGCGAGCACGTGGTGCTGCCCGACCCCCGCGTTCCCCCCTCGCCCTCGGATCCCCGGACGCCCTTCCTCGACCCCGCCGTGGCGCTCGCCTTCGCGGCAGCCCACACCCGGCGGATCCGCCTCGCGACGGGCGTGATCATCCTCCCCCAGCGCAACCCGCTGGTGTTGGCCAAGGAGCTGGCCTCCCTGGACGTGGTCTCGAACGGGCGCCTCGTCTTCGGGCTCGGTGCCGGCTACCTGGAGCCCGAGTTCCGCGCCCTCGGCGCCCCCTTCGAGGAGCGGGGTGCCGTGACCGACGAGGCGATCCAGGCGATCCGCGCGCTCTGGACCGAGGAGAAGCCGGCCTTCCGCGGACGCTTCTGGAGCTTCCAGGGGATCGACGCCCATCCCCGGCCGGTGCAGAAGCCGCACCCGCCGATCGTGGTGGGCGGCATGAGCCGGCTCGGCGCGCGCCGCGCCGCCCGCTTCGGGAACGGCTGGTACGGCTTCCTGGCGGACCTGGAGACGACCCGCCGCTCGCTCGGCTGGCTCGCCGAGACCGCCGCCCGCGGCGAGCGGCCGAGCGCGCTCGGTCCGCTCGAGATCTCGATCACCCCGCCGCCGCCGCTGACAGCCGACACGATTCGGCGTTACGAGGACCTCGGGGTGCACCGGCTCGTCGCCCTCTCCGGCGCCGGCACCCTCGACGACACCCTGCGCTTCGTGGACGCGCTCGGGGCGCTCGTCCCTCGCTGATCCCCCGGCCCCGCGGCTTCAGCCGCGCGGCACGATGCGGAGCGGCGTGCGGCCGCGGAGCTCGAGCTCGAGGGTCGCCTGGCCCCGGGCGTCCGCCGAGAAGCTCCCGCGCTGCCCGCCCTCGAGCTCGTAGCGCGCGCCCGGGCGCAGGCGCTCGATGCGGATCGCGTGCCGTCCGCCCGCGCCGCCGGGATGGAGCACCAGGTCGAGATCGTCGCCGTGGCTGCGCGCCTTCGCGACAAGCACGTCGGGGTAGGGCGCCTCCGCCAGGAGCGGCCCCGTGGCGGTCGCGGGCGGCGGCCCTTCGGCGAAGGAGGCCCGGAAGTCGCCGGTCCGCAGCAGGCGGCCCTGGAGCGCGAAGGCGTTGCTCAGGTTCGAGCCCCGGGCGTAGCGGCGCACTCCGCCGTCGGTCGCGAGGCCGCAGTCCTGGTCCAGGCTGCGGAGCGCAGCCTCGGCGATCTCCGTGTCGCCGAACTCCCGCGCGCCGATCAGGATCGAGCCGTAGGCCCCGGTGAAGCCCCGCCGGTAGTTCCCGAAGTCGATCGGGGCCGCGGGGAGCGTGATCCGCGTCTCGCCGTTCGCGTCCTTCGTCAGCGCGGGCTGCAGCTCCTCGCGCGCGATGGCCCAGAGCCGCTGCGCCCGCTCCGGCGCGAAGCAGTTGGCGAAGGCCGCGTAGCCCACCTCGCCGGTCGGGAACGGCGCCTCGAGCCCCGTCAGGCTCGAGCGCAGGCCGATGATGGAGCCGCTCTCGTCCGTGAACTCGCTGTCGAGCTTCTCGAGCCAGCGCGGCAGATGCTCCGCCACGTAGCGCGTGCCGAAGAGGCGATCGTGCACCGCCAGCGCCGTCATGCCGTAGTGGTTGCAGATCGGGTACACCCAGTTCGGCTCGCAGGGGAAGAGACAGAAGGCCGAGGACTCGAAGTTCTTCACCACCGACTCCACCAGGGTGTGGAAGTCGTGGGCGTAGGCCGTGCGGGAGTTCAGGCGGAAGGTCAGGCTCCCGGGCTCCGCGTAGCGTCGGTCGCCCGAGGCCAGCAGGTACTGGCCGACGTGCATGCCGAACCAGCCGGTCAGCATGATGTTGTCGCGCCCCGCCGGGTCGAAGTCGCGGAAGTTCAGGTGGCCCCAGCACGACTCGTAGACCCAGTAGCCCCAGACCTTCCGCTCGAGGTAGCGCTCGATCAGGTTGCGCTGGGCCTCGGCCAGGTGGCCGCTGAAGCTCGGGGTGTAGTGGCAGCGCACCAGGCCGAGGGCGAAGCCCAGGTGGTTGAGCTGGTAGCGCAGCGCCGCCGGCTGGAACTGCTCGATCACGTCGAAGCCGTCCCAGCGTCCTCGCGGCTGGAGCCCGCGATCGAGCGCGTAGCGCACCGCCGCGAGATCGTCGGCCGAGAGCTCGCGCTCGTCCGCTGCCGGACGTACCGCGCTCCGCTCGGCGACCTCCACCAGCGACCCGGGCAGGAAGGCCGCGCGGGTCTCGTACTTCTGGCGGTCGGCGACGCTGCGGCGCGCGGCGCGGCGGCGGAACGCGACGGCGGTCGCGGCGGCGCAGAGCGGCACCACGAGGGGAGCGCCGATCCAGATCGCCGGGCCGGCCAGGGCCGCCGCGAGGGCGGCCGAGCCGGCCCAGACGAAGACCGGCACCACCACCGCGCCGGCCCAGAACCAGGCGACCAGCGAGAGCGCGAAGAGCGCGAGCGTCAGCGGGAAGAGCAGGGTGACGAGGCCGCCCACCGCCACGAAGCCCGCGCCGGGCATCCAGAGGCCGAGGCCCGCCGCCTGCCACGCGGCGGACGCGTGGACCAGGAGGGGGAGCAGGCCGAGGGCGCAGAGCGCGGCGTAGATCGTCGCCGTGCGCCGCTGGCGTGCGACCGTCACCGGCCCCTTGCGTCCCTGGCGGCGCGCCGCCGGCGCCTGGAGAAGAGCGCTCTCGATCGTCGCCATGGGATCCCTCCCGGGTCGAAGTGATGGGTCTAGGTGCGGAGCCTCAGCGATCGGAAGGCGCCACCACCGGCGCCAGCAGCGAGCGACACCAGAACGACGTCACGCCGGCCTCGACCAGCCCCGGCGCACGGCCGGGCCGAGGATGCGAGCGGCTCGCGGACAGCCCGAGGGCGCCCACGCCGAGGATCGCGAGCTCGAGCCCGACCGCGAGGAGGAGCGAGCGGCGGAGCCGACGCGGCAGCGCGCGGGCCGCCGGGGCAGGGGCCAGAAGGCCGGGTGTCGCGGGGAGGAGCCGCCAGGCGGTGACGGGGTCGACCGCCGCGTCCCCCGACGAGGCTCCGCGCAGCGGGCGCGGCAGGAGCCCCCGCAGCCAGGCGAGCGCGGCCAGGAGCTGGCCCAGCAGGAAGACGGCGAAGGCACAGCACGCCACGGCCCGGCCTCCCTCACGCCTCGTCCGTCGCGCTACGGCCCTTCGTGCTCCGGGGCGGGGTCGGCGCCGAGCGAACGGACGAGGGAGAGGCTAGGGCGGGCGGCGCAGCCGCTCAAGCCGTCCCTCGCCGACGCCGCGTCGACTTGGCGGCGGCCCCGGACGTCGCCGTCTCGCGCTTGACCCTGCGGCTTTCGCTTCGGGAGAATGCCCGGGCGCCCGCGCGCGTCACGCGGAGAGGAAGAGGAGGGACGAGATGGAGACGGAGCTCAGGGGCCGGGTGGCGATCGTGACGGGTGCGGGGCGCACGGGTGGGATCGGCGCGGCGATCGCGCGCGCCCTCGCCGCGGAGGGCGCGAAGATCGTGCTCTCGGACATCGGGCGGCCCTTCGAGCGCTTCCCGAAGTACCAGGTGGCCGAGCGCGCGGAGATCGAGAACGTGCGCAAGGAGATCGAGTCTGCCGGGGGCGAGGCGCACGTACACCACGCGGACGTCTCGAAAGAGGAGGAGGTGCGGGCGCTGGTCGAGGGCGCGGTGAAGCGCTTCGGCCGCCTCGACGTGATGGTGAACAATGCCGGCATCGGCCTCGGCCTGGTGCCTCTGGTCGAGCTGACCGTGGACCAGTGGCGCCAGAACCTCGACGTGATGGCGCTCGGCACGATGCTCGGCATCCGCGAGGCGGCACGGCAGATGATCCGTCAGGGCGAGGGCGGCGCGATCATCAACGTCTCGAGCCAGGCCGGGAAGACGGGCTGGCCGCTCCTCGGTGCCTACTGCGCGGCGAAGTTCGCGATCAACGGCCTCACCCAGGTGGCGGCGAAGGAGCTCGGCTCGCACCGCATCACCGTGAACGCGATCTGTCCCGGCACGGTGGAGACTCCCCTCCTCGACCTGAAGGACGGCCTGTGGGAGGTCTACAGCAAGGCCGCCGGCGTCACCAAGGAGCAGATGCAGGCGAGCGTGCTGCCCCAGATCCCGATCGGCCGCTTCCAGAAGCCCCAGGACGTCGCCGACATGGCGGTCTTCCTGGCCTCGAAGCAGGGCCGCTACGTCACGGGCTGCGCCATGAATTCCTCCGGCGGCCAGGAGATGCACTGAGCGGGAGATGCAGGGGCTAGGAGGCCCCGGCCGCCGCGCGGCGGCGCGTGGTGCGGGGGCGGCGCGCCAGCGCCTGGAGGACCGCGCCGCCGATGCGCGCGATCCGCAGGTCGCCGAAGGGCGTGCCGACGCCGCCGTTCACCACCAGCGCGACCGCCAGGCGCCGGCTCGGATCCGCCCAGGCGCCGGAGCCGCCGAAGCCGAAGTGGCCGAAGGCCTGCGGCGGGATGCCGCGCGTGGTGAAGACGCCGTGCCAGCCGAGGCGCCAGCGCATGTCGAAGGGGATCACGACACGGCTCGGCGTCGCGCTCTGGCGGCGGGTGGCGCGCGCCAGCGTCTCCTTGGAGAGGATGCGCACGCCGCCGAGCTCGCCCCCGTGCGCGAGCACGGCGTAGAGCTTCGCCAGCGAGCGCGCGTCGAAGAGCCCGTTGGCCGCCGGGATGCACGCGCGCAGCACGCGCTCGGAGCCGAAGTCGAAGCTCGAGATGCCGCGGGGGGCGAGCGCGTCGAGCAGGCTCTCGAAGTCGAGGGAGACCCCGACGCCGGCCAGCATGCGCTGGAGCACGGCGAACCAGGTGCGGCGCAGGCGGGCGAGCGCCACGGCCTCCGGCAGCCGCAGCGCTCCGGAGAGGAGGCCGCGGCCCGTCTGCATCAGCTCGGCGGCGCGCGCGATGGCCTCGGTCGGCGCGCCGACGTAGAGGCCGCGCAGCCCGAGCGGGCGGGCGAGCTCCTGCTCCACGAGCTCGGGGAAGGAGCGGCCCGTCACGCGCTGCAGGATCTCGCCCACCAGGAAGCCGTAGGTGAGGCCGTGGTAGCCCGTGCGCGTACCCGGTGGATGGATGGGGGCCGCACGCTCGATGGCGCGGATCATGCCGTCCCAGTCGAGCATCTCCTCGGCGTGGTCGATCATCTGGCGCACGTGGTAGAGGCCGGACTGGTGGGCCATCACCTGGCGCAAGGTGATCGCCTCCTTGCCGTTCCGGGCGAACTCCGGCCAGTGCTTGGCGACGCGGTCGTCGTAGTCGAGGAGCCCGCGGTCCACCATCACGTGGACCAGGGTCGAGGCGACGCCCTTGGTGGTGGAGAAGCTCGGTGCGAGGGTGTCGTGCTGCCAGCGCCGTCCGCTCCGGTCGCGCGCACCGCCCCAGAGATCCACCACGCATTCGCCCTCGTGCCAGACGCAGACGGCGGCGCCGCCGGGGTAGCCGCGCAGCAGGCGCCGCAGCGTGTCGGCGACCGGCGTGAAGCCCGGGTGGAGCTCGCCCTCCATCCAGGGCTCGCTCCGCAGCGGCAGATCGAAGAGCGCGATGGGTCACCCCCCTGGACCCGCCCGCCGGCAGGCCCAGCGGGAAGGATGCCGCAAGACGCGGCGCGGCGCGGCTCCCCGCACGACACGAGCCGGGCCCCGCGCGCGGGAGGGCCGGGCCGCCTACCCTTGCCGGCGCCCCGCCCGCCGCCGAGGAGGCCGGATGACGCTGCTCCAGCGCTACGAGCGCCCATTCTACAGCGACGAGCACCGCCAGTTCGCCGCCAGCCTGCGCGAGTTCGTGAGCCGCGAGATCGAGCCCTTCGTCGCCGGCTGGGAGGAGCGCAAGGAGTTCCCGCGCGAGCTCTACGTGCGCGCCGCCGAGGTGGGGCTCCTGCCGGTGGGGTTCCCGGAGGACGTGGGCGGCGTCCCGGCCGATCTCTTCTACACCATCATCGCGGCGCAGGAGCTGGCGCGCGCCGGGAGCGGCGGACTCTCGGCGAGCCTGATGAGCCACGTGATCGGGCTCCCGCCGATCGTGCGCCACGCCCGCCCGGAGCTGCGCGCGCGCGTGGCGCCGGAGGTGCTGGCCGGTCGCCGCATCAGCGCGCTCGCCATCACCGAGCCCGGCGCCGGCTCGGACGTGGCCTCGCTCCAGACCACGGCCCTGCGCCGCGGCGACCACTACGTCCTGAACGGCTCCAAGACCTTCATCACCTCGGGCCTGCGCGCGGACTTCTACACCGTGGCGGTGCGGACGGGCGGCCCCGGGCGCGGCGGCATCTCGCTCCTGGTGGTGGAGCGCGGCACGCCGGGCTTCGGCCAGACGCCCCTCGAGAAGATGGGCTGGTGGTGCTCCGACACCGCCACGCTCTACTTCGAGGACTGCCGCGTTCCGGCGGAGAACCTGCTCGGGCGCGAGAACGAAGGCTTCCGCTACGTGATGGAGAACTTCAACTCCGAGCGCATCTACATGGCGGCGGGCTGCAACGGCTTCTCCCTGGCCTGCCTGGAGGAGACGGTGGCCTACGCGCGCGAGCGCAAGACCTTCGGCACGCCGCTGGTCGAGAAGCAGGTGCTCCGACACCGGCTGGTGGACATGGCGATGCGGATCCAGGCCACCCAGGCCTATCTCGAGAGCCTGGCCGCGCGCATCGAGGCCGGCGAGAAGCCGGTCGCCGACATCTGCATGCTGAAGAACCAGGCGACCCTCAGCATGGAGCACTGCGCGCGGGAGGCGGTCCAGATCCTCGGCGGCGCGGGCTATCTGCGGGGGCCGAAGTGCGAGCGCATCTACCGCGAGGTGCGCGTGAACGCGATCGGCGGCGGCGCCGAGGAGATCATGCGCGAGCTCGCCGCACGGCAGCTCGGCCTGTAGCACGACGAGAGGAGGGCGAGATGGAGCTCGGACTGCGAGGCAAGGGGGTGATCGTCACCGGGGCGAGCAAGGGGATCGGCCGCGCGATCGCGCTCGGCTTCGCCGCCGAGGGCGCGAACCTGGCGATCTGCGCCCGGGGGGCCGAGGCCCTGGCGAAGACGGCGGCGGAGCTCCAGGCCCGCGGCGCGAAGGTGCACGCCACCCCCTGCGACGTCGGCGATCCGCAGGCCCTCGCCGCGTTCCTGGAGGCGAGCCGCCAGGCCCTCGGCCGCATCCACGTGCTGGTCAACAACCCCTCGGGCTTCGGCCTGACCGACGACGAGGCGGGCTGGGCGGCGGGCTGGTCGGTGGACGTGATGGCGACGGTGCGTGCCACGGCGAAGGTGACGCCGTGGATCGAGGAGGCGGGCGGCGGCTCCGTGATCCACGTCTCGTCGATCTCCGGCCTCGAGGCCGGCTCGCCGCCGGCCTACGCCGCGGTGAAGGCGGCGCTGGTGAGCCACGCCAAGACGATGGCCGCGCAGCTCGCGCCGAAGGGGATCCGCGTGAACTGCGTGGCGCCCGGCTCGATCGAGTTCCCGGGCGGCTTCTGGGAGATGATCCGCGGCGCGAATCCGGCGATGTACGAGGGCATCCGCGCCGCGATCCCCTTCGGGCGTCTCGGTACGCCCGAGGAGGTGGCGAACGCGGTGGTCTTCCTGGCCTCGGAGCGCGCGAGCTGGATCGCGGGCGTGACGCTCGCCGTGGACGGCGTGCAGCACAAGGGGAATCTCTAGCCGGCCGCGAACGGAGGAGCCGTCCCATGAAGGCGCCGCTCGAGGGCGTGCGGGTGATCGAGGTCGCGAGCTTCGTCGCGGTGCCGGCGGCGGGCGCGCTGCTCGCCGACCTCGGCGCCGACGTGGTGAAGGTGGAGGTGCCCGAGGGCGAGCTCTACCGCCACGTGCGGCCGAGCTTCCTCGGACATCAGAGCGACTTCCCCGAGAACCCGCCCTTCCACATGGACAACCGCGGCAAGCGCTCGATCGGCCTCGACCTGACCCGCCCCGAGGCGCAGGAGGCGGTGCGGCACATGACGGACCGGGCCGAGATCTTCCTGACCAACCTCCTCCCCGCGCGGCGCCGGAAGTACGGCCTCGACCACGAGACCCTCCTCGCGCGGCACCCGCGCCTCCTGGTGGGCGCCATCAACGGCTACGGCAGCGGCGGCGAGGAGGCCGATCGACCCGCCTTCGACTATGCCGCCTACTGGGCGCGCACCGGCATGATGGACGTGATGCGCGACGCCGGCGTCGAGCCCTCGCTGCAGCGCCCCGGGGTGGGCGACCACGCCGCCGCCGTGAACCTGGTCTGCGGCCTCCTCGCCGCGATGCGCCTGCGCGACGCCGACGGCCGCGGCCGCTACGTGGAGACCTCGCTGCTGCAGACGGGCCTGCACGTTCTCGGCATGGACGTGAGCAACGCGCTGGTGACGGGCGACTCGCCGGTGCGCCACGACCGCACGCGCCCGGCGAACCCGCTCTGGAACAGCTATCCGACGGCCGGCGGCCGCTGGGTCCTGCTGGTGATGGTGGAGCCCGACCGCTACTGGCCGCGCCTCTGCGCGGCGCTCGAGCGCGAGGACCTGCGCGTCGATCCGCGCTTCGCGACGGCGGGCGCGCGCGCCGCGAACGCCGCGGCGCTGGTGGCCGAGCTCGAGCGCACCTTCCAGGGCCGGAGCCTCGACGAGTGGAGGCCGCGTCTCGACGCGGCGGGGCTCATCTGGTCGCCGGTCCAGTACGTGCACGAGGCCGCCCGCGATCCCCAGGCCCGCGCCATGGGCTACTTCCACGAGGTGGAGCATCCGACGGCGGGCCGCTTCGAGACCGTGGGGCCCCCCTTCCGCATCGAGGGCGTCGCCCTCGGCGCGCGGGCCGCCGCCTCGCCGCTCCACGCCGACGCGCGCGCGGTGCTGCGCGAGGCCGGGCTCGACGAGGCGGAGATCGACCGGCTGCTTTGAGGCCCCGGGGCCCCGACGAGCGGCACGAGACCTTGCGCGAGGGCCTGCGCCGCGTGCTGCTGGAGGGCCCGGCCACCGCCAAGGATCTCTCGAAGGCGGTGGGGATCCGGGAGCACGACGTCGCCTCCCACCTGGAGCACCTGGAGCGCTCGCTGCGGCACCGCGGGGAGAAGCTCCTGCTCGAAGCGCCGAAATGTCTCGCCTGCGGCTTCGCCTTCGAGGGCCGCCGGCGCACCTCGCGGCCGGGCCACTGCCCGCGCTGCAAGGGCCGGCGGATCTCGCTCCCGGTCTTCTCGATCGGGCGCTGAGCTCCGGCCGCCCACGGCCGGGTCCCCCACCGCCCCGCGCCGACGGTATACTGCCGCGCCATCCCCCGATGGAGAGGAGTGGAGCATCCCATGAGCATGGCGCCCGAGACGAAGCCCGGAGGCGCGACCGTCCCGCCCCACACGCCCCTGACCCGCTACTACGACCGGGACGAGGAGCGGAGCCGCTACGTCGTCGACCTCTTCAATCGGACGGCGCGACACTACAACACGATCGAGGCGATGTTCCTGAACGGCGGCCTCCTCTACCGCCGCTTCTCGCTCTGGCGCGCCGGCCTGCGACCCGGCATGAAGGTGCTCGACGTGGCGATCGGCACGGCCGCGGTGGCGCGCGGCGCCGCGCGTCTGGTGGAGCCCGGCGGCAAGGTCTTCGGCGTCGATCCCAGCAAGGGGATGCTCGGCGAGGCGCGTCGCGTCTTTCGCGGGCCGCTCACGCGGGGCGTCGCGGAGACGCTGCCCTTCGCGAGCGACACCTTCGACTTCGTCACCATGGGGATCGCGCTCCGCCACGTCTCCGACCTGGTCGCGGCCTTCCGCCAGTACCTCCGGGTCCTGAAGCCCGGCGGCCGGCTCTGGGTGCTGGAGTCGCACGTGCCGCGCTCGGCCCTCGGCCACCGGATCACGCGCTTCGTCTGGGGCCGCCTGGTCCCCGGCATGACCTTCCTCTCGACGCGCAGCCGCGAGGCGAAGGAGCTGATGGACTACTACTGGGACACCGTCGAGCAGTGCGTGCCGCCGGAGACGATCGTCGCGGCGTTGCGCGAGGCCGGCTTCGAGGATCCCCGGGCCACCGTGATCCTGCCCGGCGGCTTCTGCGAGTACACCGGGCGAAAGGCCGCGCCGACGCGCTGAGTCGCGGGCCCGCTTCACGTCGGATTCATCCTCCCTCAGGTCGGACCGCGGACGAGCCGAAGCGGGCCGTGGGCCTGCAGGTCCGCTTCGGGGAGGGTGCGTCCATGCACGGGATCGTCTTCTGCGAGCTCCGGCGCTTCGTGGAGGAGGGCTTCGGCCACGAAGCCTGGGGACGCCTCCTCGCCGCCACCGGCACCCCGGGGCGGCTCCACCTGCCGGTGACGAGCTATCCCGACGCCGAGCTCGTGGCGTTGGTCTCCGCCGCCTCGCGCCAGACCGGCCTTCCCGCTCCCGCGCTCCTCGAGCGCTTCGGCGAGGCCCTGGTGCCCGCCTACCTCAAGCTCTACGGCCATCTGGTGAGACCCGAGTGGCGGGCGCTCGATCTCGTGGAGCACACCGAGGAGACGATCCACAAGGTCGTGCGCGTGCAGCAGCCGGGTGCCGCGCCGCCCGAGCTCCGCTGCGATCGCATCCGGGCCGACGAGGTCTGGATCCACTACACCTCGCCGCGACGCCTCTGCTCCGTCGCACGCGGCATCCTGCGCGGCGTCGCCGCCCACTACGGCGAGCGCTTCGAGATCGAAGAGCGCCAGTGCATGCTGAAGGGCGCGCAGGAGTGCCTGATCAGCGTGGTGTCCACCTAGCGACACGCCCGCGCTCCGGTCGGTCCGAGGCCCCCGGTCACAGGTCGACGTCCCACGCGCTGCGGCGTCGCGCCGCAGCGGCGGCGCGCCCTCGCCCCCCGGCTGCCTTCGCGTGCGGCACGGCCGATGCAGTCGCCCTCCGCCGAGGACGGACGATGGCGATCGCCCAGCCAGGTCGGGCCGCACGGGCTGCGCTCCTCGCGCTCGCGTTCTTCGGTGCCCCGCTCGCCTGCGGGACGATGACCACCGGCACGCCGGGGGCGTTCCGCGACGCGGCGCGCGCCCAGGCGGAGCTGGTGCGCGGGACGTCGAGGCGGAGCGACGTCGAGCGGCTCTTGGGTCGTCCGGTCGGCTCGGGGAGCGCGCTCTTCCCCACGCAGACGGGCGGACCCCGAGAAGTCTGGTTCTACCAGGACGTCGAGACCCGCATGGACCTGGGAGGCAGCCAGGCCGGACGGATTCCCGTCCTGGCGCGAGAGCAGTTCGTCCTGGTCTTCTTCGACGGCGACACCTTCGAGGGTCTCATGTGGTGGCCCGCCGAGAGGACGGGCGAATTCGGCCCGGGCGGCGGGCCGTGAGTCGGCGAGGAGCGCTCCTTCGGTCGGCGCTGGCCCTGCTCGCAGCGCTCGGCGGCTTCTCGATCGTCGTCGGCTGCGCCTCTACCCAGACCCTCGGAGCCCGGCCGCGGGTGGAGGCGCTCTCGAGCCTGAAGGTCGGCGAGTCGACCGCGGCCGACGTGCTGCTCGAGATCGGCGAGCCCACGGGAGAGGGCAGCGCACGCTTTCGTCCGGAGATGGAGCCGCGCCAGGTCTGGTCCTACGAGTACACCCGGATCCGCTCGGGCTGGGGGTCGGAGGACGTGGAGATCCTGATCCTGCTCGTGTTCCTGCACGACGGTCGCTACGACGGCCATCTCTGGTTCGGCGGCGGCCCGCTCCAGATCGGGTCCCGCTGAGGAGGTTCGCTTGCGACACGCCACGCTCGTGCTCGTGCTGCTGCCGCTGCTGCTGGAGTCGGGCTGCAGCGTGACCGTCCTGAACGTGGGCCGCCTGCCGCAAGCGGAGCTCCTCGAGTCGTCGCTGCGGGTGGGCGAGTCCACTCCGGAGGACGTGGTGCGCGTTCTCGGCCCGCCCTCCGGCGAGGGACGCAGCCAGACCCCGCTCGAGGACGCGCCGCGTCCGATGTGGGCCTATCTGGCGGAGCGAAGCGCCCTGGAGGGGACGACCCTGCGGGAGTCCCGACGGGGCTTCCTCTTCGTCTACTTCCGCGGCGGACGCTACGACGGCTATCTCTGGTTCTCGAGTCTCCGATGAGGCGGTCGAGGGTTCTCGCCCTCCTGCTGGCCTGCGCCTTCCTGCCCCTCTCCTGCGCCGAGCACCTCTGGTCCACTCCGCGCGAGGTGGTGCCGAGGAGCTACCAACGCGCGCTACCCGGGGCCCCGCGCTCGATCGGACGCCTGCGGCGGCTCATCCTGCCCCTGCCACGCTGCGAGATCGTGCGAGACGGCAAGCGCCTCGGGTCCGAGGAGCACGGGCTCGCCGTGAGGCTACGGGACCTGGCGCTGGCCGAGCTCCGAGACGAGCGGGGGTACGACGTGCTTCCGCCCGAAGTCTTGCTCGGCGCCGAAGAGCGCCCGGATCTCTCGGAGGAAGAGCTCGCCTCACTGGTCGATCGCGCTGCGCGCTGGGCCCTCGAGTCTCCGGACGGCGCGAGCCCGCCGGAGGACGTGGCTGCCGCCGTGCGCCGCCTGGCGGGCGCATGGAACGCGGATGGCATCCTCTTGCTGCAAGTGCATCAGCGCTACGCGAGTACGTGGAATGTCGTCCTCGTGATGCTCACCGCCAGTCTGAGCTGGCCTCTCCTCGTGATCGAGGCGCGCTCCGAGACCCGCGCCGATCTCTTCGAGGCAGCGAGCGGAGAGATCGTGTGGCGGCGCTCTCGGCGGGAGATCGATCGCAGCCGGGAGGACTTGCTCGTGGGGGACGTGCTGGCGCCGATCGAGCCCGCGTTGCCTGCGGCCATGGTGGTGAAGTGATGCGCCTCTCTCTCGTCCTGGTGTTCGCGCTCGCGCTCGGCGCGACGGGCTGCGTCTCGAGCCGCGCGAAGCCGCCGCCGGAGCCGCTGACCGGCCTGCACGAGGGCGAGGCCGTGACGCTCGTGCTCCATCGCTACGAGGAGGGCGAGGGCCAGGCGGTGAGCGGCGTCTCTCCGGCCGAGGCCCGGGCGATCGAGGCTCGCCTCGGCGGCTGCCTCGAGCGCGCGCTCCGCGAGCGCAACGCCGCCGCGCGCTTCGTCTCCGCCGAGGAGTTCCA
>Ga0316620_10000739_pt1 | contig 13386 bp, 11 predicted proteins | sample OWC_Aug_M1_C1_D5_FD_207651 | JGI IMG/M metagenome (GOLD analysis project Ga0316620, IMG submission 207651) | Wetland soil microbial communities from Old Woman Creek delta, Ohio, United States - OWC_Aug_M1_C1_D5_B | ecosystem: Environmental > Terrestrial > Soil > Wetlands | place: USA: Ohio... | reverse complement strand
TGACACCATACTGCTCGAGCTCAGCAACCCGCAGCTGGAGCAGGAGGTCTTGAACGCCCTGTGGGACTGGAAGGCGGCTGAAACCAACCTTGTGGATCTGAAGGTCAGGCTCGAAGATCAGGCATTAAACAAGGAGGCGGATGCGGTCGACCTCAACTCGCGCTACAACATCAAGAAGCTTGAGGCCGAGGTCCAGGAAAGCCTGTTGAAGTTGGGACTCGTCTCGGATCTGCAGGTCAAGCAGGCAAAAGTCGAGGCCGAACAACTGGCAAGCCGGATCGAATTTGAAAAGAGGCGCCTGGAAAAGAGCAACGAATCGATCACAGCCCAGATCGCCGTGCAGAAGACCCGGGTTGACCAGTTGAAAGCGGTTTATGATCTCAAGCGCAGCCAGCTCGATCAGCTCAAGGTGCGGGCGGGAGTGAGCGGCGTACTCCAACTCATGCAGGCGGAAGTGGGAGAACAGGTTTCCGCAGGCGCCAAACTCGCCAGGGTCGCCAATCCCAAGAAGCTCAAAGCCGAGATAAAGATCATGGAGACCCAGGCCAAGGACGTGCAGGTCGGCCAGGTCGCCTTCATCGACACCCGCAATGGAGTGATCCCCGGCCATGTGATCCGGAAGGACCCCGCTGCGGTCCAGGGAAACATCCTGGTGGATGTCGCGCTGGAGGGAAATCTGCCCGCGGGTGCGGTTCCTGACCTGGGAGTGGATGGAACCATCGAACTTGAGCGGCTGAATAACGTAGTATATGTTGAAAGGCCTACGCAGGGTCAGGAGGGGAGTACGATCGGGCTCTTCAAATTGACCCCTGACGGCAAAGAGGCGGAACGCGTGCAGGTCAAGATCGGTAAGGTTTCGGTAAGCACGGTCGAAATCCTGAGCGGCCTGAAGCCCGGAGATCAGGTAATCCTCTCGGATATGTCCGCGCAGGATGGCTTTGACCGCATCCGCCTGAATTGATCGTTTCACGAGCATGACTTCCGGCCGGGCGCAGAGTGCCAGCGGACGGTCGCTATTCGGATGAAACGGACATTGCATCTGCGGGCGGCGACAGGCCGGGAATCCCGCTCACGAAGCAGGAGACACGATGACTGAATCCAATCAATCCCTGATTCACCTCGAAAGCGTGACCAAAGTGTTCTTTACCGAAGAAGTTGAGACTCATGCTCTGGCGGGAATACATCTGGACATCAAGAAGGGTGAGTACGTTTGCATCTCCGGTCCTTCCGGCTGCGGCAAGTCCACCCTCCTGTCCATCCTCGGCCTCTTGGATTCACCCACCGAAGGCGTGTACCAGCTGGACTCCAAGCCGGTGGAGAAGCTGAACGCCTCGGAGCGTGCCCGCATCCGAAATCGGCAGATCGGGTTCGTGTTCCAGAGCTTCAACCTCATCGGGGATCTCACGGTCTTCGAAAACGTGGAGCTCCCGCTGACCTACAGGGGCATGAAGTCCTCTGAACGGAAGACGCGCGTCAATGAGGCGCTGGAAAAAGTGGGGATGGCGCACCGTGCCAAGCATCTTCCCAGCCAACTGTCCGGCGGCCAGCAGCAGCGCGTGGCGGTCGCCCGGGCGCTTGTCGGGAGTCCACTGATCCTCCTTGCCGACGAGCCGACCGGCAACCTCGACTCCAAAAACGGCGAAGCCGTAATGGAACTGATGGCCAATCTCCACAAGGAAGGCGCGACCATCTGCATGGTCACTCACGATCCGCGCTACGCCGAGCACGCCGAGCGCACCATCCATCTGTTTGACGGCCGCGTGGTGGAAGAACAGGTCTCTGACGTGTCCTGAGACCGCGTCGCTGCGGCGGTCAGGGCAGATCCGAAAGTGTCTTCTGTTCCGAAAATACCGACCTCCGACCCCAGACATCCGACCTCCGACCTTGAACTTCGGGGTCGGGATCGGAATCGATGCTCACATCGTCCCGATTCCGATTCCGATCCCGATACCGACCCCGAACGTTTTCATGCGTCACCGGGTGCGCCACGAGGCGCGTGAGGGACTGCTTCGAGATTAGGGGGCAGCCATAGGGGGAGGATTCCCATCGGGAATCCTCCCCCTTCCTGTTTCATGTGAAGTCTCTGATTCCCCGGCCGATAAATAGACTCGGGGACAAATTCCATTGTAGACGGATGGTACCGGCCGCGAGTCCATGGGGTTGCCGGTTTTATGTATACCGGCCCGGGACACTCCATTTCCTGATGCAGTAGCGTGACACGGCACTGCAGACCGATGTGCCGGGAGCGCTAAATCCAGGAATCGCAGGCGAATCCCGACATCGGCAGGTTCCGTCCGGACAGAAATCGGGGGCGTCCATGAGCGACGAAGATCGAGACGAGGGCGGGGCCGGCAGCAACACCTATGAAACAAGCGTCATGGACTTCCTCGATAAGGAGATGAGTGTTTCATCAGGTTCCGTGAACGATACGGGCTCGCAGGCTGAAGACATTGACATTCTGGTGAATCGCATCCTCAGGCAGGCAATAGCTGCAGCGGAGGAGAAAGGGCTTCCTGCTTCATCTGCCCCGGATAGGCTGCCGCCTGCGCCCGCAGTGCAGCCCGCCGGACCAGGTACGACCCTGGCTGAGAAGAAACGAGATTCTTCCTTCGCGTCGCCCGCGGCAGCCCGGGTCGAGGAAAGGCACAGCTCGGCGCCTGTGCCTGCCATGTCCCAGGGCGAGAAAGCGACTCTGCCATCGCCTGTCTTTGCCCCGGTTGTGACCAGGCGCATATGGCAGGGACGCGTCTTCCTGGTGTGCGGCGCTTCCCTATGCCTGCTGGCGGGAGCAGGAATCGTCTATCTCACAAGTACTCAGAGCAAGAGTCCGGCCCAACCTGCCCAGTCCGTGTCCATGCCTGCGTCAACCTTGCCGGCAAAGGCGGAGGCGTCCGCGCCGCCGTCTGCTGCGGCAGTTTCCGGAAACCCCGTTCCGGGATCTCAGGCCGCGACGACCCGCACGGATTCCGGCCTTCGTGCGCCGGTGCGCCGGGAAAGCCCACGCCCCGCCGAAAATCCGATTACCGCTCCGGCGGGAAGCGCTGCGCCGGCCAATGCGCCGCAGGCCGCGGGAACGCAGAGACCGGGCGGGGAAGTGATTAGCCCCGCGGCTGCCGAGGCCAAACCGGCGACAGGGGAGGCAGCCGCCGTAAGTGCCGTCGCGGAACCACCGGCACCGACGCCGCCAAAAGCGGCTGCACCTCCGGCGCCCCAGAACGAAACGCCGCCGGCCGCGACCTTTGCGCAGATGAACCTGAACACCAGCACCGGTCTTCAGGACCTGGCGGCCGTCCGGAAGCCGGCCATCCAGGCGCCGCCGGCGCCGAGAATGGCGACTCCGCCCACCGTGATCTCGAAGGTCATGCCCGCATATCCGGATTTGGCCAAAAGAACACGGACCTGGGGTACTGTCGTGGTGGACGTCCAGATCGATGCGCAGGGCAAACCGGTCAAGGCTGTTGCGGAGAGCGGGCCGGCGATGCTCCATGAAGAAGCGATCAAGGCGGTTCTGCGGTGGCGCTTTGCACCCGCCACGCTGGATGGCATGAATGTTCCCGGCTCAGCCAAGGTCTCCATCGTTTTCAAGAATCAGAACGGGGGTCAACTATGATGACCGAACAACAGCGACAGAAATTTGAGTTGGCTCGCCAGATGGCCAAGGATGAACTCGAGCAGCTCGACCGGGAGATCAACATCGAGTTGGCGCGGGTAAAAGAGCGGCTGCTCGAATTGCAGCGCGCGAAAAAGGCCGTCAAACAGATCTATGACGGTGCGTGCGCCCGGATCGGCATCAGGAGCATGATTGAAATGAAGGATTTCAATCTGAAGGATCTGGTACGTCCCAACTAATTCCCCCCAACAGTACTCTTCCAACGGCTCAGCCTCTTGTCAATCGCTTCCCGCCTTGCGTCGGCCGGCAGCGCGCGCAGACTGGCGAGGGAGTCACAGAGCAGGTTGCAGCAAAAAATCCCGTCCTGCTCGATCCGGTCGATGAGCGATGACTTGCTGAACAATGCCGGCTCCTCGTACACCAGGTTCACGAGGATGCCGAAGAGGTCCTGCCAGGTTCCCTGGCTGATGTAGCAGATTCGCAGCAGAAACTTCACAAAGGATGCACTGAGGTTTGCGTCCTGCAGCGCGTTGCGGATCAGGTTGCGCTCCAGCGAGTACTCCGGGGAGGGAAGAATCGCGATCTCTTTGCTGACGATCTGTGAATTGAGCACCCGGGCGAACGAGAAGGCCTGCAGAAAATGCCCCGCGACCAGGTAGGTTTCCGCTCTCTGCGACAGCGCGGTCATGTCCCTGAGGGTAAGCTCCGTCGGCTGCAACGCCATCCCGGACTGTTGCAGGTGCTGGCGGAAACGTTCCGCGAACAGCTGGAATTCCTTTTCGAAAATGGTGATGATGTTGCCGAAATAAACCGCAAAAGTCCGCGTCAGCTGGTTTACCTGCTTCATGACCTCTTCGAGGTCAACCACGCCGCCTTTGATGCTCATGAGGGACACATCGAAAACATCGAGGGCCTCGAACTGTCCGAGTTCGATTGCGGCATCGAGCTTGGCGGTGAGCCGGTCACGGGCGTATTCGGTGCGGTCGCGCTGCTCCTCCCCGACCAGTTTGGCGAAATAGTCGGGATTGGCGACCAGGATATCGACTACCTGCTCCTGCTCCAGGATGAAGGGGATCTTGCGGGCTTCTTCAATGCAGCGGCAAATCAGTTCGCCGATGACGAGCACCAGTTTGTTCCGGATCTCAGGAGATGATTGCATGGCCGCAAGCGTTCAAGTCAGGTGACCGCAGGCACGAGGCGTTTCGGCGAATCCCGAGGCAGGCGGGGCGATATCGACGATCGCCCCGCCTCCGCCTCACCTCACATTCTTCAATATGGCGAGCAGGAAGCTCCAGAACTTCTCCACCGTATCGATGTAGAGTTTTTCGTCGGGAGAATGCACGCCGGAAAGCGTCGGGCCGAAGGACACCATGTCCATGCCCGGAAATCTCTCGCCGATGATGCCGCATTCCAGCCCCGCGTGCACGGCCTTGACCGCCGGCTCCTGCCCGTAGAGCGCCTTGTAGGTCTGCTTGGCGATGGACAAAATCTGCGAATCCAGATTCGGCTTCCAGCCCGGATAGCCGTCCGAAGCATGAACCTCCGCGCCCCCCAATTCAAAAACGTCGCCGACCGTGCGGCAGATTTCCTCGATTTCCGAAGCCACGGAGCTGCGCTGGCTCGTAGCCACGTTGATCGATTTTGTGCCCGTGGTAATGATGGCCAGGTTGGTGGAGGTCTGCACCAGACCGGGAATGTCCGGGCTCATCCGGATCACGCCATGAGGCAGGGCGGACAGGGTTTTGCAGAGTTTGTTCTGGGTCCCAGGCTTCAGGACCTTGCCCTTGCGCGCGCCTTTCAGCGGCGCGATGTGAATTTCGAGGCCGGGTTCGACAGTGGCGTATTCGGCCTTGATGATCTGACTGCAGCGGGCGACGAGCTCCGCCGCCTGGTCCCACGCATTTACGGGGACATACAAGCGCGCTTCAGCCTCTCGAGGGATGGCATTCCGTTTGTTGCCTGCCTCGATGCGGGCGAGCCTGGCGCCGACGGGCGCCAGCGCCAGCAGCACCCGGTTGATCATCTTGATGGCGTTGCCTCGTCCTTTGTCGATCTCCAGCCCCGAGTGGCCGCCGCGCAATCCCGATACCTTCAGGAGAGCGGCGATTGCCCGGGCCGGTGCCGGGACGAAGTCCGCCTTCCAGCTGGCGCTGGAGTCGCGCCCGCCGGCACAACCCACATAAAGCTCGCCTTCCTCTTCTGAATCCAGGTTCAGCAGGATCCTGCTCTCGAGGAAGTCGCCGGCAAGGCTTTTGGCTCCCGTCAATCCCCTCTCTTCGTCGACAGTGAAGAGAAACTCCAGCGGCCCGTGCACGAGCGACCGGTCTTCCATGATCGCCAGGCTGGTGGCAACGGCGACACCATTGTCGGCGCCCAGCGTCGTGCCGTTGGCCATCATTACGTTGTCCTTGCGCACCAGCTCGATCGGGTCTTTGGCGAAATCGTGGACCTTGTCCTTGTTTTTCTCGCCCACCATGTCCAGATGGCCCTGCAGCACGATGCTCCGCGCGCCTTCCCAGCCCGCCGCAGCGGGTTTTTTGACCACGACGTTGCCGACCGCGTCCGCCCTGGCCGCCAGGCCGAGCTTCTTTGCCGTTGCGACGATGTATTTGCTGATGGCCGCCTCGTTTCCGGAGCAGCGCGGAATCCGCGCGATCTCGGCGAAATATTTCCATACCAACGCCGGCTTCAATCCCTCGATAGCTTCAGACATAACTGACTCCTTTCGAGCCTAAATTCACGACAGCCTCTCATGCGCTGTTGGCGCCGGCTGCCAGACGGCGCTGGATATTTTCCTGCAGGCATCTCAGCATTCCCATCCGGCTACATTGCCCCAAAATTTCTTCGGGGCAGCTCGGCTACAACGAAATGTTGCCACATCAGCCGCGGAGCGGCGACAGGCAGTAGCCGGGGGCGCAAGCCCCCGGAAAGGGCACATATCCTATACAGCCCTGGAGGGGCGACTGTAATCTCTGCATATCAATCATTTCCTGTCGCCCTTCAGGGCTTCAATCCTTGCTTGCCGTGACCGGGGGCAGCGCCGCTGCACGGCTCGCCCCCGGCTGCTTTCTTTGCGTTCCTCCGGGACGGCAGTTCTTGAGACAGCCTCGGCGCAGGGTCTGCTCGTTTCCGGCGCAGCCTACATGATGGCTGTGGGAGGAGCCGGTTCATCCGGGCTGCCGGCATTCGCCAGCGGCACCTTGATCATGACGAAAATCAGCGCCGCGGCCGCGATGATCATGCCGATCCAGTGGGGCGACTCAAAGACCGGCGACGGCACGCCGCGATAGATGCCGGCAATCACCAGCCCGCACAATGCCTCGCCGGCAATCAGCCCTGAGGCCGTGAGTATTCCCGCATTCTCCACACGGGCCTTCTGCGCATCATTGAGATTCCGGCGGTCCCGCAGCCTGTCGGTCACCCACCGGATGACGCCGCCGACGAAAATGGCGAACGTCGTTTCCACCGGCAAATACATGCCGACCGAGAAAAGCATCGGGCTCCGCACCTGCACCATGATCAGCGCGAATCCCATCAGGATGCCCACGATCACCAGCGGCCAGGCCATATCGCCGCCCACGATTCCCCGGGCAAGCATGGCCATCAGTCCGGCCTGGGGAGCGGCCAGCTGCGCGCTGCCGAAGTGATACGCGTTGTCGAGCAGCATCAGCACGAAGAACAGGGCCGGCGCCGCCAGGATAATGCCGAAAATGTCGCCGATCTGCATCTTGGCCGGAGTGCCGCCGAGAATGTGCCCGACCTTCAGATCCTGCAACATCTCACCGGCAACCGCCGAAGAAACGCACACCACGGCCGCCACGCCGAGCACGGCCGCAACTCCGCCGACGCCGGCAACGCCCAGGCCGACCATGAGGAGCGCCGCCACCACGAGCGTACAGAGCGTGAGGCCGGACACCGGGTTGTTGGACGAGCCGATCATGCCGACCAGGTTGCCGGAGACCGCCGCGAAGAAGAATCCAAGGATGATCATGACCACGGCGGCACCGATGGCGCCGGCAATCACAATGCCGCTGCTCAGATTTCCGGCGCCGGCAATGAAGAAGTAATAGAGCCCGATCATGGCGACAAAGACCAGCGCGACACCGATAAAGACCGCCTTCATGTTCAGGTCGATCTCATGGCGTTCCGTGGCCTGGTGGACTTCCGCGGATTTCCGCAGATCCTTGATGGCGCGCGCCATGCCGACGCCGAGCTGCTTGCGCATGCGGAAGAGCGTATAGCCGGCGCCCACAAGCATGCCGCCGACGGCGATCGGCCGCACGATCGAGAAGTAGACGGCGCCCGACAGGGTTGCCCAATCCACCGGCGTGTTCGCGGGCAGGGTTTCCCTGATCCGCGCGCTCAATTCCGGGCCGAGCATATAGGTGAGCAACGGAACCAGCAGGCCCCAGGCAAGCAGGCCGCCGGCGAAATTCAACGCCGCCAGGCGCGGGCCGATAATGTAGCCGACTCCCATGTATGCAGGGCTGATGGCGGGCGAATTGAACGTGCTCACACCACCGGTCGTCATCGTGGTCACATTGGGATTGCGGCTGGTGCGCAGCAGCAGGCTCCTGCCGATCTCGCCGATGTTGATGGTAAAGGTCCTCATCGGCGCAAAGATGTTGAACTGCCCGAGAGCATTGATCACGGCTCCGAAGCCCATGTTGGCGAACAGGATTTTGGCGGCCGTCGAGCCCCTCTGGCCGGCCTTGTGGATTTCCGAAGCCGCTACGGATTCGGGGAAGGGAAGTTCCGTGTCTTCCACCATCACGCGGCGCAGCAGCGTGACGAACAGAATGCCCAACAGGCCGCCGATGATCATGAGCGCAGTTGACTGCCAGAACTTGTCCATGCCAAGTCCCGGCCACAAGCCTGCCAGCACGAATCCAGGGATGGTAAATGCCGCCCCGGCGGCTACGGACTCGCCGATCGAGCCGATGGTCCGCGCCATGTTTTCTTCCAGCAGCGATCCGCGCATCAGGCGCAGCAGCGACATGCCGATGACCGCCGCCGGATAGGTTGCGGCAATCGTCATGCCGGCTCTCAGCCCCAGGTAGGCGTTGGCAGCTCCCAGGATGACGGTCATCAGCAGGCCGAGGATGATGGCCCTCAAGGTGAATTCGCTCATTTTCATGTCGGCCGGAACGTACGGCTTGTGTTTCGGCGGCCCCACGGGCTTGCTTGTTTCAGCCATAGCAACTCCTTGGATCATGGAAAACAGGTTGGTACCAGGCTACGATCGCCTTCAGGCCATCCGCGCGCCCCCAATTATCTACGGGAAGGCGACGTTGCGGAAGCGCTAAATCACTCGGGAGCGTTCCTTACATTTCTTCATCCTTCTTGGCATGCGCCACGGTTTTGATGGCCAGAATTGCGAGCAAGCAGAGGACGCCACCACGGAGGACACCATCCAGTACCAGGGCTCCGATCAGCGCCAGAATTGCATAACTGGCCAGGGCTATGTACAGCCGTTGATTCTTCGGCAAAGGCATCATCATCCGTCATTGCGGGTGCGGCTGATTGTACCGCAACTTGTGGTGTTTCGAACCAGTAATCCATGGGCCGTTGGCGCACCCGGTGATGAATGAAAACGCTGGGGATCGGGATCGGTATCGAGGTGCGCATCAGGACGATCCCGATCCCGAAGTTCAAGGTCGGAGGTCTGGGGTCGGAGGTCTGGGGTCGGAGGTCGGTATTTTCAAAGCAGCTCTTCGCGCCGATCGCAATGTCATGCCGATTCTGCGGTTCCCGATGGGGTTTTGCCGCAGGTGCCTAGAATTATTAATTTTATTGAATCTTGCACCTCAGATATGTATATTCGAGCCAACCCGATCAGGTGGCTGCCGCCGCGTCAGGAACGCCAATCGCAGACTCTTGGAAGGGCTTGGCGTTTCCAGTTTGGATCTCACGAACAAGCGCCAACCGTTGAATGGGAAGAGATCCGCTAACACCCCTGCCGGCGCAGGTTTCGCATTGTGTAAGAGGAAAAATGAAAGAACAGGGCACAGTGAAGTGGTTTAACAACGAAAAAGGATATGGTTTCATTAAGCGCGCATCCGGAGATGACGTCTTCGTCCACCACTCCGCAATACAGGCGACCGGTTTCAAGTCGCTTACGGAAGGCGACCAGGTTGAGTTCACCGTGGCGAAAGGCCCCAAAGGCCTTCAGGCCCAAGAGGTGGTGAAGCTATAGAGTGACGCGGGGACGGGGAGTTCGACTCCTCGACGCTGATCCAGACCGTAATTCCCATACACCGCAACGAGCATATCCGCCGGCCGAGGTATCGCCGGCAGCGGTCTGCTCCAGGACCATGGGATCAATCCCGGAGTTTTTTCCTGCCTCAGGACAAACGAGGTCATCCTCGCCAGGCACCCTGCCGAAGCGTGCCTACCGGCCTGGAGTGAGCCTTTCTATAGTCGGATTCGGCGGGCTCATGCTCGTGGGCATGGACCGCGATTCGATCGAGCGTCTGGTTGCCCGCTCCGTCGAAGTCGGTGTCGACTATTTTGACGTGGCACCCGCCTACGGCGACGGGGAAGCCGAGAACCAGCTCGGCGCGGCCCTGGCCTCCCGTCGCAAAGATGTTTTCCTCGCCGGCAAGACGCTGCAGCGCTCCGCGGCGGGCATCCGCCTGGAACTGGGACAATCGTTGCGGCGCCTGCGCACCGATTACCTGGACCTGTATCAGTTCCACGCCGTGAATAAAGCTGCAGACGCCGAGGAAATCCTCGCGCCCCGCGGTGCGGCAGAGTATCTGCTGCATGCCCGGGAGCAGGGGCTCATCCGCTATATCGGCTTTTCCTCTCATTCGGTCCCGATATCGCTGGCGCTCCTGGACCGTTTTCCCTTCGACTCGGTTCTTTTCCCGGTCAATTTCGTCTGCTATGCGCGTGGCAACTTCGGGCCCCAGGTGCTGGCAAAAGCGAGGTCGGCGGGCACCGCCTGCGTGGCAATCAAGTCGCTGGCACTTACGACGCTACGCCGATCGGAACCGCGGCGCTATGCGAATTGCTGGTATCGGCCGATCGATGACCCCGAGCTGGCCCTGCGGGCCATGCGCTTCACCCTCTCTGAAGGGGTTACCGCGCTTCTGCCGCCGGCAGACGAGCGGCTGTACCTCATGGCGGTCGAGCTGGCACGTACGGCGACGCCGCTCATGGACGAGGAACGCCGCCTGCTGATCGCCCAGGCACGCGGCCTGAAGCCAATCCTCTCCACTGGCAAGTAATGAGTAATGAGTAATGAGTGATGGGTGAGGAGCGACGATGCCCGCAGGCACCGCCTCGCAACCATCGTCACTCATCACTCATGACTCATCACTTCTTTTTCAGGTGTTCGAGCATATCCCGTGTCATCGATGCCAGATCCCACTCGGGCTTCCAGCCCCATTCTTCGCGGGCGGCGGAATCGTCTATGGATCGCGGCCAGGAGTCGGCGATGGCCTGGTGATAATCGGGCTCGTAGGAGATCTTGAAGTGGGGGAGATGCCGGCGGATGGCGCGGGCGAGTTCGCCGGCGCTGAAGCTCATGGCGGCGATATTGAAATCCGTGTGGTGGCGGAGCCGCGAGAAATCGGCCTCAGCCAGCTGGAGGGTGCCGCGGATCGCATCCGGCATATACATCATGGGCAGGACCGTGTCTTCGCGGACAAAGCAGGCGTAGCTGCCCTTTTCGACCGCGTCGTGGAAGATGGCGACCGCGTAATCGGTTGTGCCGCCGCCCGGCGGAGCCTGGTACGAAATGATTCCGGGGTAGCGCAGGCCGCGCACGTCCAGGCCGAAATGGTTGACGTAATAGTTGCCGAGCAGCTCTCCGCAGACCTTGGTGATGCCGTACATGGTGGCGGGTTTCAGAATCGTTTCCTGCGGCGTGTTTTCCAGCGGCACCCCTTTGCCCCACACGGCGATGGAGCTGGGAATGATGATGCGGGCCATCTGGTGGCGCACGCCGAGTTCGAGGACGTTGAAAGTGCCGTCCATGTTGACACGCCAGCAGAGCTGGGGTTTCTGCTCTCCGGTGGCGGAAAGCAGCGCCGCCAGGTGGAACACCGTGTCGATGTTGTGTTGTCGGATGACCCCGTCGAGCGCGTCGATGTCCATGACATCGACCGTATGAAACGGGCCGGAGTCCCGCAGGTTCCGGGAGGCTTGCGGGCGGCAGTCGGTGGCGATGACGTTTTCTTCGCCGTAGCGTGCGCGCAAAGCCACGGTGAGTTCGGTCCCGATCTGGCCCAGGGCGCCGGTCACCATGATTTTGCCGATAGGTCTTTTCACAGACGATTCTCCATTGCGGAACCCCGGCAGCCCTGGCTTTCCGGGGCACGTGTGCATCCTGGCTTATGAAGACGGAAGATATGCAGCGTCAGTGGCATGCGGTTTGGGCACATTTTCGCTGGCGATGATAATATCGGGCAAAGCCGGCGGCCGGCCGCCCACAGCAGCAACGAAGTAGTATAGTGCGGCCGCAGACCGTGTCAAGGCAAACGGCAATCCGCCCACGGAGTGCCAAGTTCGTTCGCTGCCTTGCGGCTTTTCCTCAAATCACCACTGTCTACCAAAGCGGCGAACCATCGCATCCCTCCGAAGGTGCTTCCGGAGCCCGCGGCTTCTGAACGCGTCAAGGGCATGTCACCTGCGCGCGGAGGCCTGCCCCAGGCAAAACGGGCTTCAAAACAGCATCGTGTCATGATAGGCTAATCACCGTCGCATGCGGGTTGACTTCAACCTCCGGTTTGAGGCAACTCCTGCGATTCCTATCCTGAACGACAGGGTGGGCCGTTAGCTCAACTGGCAGAGCAACTGACTCTTAATCAGTAGGTTGGAGGTTCGATTCCTCCACGGCTCACCAATAAAATCAATGAGTTATCAATGGATGACAAAAGGAATAAGTGATTGGGGTAGCACTGGTGTAGCAAACTGCCGCCTTACCGTAAACCCCGTCCCTGTTTTGGACTAAGTTCCGGTCCAGTCATCACCAAATCTGTTATCTCGCCATATTCACCCGCCTCGATTCTGTATTCCCTGGCCCGGGGTGGCAGCGATTTATCGATTCTAAGGGTGATCGTCAATTCGCTCTCAAAGGGGCTGACAAAGTAGGTCGTCCACCCTTTTACCGTCCGTATGATCCGATCCCTTGAAAGTTCTACAAGGCCCGGAAATCGATTGGCGTAGTCCGTTTGTGTATGGAGATCGGTCGAAAGGACAGTAACAGAGCTTACCTTTTCCTTATCGTAAGCGACTTTGAGCTTGATCGTACCTGAAAGACCTTCCTCTATGTCCGTACCGAAGAAAGCGGGCAATAGCCTGTCCATGTCACTGACGTAGCCTCTGAAGCTCGAGTTCTGCACGGTAGCAGACTTCGCCCAGTAACCGAATATGGAACCCCCAACAAAAACAAAAGGCAGCAAAATGAGTATTATTCTCGAAGATCTTTTCATAGGCTGTCCCTCGGTCAGCATGATGATACTGCCCTTTCCGGCCTTGTTTCATCAACATTTGGCCCGGCTTCGTCCGGCTTCGATCCGGCGGGTCGGACCTTCTGCACTGGCTTTAGATTCCAGCCCTCTTCCGCGCGGACCTCATCCACCCTCAGGATATTGTTTTTCACCGCGATCTCCCAGGACCGCCATCGCGAAACCGGGGACGCTGCCCGGTTATGCAGGCATTAGGTGGGATGGAGTGGACCCCAAAAGTGAGACATGGATAATAGGGACAGTTCTCGGAGAAGGAGAACCGATGTCCCAAAAGAAGAAGAGCCGCGTATTCAATCGTGA
>Ga0316620_10000737_pt1 | contig 13397 bp, 13 predicted proteins | sample OWC_Aug_M1_C1_D5_FD_207651 | JGI IMG/M metagenome (GOLD analysis project Ga0316620, IMG submission 207651) | Wetland soil microbial communities from Old Woman Creek delta, Ohio, United States - OWC_Aug_M1_C1_D5_B | ecosystem: Environmental > Terrestrial > Soil > Wetlands | place: USA: Ohio... | reverse complement strand
ACCCACTCAGCCCCCTTGAGCATCGCCGGGTAAGCGGCGGCCTCGGGCAGCGACAGCGGTGCGAGGAGCTTCTGCTCGCTCATCTGCGCCAGATAGCCCGGCGTCCCGCCGAACACGTCGCCGATCACCCTGCCGCCGCGCGCCTCCGCGACCGCCCGTGCGACCAGTTTGTCTGATGTCGCGTCGACATGATTGAGTTGAATGGCGGGGAATCGCTTCTTGAATATCGGCAGGATCACTTCTTCCGAACGGGCCGACAGAGCAATATACAGAGTTAGCGGGCCGCCTTCTTTTTTGGCTTTTTCGTAAAGCTCATCGATGGATTCGGCTTTGGCCACAGCCGCGAACGATGCGGATATGAAGAATACGATTCCGAGAACGCTAACAAGACTCCAGAGAAACCGACCCCTGAGAAACCTTGCCGAATGTCTAAGTGTGTTCATCCATCCTCCCCATCAATTTTATCGACGTTCATTAACGCTACTAAGAAGCCGCCGCAAGCTGTTTTTTTTGTGAGCTGCCCAAGCGCTGGTCTCTCGGCTTAGTCCATATCCACTTTCACGCCGTTCTTCGCGCACTCTTCCGCGTACATTTTTCGCATGGAATCGTCTTCATCCTCGAACTCGATCTGCTCGACGCCTTTCTCTTCTTTTTGCACCGCCGTATTGGCATGAAGCGCGACGAACTTACAGGGCTGGTTGCCGGTGTTGTAGTGCTGGTGCCAAGCGCCCGCCGGCGGCGAGATGCAGGTGCCTTCGTGCCAGTCGTATCTTTCCGGTTTCTCACCTTCGTTCCACATCAGCGTGTAGCCGGTCGAATCCAAAAGAAAAACATGGGCGCCCGGACCATGGCGATGCGCTTTCTTGTAGCGACCCACGGGGAACTGCGACACATGGGCAAGCATGGCGCTGCCCGACATGTGAATGTACATGTTGCGCGTGCCTTTGCCGCGCTTCTCCCGCGGCACCAAGTTGATCTTGCGGATGTCGGGAATGAAATTGGAATGGAGAATGCCGCCGTAGTATTCGGTGAAGTATTTTCCTTCCTTGGAGAAAAACTCGGCATCGCCGGGGTCGAATCGGTCCTTAAACATGTAACTGGTGTTGTAGATAAACTCGGGGTCGCGGTAGAGCTCGAAGGCCACTGGCTGGCTGGTCAGCGCAAAGTAGCGGCAGGGCTCCGTACCGCTGGCGTTGAAGTGCTGGTGCCAGGCGTTGAGCGGGATCGCGAAGGTGCTGCCGCGCTCCCATTCGAAAGTCCGCTTCGCCGTGCCGTCATACCAGACGCTGGTCGCGCCCCGTCCTGCGGCGACCGTGACGATCTCTTCATACAATTGGCGCTGAGGCGCCGTGCTCTTCCCCGGCGCAATCTCGGCAATGTAGGCGTCGGCGACCATCTGATCGGAAAAAGTGCAGATGGCGCCGTAGCAGTCTTTGCGTTTCCAGTAATCGAGCTTCTCCGTGCGCACGTCGCGCACGAACGCGCCGCCGATGATCGGCACCCCTTCGGATTCGATCCACTTCTTGTAGGGGCTGTACTTGTCGATCATGAATTGGACGTAGGGATGAACTTCGAACTCCTTTACCGGACCGGCCACGGGAAAACCTCCTTGCGTAATGTCAATTCGACGTTATCGCTCGCGCGGAACGGCTGTCAACCCATGTTGGGCGCCGAGTGGTGACTCATTTTAATTTCAGATCCGTCACGGAGTTTATCCCGAGCACATCGTAAGGATTCAGGATGACAACTCCGATCAAGTGTCCTTCCGAGGCGAAGCGGAAGAATCTCGCTCATGATTTTGAAGGAATCCCGCGCTGGTCCCCCAAATTGAGTCACTCCCCGGCGCCGCTTTCGGCGCGCGGAAAACGCCGCGCTTCTTGACAAGAAAATTTCACTACGATAGATGAAACAAAAGTTTCATGGCCGCCATCAAAGAGATCCTGACCAAGGTCAAATCGCTCAACGGGGCGCAGCGCAGGCTTGGCAACTATCTGCAAAACGATAGCTCGGCCCTGCTGCTTTCCAACGTGAACGATTTGGCACAGGCGGTGGGGGTGAGCAAAGCGACCGTCGTGCGTTTCGCTAAGACCTTGGGCTATGCGGGATTCCCCGAGCTCAAACGCGACATCCAGAAAGAGATGCGCCGCAAGCTCCGCGCCGCGGACCGAATGAAGGAGACCTTCGCCGAGCTGGGCGACGACGGGAATATTTTCGCCAAGCTGATCAAGCGCGATATCCGGTTGCTGCAGGAGACGTTGCAAGCAGCGTCGTTTATGGACTTCCAAAAGGCCGCGGAGGTGATATTAAACGCGCGCAAGGTTTTTCTCATCGGCCTCAACGCATCGACAGCGCTGGCCTATATCCTGTACTTCAGGCTGGTGCGCGTCAAAAAGGACGCTCATTGGATTTTTTTAACCGGCGGCACCTCGCTCGTGGAGCAACTGGCGTTCATGGAACCGGCGGATGTCCTGATCGCCATCGATTTCTTGGAGGTGCCGCGGGAAGTGCAAACCGCGCTGCAACACGCGAAGAAAGTCGGCGCGCCGATCCTCGGCATCACCGATTTTCCCAGCTCGCCGATCGCCAAGGCGGCGAACGTCTGTCTCTTTGCCAAGCGCGGGCTGCATTCCTCGGTCAATTCGCTGACACCGGCTTTTTCGCTGGTCAACGCCCTGGCCATCGCCGTTGGCTGGGCGAAGAAGGCTGACTCGATAAAGGCGCTCACCGATCTGGACACACTATTGGAAGAACGCGGGCTGTAAATCCGGCCTCATAAATTATAAGGAGAAAGAATATGGCGACAAAATTGAAATTCGGTTTACTGCTGCCGCATTTTTGCGAATATGCTTCCACCGAACTCTGCATCGAGGGAGCGAAAAAAGCCGAGGCCTACGGCTTCGACTCGGTTTGGGTCAGAGACCATTTGGTCTTCGAGCCCCATGGCATGGAAGGCGAAGACAACACCCATATCGAGGGATTACTGCTCCTTGCGGCGATTTCATCAGTGTGCAAGAAACTGACCCTCGGCACCGGCACCGTGATCTCCCACCGCCATCCGATTCATTTGGCGCAGTCCATGGCCGGCCTGAGCACCATGTGCGAGAACATCATTATGGGTCTGGGCCTCGGTACCTTTCCCCATGAATTCGAAGCGGCAGGCTACAAAAAGGTCACCCTGCAGGATCGCGCCAATATGGCGAAAATCAATGCTGAGCTGTGCCGCCGTTTCTGGGCCGGTGAAAAAATCAGCTACAAAGACGATTATTACGATTTCAAAGACGTCGAGCTCAAACCGACGCCGAAGAAATCGATTCCGATTTGGTACGGCGGCGGCACACCGGCGTCGGTTCGCCGCGCCGCGGATTACTGCGACGGCTGGATGCCCGGTCGCATTCCCACGGCGACGTTCAATAAAATGGTCAAATACCTCGAAGAGCAGTGCAAGCTGGCGGGACGACCCATGGTCACCACCGGCGCGATTCCGATCACCAGCATCGACAAGAATCGCGATGTCGCGCTCAGCAAGGTGAACACCAAGGGTCTGATCAACGAAGGCAACGCGCCGAGCAAGAAAACCTGGGTCAAACCGAAATCCGGCACCTTCTCCACGGTCGAGGACATCGAAGGCTTGCTCATGGCGGGCACCCCGGCAGACGTCGCGCGCGACACCAAACGCTACGAAGAAGCCGGTCTCAACCATATCGTTTTCGATCTGCGTTTCCGCTACGCTGATTGGTACCAGCAGATTGATTTTTTGGGCCAGGAAGTTTTGCCGGCGGTGCGCGCGTAGCGCGCGCAGTTTCGGGTTCCGAGTTACGGGTTTCGAGTTAAAACCCGAAACTCCAAACACGAAACTCGAAACCGGGCGATAGCCCGAAGGAGTTCCCATGCGTACAGAAAAAGTAAATTTTTACAGCGAAGGCATCAAGCTCGCCGGTGTGCTTTACTTACCGGACTCCGACCAAGGCAAACCCTTTCCGGGAATCGTTCAGGGCCCCGGCTTCCTCGGCCTCAAGGATGCCAAGCACTACATCATGATGTTCGAAAAGCTTTGCGCCGCGGGCTATGCTTGTCTTTGTTTCGATTATCGCGGCTGGGGCGACAGCGACGGAGATCAGCGCGGTTGGGTCATGCCGAAATGGCAGGCGGAAGACATCCGCAGCGCGCTGAGTTACCTGGAAACCCGCCCGGAGATCGATGCCGATCGCCTTGCCACCTACGGCTCGGGCGGCACCGGCGGCGGCAACGCCGTCTATGTCGCGGCCATCGACTCGCGGGTAAAGTGCTGCGTCAGCTATCTCGGCGTCAGCAGCGGCCGCGAGTGGCTGCACTCGATGCGCCGCGAGTACGAATGGGTCGATTATTTGAAGAGCATCGAAACAGACCGCAAGCAACGCGCTCTCACCGGCAAAGGCGCCATCGTCAGCGCCCGCGAGGGCGGCATCATGGTGCAAACTCCGGAGCGCCAAGCGACGACGATCAAGAAAGAAGTCGCCGATAAAATCCCCGACGCCATGCCGCTGGCCTGCGCCGAGGGCATTCTGGAGTACAGCCCCATCGATATGGTCCATAAGATCTCGCCGCGCGGCGTGCTGTTCATCGCAGTGGAAGGCGACGCCGTGACGCCGGAGCAGCAATCCTTCGATCTGTACGAAAAAGCCGGCGAGCCGAAAAAATTGGTTCTCTATAAAAAAACCACTCACTACGGCATCTACAACGACTACTTCGACGATGTCGCGGCCAACGTCGTGGACTGGTACAATCGCCATCTCAAGTACAACAAGGTCGAAATCACCGAAAAGCACTAGGAGCTAACCATGAATAAGATTTCCTTCGGCGTTAGAGTGCCGAATTCCGGCCCGCTATCGAGCATCGAAAATATTGTCAACGCCGCCAAGACAGCCGAAGATTTAGGTTTCGACGCCATCTGGGTCCACGATCATGTGGTCTGGAGCTCGGAGATGCATCGCCATCATATTTCTTCCGGCGCCGCCGAGGCGTTGACCGACACCCAGGACGCCAATTTCTTCGAAGCCACGACGATGCTTTCTTATCTTGCCGCCGAGACCAAGAAAATCGTTCTCGGCGTGGCCTGTTTGGTCATGCCCTGCCGCAACCCGATTTACGCCGCGAAGCAATACTCCACCCTCGACCATCTCGCCAACGGCCGTTTGCTCATCGGCGTCGGTCTCGGCTCCAAGGCCACCCGCGAGTCGGATGAGTTCGGCGTGTTCGGCGTGCCCTACGACCGGCGCGGCGATCGCACCGACGAATATATCCAAGCGATGAAAGCGATCTGGACGCAGCAACTCGCCTCCTACCAGGGCGATTTTATCCAGTTCAAGGATGCGGAAGTCTATCCGAAGCCGGTGCAAAAGCCCCATCCGCCCATTTGGGTCGGCGGCTGGATGAAGCTTGCCGCCAAACGCGCCGGTAAATACGGCGAAGGCTGGATCCCCGGCTGGCTTTCACCCAAGGAAATGAAAGTCGGCTGCGATATTCTGGCGCAAACAGCGAAGGACAGCGGCCGCGATCCGTCGAAGATCACCATCGCCGTGGAAAAGCTTGCGACCATCGCCAAGACCCGCGATGAGGGCCTCAACCTCGCGATGCCGACGCTCAAGACCAGCAGCGAGAGTTACGAACGCGACATCGACAGCATGCAGTTCGCCCTCGACCGCCATATCTTCGGTTCGGTGGATGACGTGCGCCGGCGCGTCGACGAATTTATCGAAAACGGCGTGCAGCATTTCGAGCTCAAGGTCATTTATCCGACGATGGATAGCTTGAACCGGCAAATGGAGCTCTGGGCGGAAAATATTCTGCCGCGGTACAACTAAAAATAGTTTCTAGTTCCTAGTCTTCCGATAACCAGAAACTTGAAACTTGGAACCAGAAATTGTTTTTCTGGAGAGAACTTTGAATTTGCAATTTGTTTTGAACGGCAAGCCCTGGCAAGTCGACTGCGAGCCGCAGGAAACTCTCGCCGAAGTGCTGCGCAACAGGCTCAACCTCAATGGCACCAAAATTTCCTGCGAGGTCCAAGTGTGCGGCGCCTGCACGGTCCTGGTTGACGGCGCCCCGGTGAGCGCGTGCACTTATCTGGCTTACGAAGCGCGCGGCAAAAGCGTGACCACTATCGAAGGCTTGGAAAAAGCCGACGGCACGCTCCATCCGCTCCAGCAGGCATTCATCGATGAATTTGCCTTCCAGTGCGGTTATTGCACGCCGGGCATGATCATGTCGGCCAAAGCGTTGCTGGATGAAAACCCCAAGCCGACGCGCGACGAAATCATCCATCATATGGACGGCAACATCTGCCGCTGCACCGGCTATGTGCCGATCGTCGCTGCGATCCAGCGCGCCGCTGACATGTTGTCGAAGGAGTCGAAAAAGTGAGCGCCGAGAAAAAAACCGATTTTCACGTCGTCAACCATTCGATCCCGCGCCGCGACGGCCGGGTCAAAGTCACCGGCAAAGCGCAATACGTTGCCGACTTGCGGCTCATCGGCATGGCCTATGCCAAAGTGCTGCGCAGCCCCTTCGCGCACGCCAAGATTATTTCCATCGACAAATCGCGCGCCGAAGCCTACCCCGGAGTTTATTGCGTCGTCACCGGCTACGATCTAGACGGCATTAATCCTTATTTCGGCCACGCGGTCAAAGACCATCCCCTGCTGGCGATTGAAAAAGTCCGTTACGCCGGCGAGCCGGTGGCTGCCGTGGTGGCGATCGATGAACGAACCGCCTTCGAAGCGTTGGAATTTATCGATGTCAAATATCAAGAACTGAAAGCCGTCTTCACGCCGGAAGAAGCGATGGCCCAGGACGCGCCGCTCCTGCACGAAAGAAAATTCGAAGCCGGGGCCCTGCGCGGTTTCGAAGGGGATGTCACCGCCGGCAAAGGAACCAATATCTGCCAGACCCATAAGATCCAGTGGGGTGACGTCGAAAAGGCGTTCAAAGAAGCTGCTTCGGTGGTCGAGGGCAACTATTACTTTCCCATGACCTACGCCTACGCCATGGAACCCTATGTCGCCATCGCCGATGTGACCGACCAGGGCGTGACCGTTTATTCGTCGGCACAGCATCCATTCATGGTGCGCCACGACTTGAAGTCCATTTTTAATCTTCCGGTGAGCAAGGTGCGCCTGATCGTTCCCTTTGTCGGCGGCGGTTACGGCAGCAAGTCCTACACCAAGGTTGAGCCTCTGGTTGCCGCCTGCTCCTGGAAAGCCAAGCGGCCGGTGAAACTGCAGCTCACGGTCGAAGAAGCGATGCTGACCACGCGCAGCGACGACGCCTACACCTGGATGCGCACGGCCGTCGACAAGAACGGCAAGATCATCGCCCGCCAGGCGAAGATCTACATGAACACCGGCGCCTACGCCGAGAACAGCCCGCTGGTGGTCGAAAAGTCGACCAACCGTTGCGTCGGTCCTTACGCGATTCCCAACGTCTTGATTGAAAACTGCTCGCTATACACCAACACCGTGCCGGCCAGTTCCTACCGCGGCTTCGGCTGCGCCCAGGTGACGTTGCCGGGCGAATCGCAGATCGATGAGCTGGCGGCAAAGATCGGCAAAGATCCCTTCGAGTTTCGTCTGGCCAACGCGGCAAAACCAGGCGAAGAATTTTTTCCCGGCATGCGTCCTTTCGACGGGACTTTAAAAGAAGACCTGGAGACCGCGGCCAAATCGATCGGTTGGGGAACACCCTTGCCTAAGGGTCATGGCCGCACCGTCGCCATGTCCGGCAGCGACGCCGGCGCTTATCCGCTTACGTCGACCGTCGTGCGCGTCCACGCCGACGGTTCCGTGACGATCATGACCGGCAGCACGGAATTGGGACAGGGAAGCCACACCGTATTGCCACAAATCGCGGCGGAAGCCCTGGGAGTTCCGTTCGAGAATGTCAACGTGGTTTCTTCCGACACGGCGATCACGCCTTACGACCGGTCTACCGGCGCCAGCCGCACAACGACTTTGATGGGCAGCGCGGTGTTGGAAGCGAGCCAGGAGGCCATTCAACAGATGGTCGTGATGGCCGCCGATGTGCTGAAGGTCAAGGTCGAAGACATTCAAACGATCCGCGGCGGCGTGCGCTGCGGCGAGGTCCAGCTCAATTGGTCTCAAGTGATCAGTAAATTTTATGCGCTCCCCGACGGCGAAGTGATCGGCCGGTCCTATATCAGAAAATCCGGCAAGTTCGCCGCGCTGCCGGTTTTCTGGGAAGCGGCTGCCACCGGCGTGGAAATCTCCGTCGATGAAGAGACGGGAAAGATCACCATGGAGAAACTCGCCACGGTCGGCGACGTGGGCTTGGCGATCAACCCGGCGCTCGCCGAAGGGCAGGACATCGGCGCGGCGACCATGGGCATGGGCATCGGTCTTTTTGAAGAGCTCGTTTACGAAGGCTCGCAGCTCGTCAACGGCTCGATTCTGGACTACCGCCTGCCGCGTTTTTCGGATTTACCGAAGGAAGTCGAATTGCACCTGGTGCAGAACCAGGACGGTGTCGGTCCCTACGGCGCCAAAGGCGGCGGCGAAGCGTCGTTGAACTCGATGGCCGCCAACATCGCCAACGCCGTCGACCGCGCCGTCGGTGTGCGCATTCGCCAGGCGCCGCTTACACCCGAGCGAGTCTGGCGCGCGCTGAAAGACAAGAAGGTTCAAGGTTCAAAGGTTTAAAAGTTCAAGGACCGCAATTTCCAAACTTTGAACCTTGAACGTTTGAACCCTTGAACGAGAATTTTTTATGATGCCGTTACGAAGATTTGCCATCCACCAACCGAAAACCTGTGCTGAAGCTGCGCAAATGATTGGCGCCTTCGGCGAGAAGGGCCGGCTCTATGCCGGCGGTACCGAGCTGCTTCTAGCCATGAAGCATGACCTGCTGCGCTACGAGCATTTGGTCGACGTCAAAACCATTCCCGATCTGAACAAGATCGAAATTAAAAACGGCGCGTTGATGATCGGCACCGCGGCGACCCACCGCGCCATCGAGTGCTCCGCGCTCGTCCAACAGAACGTGCCGGTGCTCGCCGAAATGGAAACCAAGGTCGCCAACGTGCGCGTGCGCGCTACCGGCACTTTAGGCGGCAATCTTTGCTTTGCCGAGCCGCATTCCGATCCGGCGACCTTGCTTGTCGCGCTCGGCGCCAAGGCTCACGTGCAGGGGCAATCGGGAAACAAGACCCTCGCTATCGACAAGCTCATCACCGGCGCCTATGAAACTTCGCTCGCCAACGATGAGATATTGACCGGTGTCGAGATCCCCATACCGCCGAAAAACCAGCGCGCCGCATATCTCAAATTCCAGCTCAAAGAGCGGCCGACTTTGGGCTTGGCGCTGGTCTTGGATGTCGAAGGAGATACCGTCAAGAAAGCCAACGCGGTGCTCGGCAGCGTCAGCGCCGCGCCGACGCAATCCGATAAAGCCAACGGCTTACTCACCGGCGCGAGATCGATGGTCGAAAAGCAACTCGCCGACGCCGCCGAGGCGCTGGCACAGGCTGCGGACCCGGTAGACGATCTCGAAGGCAGCGCCGAATACAAGCGCCATCTGATCGGCGTTTTTCTGCGCCGAGTTTTTATCAAGGCACTTTCTTAAGCTCGTCTCCAGAGTTGATTTTCGGCTGCAAGCCCAACCTCTGCAAACCGATCCGTATCTTTCTCGGTTTTTGTATTTTACCATTTTGGCCTGTCATCGAGCCGACCCGCTTGGACCATGAGACAGGGCCTGACGCAAAGTTCCATCCGTGGCGTCGATTGTGTTTCTTTGCGTCAATTTACTCGTCGCGCTCTTCCGTTGCGAAACAACTTTTTTATTGCAGACCGGTTCTATCGAAGGTTATGATGACAATCATTCCTAGCTCGCACGCGAATTGCTTTTCCCGGAGGTGGTCCTATGGATATGATCGGGGAATTCGCAAACCGGGTTTTCAACAGCTTCAGGCCCATCTTAGATTGGGCGATCAATAACTGGTCCGTCACCATGACCATTCTTGCCATGATGATTTACCTGTCCGGTAGACAGCGACGGCTCAATCAGCGGCGTCACTGATTCCAACCAGAGTCTGCTGCTATTTTCGTAACGACGGGAGTCGGCTTCTTGGGTGGCGCGGTGCGCTTTTGCGGCACCACCGTGGCGCTGCTTGACCGGTCGCCTTTTACTGCGCTAGTCTCTGCGCCAAGTCGTTGGCGTCGGTGTTCCCGCAACCAGCCCACGGCACTCTCACACACGCGTTTCAGGAGGACATAATGGCCGGCGAAAAAACCGTCAATGACATCACCTTGCGCATTCGCCATACGATGATGCTGGTCAGCGATCTCGACCGGAGCGTCGATTTCTACACCCGGTTGTTAGGCATGGATCTACAGCGCCTGCGCCCGGTGCCGGATCGAAACGAACGCGTCGGCTACGTCGGATATGGCACCGAAGATGAATATCCGGGATTGGAGTTAATCGAGACCGGCGGCCCCGGCCATGTGGAAAAAATGCCGAAATGGTACGGCCACGTCGCACTCTACGTTTCCGATCTCTATAAATTGAGTGAGAAACTTAATGCCGCCGGCGTCAAATTCACTCTCGGCCCGCAGCCCAATCGTCCGGGCAGCCAAGACCATGTCGCTTTCATCCAGGATCCCGACGGCTACATCTTGGAGCTCACCGAGCGCCACTCGAAAAGCGGTCCGCCGGTCAAAGTGAGCTAAAGCGCTCGGGCGACCCGCAAGCGATCGTCGCTTACTTGACGAATAGCGCCTCGTAGCGCCGCGTGTATTCCGCCAGTTTCTCTGCCAACTCCACCCGGCTGGGAATAATTTTTAGATGGGCTGGATAACCTTCCGGCCTAATGCCGGGGCGCGCCGGCTCGCGCCCCCGGCTCGCGAGCAGCCTTTGTCCTTCCTCGGAAAGCACATAGTCGATGAACAGCTTCGCGGCGTTTAGATGCGGCGCGCGGTCGATGATGGTGATCGGATGCAGCGCGGCCAGTGCAGGCTCCAAGGCGAACCAGTCCACCGGCGCGCCCTGTTTCTTCAGCAGGTACGGGCGATACCAGTAAGCAACGATCTGCAAGTCGAATTCTCCCGCCGCCAAGAGCTGGGTGATCAGCGAACGACCCGAGCGAATCGCCACGTCTTGTTTCGCCAGCGCCTGCATGAATTCCATGCCTTTCTTCTCACCCATCAGGTAAAGCATGTTGGCAAACCAGCGGTCTTCGTTCTTCTCCAGCACCATGCGCCGCCGCCAGCGCGGATGAAGTAGATCCTCGTAGCTCTTCGGCAATTCGTCGCGCTTCACCCTCGTCGTGTTGTAGGCGGCCACGATTAAATTATCGTAGAAGTCGGTCCAGTAACCGTCGGGGTCCTTGAACCCATCCGGATAAACCGCCGCGGACGGCGACTTGTACGCCGTTATCAGCCCGCGTTTTTTCATGTGATAGGTTTCGAACTCGCCCACGCTGAGCACGTCCGCGGCGAAGCTGCCGGTTTTTCGTTCGATATTGAGACGACTGAAAATCCGCTCGTGCGAAGAGCGAAAAATATCGGTCTTGATGAACGGATACTTGGCCTCGAAGCCGCTGGTCAGAAGCCGGGCAAATTCGGTTTCCACGGAAGTGTAGAAGACCATCTTGCCTTCCTTCTTTGCGCCTTCGATGAGCGCTGCCGACCGCGGATCGGCTTCAGCGCCTTCCGCCGCGCGGAAAAAACACGACAACATCAAAAGGCAAAGGATCGAGATCGGGGTCTTCATTCTCTACCTCCGTGCTGCGGCGGTTACTCCGGAGACCGCGTCGGCGATCGCGGTCCAATCCGTGTAGCGGCTCACCCGGGAATGCGCGGCCTCCGTCCGATTCCACGGGCAGTCGATCAATGCCACCGGCAGCTTCATTTGACCGGCCAAATAATCGGCCATCGGCAATGAATCCTCCACCGCCCAACAAAACCGGCGCGCAGCCAAGTCACTCAAGCTGATCGCCATCGTCTTCTCCGTGGCAAAACGAGAATATTTATCCACCACTGTGAACGAACTATAGGGGATTCGGTGCTTCGCCAACCACTCGATGGACGGCTCGTAAGAGTCCGGCGGCCGGCCGGTCACAATCGCGATTTCGAAGCCCTCATCTCGCCATCTCTTAAGGGCCGGGAACGCTCCCTCGATGGGCATCATCTTCAACAGCTCGTCGGGCTGATGGACGATTCGGTAGAGCTCGTCGCGCTCCTCCGGCCGCAGCCCGCAGGCATGACCGACATCGAAGTTGGTCAACTGTTCGTAGTCGACTTTCTTGCCGAACTCGCGCTCGACGATGACGAGAAAATGGCGCGCCGCCTGGCAGAGTACGTCATCCATGTCGACATAAATGGTGTCTGAAGGTGTACTCATCGGCGCTTACTGGCCATCCTTAGTGGTGAGCTCAGGGATTTCGAGTTCGATTCTTCCGCTCCCTCCGTCGATAACCAAGCGTGAATCGCCCAGGAATAGCCGTCCAAGAATTCCTATGACATCGGCGCCGTGCTCGCGATTCTTCTCGCGCAACGACGGCACGCCGACGCATTCGATGACGGTGGAATAGACGGTGCGCCGCCCCTCGGAATCGAACGCCGGCAGCGAAACCCTGCCGAGATATTGATGCAACTGGCCGTAGCCGTGAATGCCGTGAACGTCCCTAATGCCATTCGGCGTGAGCGAGAGCGCCTCGGCGATCTCTAAATCGATCATGGCTCCGAAGGCGCCGGTGTCGATCAGAAACTCGCCGCGAATTTCCCTGCCGAGCTCATCGCGCTCCCGGCTCCACGCGCCCGCGATCAGCGGCCCCACTGAACGGAGTCGCTGGACACCCGAGTTGACTTCTATGCGATATCGCCAGTCGGCCATTTGGATGCGATCTCATTCGCTAGGTCTCTGTCTAGCTCCGGGAAACAAATTCGCTGCCGCGAATCAAGAAACGATACGGTTTATCTTTCCATTTGCCCGCATAATCGACGCCGATTCGCGGGGTCGCCCGAAACCTTGGCGTCGGCTCACCCCGATCGTCCACGAAAAGAATACCGTCGCACAAATCCGCGCCGTTGAGCGAACGGTCGATAGCGAAAGCTTGGCAAAGCTTTCCCGGCCCGCTGGCAAGATTGCGTAGGGCGTGATTTTTCCGCCGCTCTTTCATCAATTCGACGCCATCCACCGGCTCCACCGCGCGAATCAATACCGCCGCGGGATAGTCCTTCGCTTCGGTGACCAGGTTCAACATGTTGTAAAACCCATAGATGAAGTAAACATACGCGCGTCCCGCCGGCCCGAACATCACCTCGGTGCGCGCCGTGCGTCCTTTGGATGCGTGACAGGCCAAGTCCTGCGGCCCGACGTAGGCCTCGGTTTCGACGATCCGCCCAACGGTG
>Ga0316620_10000735_pt1 | contig 13411 bp, 12 predicted proteins | sample OWC_Aug_M1_C1_D5_FD_207651 | JGI IMG/M metagenome (GOLD analysis project Ga0316620, IMG submission 207651) | Wetland soil microbial communities from Old Woman Creek delta, Ohio, United States - OWC_Aug_M1_C1_D5_B | ecosystem: Environmental > Terrestrial > Soil > Wetlands | place: USA: Ohio... | reverse complement strand
CACTCAGCAGCCTAAGCAGTGTCAGGACTGCCATACAATTGATCAGGCAACCCACGCAAATGGAAAGTATCCCGCCATGGCTACCACACTCGGTTGTATGGCTTGCCATGATGCTTCTGGTGCAGAAGTCGGTCCAAACCCTGCTGAAGATTCAGGTGGTGTCTGGACTACCTTGCTTACAACCCAGGGAAGGACCGGACCGACAACAGCAGCGATCATTTCTCACAGCATCCAATACGAGGTGCTATGTGACCGGTGCCATTTTGCAGAGAACCCATGGAATTTGACTGTCTATACCTCAACAGGTGAGGTTCCTGAACCGACACCCACGGCGACACCTTCAGCTGGAGGTGGCTAGACGACTTGGGCAAATCGGTTTCTTTCCTCCTGCCAGTAAATTTAGCAACACCTTTATGACAGAAGGATATTTTTAATATACATTCCGATAGGGGTGGGGTAAGATATTCTTACTCCACCCTGATGTAACGATGAGGAGTAAAAGGATTACCTTGCGTGTAAATCTCATCTTTTGGATCCTCGGTTTCCTGATCATTGTCGGATTGGCAAGCTGCCAATCCGGTGGTGATTTTCCAACCTCGGTTACCGAAATCCCAACAGTGCAATCCGAAGTAGCCGAACTAATTCAAACATCGAGTGGCCAAACCCTACCTACAGTCATTCCACCAACAGCCACACCTGACCCGGCAGCGATAAAAGTAGCATGGCAGTCCAGTCCACATGCCAATTCTTACGTTCAAGATTCTAGTGGACAGAATAATACTTGCGCCCGTTGTCATGCGCCGATCAATTGGATGCCTGCCATGGATGATTTACCGGAGAGCTGTTTTGCCTGCAAATTTGAATTAGAAGTTCCACCACCAACCATCTCCGAAGTTGATTGGACCGATATACCCTGTAATATTTGCCATAAGGTTGATAAAAAAGACAATATCCAGCCAGAGTATGCCTGGCTGGAAATTGCTCCTCTGGAAGAATATGCAGAAGTAGCGTCTTCATCCGAGCTGTGCCTGAAATGCCATGCTCCAGTGGATATACCTGGGCACGGGACGATTAACCTGGGTGGGGCACACGCGGGTTACGAATGCACACAATGCCATTCAGCTCATGACACTCTGGCTTCCTGTGATCCAGCGGGTTGTCATGCTGAGCCTACATCACCAATCGCCGGACACGATGCAGATCATGAAGCGGTGTCTTGCGTAGCCTGCCACGATGGCAGTGGTATGGAAGTAGGACCAAATGAAGAGAATGGTATATGGACCACCTTCACATCTGGGTCAACGAATGTAAGTGCAGATAAGTTTGCTTTTACCTCCCATAACATAGTGCTTGAGGCCAGTTGTGATCGATGCCATTTTGTGAATAATCCTTGGAGATTATCCGACAGTGTGGTTGAACCCTAACATAGTAGAGATTGGATCAAGTAATATTTACTCAAATATAAGTTAATTGTTAACAAATAGGAGATTATCAAAGTGAATAAGACTGGAAAGATCATCCGTATTGTTGCACTCATAATGTTAGGCCTGACCGCTGCCATGAATCTGCTTGGCGGCATTGGAACTACTTGTGTGGCCTTCTCCAGCAACGTTGGTTTTCGATTGGCGTTTAAAGAATTAATGGACTATCGCTGGGTATATCAAGCCTTGGTGGTCATCACTATTTTGATTGGCATAGCGGGAATATGGGCAACCTTAAAACTTGTACGGGGTAGTCCTAGCATATATCAGAATACGCTCATCATCCTGCTGGTGGGAAGTATTTTTGGAGGGGTGCAATATTTCACCTCTTTGGCCTTGCGTGGAGAAGCTGCCCCGGCAAATGTGAAATTCTTTCTCAATCTCCTGACCTTGATCATCTTCTTGGTGTTAAGGTTACCAGGTGTTTGGAAAAATATTGATTTTACTTCCCCTGCAGGAAAAAACGAGACCAGGGCAGGCATTGGGATGGCAGCCATCGTTACCGGCGGTGTCACTGTGACGATATTCACTTGGGCCGGACCCTCCCATACTTTTCTGCAGCAAAATTGGACCTACGTGCTAAAAGTGCCCTTGATCCTGGTTGGATCAGGGTTGATCCTGTATGGTGTGCGTCTCTTCGGGCAATCGCTTTCAGATATACTCTCCCGCGAAACTGCAGGGGTAGAATTACGCTCCGCTGAGAGCAAAGGCTAGCTAAGACTTCGAATTAAGTACATTTTATAACCATATCCAAAATAAACCCCTGAATTTAATGTCCTGCTGACCCTTGTATGATGGGGTTCACCTATCATGAATTGGGTCAGCAGTTATTTAAGATAGAGTTAACCAGTGCTGTCGAGTAATCAGGCAGGATTGACTGATGGAATTGCTGTTTTAATCCGGGTGAGTTTTTGCCACAGCCCTGGCCATATTAGGAGCACCAGTAAAATCAGGCAGGCGATGGGCGCCAGGGCAAAAAGTGAGAAGCGTCCAAGCTGCTGGGCGGTGGCGATGGTGAGTGGGATGCCCACCACCAGCTCCGCCAGGCCTGAAACCAGGCCGAGTACCACCATCCACTCCTTGGGCTTCATCAGGATGCCCACAGTAACCACTGCCCAACCGATCATAGCCACCCAATGCAGGTGTTGTACAAGGGTGAAGATGGGTGCCCCGATGGTAATAATCCGGCTTGTGCTGGCAACCCCGTTCATCCAGCAGAAGATATACGCCATGCCAGTTAACAACCCCAGCAGGGTGCGGCTCCAGGATAGCTTACCCACCCCAACCATGAACACGAAGTACAGGACCAGGTAAGGCCAGAAAAGCGGGAAATATATCGGAGGCAGCCCCGCCGCCATATAAGGTACGTTGATGAACCAGCTACCCAGCAATGCCAGCACGATGGCAATTACCGAAAGGAAGAAGGCCCAATTCTTCCTGGTAAAATAGCCAAAGGCGCTGACGGCAAAGATCACCCCGCCCAGCATGCCAAGATCAGCCATGAGAGGGTGGATAGTCTTCAGCAGGATCTCGCAGCCGGGCTCTGCGGAGGGGGTGTGCATCCCGATCTGGTACCACTTTAAAAATAGGATCATGTGCCCGATAATACCCATCAGGGCTGCGATGATGGAAAAGATACCTCCCAACAGGTGCTCTCTTTTCATATTCATTCTCCTCTTTCAATGATCAGGGTGCCGGTGTAGCCCCTGTGTGACAGGAACAACCATTGTAATAGGCTGTATCGTTGTGATAAGCCACATAAACCACCGTCTGTGGCTCGATGTTCAGCTGGCAATCTTTGAGGAAAGTAGGTTCCTCCACCCACGGATAAACCTGCACATCGCACTTCACATACACCGTGCCACTCCAGGTATCGTTGCACAAGGCACCCTCGACAACCTTATCCACCTGCAGCTCCCTGCCACTGACGTCGACCTGGAAACTCCCCAACGAAGGAGTGGGAGTGGCAAGCTTGCCAGGCGGGGCTGTCAGGTATTGTACGGTGCCTGTGGGTGTTGGGCAGGTCGGAGCAGGTTCCCCACAACTTGAAATTAATAGAAGCAATATTGCAGAGAAGAAGATGGATGGCAGGATTCCAGAACGCTGTCCGATAACCCCAGTTTTGTTGTGCATTATGTGAAATGTAACACAAAGTCTGGGTAAAGTCTTTGCTTTAACGCAAATCGTCAGGATGACGGGGTATTAACTCTGCAGGTATAATGCTTCTGTGAGGTGAATGATGGCATCTGTCGAGTTATTGCAGCAGAACCCTGTATTTAATTGCCTGTCTGTAAATGAGCTGGGAAGCCTGGTAGAACGAGCATCGGTACACCATTACCGCAAGGGCCAATACCTGAGCCATGCGGGAGATATCTGGCCGGTCATCTTCTTCCTCGCTGAGGGGACCGTAGTTGCGGTCAAGGAATCGCTGGAAGGGCGCAGCCTGGTAGCCACATCATTCACCGCGGGGGAGGTATTCTGGGGCGTCTCCTTCTTCCATGCGGAGCTACCCATGCCCGTAGCTTTAAAAGCAGACCAGCCAAGCAAGGCGCTCTTATGGTCTCGCGAACAAATCCTGCCCATTATCTTGGAAAATGGCCATCTCGCCTGGGAATTGTCCCGCCTGATGGTCTCACGCATGCTGCGGGCAAGCGAGATCGTGGAAGAGCTGGCTTTCCAGCCTGTGGCTGGCAGGCTGGCGAAATTATTGATCGACTTTCCTGGGCAGCTCCCCTCCGGACCGATTGCCCGCTCCCTCACCCTGGATAATATGGCAGCGCGGATTGGCTCAACCCGCGAGATGGTATGCCGCCTCCTTCAGCGCTTTGCCGACCAGGACCTGATCAAAATTACGCGCACGGAGTTCGAAATCACCGATCGTGAGCGGCTGGTGGAAATGATCCAAAAGGTGAAGGGTTAAGCCTGGCAAGACCTAATCAGTTGGCTAGTAACCCACCTTTAAGGCGTAGGATAACTTCCCCATCCAGCTACATCGACCGGAACAGAACTCCATAATATCCTGCCATCCCCCATCTGGCCAACTTGGTCATTTCCCCAGCATCTCACCCCACCTGAAGTGGTCAGCGCACAGTTGAAATTAAGACCTGAGGCAACTGCTGTCACTCCGCTACCCAGGTCTATTACATCCACCGGCATCGACCGGTCATCCAACGTGCCATCGCCTAACTGGCCATAAACGTTCCATCCCCAGCATTTCACCCCACCCGTGGCGACCAGTGCACAGGTGTGATTTTCTCCCGCCGAAATCTTCACCACCCCACTGCTCAAACCCACCACATCAACAGGTGCAACGATGGATTCGAGTGTGGGTTTGCCATCTCCCAGTTGTCCGTCCTCATTCTGTCCCCAGCATTTCACACCTCCCGAGGCCATCAACGCACAGGTGTGATAACTCCCTGCCGCGATTGCCACCACCTCACTACCCAGGCCGGATACATCCACCGGTGACAAGCGGTCTATTTCCGTGCCATCGCCCAACTGGCCAAAACCGTTCCATCCCCAGCACTTCACCCCGCCTGAGGTAGTCAACACACAGGTATGGCTATACCCCACCGCAACCGCCGACACTCCACTGCTCAGCCCAAGGACATCCACTGGTGTCGAGCTGGGGTTCATCGTGCCATCCCCCAACCCACCGTACTCGGGTTCTCCCCAGCACTTCAACCCTCCTGAAGCCATCAGCGCACAGCTATGTACGGCGCCGGCAGAAATTGCTTTCACCCCGCTTTCCAGGCCTGCCACATCAAGGGGCATCCTGTGTTTATCCCAGCACTTCACATCGCCCGAGGCGGTCAGCCCACAGATGTAAAAAACACTTCCCACCGCAAGCGCTTTTACTTCACTGCCCAGGCCCGCTATGTCCACCGGGGTTGAACCCTCCGACGACGTGCCCTCGGTCAAAAAGTCAAGTCCCCAGCACTTTACCCTACCATCAGCTATGAGGGCACAGGAGTCACTACTTCCAATCGAAATCGTCGCCACCCTGCTGTCTACGCCCACCACATCCACCGGAGTCACACAAAGCGGAGGTTTGCCATCTCCCAGCTGGCCAATCTCGTTATCACCCCAGCACTTCACCCCGCCCGAAACCATCAGCGCACAGCTATGGCCTCCCCCGACCGATATTGCCACCACGCCGCTGCTGAGGTTGGTGACACCCACCGGTGATGAGCTATTGTTGGCAGTACCATCTCCCAAATAACCATGCCCCCAGCACTTCACCCCACCCGAATCTGTCAGCGCACAGGTATTACCACTGCCTGCGGAAATCGCCACCACCCCGCTACCCAGTCCGAGGACCTCCACCGGACTCGAACGGTTCTCCGTGGTGCCATCCCCCACTTGACCCCAAGTGTTATCTCCCCAGCACTTCACCCCGCCCGAAACCGTCAGCGCACAGCTATGATTGGTCCCAGTCGTAATTGCAACTGCAATACTGCCCAGGCCAACCACATCCACCGGCATAGAAGAACCTTCTTTCGTCGTGCCATCCCCCAATTGGCCAGAGGCATTAAATCCCCAGCATTTCACCCCGCCGGAGGTCATCCGCGCGCAGATGTGATTATAGCCGTTCGAAACCGCAGCCACCCCACTGCTCAAGCCAGGGACATCCACCGGAGTGGAATTAAAATTAGGCGTACCCTCCTCCCATTGGCCATGCCACTTATATCCCCAGCACTTCACACCGCCCGTAGCAGTCACCGCACAAGTGCGGTAACCTCCGACCGAAATTGCCACCATCCCGCTACCCACACCGGTAACGTCCACGGGTATCGAGCTGTTGGTCTCTGTACCATCACCCAGCTCGCCGGTCTCGTTCAATCCCCAACACTTCACCCCACCCGAGTTCAACAGCGCGCAGGTATGAGAAACTCCGGCCTCAACGGATACTACCCCGCTGTCCAGGTCCACCACATCCACAGGCATCGAGCTGGGGATGGTCGTGCCGTTCCCTAGCTCGCCATACTCGTTGGTTCCCCAACACTTCACACCGCCCGAGACGGTCAGCGCACAGGTGTAGCCAACTCCGGCAGAAATGATGCTCATCCGGGAGAGAGGGATAGAGGGAGTTTGTGTTGGCGGGGGTTGAGTCGTCGAAGTGGTTAAAGTCGGTGGGGGTAGAATCGCTATAGATGTGGCAGTCGGCACAATCGTGGTTGTTATCGTGGACGTCGGCGTCACGGTCGCTACAGCTGGGGCTGGAGAGCAAGAGCTCGTGGTGATAAGGATAGCAAGGGTGAAAATTATAAGAAGATCATTCTTAGGGCGTTTCATTGGATTCTCCTGAATGTGCACCTGCTAGAATATCACGACGGCGAAATAAACACTCCCACCAAGTCGTCAATAGCCGTAAAAATCACCGAGATATACGGCGCATTAAAATATCATCATCCGCCAGAAGTTAAAACGGGGTTTGACAATCATCTATATAATGCGCCTACCTGATCCATTTGTCAAGTTATGATGCACCTGTCCTGTGACATTCCGCGGCCGGAAGATATCCCGGTTGGAGTTTATAGGAGGGATCAGCCTTCGATGAATTATATACGTCCAGATATGTGATTTCCCATTCAGAGAGAGCATGGTCTTGTACGACAAATAGTCCGAGATTTCGAGATACGAGCTAAACCCGCAGATGGAAATCTACCTCAAATAAAATATCCGCTCAGACCATCAACAGGTTGAAAAGGGCAAACGTCAATATTGATAAAGTGTATAGGATGTGAGGCATCTGCCAAATCCTACACAAGAGGGTATTCGATCTACATTGGGCATACTACCCACGTAGTGTCCTTTGAAGTCCATTAATTCCAGGCAGCCAGACGAGTAGGGAGAGATGACTTACGTTTCAAGCTAAATGGGCATAGTATAAAATACCTGCAGCCAATTTATGAGTCTTGCAGGTCTCGAAACCGAGCTTTTTTAGTGCGAGATACAATTATCTCAGGCTTTAGCCAGCAATTCCTGCAACACGGCTTTCGAATGCGCCTCGACACTGGCATGCAGGCTGCCATTATGTGAGTCCATGGTCACCACGGCAGGGAAATCGTTGACCTCAATCACCCACATCGCCTCGGGCACGCCGAAATCGAGCTTGTACACACCCAAAACGTGCGTTACAGTTTGGGCAATGAGCGAAGCAGCGCCACCGATGGCGTGAAGATAGACACCCGGCACTTCCCCACAAGCTGCCAGGGTCTTTGCACCCATGCCACCCTTCCCGATCACACCCATCACGTTGAAATGCTTCATCACCATTCCCTGGTATGGCTCTTCCCGGATACTGGTGGTGGGGCCAGCAGCCACGAACTTATATTGCTTGGTATCCAGCCCGCCAACTACCGGGCCACAGTGATAGATCACCCCACCCGCCAGTAATGGCTTGATGGCGGCATAGACGTCCAAGTCATCGCCCTGTGGCTGGCGTGACTTTTTGATGAAAGTATCCACCATCCACTTGTGGGCTGCATCGCGACCTGTGATCATGACTCCCTTGAGTAAGACGGGGTCACCGACTTTCAGGCTGCGGATAGTCTCTTCGTCGAGAGGCATATTGAGCGTTTGCATCTTGATCCTCCTTTTACTCGTACTTGACGAGGTCATTGGTGATGGTCATCCTGCGCCGGCGGTAAGCCCAGCACATGTAGCTTACACTGACGAAGAAACTGGCGGGCAGGCGGTTTTGATGGGTGATCTTGGCGCCCAGGAGGGTGGTTTTACCGCCGAAACCCATCGGGCCAATCCCCAGCAGGTTACCCTCGCTCACCAGGGTTTTTTCCAGGGTATCGAGCTGAGGATCCGGGTTAGTATCATCCAGCTTGCGATAAAGAGTCTCCTTGGAGGCATAGTAACTCGAACCGCGGTCACCGCCAATGGCGATACCCAGGATACCCGGTGCACAGCCCTGTCCCTGGGCCTGATAGACAGCATCCAGGACCACTTTCCGCACCCCCGCCAGGTCACGGCCGGCATTCAGGGCATCATTGGGCAGCGAGTACTGCGCGCCCACATTCTCACAGCCACCGCCTTTCAACAACAGTTCTATAGTGAGTGTATCACCTTCAACTTCCTCGAAATGGATGCTGGGGAAGTGTTTTCCACCCAGGTTGTTGCCACTATTCTTCCCGGTCAGGGAATCGACCGAGTTGGGCCGCAGGTAGGCTTTCTTGGTGGCTTGAACAATTGCGGCTTCGATCTGCTGGCGTAATACCCTGGTGCTCCAGCCCGATGGATAATAGACATAGAAAATGGGGGTACCGGTATCCTGGCAGATGGGGGTTGAATTCTTACGGGAGAGCTCAACGTTTTTTATGATCGTCTCAAGTGCCCCGCGCGCAGCAGAGCCAGGCTCTTCCTCTTCGATCGCCCGGTGGATCGAGGCTTCCACGTCGGGTGGCAGGTCTGTCGAGGTCAAGCGAACTAATTCCAGGATATTTTCAGTAATGTCTTGCATATTACCTCCATAGTATAAAAATCAGAGAAATAATGAAGAATGTCAAATGTGACTGAAAAGTATGCTAACCATTTTACACTCCTTGCAGAGCCAGGGATACTGACAACTGGTAATGATTCAGCATGACAATCCGCCTCATTCTCAAGCAGGGCAAACCTGTTCAGGCTGGTTGGGTCACTGGAGTGTGTCGGGGAACAAAAAGGACCAGGGTAAGGGGACCGAGCAACAATATCCACATGGCAGCCGGTAAGCCTGCCTGGGCTGCGACCAGGCCAATCAGAAATGCAATTGCCCCTCCCAGCAAGCCGATCACCGAGTTGATTGCCATCACCGTGCCCGACTTGCCGGGAATCGTGGCAAAGGCCTCGCCTTGCAAGACCTCATACCAGCCCAAGGTGACCAGCTTGATCAGGATGATCAACCCAATCTTGGCCCAAAACCATGGCACAAGCAACCAGGCAATATACAAGGCACCTGCCAGCCCGGCTGTGATACGCACCAATTTCCTTCCAGGCACACGTTCGAGTAATGGAATGAGCAGGATGTTCGAGATCAACCCCACCAGCATCAGCACGCTCATCATCAGGCTGGCTTTCGCCACCGACATACCGGTCACATCGGTGAAATATAATGGTAAATAGCCCGTAAGCACATCCAGCAGGAAATCAGAGAACGGCAGCAGCACCATCCAACGCAACAAGCGCTTATTCCGCACCGCCTCCCATAGACCGGCGAGCAAGCCTTTCACCATTGCTCCTGTCTGAGGATCAAGCTGCTGGTTTACATGGATAGGAATCTGCCTCCTCCAGGTGAGGGCTACTAAAAGCAGGCATAAACCTGCCATGGCATAAAACGCCCACCGCCAGCCGAAACCCAGGGCAAACCCACCAGCCAGGACCAGCGGGCCGATTAAATTCGCCAGCGAGCCGGCCAGGGTCCAGCGCGCCATCATATGAGGCTCTCTGCCGGGGTTGATATCCATCAGGGTCGCTTGCGAGAGGGACACAAAAGCTCCACTGGCGGGGAAGCCAATCACCATCCCAAACAATACCAGTGGAAAGGACCGGGCGCTGGCTATGGCGATTAAAGATAGGGCTATAACCAATCCACCTCCCAGCATGATGTGTTTGCGGTAACGCGTGTCGCCCAGGAGCATCAAGACCGGCTCGATGAACGTATTCACAATCCCAGGCAATCCAAGCAGTAAACCCACCTGCACGTAGGAAAATCCCAGGTCCGTGCGGATGGCAGGCAAGGCGACGTTCCCGACGCCGTAATTCAGCTCATCGAAGAACTCGATCAGCATGAAAAGGAAGGCCAGCGTGGTGAGACCACGCACTAACCTCGCAAAAATGATAGTTTTATTGATACGGGCTTGATTACCCATTTCGACCTCTTTCTCTCCATTAGTTTTTGGTGACGGTTGCGGGGAGGGAAAGAGGTGGTGGGGAGCGTGCATCGGGCCGAGGAGCTAAAGATCAACAGGGAGGATGGTAACGGCTGAACATGAAGTTATTATACTTTCGTTTGGGTAATCGGGTAGCTCAGCACATCACCCCAGCTGGATACCTCCTCGAGGAAAGGTGGGACACACAACAATCCTGCAGCCCACAGGTAGGCGCGGTCGCGTTCCGAAATCTCCGCCAGGTCAAGCCAGCCGATTTCGCTGATGATTTGATCATCCAGGGCAAATTCCGGGTCATTACCGCGCTGCGGCTCCTGGTCGCCAATCTCGACCAGGAAAGTAATAATATCGACACCCTGATCATCGGTGTAAGCGGCTGTCTGGCGGATGATTTCACCTGCCACACAACATTCTTCGGATAATTCACGCAAAGCAGCCTGAGAGGCCGTCTCAGCAGGTAGGACACCACCGCCAGGCAAGCACCACCATTCCTCATCGTTCATGCGATGTTTTGCCATTAAGATGTGCCTGCCTCGGTGAACGATGCATTGAGCGCGGGTCATTTTTCAGCCAGGTCTATGTAGGCAGCATCGATGAGGTCGGCATCCTCGATCCCCAGTTGCTGCATCAGCTGGTGGGCTATTTGCTGGCCTTCAGCGTCCGTCTGGCCAGGCTGGAGGACGACTTCCAGCTCCAAAAATGTGCCCAATCCCTCAACAGCATCCAGGTGAATGCGCGTCTGACCGACCATATACAGGTATCTGGTCTTGGTAACCACCCCGCGCACACCATAAGCATCTGATAGGATCGATTTTAAACCAGCCGGATTGCTGGTCTCAAAGATCTGATATTCTGAGTGTTTCGGACCCGTGATATCAGCGCGCTGGTAGTAAACGAGCTGAGCGTGATCGGCACTCAATTCCCTGAGCTTGATGCGACCATGGGGACAATTGAAAAATGTGTCTACCTGGGGGATGACCTGATAAGGAGCCTCACTAAGCTGCGCTGCCGCCCGTTGCAGCCTTTCGAGGTCAGCTACACGCGCTTTGATCTCAATGTTAGCTGGCATCCAGGCTTCCCATCACATCATGAATATTGATCCAACCCGTGCCGGGGAAGATCCTCGCCACCTGAGGCGCAAATGCGGGTGAATTCGATAGCACCTCGTGGGGATCACCATCTGCGATAACCAATCCATTCTCCAACAGCACCACCCGGTCGGCAACCTGGGCTGCCAGCTCCACATCGTGGGTCACTAAAAGGATCGCCATCCCCTCGTCACGCCAGGCATGCAGGATATCCAGCAGGATTTTTTTGGCTCCATAATCCAGGCCACGGGTCGGCTCATCCAATAGCAGCGCACCTGGACGGGTGACCATGACTGCCCCCATAGCCACCCGCTGGCGCTCTCCAGCGCTCAGGTCCCGCGGATAGCTGCCTGATTTATCTGCCAAACCCAGGCGTTCCAATAACAATGTTGGGTTGAGAGCTCCGTCAGAAGGATCAAGGTGGTGATTGCGCAAGGTGATCGCCAATTCTTCCAGCACAGAATCAGCAAACAACAAGGCATTCGGATCCTGGGGCAGGTACCCGACCTGCTGGCAGATTTCTGCCACCGGTCTCCCGGAGATATCCTTGCCATCCACCTGGATATGCCCGGCTTGTAAAGGCACCAGGCCAATCAAGGAGCGCATCAGGGTGGTCTTCCCGGCGCCGTTTGAACCCATCAACACGGTAATTTCAGACCGACGGAGATCGAGGCTCACCCCGCGCAAAGCCGGGATGTCACCGTAATTGACCTGCACCGCCTGAGCCTGGATGAATGCCGGGTTAGCGCCTTGATGTTTGATTTTATTGACCTGTTGTAACTCCAGGCCTGATGCACGTAGTTCTCCCAGGTATTGCCTGGCACAAGCCTGTGCTGCCTCAATGGTCAACGGCAAAGGATCCCACCTTAAAGTTTTTCCCAGGTTAATCAAGGGGGGGTTCAGGGGAACACTGGACAAAACTTGACGTGGATCTCCTGCCAGTCCAGACGGAAATTCATCTCCCAGGTAGATGACCCGACTTGCGAAGGGTAAGACACGTTCCAAACGATGCTCCGCCAGTACCACCGTCAGGCCAGGCTCTCGGTTCAGCTGGAGCAAGGTTTGTAACACTTCTTCAGCCCCAGTAGGATCAAGCTGCGAGGTGGGCTCATCCAATACCAGGATGCTCGGTCTCAATGCCAGCGCCGCAGCGATGGCAACCCGTTGGCGTTCGCCCCCGGATAGGGTCACCAGGCGCCGTTTTCTCAGCGGGATAAGCTCTAGGAGCTGGAGGGCTTCCTGCATGCGCACTTCCATATCAGCTTTAGCCAGGGCGGCGTTCTCCAGCGAAAAAGCAATCTCGTCTTCCACCCGATCAACCACAAATTGGGCTTCAGGGTCCTGGAATACGAAGCCAACCGTCTGGCTCATCTCGCGCGGAGAAAGCTTCACCGGGTCGAGGCCGTTCACCTTCACCATACCGTGCAAATTCCCACCGCTGAAGTGTGGCACCAAACCATTGATACAGCGCAACAATGTAGACTTACCCGCCCCCGAAGGTCCCATCACCAGGCATAAATCCCCTTCCTTAATCTCCAGGGTGACCCCACGGAGTGCCGGGTGAGTCGAGCCTGGATAGGTGAAGGTCACATTCTTAAATTCGATCATGGTCACTCAGTATATCACCATTAAAAAAGCGAAGGACGCATTTACCTGTATGTGTCCTTCCATGAACCGTGCCCTGGTACGTATAGGTCGGGGTATGCCTTATTCAGGCTTGAACGGTGCGGCGTTCTTTTTGCAGCAGGTTAGCAATGTTCTGGTAGTCTTCGGGCATGGAGATCAATCTTCCCTGGATGTATTCACACTCAAGCAAATTGAGCTGGGCTAATTGTTCCTTTGTCTCAACCCCTTCAGCAACCACGGTCAATCCCAAACCATGGGTCAGCTTGATGATCGCCTGGACGATTTTTATGTAATCCGGATCCATGGGAATTTTACCGATAAAAGACCGGTCAATTTT
>Ga0316620_10000733_pt1 | contig 13421 bp, 7 predicted proteins | sample OWC_Aug_M1_C1_D5_FD_207651 | JGI IMG/M metagenome (GOLD analysis project Ga0316620, IMG submission 207651) | Wetland soil microbial communities from Old Woman Creek delta, Ohio, United States - OWC_Aug_M1_C1_D5_B | ecosystem: Environmental > Terrestrial > Soil > Wetlands | place: USA: Ohio... | reverse complement strand
TAAAGTTTCAAAACAAAGGACAATCTGGCAGGAGGGCAAGAAAGAAAACGTCAAAAATGCTGCATGGAGGAAGATTAGGCGATGTTCGGGAGGACGTTGCCAAGTTTGCGTCTTCAAGAAAAGATGATGCTCGTTTAGCAAACGCTGTATTAGCCATTAACAAGGCTCATGCCGTTATGCTTATAGAGCAGAAAATTATTCAGCAGCAGGACGGCGCAAAAATTCTCTCAGCTCTCGCCAAACTGTCGAGCCAAAAACTTGACCCTGACGCTGAAGACGTCCATATGGCAGTCGAAGAAGCTGTGCTCGGAGAAACGCCCGCTGAGGTTGGCGGCAACCTGCATATCGCAAAAAGCAGAAACGACCAAGTAACAACCGCAATTCGCATCCAACTGCGCAATGAACTAATCGATATAATGCTGAAAGTCCTGAACATGCAGCACAGCCTTCTGGAAACAGCCAGTAAACACACAGAAACCGTCATCTTAGAGTACACTCACCTGCAACCAGCGCAACCAGTAACCTTCGCCCATTATTTGCTCTCTTATGTGCAAGGGTTGGAGCGTGATGTGGAAAGATTGAAAAGCGCTTACGAACGTGTAAACTTGTGCCCTCTTGGTGCTTGTGCTATGGCAACGACAAGTTTTCCCATTAACCGCAAACGAACAGCCAAACTCCTAGGCTTCAGCGATGTACTTGAGAATTCCATTGATGCGGTCAGTAGCCGGGACTTCATTCTTGAAACTCAAGCCGCCTTGGCATTGCTGGCTGTGAGCCTGAGCCGCTTAGCTGAGGACTTGATTATTTGGAGTTCACCAGAGTTTGGCACAGTCGAGGTGCCTGACGAATTCACATCAACCAGCAGCATCATGCCACAGAAGAAGAACCCAGAAGTACTAGAAGTTATTCGCGCAAGAGCCAGTCATGCGCTAGGCGACTTCGTTGCCTCAACTGCTGCTCTTAAGAGTCTACCTACTGCGTACAACCTTGACTTCCAAGAAGTAACCCCGAAACTTTGGGCATCTATAGACAACCTCGGAGCTTCTCTGAGCATATTCGCTAAGCTGATTCCTAACTTGAAAGTCTCAGACAACGTTGAGGGCAAAGCTGCCGCAGGCTTCGTTGGTGCAACCGAACTTGCTAACATGCTAGTACGGAAGTATAATGTTGCTTTTCGAACATCGCATAAAATAATCGGCGCTCTCGTTAAAGCGTTGATTGATTCAAACAAAACCCTGAGAGATGCGACTCCTGAAACACTACAGAAGCTAGCTGAGGAAGTCACTGGCATGAAATTGGCAGTTAAGAAGGAAGACATTGTTTCATGCACAAATTTACGTAAACTAGTTGAAAATTATAAAGTTAGAGGGGGTCCATCTCCAGTTGAGGTGAAAAAAGTCCTAAAAGCAAAAGCGGAGAGCATGGAACGTTCTAAAACTGGCATCACTAGACTGAGACAAGAAATTGTCAATGCAGAGAGTCTTCTTGATTGCGCTGTGGAGTCTTACGTCAGCCCAATCTTCCTTAAGCAAGGATCGCAGTAACGGAGAATATAATAAAAATGCCAAGAATAGAATCAATTAAGAAAGTCCTAATTCTAGGAAGCGGAGCTATAAAAATCGGCGAAGCAGGCGAATTTGATTATTCAGGCGCTCAAGCCATAAAAGCCGTGAAAGAAGAAGGGGTAGAAATTGTTCTTGTCAATCCTAATGTTGCTACAATACAAACTGACAAGAAATTTGTTGGTGACAAGGCTTACTTTCTTCCTATAACGCCCGAGTTTGCGGAGAAGGTAATTGATAAAGAAAGACCTGATGGTATTTTGCTTGGATTTGGCGGTCAAACTGCGCTAAACTGTGGTACAGAATTAGCTGAAAAAGGCATTCTTGATAAGTACAATGTAAAAGTTTTAGGCACAAGTGTTGAAGCAATTGAAAAAGCTGATAACAGGGACTTATTTAGGAAAACGATGTTAGATGCAGGCATTCCAATTCCTAAAAGCAAGAAAGCAAATACCATTGAAGAAGCGGTTCAAGTAGCACAAGAAATCGGCTATCCGGTCATGGTTAGGGTTGCTTACACTTTAGGCGGGCAAGGAACAGGAGCAGCATTCAATCAGGACGAGCTAAGGAGAATAGCATCAATAGGTCTTGTTCATAGCAGAATATCTCAAGTTTTAGTCGAAGAATATGTTGGAAAATGGAAAGAAATTGAATACGAAGTTCTAAGAGACCACGATGACAAATGTATGATTGTTTGCAGTATGGAAAATTTCGACCCTATGGGCATTCATACTGGAGACAGTATAGTGGTTGCTCCTTCCCAGACAGTGAGCGACGAGGAATATCAAAAATTAAAGGCAACAAGTTTTGCTGTTCTAAGAGCTCTCGGCTTAGTCGGTGAATGCAATATCCAATTCGCCGTCCACCCAATAACAGGCGAATTTAAAGTAATTGAAGTGAATTCAAGATTATCAAGAAGTTCCGCTTTAGCTTCAAAGGCAACAGGATATCCGATTGCTTATGTTACAGCCAAGATCGCTTTGGGATATAGGCTTGATGAAATAATAAATAAAACTACTAACAAGCCCGCAGCGTCCCTTGAACCTGACGTTGACTATCTTGTCATAAAAATGCCAAGATGGGATTTTCAAAAATTCAAGAATCCCAATCGCCGACTTGGGACTCAGATGAAATCTGTTGGAGAAGTGATGTCGATTGCTAAGACGTTCGAAGAGGCCCTGCAGAAAGCGGTCAGAATGGTGGGTGGAAACAGAGAATTAACGGATACACTGAATGAAAATAATTTGGATAATATCAGAAAAGAGTTAGCTGTTGCTACTGATGAGCGACTTTTCTACGTCGTTGAAGCCATCAGAAAAGGAATTAGTGTAGCAGACATTAACAAATTAACAGGGATAGTTCCTCTTTTCCTGAATGCGATAAAGAATGTAGTTGAATTTGAACAATCTCTAAGTACATTAGAATTATCTGAAGCAAACCTTAAGCAAGCAAAGACGTTAGGTTTTTCCGATAAAAAAATCGGGAAAATTATGGGAAAGACCGAAGCAGTCATAAGAGAACTACGGCAACGGTACAACATACAACCCTTTATTAAACAAATCAAAACAGCCAAAAGATGGTCAGAGAAGGCAAACTATCTGTACTGTACTTATAATGATACCGCCAATGACGTAGAATGCGTTGAAGCAAACAAAACCATTGTCCTTGGTTCAGGCTGCTATAGAATAGGTTCCAGTGTCGAATTCGACTGGTGTTGTGTGAACACTACATGGGCTCTGAAGGAAAAAGGAATAAACGAAGTAGTCATGGTCAACTGCAACCCAGAAACCGTTTCAACTGATTTTGACGTTTTGGATAAGTTATATTTTGAAGAATTAACACTCGAACGCGTCTTAGATATTGTAGAGAGAGAGAAGTTTCCAAGCGTTGTAGTGAGCGTTGGTGGGCAAATACCGAACAATCTTGCCCTAAAACTTGTGCAAAATGGAGTGAAAATTCTCGGCACAACTGCGGAAGACATTGACAGAGCAGAAGATCGCTCCAAGTTCAGCGATTTACTCGATAATTTGGAGATAGAACAGCCTGAATGGAGCAAACTAGAGAGCGTAGAGAAATCGAAAGTGTTTGCCAACAGAATCGGTTATCCTGTACTGATCAGACCATCATATGTGTTATCTGGATCAGCGATGAGCGTTGCTTATGATGAAACACAACTTGAAGAATACCTAAGAAAAGCCACAGAAGTATCGCAGGAGTTCCCCGTAGTGATCTCAAAATTTATGCTTAACGCAAGAGAAGTTGAAGTAGATGGAATATGTGACAGCGAAAATGTCTTCATCGGAGCTATAATTGAACATGTGGAAAACGCGGGAGTGCACTCCGGAGATGCTACAATGTCGCTGCCTGCAATGACAATCGACGAAATAACAAAGGAAAAAATCAGGAGAACAACAAGAAAAATAGCCAGAGATTTACGTATCAAAGGACCATTCAATATACAGTATCTAGTAAAAAATCGAGATGTCTACGTAATAGAATGCAATCTCAGAGCTTCAAGAAGCATGCCTTTTGTCTCCAAGGCAATAGGAAAGAATTTGATGGACATTGCCGCCTGTGCAATGATGGGCGAGAGAATAGAAGATAGTGAAGCAGTTACGGACAAATTCGGAGTTAAATATCCACAGTTCTCTTTTATGAGACTCGAAGGCGCAGATCCAGTTACAGGTGTAGAAATGGTTTCTACAGGAGAAGTAGCATGCTTTGGACGAAGTTTCGAGGAAGCCTTACTGAAGGCAATGATTGCAGGCGGAACAAAAATTCCCAAGGTTGGTGATTCCATTTTAATAAGCGTAGGCGGCGAAAAAGAAAAAGCCATTGAAATCGCCAGAAAAATTATGACCAAAGGTTACAGAATATTGGCAACCGGACACACAGCGGAAGCATTAAAGGCTAATGGAATAGCTTGCGAGCAAGTCTATAAAATCAGTGAAGGAATGAAACCGAATGTCTTAGACTTGATTATGGAAAGAAAAATAAATTTTGTCTTTAACATTCCACACCCCAATACGCAAGCTGTTACCGATGGTTACTTAATACGGAGAAAGGCTGTAGAATTTGGAGTTCCAGTATTCACGAACCTAGAGTTGGTCGATAGCTTAGCAAATGCTTTGAAGAACCACATTGTCTTCCAAGTAAACTAAAACTCACGAACCTGCCTGCAACTCCCAAGTTGTGTTGAGGCAATTCAATTCTTGATTTATCAACCCTCAAGAATCCATCGAGTTCTATACGAAATAAATGAGCAAGGTTTAAAAGCTTTAGTCCAAGTTAAGTGGAGGGTTTCAATCCCAGATTATAAACTAAGCAACAACAAAAAAGCGATTCTGATCCTTGAAGACGGAACGTCATTTATCGGTAAAGGGTTTGGCGCAACAGGAAAAATCAGCGGCGAAGTAGTTTTCTCAACCCAAATGGTCGGCTACCCTGAAGCCCTGACAGATCCGTCGTATAAAGGACAAGTTTTGACTTTAACTTACCCGCTCGTAGGCAACTACGGCGTTCCATCAAATGAACTAAACTTTGGCATACCTCTTTATTTTGAGTCAGACCACATCCAAGTCCAAGGTTTAGTTATTCACGAACTCTGCCATGAACCGTTCCATTGGGCGTCAACCAGAACGCTTGACAAGTGGCTGGCAGACCAAGGTGTCCCAGGGATTTACGGCGTGGATACGAGACGCTTAACTAAAAAACTCCGAACTCACGGTGTCATGCTTGGAATTCTGCAAGTTTTTAATTCTGGTGAACAGCCTGATTTGGGTGCGATGCTAATAAACGGCAAAAACATCACAGACCCCAATCTAACCGACCTAGTCAAAGAAGTGTCTGTCACAAAACCAGTCAAATATACAGTTGACGGTGCCAAGAAAAATGTTGTGCTAATCGATTGCGGAGTCAAATACAGCATCATCCGCAACCTCCTCAAACGAGGTATAAACGTTGTCCGTGTGCCCTATGACACACCAGCCAGTGAAGTCATGGCTTACAACCCAGACGGCGTCTTTTTGAGCAATGGTCCAGGTGACCCCAAGAAATGCATGAAGACTATTGAGTGCATTAGAGAATTAACAGAAAAAGTCCCATTAATGGGAATTTGCCTTGGTGCTCAAATACTCGCTTTAGCGTTGGGCGGAGACACTTACAAGCTTAAGTTTGGTCACCGCGCCCAAAACCAACCCGCCCTCGACCTGATCAACAAACGCTGCTACATTACAACCCAAAATCATGGTTACGCCATAAACATAGAATCCCTAAAGAAAACCCCTTTAGAACCATGGTTCCTAAACCCCAACGACAAAACCACCGAAGGCATCAAACACAAGTTTAAGCCCGTCTTCGCTGTGCAATGGCACCCAGAAGCCTCCCCAGGACCATACGACACCGAACTACTCTTTGACAAGTTCGCTAAAACGTTGGAGGCTTATTAGCAGTGCCGAAATTTGACTGGATAAAGAAAGTTATGGTTCTCGGCAGCGGCGCAATTAAAATTGGCGAAGCAGCCGAATTTGACTATTCAGGCAGCCAATGCCTCAAAGCCTTGCGGGAAGAAGGCATAGAAACCGTTCTCATTAACCCAAACATAGCCACCATCCAAACTGATCCGCGCCTGTCTGGCAAAGTGTATCTTCTCCCAGTTACCCCCGAATACGTGGAGAAAGTCATTGAGAAAGAACGCCCTGACGGAATCCTGTTAGGCTTCGGTGGGCAAACAGCCCTAAACTGCGGGCTGGAACTCGAAAAGTCAGGGATTCTGCAGAAGTATAACGTTAAGGTTTTAGGTACACCCGTCCAAGCCATCGAAGACACAGGCGACCGCGAACGCTTTCGCCAAGCAATGCTAAAAGCAGACGTTCCACCGCTCCAAAGCAAATCAGCCACTAGTGTCAAACAGGCGCTGGAAGTTGCGGAAGAAATCGGTTACCCAGTTATAGTACGTGTGGCCTACACTTTGGGCGGAAAAGGTTCAGGTGTAGCTCACAACATGAGAGAACTAAAAGAAATATCTACCCGTGGTATAGCGCAAAGCCGCATCGGTCAAATCCTAATTGAGGAGTATGTGGGTCACTGGAAAGAAGTTGAGTATGAAGTTATGCGAGACTGTGCAGACAACTGCTTAACCATCTGCAACATGGAAAACTTCGACCCAATGGGCATACACACAGGCGACTCAATCGTCGTTGCTCCCTCACAAACCATGACAAATCGCGAATACCACCTCATACGCTCAACCTCCATAAATGCCATCCGCAGCCTCGGTATCGTAGGCGAATGCAACATCCAATGGGCACTGAACCCCAAATCTGAGGAGTACCGCGTCATAGAAGTTAACTCACGCATGTCCCGAAGCTCGGCGCTAGCAAGCAAAGTCACAGGTTACCCCTTAGCATACATAGCCACGAAACTGACGCTTGGCTACACGCTTCCAGAACTAATCAATAAGGTAACTGAAGTCACAACCGCCTGCTTCGAACCAGCCCTCGACTACATAACCGTTAAAATCCCACGCTGGGACTTGCAGAAATTCAAAAATGCTGACCGCCATGTTGGTCCGCAGATGCGTTCTGTCGGTGAGGTTATGGCGATAGGCCGCTGTTTTGAAGAGGCATTGCAGAAAGCTGTTCGCATGTTGGATACTGGCAAGATAGGCTTAGTGTGCAACCCAGAAGACAATGAGCCCGAGTCTGAAGAGCATCTGCGAGACGAAATGGCAAACCCAACGGATGAGCGTCTATACAAAATAGCCAAAGCCCTAAAAATCGGCATAACTATCCCAGAAATATACCGCTTGAGTGGTGTAGACCCATTCTTTCTTTACAAAATCCAAAACATTATCGACACGGAAGCCCAACTAACCACCCTGAACTTGGCAAACGGTGAAGCGGCAGAAATCATACGCGAAGCTAAACGTATTGGCTTTAGCGACGAACAAATCGCAGTGTGCCAATGCACTGACGAGGGAACAATCCGCGCGTTTAGAAAAACCAATAACATCGTGCCTGTGGTCAAGCAGATTGACACGTTGGCGGCTGAGTGGCCTGCAAAAACCAACTATTTGTATCTAACTTATGGTGGCGACCAAGACGACATCGAGCTGTCCACTACACAGAGCAAAGTCATCGTTTTAGGCGCTGGCGTATTCCGCATCGGTTCAAGCGTGGAGTTTGACTGGTGCGGAGTCAACACTATTTGGGCGCTCAAAAAGAACGATATTAACGAAGCCATCATGGTCAACTACAACCCAGAAACCGTCTCAACAGACTATGATGTTTCAGACAAACTCTACTTCGAAGAACTAACCGTTGAGCGCATACTTGACATTTACGAGAAAGAAAACCCGTTAGGCGTAATCACAAGCGTCGGTGGACAAATCCCAAACAACCTAGCCATGAAACTTTCAGATGCAGGCGTAAAACTTCTCGGCACCTCAGCGCTGAACGTGGATTTGGCTGAAGACCGCTCAAAATTCAGCGCGCTGCTGGATCAGCTGCATATTTCTCAGCCAAGCTGGAGCAAACTCCTATCCATCGACGATGCGAAGCGGTGTGCCCAAAAAATCGGTTACCCAGTTATCGTGCGTCCCAGCTACGTGCTGTCCGGCTCAGCCATGCGAGTAGCTTATAATGAAACTTCACTTGAGAACTTTTTGAACTTGGCGGCGAAGGTTTCCCGCGACCATCCAGTAGTCATAAGTAAATTTATTAATCGTGCCAAAGAAGTAGAGGTTGACGGAGTTTCTGACGGCGAAAACGTCCTCATAGGCGCCATAATGGAGCATGTTGAGAACGCTGGCGTCCATAGCGGCGACGCAACTATGACTATTCCACCTCAAGCTTTAAAGCTGGAGGTTCAGAAGAACATTGAGGAGTGCACATACAGAATAGTTAAGGCGCTCAACATCCATGGACCATACAACATTCAATACCTTGTTAAAGACGACGTAGTTAATGTTATTGAATGCAACCTGCGAGCATCGCGTTCCATGCCGTTTGTGAGTAAAACACGCGGAATAAACCTGATTGAGTTAGCGACTTTGGCGATGCTTGGTAAAAAAATCGACAAAGTTAAACTCTCACCGATGACACTTGCGCCTCATGTTGGTGTTAAGGTTCCGCAGTTCAGCTTCATGCGTCTAAGTGGTGCTGACCCCGTTTTGGGTGTGGAGATGCTTAGCACTGGCGAAGTGGCATGTTTAGGCGAGAACTTCTCTGACGCGTTCTCTAAGGCTTTGCAGTCGGCTGAAGTTAATATTCCATCCAAAGATGGCTCTGTGCTGATTAGTGTGGGCGGTGATGAGGCACGTAAGACGAGGGTTGTGCCGATAGCGCAGGCTCTTGCTGAGATGGGCTTCAAAATCTATGCTACAGCAAACACCGCTGCTGTGCTCAATGCAAATGGCGTAAATGCTGTGGTTTTGCATAAGGTCAGCGAGGCTGAAGTCGACCCAAACATTTTGGACTATTTGGCGCATAGAAAAATTGACCTTGTCATAAATGTGCCTATGGCGAACAAGCAGACAAAAATCTCTGACATCATAACCGACGGCTATGTCATCCGGCGCCAAGCAGTGGAGTTTAACGTGCCAGTCATCACCAACCTGCAACTTGCATCGGCGCTAGTGGATGTTCTAAAGCAGAAAGGCAAAAACGGTAACTCAATCCGCTCCCTAAACGAGTACATGGACGAGTTGCCCTGGAAACTCTGGTAAAACAGCAATTTTTTACACAAAAAATATATTCGTGGCTTGCCTTTTCGATTGGCATTAAGGTAAACTACTTTGTCTAAAGGTAAAACTCGCACAGTAGAAGAAATCAACGAGAAAATCCTCAAAGGTGACGCTCAAGTTTTGACTGCTGAAGAAATGAAAAAGCTCGTAGAAAGCAGCGGTGTTGAAGTTGCCTTCAAGGAAGTTGACGTTGTAACGACCGGTACTTTTGGAGCTATGTGCTCATCTGGCGTCGTCATTAACCTTGGGCACTCTGATCCGCCAATCAAGATAGACAAGGCATGGATGAATGATGTGGAAGTTTGCCATCCAGGCGCTGCGGTGGACCTGTTTGTTGGAGCGACTAATATGTCTGAGAAGCAGCCGTTTGAGTATGGTGGTGGGCACGTTATCCAAGATTTGGTGGCTGGTGAAGAGGTTGAGCTTAGAGCGACCGCTTACGGAACGGATTGTTACCCTCGGACTTCGGTTAAGACTACTTTGACGAAGGATGATTTGAACCAGTTTTATCTACTTAATTTTCGCAATTGCTACCAACGCTACAACTGCGCTGTCAACAGCAGTGATGAAACCATTTACACTTACATGAGTAAGCTTCTGCCAAGGTTCCGCAATGCTACTTTTTCAGGTGCTGGCGAATTAAACCCGCTGATGAATGACCCAGATTACGAAACCATTGGCATGGGCACGCGAATCTTCCTTGGAGGAGCACAAGGTTACGTTATTGGCGAAGGCACTCAGCACAGCCCCAAAAACCTCAACGGCACTCTGATGGTGAAGGGCGACGCGAAGAAGATGTCGCCAGACTTTCTGCAGGGCGCCAGTTTCACTCGTTATGGCACAACGCTGTACGTGGGCTTAGGTATACCTATCCCGATTTTAAATGAGGGTTTAGCTAAGAAGACAGCGATTCGAGACAGCGAAATCCTAACCGACATTGTCGATTATAGCGTGCCGCGGCGTGACCGCCCCAAGTTCGGGCAAGTCAGTTACAAAGAGCTTAAGTCAGGCTCAATAATTGTCAATGGCAAGAAGGTTCGTGCGAGTTCCCTTTCAAGCCTGAAAATGGCAAAAAAAGTCTCTTCGACGCTCAAATCATGGATTGCGGAAGGCTCTTTCCTTTTGACTTCGCCTATTGAGCGATTGCCAAATGATAGCATCTTTAAGCCCATGAGGCAAACTGAGGAAATCCCTTTTGTTGTCAGTGTTATGCATCCAGCTATCACATGCACGGAGGATGAGGAAATCCGAGCAATCGCTGAGCGCATTGTTACCAAATCAGTTAATCATATAGTCGTAGTGGATGAGGCTTGCAAGTTGCGAGGCATTGTGACTTCATGGGATATTACTCGCGCCATGGCTGAAGGCAAAAAAGCGCTCGCCGATATTGAATCGCGCAATGTGATTACCGCTAAGCCTGATGAACCGCTAGAGATTGCTTCCAAACGCATGGCGCAACATAACATTTCTGCGTTGCCTGTGATTGATATTGAAAGGAAAGTGCTCGGCATCATCACATCTGAAGACGTATCGAAACTGCTAGGACGGCAAAAAGCATGGTAAGAATCTTGTTGAGGTTCAGTGAAGAGCAAGTCTCCCAGCCAATCGCTTCTCAAATCATCATTGAATACAAAGTGCCAATGGTTATCTTGTCATCTCACGTAAACTCAAAAGGTGGCGAAATCCTAGCTGAAATCCCAGACGAGGTGCAGGAGAAAGTTGTTAAGGCTTTTCGAGAAAAAGGCGTCTCCGTGACTGTGCCCAAACTGATCGAAGTTGACAGCGAAAAATGCTTCAGCTGCGGCTCCTGCGTTGCGCTCTGTCCTGTCGAAGCAATAAAATTGGAGAAGGATTTCTCAGTGAAGTTTGAAAAGGAGAAGTGTCTCGGCAGTACTTGCAGCATTTGCGTTGATGCGTGTCCAGCCCGAGCCATAAAATCCATTAAACAAAATGGGTCGCCGAATAGTAAGGAAAGAAAAAGTTGACAGAGAACCTCTTCAAAGAAAACTTTACCTTAAAAGAAACACAATGTGCAATAATTTCTGATAAGCAGCAAGCTATCCAAATCGCCATAGAGTCAATCAAACGCAACCGACAAGAACTGGAAATTTATATAGAAGCCAACCCAAAATTTCTGTACACATTAAAGCCTTCTCCTGTACCGGAAAAGCCCAATGTGGCAAGGTTGATGGCTTTGGCAGCTCAAGAAGCGGAAGTTGGTCCGATGGCGGCAGTCGCTGGAGCAATAGCAGATTTAGCAGTGGAGGACATGAAGCATGAAGGTTGCGAAGTGGCTCTGGTGGAGGATGGCGGCGAAATTTCAGCGGTCTCAAACCGACCTGTTGATGTTGCAGTTGCTGTTGGTGAAGAACCGCTTTCAAAGAACTTTGGCTTCCGTCTTACGAAGTTTCCAATTGGCGTTGCCACGAGTTCGGGTCGGTTCAGTCACGCCTTGAGTTTTGGGGATGCGGAGGCGGTAACGGTTTTTTGTAAAACTGGTTCTTTGGCAGATGCCGCCGCTACAGCAGTGGGTAATGTTGTTAAAGGTGAAAACGCCCAAGCAGCAATTCAATCGGCGATCGGCATGGGGCTGTCGATTAAGGGTGTTGAAGGAGTGCTTATAATCTATAAGGGGCGGGTAGGTATGGCTGGTAAAATTCCTCAGATAATAAAAATAGAACCATGATAGTAAAAGCTTGGCTTGTTTTTTGGGCAAAAAGCATTGCTACAAAGCACAAGTAGTTAGCGTTTGTACTCAAGCATATGTGCTTTATGCCTGATCATCCTGTGAACTCGTAGTTCCTCAGGGTTTTGAAAATGGTCTGAGCAGATTCTGCATTTGAATGTTTCATGCATGAAATTTTTGTAAGTGAACATTTCCTATTTCTCCTTTCCAATTGTTCTTGCAAAAATCGTTTTCTTTACAAGCCCATTCAGGTATAGTGTTGCTTGCATATAAAGGGATGAATTATTTTATTGGAAATCGGCATTCTCTCAAAGGTATTATCAGAGTTTATAGGCATACTCAAATACCCATGCCGTATTGTAATAGCTAAATCCCATTGGATAGCCAAGGAGGGAAAACACGCTTGAAGAGAAAATTAAAACTTAAGACTAAAGGGAAAAAATACTACACAAACACTCACGGAAACATTTACAGAGTAAAACCAAACCCTAAATTAAGCAAACAACTGGCACTAAAGAAACTTCAGAGAAGAATAAACGCTCAATTGCCCCCTTAATTCTAAAAATTAAAGCTTTTTTATGGTACTACTGTTGGAAGAACCCAATTCAGCTTCTCTTTAAAATGCTTTTATAAGCATGACGGTGTACCTTTCAGTGAAGAGTTTCCTTTATTATTTGGAATAAAACCAATAGAGTAATGGATTCTTTTTAAATAAAACAAAAGGGCAAACACAGATGCAAACGATCGACGATGAAGATGCCTACGTTTCCGGATAGGCGCAGCTTTTGGGTAGGTCTAGACAGAAGCGTTTTGAAAGATCAGAATGCAAAACTTGCATGTACAAATCAAGCCCCTACTGCTCAAGCCAATGTTCCCTCAACGTTTGGCGTAATCAAAATGAATAATTATGCTGCTCCGTTAGGGTGCTTTTGCATCCAGTCTATCGCGTAGGCTTCAGCTTTAGACCTTGTTGCATATTCAGGCGAAATTTTCCTGCCTTCCTTTTTACCATTTTCTTGCCCAGCGAATAGTAGTACATGGAAGTTTTGGCTAAACTCCTTTTTGGAAATAGTCAGAGTTTGGCCTGTAGTGTCATTAACGTAGCCACCCTGATTGCTAATTTTCTTCCAGCCCTTAATTATCCTCAATATTTTCCACGGGGTCATTAAGGGAAAACTTGCTTATGAACTAACCTAACCAAATTTGTCGAAGGCGTCTAAGAGTTGTGGTTTATTGGCAAGCAATGGCTAACACCTTTTATTACGAACCATGCTGATAGTCTGGTGACTGCGGCCATTCAATCATCATGCTACGATCAAGTTCTATACTTGAGAGAGGAGAAGCCTAAACAGCGCATACAATCTTTCTAAACTCACTTAAGCTTTCCTTAAGTAAGCGGATACAGTTAAAAAGAGAATAATAGCTTTTG
>Ga0316620_10000732_pt1 | contig 13421 bp, 13 predicted proteins | sample OWC_Aug_M1_C1_D5_FD_207651 | JGI IMG/M metagenome (GOLD analysis project Ga0316620, IMG submission 207651) | Wetland soil microbial communities from Old Woman Creek delta, Ohio, United States - OWC_Aug_M1_C1_D5_B | ecosystem: Environmental > Terrestrial > Soil > Wetlands | place: USA: Ohio... | reverse complement strand
CGTGCGGTCGATGGCGTTGCGCGAATAGACCCGCACGCGCGTTCCGCGCTTGTAGGCGAGCGCGCGGTAGCCGTCGTACTTCTCTTCGTTGACCCAGCCGGCGCGCCGGAACGGCTCGTCGACGAGCGTGGCCAGCATCGGCGCGAGCGGCTCGCGCGCTCTCCCGCCGGCGCGCGCGGCGTTGCCCTTCACCGCGCCCCCCCGGGCGGGAGCTCCTGCCCGCGGAGCACGCGCTCGACCGCGGCGTCGGAGCCGTTCTCGGCGGCCTCCCGCAGGGCGGAGTGGTCGGTCAGGACTTCGTCGCTCAGGTACTCGTGCAGCCAGATCCGCTCGACGATCGGATACGCGGCCACGAGGGGCAGGATGAGGACCGCTCCGAGGATGCCGTGCAGCGTCCCGCCGACGACCAGCGCGATCAGGACCGCGAGGCCCGAGAGGCGCAGTCGCCGCCCGTACACTCTCGGGATCAGCACGTAGTTCTCGATCACGTGGTAGAGGATATACAGCGCGAGGACCGCCGCGGCGGCGATCGGCGAGACCGTCAGGGCGAGGAGTTACGAGGCCGTCGTCTCCGGCGTGTCCAAGATCCTGGAGAACCGGAAGAAAAACGACGTCGCGACCGTCGTGAACCTCTCGGGCCGGCTCGACGACCCGAACTCGAGCGTCTGGCAGATCATCGGGAAGATGATCGAGAACGCGTTCATCCGGGCGATACTTCCGGGGTTCGACCGCGAGGTCGCCCGTCTGCGGAAGCAGGCGCGGGGCGCATGGTCCGTCCCTGCGCTATGAGCGGGCGACTCCGGGCTCGTCGGCGGTCGCCTCCTCCGTTCCGCGCTTCTCGCGCCGGTCCGGGCCTTCGAATTCCTCGACCTGCTCGACGTAGTCCTGCTTCTCCTTCGGGGTGAGCCGGGGCCCGCCGGCCGTTTTCGCGGTCTTCTTCGTGTCGCTGTCGGTTCCCGGCATCTCGTCCTCCTCGAGCGCGCTTCACGCCCGGTCACGGGCGCATCGTCCGCTCGCGACGGAGGGCTGCAAGAACCGAGCCGGGTCCGGGCCCCCGGGAGTTCGAACCCCGGCGGGAAGCGTCTCGCTTCGTCCGCGGCGACCTGCCGCGGCGGGAAACGCGACAGACCGGTCCTAGGCCGCGCCCGCCTTCCGGCGCGCCGCCGTCTTCGGCTTCACCTTCCCGACGCTCTTCTTCAAGGCTTCCATCAGGTCGACGACGTTCTCCTCGCCGCCGGCGGCGGCCTTCCTGACCGCGAACTTCTTCTTCGACGAGAGGAGCTTCGTCAGCGCCTGGCGGTATTCGTTCGGGTGCTCCGCCGGGTCCCATTCGGTCGTCATCTGGTCGATCAGCATCTTCGCCATCTTGATCTCGGCGGACTTCTTCGCCGAGTCGGGAAGGCGGAGGCCCGACGTCGAGCGCAGCTCCTCGAACGGACGCAGGATCTCGAGCGCGAGTGCGTTGTCCGAGGGGACGAGCGCCCCGAGCTGCGGGCGGGTACGGATCGTGATCTTCGCGATCCCGACTTTCCTTTCCTCGATCAGGGCGTCGCGGAGCACCGCGTACGCCTTGTCGCCCCCCTTCTCGGGAGCGAGATAGTACGGCTTCTCGAAGGAGAGGGGCGAGATGGAGTTCAGCTCGACGAACTCGAGGACTTCGACCGTGTGGTCCTCCTCGCCGGCCGTTTCCTCCTGGACTTTCTCGAGCTCCTCCTCCTCGACGACCGCGAACTTGTTCTTGTCGACCTCGTATCCCTTCACGATCTCGTCGTTCTCGACCTCGACGTCCTCCTTCGAGCAGAACTTCTTGTACTGGATCGGCGCGAGGTCCTTCCGGTGCAGCATGCGGAAGGAGACGCGCTCGGAGCTCTCGATCGCCGTGTAGAGACCCACCGGAACCGAGATCAGACCGAATGTCAGGTGGCCCTTCCAGATCGTTCTCATGGACGTCAGTTTGACATCCGGAAACATGCCACGGCAAGACCGCAAGGAATTGCGGTCTTCCGGAGCCACGGCACGACAGGGCGGGGCATTTTCGCCTCCTCCCCCCTCACGCCGCGTCCGCCCTCTTCAGGAGCCGCACGAGAGCCTTTTCGGCACGGTGCAGCGAACGCCGCTCGACGAGGCGGTCGATCGAGTCGACGGCCGCCGGGAGGGCGACGCGCGTCGCCGGAGACTGCGTTTCTCGACGGGAATCACGGGGACGCTCACCGGAAGGCGGTGATGCAGGAAGCGTTCCTCCCGTGGCATGCCCCGTGCACCGGAAGGGGACGAGGGCCGATGCGCGCGACTCGGGCGCATCCGGGTCGGTCGGCGCGCGCCCGAGGAGGTCCCGTGAAGAGTCGCGCCGCAATCGGCATTCATCCCATCCACCCCGCGCTCGTCTGCATTCCCATCGGCGGCTTCTTCATGGCGTTCCTGGGCGACGTCGTTCACGCCGTCGGCGGCTCCGAGTTCTGGTACCGGCTGTCGTACGTTTGCATCGGCGTCGGCGTGCTGGCGGCGCTCGCGGCCGCGGTATTCGGATTCATCGACTATTTCGGCGTGCGCATGAGCCGGGCCGCCGGACGCCTCGCGACCGTCCACATGATCCTGAATCTCGCCGTCGTCGCGCTCTACGCGGCGACGTTCCTCCTCCGCCGGAACGACGGGGCGCTCCGCACGTCGCGCTGGCCCCTCGCTTTCGGGATCGAGCTCGTCGCGTTCGCGGCGCTCGGCGTCTCCGGGTGGATCGGCGGCAAGCTGTCGTTCGAGCACAAGGTCGGCGTCGTCGAATGGACCGACCCCGAGGCGAACGAGATCGGGCAGCGCGAGTCCGGAGCCTCCCGGGCGTCCTGAAACCGCTTCGCGACGTCCCGCTCGCCGCCTCGCGGACGCCCCCCCGCGGGTCTCCGCCGGCGACTCCGAGCCGTCCCTGTCGTACCATCGCGCGGTTGGCCGACGCCGAAGACCCGACGACCCGAGCCCGCCGGATGGTCCTCGCCGGTCTCCCCGCGCCCGTTGGGCCGCTCCGGAAGGCCGTCTCGCGATGAACGCGGCGGATCTCGTCCCGCGCGCGGCCGCCGGCCTCCTGCTGCGTCTCTGGCCGGCGCCTTCGCGCGATCGATTCGAGCGGCTGACGGGGTTGGGCGAAGAGGAATGGCGCCGGCTCGCGAGGCTGTTCCCGCTCCTCGGCGCCGACCCGGCCGCCTCCGCCGCGCGGGCCCGCCGGGATTTCGCTCTCCTCGCCCGGTACGAGCTGTCGCGCACGCATCCCCGGCCGCGCTGGGACCCCGCGCCTCCGCCCCGGGAACCCGAGCTCTTCGTCACGGCGCATCTCGGGAACCTCCGGGTGCTCCGGTACTTCCTCCGAAGCGCGGGCATACCGGCCGCGACGATCGTCGACGAGACCCATTTCGGGAATCCGCAGTGGCGCCGATGGAACGAGCGGATCGATCGACGGTTCCCAGTCGGCTTCCCGCACACGTTCTCCTCCCGGGAGCCGCACCGTCTCCGGGCCGCGCTCCGGGGCGGCTCGCTGATCGCGGCGATCGACCGCATCCACCGTCCCCCGCCGGGCGCGGACGGGCGGTCGGAGCGCGTCCCGTTCCTGGGAGGCGCGCTCGAGATCGAGCTCGCTCCCCTTCGCCTGGCGCGGCTCGCGGGCGTGCCGGCGCGCCCGGCCTTCGTCACGGCGCTCGACGCGCGCCTCACGATCGCCGTCGGAGAGCCCCTCCCGGCCGACGACGCGGCCGCCGCCCGGGCGTTCGGCGCCCTCCTCGATCGCGTGGCGTGCGCGGCGCCCGGGAATTTCGACGGGTATACGCACCGCTACCTCGCCCGGTGAGCCGGCGCGGCCATCCATCGAGCGGCCGCACGCCCCGCTCGCGTCCGGCGGCGTCTCACCCCTTTGCCGATCGCGCCTGATCGCGTCGGCGTGGCTCCGGTGCGCCCGCGGCCGGCGTCCCTCGGGGGCTGGATTTGCGCTCCCCTTTCTGCCATGATCCGCCGCAGGAAAACGACATGGAAATTGCGATTCGTGAGGATGGACGCGTCCGGATCGTGTCGGTGACGGGCGATCTCGTGATCGGCGAGTCGGAGGCCTCTTTCAAGCGCGCCGTCACGCGGCTGATCGACGACGGCCACGTCGATCTGCTCCTCGATCTCGGCAAGGTCGGGATGGTGGATTCGACGGGGCTCGGCGCGCTCGTTCGGACGCTGACGACGGCCCAGAAGGAGGGAGGACAGGCCAAGCTCCTCTCCCCTCCGCCGAACCTCAAGAAGCTCCTCGAGATGACCCAGCTCGATTCCGTTTTCGACATCCACCAGGACCTGGAGGAAGCGGTCGCGAGCTTCTGACGAGGGACCAGGACCAATGTCGGAAGAGCCGGACAGCACCGAACCCGAGGGGCCCACCGAAGGCGCGTTCGCGGCGGCGCTCGGCGAGCTCCTCGCGTGCGAAACGCTCGCCCAGACCTGCGGCTGGGCCGCCCGATGGCTCCAGGCGATCCCGGAAGCGGACGCCGCGCTCGTCTGGACGCCCGACACGATCCATCCCGTCTTCACCTGCACCGGCGCCTCAGGGGAGGGGCTCGGCCGGGCCCTGCGCCGCTCGGTGCCGCGCGCCGACGGATTCGTCCGCCGCCTGGTCCGCGATCACGAGCCGTTCGCGCTCTCCGCGGCCGATCTCCTCGTGACCGACGACCCCTGGATCGCCCCGTTCGCGAAGAATTTCGGGGCGTGCATCGCCCTGCCGCTCGAGGCGGAAGGCGGGGTCATCGGCGCCGCCGCGGTCCTCTTCCAGGACGCCGAGACCGACGTCGAGGCCGCACTCTCCGCGCTCTCCGAATTCGTCCCCGACGCGGCGCTCGCGATCGCGAGGGGCGTCCGGGGAGACCGGAAGACCGCGGGCATGCTCCACGCGATCGAGCGCCTCACGAACCTCTACGACCTGTCGAAGGCCTTCGGCTCGACGATCGACTGGGGGGAGCTGACCGCGATCATCGCCCGGAAGGCGGTCGACTTCGGGAACGGCGAAGTGGCGTCGCTCTGGATCCTCGAGGGGGACGAGGGCGAGGTGACCCTCGCGGCGACCGCCGTCAACGAGAACTACGAGGTCGAGAACGCGCCGCAGGCGGTCGGCACCGCGATCATCGCGGACCTCGTCGCTTCGCAGGAAGACCGACTCGACAACGAGGTCGAGGACCCGATGCGGAGCGAGGGGGCCCCGTACGAGATCCGGTCCGCGCTCTCGGTCCCGCTCGTCGAGGACGAGGCGCCCGTCGGCGCGCTCGTCGTCGTGAACAAGCGCGGGCGGCATCCCCGCTTCTCGGACGCCGACCGCGAGCTTCTCGTCGATCTCGGCCACCAGGCGGTGCGCGCACTGCGCAACGCCCGCCGGTACCTCGCCGAGCAGAAGGTCGCGGAGCTCGACGCGCTGCTGGCGGTGAGCCGCGAGATCACGTCGACGCTCGATCTCGACCGCGTCATGGGAACGGTCGTCAACGCGACGTCCGCCCTCATCCCGTTCGACCGGTGCGCCCTCTCGATCGTGACCCGGGGGAAGCTCCGGCTCGGGGCGGTGTCGGGGACGGCGGAGATCAACCGCACGGATCCGTCGATCCGGCGGACGGAGGAGCTCCTCGAATGGGTGTTCGGCTCCGGCCAGCCGGTCGCGGTCCACCGGGAAGAGGACGGGACGATCCTCGCCGACCGCCCCGAGACCGAGGAGAAGTTCCGGGCGTTCTTCGAGGCCTCCGGGATGAACTCCTTCCAGGCGGCGATCCTCCAGGACGAGGAGGGAAAGCTCGGGGTGATCGGCTTCGAGGGCGCGGAACCGAACGAGTTCGACGAAGACGCCCGCGACCTCCTGCAGATCGTCGTCAACCAGGCGACGGTCGCGCTCCGCAACGCGCAGCTCTACCAGCAGGTCCCGCTCGCCGGCTTCTGGAAGCCGCTCCTCGAGAAGCGGCGCAAGCTCGCCGCCATTCCGGGGAGGAAGAAGCGGGCGTGGGCGATCGGAGCGCTGGCGGCGGCCCTGCTCCTCGTCGCCGTGCCGTGGCGCATCCGCGTCGACGGCCCGGTCCGGATCGTCCCGGCGCGCGAGGCGAGCGTGACCGCTCCCGTCGCCGGCGTCGTCCGCTCCGTGCTGCACCGCGAGGGGGACCGCGTCCAGCAGGGCGAGGTCGTCGCGATCCTCCACTCGGACGCCTACGCGGCGGACGCCGCCCAGGCGAAGTCGGACCTCGAGATCGCGCAGAGCGAGCTCGCCCGGGCGCGGAGCGAAAGCGACGCCGCCGGGATGTTCCAGGCGCAGGCTCGGGTGCACGAGGCGGAAGCGCGGTACGAGGCCGCGAGCAAGCAGCTCGCCGACACGGAGCTCCGCTCGCCGGTCGCCGGCGTCATCGTCACGCCGCATCTCGACGAGAAGAAGGGAGCGATGCTTCCGGCCGGCAGCCCGTTCTGCAGCGTCGCCGACACGTCGGTGATCACGGGAGAGGTCGCGATCCCGGAATCGGAGACGAGCCTCCTGCGGGTCGGCGAGCCCGTCGACCTGAAGCTCAATTCCTTCCCGACGAGGACGTTCCGCGGGACCGTCGAGCGGATCGGCGCCGCGATCCACGCGGAAGGCGAGGAGAGGTTCCTCATCGTCGAGGCGCGGTTCGACAACGCCGGCGGCGGGATCCGGCCCGGCATGCTCGGCAAGGGAAAGGTGGTCACCGAACGCCATAGCCTCGGCTTCGCGGTCTTCCGCAAGCCCGCCCGGTACGTCTGGGCCCGGCTCTGGCCGATCTTCCCGTGAGTCTCGCCTCCCGGGCCTCCGCCCTCGCCTCCGCCTCCCCCACCGGAAAGGTCGCCGAGGCGCTCGCCGCACAGCACGCGAGCGGCGCCGACCTGCCCCGCCTGCGCCCGGAGCTGACGATCCGGAAGCTCGTCCACGCCGGGGAGGTCAGCTGGGGCGTGAAGAACCCCGAGACCCTCAAGGTCTTCAACTTCGACGAGGGCGAGTGGGCGCTGATCTCCCTCTTCGACGGGACCCGCACGCGGAGCGAGATCCAGGAGGCGTACAACGCCGAGCATCCGGGCGGCGGGATCCCGCTCGCGACGGTCCTCGACTTCGAGGAGACGCTCCGGAAGATGGAGCTCCTCGAGCAGAAGCGCGCGGAACGGAACCTCGCGCTCCTCGAGAAGCTCCGGAACGCGCGGAAGCGGAAGGCGGAGGAGAAGGAGGAGGGTTTCAACATCTTCCTCATCCCCTTCCACGTGATGGACCCGAACCGGCTCCTCAACCGCACCGTGAAGTACGTCCGGTGGCTGTGGAGCCCTCCCGTCGTCGCCGCCGGCATGGTCGTCTTCCTGCTGACCGCGAGCGTCTTCGTCTCCCGGTTCTCGACGATCTGGACGCAGACGATCGAGCTCTACCATTTCCTGGGGAAGCCGTTCTGGGATTTCGTGCAGTTCTTCCTCATCATGACGGCGATCGGCGCCGTGCACGAGTTCGGCCACGCCTTCGTGATCAAGATCTACGGCGGCGACGTCCACGACATCGGCTTCGCCCTCTTCTACATGACCCCCGCCTACTACTGCGACTCGACCGACGCGTACCTCTTCACGAACCGGTGGCACCGCCTCTGGGTGGCGACCGGCGGGATCTACGTCGAGTGCTACATCTGCGCGATCGCGACGGGGCTCTGGGTCGTCTCGTATCCCGACACGCTCGTCCACGAGCTCGCCTACAAGACGATGCTCTACACGGGCGTTTCGACCGTGTTCTTCAACATCAACCCGATGGTCAAGACCGACGGCTACCACGTCCTCTCGAGCTTCCTCGACCTGCCGCAGCTCCGCGAGGAGTCCTTCCAGTACCTCGGCGCCCTGCTGCAGAGGTACGTCCTGCGCCTCCCGGTCGAGGTCCCCATCCTCTCCCGGCGGAAGCGGCGGATCTACCTGATCTACGCGCCCCTCGCGCTCGCCTACACGGCGATGATCATGTGGCTCATCGGCCAGCTGTTCTTCAACCTCTTCCGGCACCTCTCCCCCGAGCTCGCCGGGGTGCTCGCGACGATCACCTTCGTGTGGGTCTTCCGCAAGCGCATGCGCGTCTTCATCCACGTGATCCGGATGTTCTACCTCGACAAGAAGGAGTACCTCGTGTCGCCGAAAATCCGCCGACGCCTCCTCGCCGCGGCCGCCGTGGCCGCCGTCCTCCTCGCGCTGCCGATCTTCCGGGAGCCGATCTCGGCCGACGTCACGCTCACCCCGGTCCGGCTGGCGCGCGTCGAGGCCCCGCAGGCCGGCTTCGTCTCCCGCGTGCTCGTGCGGGAGAACGACGCGGTGCGGCCCGGACAGCCCATGTTCGCGATGACGAGCCCGGACGTCCAGGTCGCCGTCGCGTCGGCCTCGTCGCGGGCCGAGGCGTTCGCCGGCGCGGAAGCGGAGAGCCGGACGGAGGGGGACACGCAGGGAGCGTACGTCGCCGCGGAGAAGGGGCGCGCGGCGGCGGCTTCGCTGACCGCGGCGCAGGGACGCGCGCGGCTCCTGACGCTCGCGAGCCCGGAGCGGGGGCGCGTGCTGACGCGGCGCGTCCAGGACCTGCAAGGGCGCTTCGTGGAGAAGGGAACGCTCCTCGCGGAGGTCGGAAACGTCCAGGCGCTGTCGGCGTCGATCCCCGTCTCGGAACGGCTGATCGCCGACCTCGACGCGGGCGAGGCGGTCTCGCTCCGCCTGCCGTCGCGCCCCTACTCCCCCGTGCGGGGAACGATCGTTTCCGTCGCGCAGGCCGCGGCGTCGTACGGGAACCCGGACGGCGCGGTTCGCGCGTCGCTCCTGCCTTCGGACGTCCCGGGTCGGTTCATCGCCCTCGCCCGGTTCGAAAACTCGGGAGGCGATCTCCTCCCGGGGATGACGGGGGAAGTCCGGATCTACACGCGGCGCCGGTCCTACCTCGGGCGGGCCGGGCGGATCGTGTGGCGCTGGATGCGCACCGTGGTCTGGTGAGACGAGAGCGCCCCGGCTCTCGCCGGGGCGCCAGGGTCCTGGAAAGTCCGCGAAGAGGACTTCGCGGTTCTCGCCGCTTCAGAACTTCGCCGACATCGCCTTCCCCGACATCGACTTGCCGGAGAGGGACTTTCCGGAGAGCGACTTGCCGGAAAGCGACTTCCCGGACAGAGACTTTCCCGAAAGCGACTTGCCCGACATCGACTTCCCGGAAAGCGACTTCCCGGACATCGACTTCCCGGAGAGCGACTTGCCCGACATCGACTTGCCCGAAAGCGATTTCCCGGACATCGACTTCCCGGAGAGGGACTTGCCCGAGAGAGACTTGCCGGAGAGGGACTTGCCGGAGAGCGACTTGCCCGAGAGCGAGGTCGTCGAGAGCTGCTCCGAAGAGGGGCCCGTCGGCGCCGGGGTGCCGTTCATGCTGGCGACGCGGATCTCGCCCATCTCTTTGCCCGTGCCTTCCTTGATCCTCGCCTGCTGTTCGTCGGTCAACTTGATCCTCACTTCGTTTGCCATATCGTCCTCGCTTTCTGCCGGAGGAGTAACGCAACGGCGGGGCCAGATTTCGACTGCCTTCCGTCGAACGGCAAGAGTCATGTCGCCAAGCACTTGTCGCCCAGCCGATCAGACCGACCAGCCATCTCGTGACTTCTTGACGGCCGAATTTTTCACGTCACGTGAATTTTTCACCGGCGACGCGCAGTTCCCGCTGATTCCTCGGCAACCATTTCCATTGCGATCACCATGAGGCGCGGCGAGGCGCGAGCCCGGCGGGATGCGGGTCGCCCGCGGCCCCCGCAGGCGTACCGAGAGCGTACGTCGGAGGGCGACACGGCCTGTCCACGCCCGTTCCGCCTTCGCTGAAGCTTCGGCGCGATCCTATTGGCATCGACCAACCGATCCGGCTCGCGCGAACTCACAACCGATCGCGCCGTAGCTCGGCAGAGCGGAGGCGGACCGGCTCGATGCATCGCCGCGCCCGCGGAACTCTACAGACCGTATTTGCGGCAAAGGTACCGAATCTGATTCGCGTCGATGCCGAGATCCCGTGCGGCGCGGGCCTTGACGCCTCCCGCGCGAGACATCGCGCCGGCGACGAGCTCGCGCTCGAAGCGCGAGACGGCGTCCGGGAGGGACTCGCCCGGACGCACCGAATCGGCCGGCGCGGCGGCGCGGCCGCGTTTCGAAAACGCCGCCGGCAGGTCGTCCGGCGTGATCTCCTCGCCCTCCACCATCAGGGTCAGCATCTCGACCAGGTGTTCGAGCTCGCGGACGTTTCCGGGCCAGGAATGCGCCGAGAGACATTCGAGAGCCGCGGGAGAGAAGCGGCGGGGCGGACGCCGGTGGTGCCGGCCCCATTTCTCCCGGAAGTGATCGAGCAGGAGCGGGATGTCTCCGCGGCGCTCGCGCAGCGGAGGGATCCGCAGCGCGACCGTGTTCAACCGGTAATAGAGGTCTTCCCGGAACTCGCCGGCCGAGACCTTCTTTTCCAGGTCCTCGTTGGTCGCGACGAGGAGACGGATGTCGACCGCGATCGTGCGGCTGCCGCCGACGCGCTCGAACTGGCGCGTCTCGAGTACGCGGAGGAGCTTCGCCTGCACGGCCGCCGAGAGTGTCGCGGCTTCGTCGAGGAAGAGCGTTCCCCGGTGCGCGAGCTCGAACTTCCCCGTCCGGGAGGAGACGGCGCCGGTGAACGCGCCCTTCTCGTGGCCGAAGAGCTCCGATTCGGCGAGCGTCTCCGGGAGGGCGGAGCTGTTCACGGCGACGAAGGGGCCACTCGACCTCGGGCTCCCGCGGTGAAGGGAGTGGGCGACGAGCTCCTTCCCGGTCCCGCTCTCGCCGGCGATCAGGACCGTCGCGTCGGAAGGCGCCACCTTCTCGATCGCGCGGAACAGCGCCTGCATCGGCGCGCTCGCGCCGATGAGCTCCCCGAAGCTCTGCCGCGCGGACATCTCCTCGCGGAGCGCGCGGTTCTCCGCGGCGAGCCGGCGGCGTTCGAGGGCCCGGCCGAGGACCAGCACGAGCTCCGCCGGGTTGACCGGCTTCCGGAAGAAATCGTACGCGCCGAGCTCGACCGCCTTCAGCGCGAAGCTCCGCTCGCGCTCGCCGGTCATGACGACGACCGGCAGTTCGGGCCGGCGCTCCCGGATCGCGCGGAGGAGATCGAGCCCTTCGCGGGGCTCGCGTGACGGCGGGAGGCGCAGATCGATGAGGAAGAGATCGGGATCCTCCGAGAGGAGGGCGAGGCCGGCCGTGGCGTCCTCCGCGGCCGAAACGTCCCAGGTACTCTTGAGCGCCCACCGCATCTGGTCGAGGAGCTCGCGGTCGTCTTCGACGATCGCCACCCGGCCGGAGTTCACGATCCGGCGGTCTCCGGCTCGACCGGGAGCGAAATGTGGACCGTGGTCCCGCTGCCGGGCAGGCTGCGGATCGTCAGCGACCCGCCGTGGAAACGCACGATGTTGCGCGCGGTGTAGAGGCCGAGCCCGACGCCGTTCGTCTTGGTCGTCTGGAACGGGCGGAAGAGGCGGGTCCGCAGGAATTCCCGCGACATTCCGGGACCGTCGTCGGCGATCGTCACGACGACGCGGTGTCCTCGCCGCCGCGGTTCGACGCCGGTCGCGATCTCCACGTGGCCCGCCGGACCGGCGGCCTCGAGCGCGTTCTGGACGACGGCGATCAGCGCGTCGCCGAGATAGTTGGGGTCCCCCCAGACCGGCGGCACCGGCTCGGCGCGGAACGCGACGTTCTCGGCCTTCGGCTTCCGGCCGTCCCGGGGCCGCGCCTTCGCGGCCACCTGCCGGAGGAGATCGTTGACGTCGAGCGGGACCTTGACGAGCACCGCGTCGCGGTACGCCGACCAGCGGTCCACGACGGAGTCGACCTTCTCGAGGCTCGATTCGAGGAGCTCGACGACGCTCCGCTTGAAATCCGGGTCGCCGTAGTGCTCCTCGAGGTTCGACAGGAGCAGGCTCAGCCGGAACTCCAGGTTCTTCATGTCGTGGAGGAACACGGAGTCGAGGGTCGACCGGAGGCGGTTGCGGGAGGCCCGCCGAGCCATCAGTGGGACGACGGCGCGAACGTGACTTTGACCGCGGTGCCGGGACGGAAGATGCGGCCGGAGTCGCGCGGCACCGTGACGATCACCTGGAAGGTCCCGCTCCCGGGGTCGATCACCGGGGAGAGGAACGCGATCCGGCCCGCCGACTGGGCGGCCGGGAACTGCGTCGAGACGACGGAAACCCGGTCGCCGACCCGCAGGCGGTCGAGCCAGCGTTCCGCGAGATACACGCGCGCGAGGAGCGGCTCGAGGGCGCTCACCTTGAAGAGCGGCGTCGTGTCCTCGACGAGCACTTTCTGGCCGATCCGCGCCGTACGGTCGACCACGATCCCGTCGAAGGGCGCCCGGATCACCGACCGGTCGATCGTGAGCTTCGCCTTCTCGAGGTCCACCCGCGCCTGCTCGTAGCGCGCGCGGCGCTGCTCGAGCTCCGCCTTGCTCGCGAGCTTCTCCCCGAACAGCTCCTTGTACCTCTGGAAATCCGCGTCGGCGGCCGCGAAGGCCGCCTCGGCCGCGCGCCGGTCGAGCTCGAACTCCCGCTGGTCGAGGGTCGCGAGCGCCTGCCCCTTCCGGACGAACTGTCCGCGGTCCGCTTCGATCGCGTCGATGATCCCGGCGATGCGGGTGCCCACTCCCACTTCCCGCTCGACCATCAGGTTGGCGTCGGCGGTCCAGCGGTCCGCGGGGCGGCTCTCGACGCGCGTCGCGGGGCGGGCCGCCGGCTTCGGGGCGGCCGCGGCGGGGCCGAAAGCCAGGAGCGTTGCGGCCATCCCGATCCGGAACCCTCGATTCATGTACTCGAACCTCTGGCGGCGATTATACGCGAAGGCGTCACTCGCTCCTCAAATCCCGAGTCATCAGCTCCCGGATCGCCGAACGGGGGGAGAGTCCTTCGTACAGCACGCGGCGGACCGCGTCGTTGATCGGCATGTCGACCCGGGATTCCTCCGCCATGCGCGCGGCCGCGAGGCAGGCGCGGGTGCCCTCCGCGGTCTCCCGGACGGCGGCCATCGCCTGCGCCGGCGGCTCCCCCCGCCCGATCCGCTCGCCGACCCCGCGGTTGCGGGACTCCGCTCCCGTGCAGGTCAGCATGAGATCGCCGACGCCGGCGAGCCCGGCGAGCGTCCTGCCCCTTCCGCCCCGGGCGAGGACGAGTCGGGTGATCTCCGCGAGTCCCCGCGTCATGAGCGCGGCGGTCGTGTTCGCGCCGAGGCCGAGGCCGGCGACGATCCCCGCCGCGATCGCGACGACGTTCTTGAGCCCGCCGGCGAGCTCGACCCCGACGACGTCGTCGCTCTGGTAGAGGCGGAAGAGCTCCGTCGAGAGCGCCCGCTGGATCGTCTCGGCCGTCTCCGGATCGGCCGACGCGACGACCGCCGCC
>Ga0316620_10000730_pt1 | contig 13421 bp, 10 predicted proteins | sample OWC_Aug_M1_C1_D5_FD_207651 | JGI IMG/M metagenome (GOLD analysis project Ga0316620, IMG submission 207651) | Wetland soil microbial communities from Old Woman Creek delta, Ohio, United States - OWC_Aug_M1_C1_D5_B | ecosystem: Environmental > Terrestrial > Soil > Wetlands | place: USA: Ohio... | reverse complement strand
CCTCCCGTTACCATCAGCCTTACCCCTGACGGCTCTTTCCCGGGCTCGGCTTCTAATCTCTGAATAAGTCGCTCGAGCAGTTGGTTGCATTCTTGCTTGTCCATAACCTGGGAAGCCAAAGTCACAGTCGCGACTTCCGGCCCTGTTATAGATGGGTTATCACGCCGTAGGAACTCCCAAAGTCGTTTAAGGAGCCTTCTGGTGTGATTATAAACTTTAATCGCCCTTTCGAGGTCATCATCTGTTATAGATTTTTTCACAAACTTCTCAATGAATTGTTTAAACTCTCCAAAAGACTCCACCATAAACCCGCCAGCAGGTTTAGTTTGTATGATATGAGGGTATGGTATAAGAAAGCTTTTTTGCTGGAATCCTGCAAACCTAACCCAAACATTAAACGCTTCACCCATATGGATGCAACTGCTACTCGTCACAATCAAATCTAAGTAATCATAATTGTGTTGCAGTCCTTGGTATGCGCAATCATGTGAAAAGGAGCAGTATGTTTCATGCATATAGCTCCTTGTCATTGCTTGTGAAACATGGGAGCTGAGAATTCTCAACGGTATAATCCCGGCTGCATATAGAATTTCCTCGGGAACATGAGTGCACATATATCCAGCTAACAGTTGCCCTTTCTCCTGGAGGAATTTGGCGTATTCATGTGTATCCTCAGTGATGGAGCGAAAACGTTCGATTATTGTGTCAGAGCCCTTCTTCATCATGTATCATGCACTCCTTCTCTTATGCGCTTCCATGAGATGCACGAACAACTCTGTTTTCCGTTGGGCACCCGGCAAATCCATTTTCCGGACATCTACCTGGTCGCTATCGTATTCTATGGTCGGAATTTCGCTTTTAAAAATGCGCTGCATCCCTACGTAACCGTTCCTAAAGTCAGTTTCACAACTACGGCTGGGCGCTAACAAAAGTCCGTCTGCTTTATATTCTGTTATCATTGCCCTGGCCATTTCTTCTAGTGCCCAGTAGGATCTTACCCCTTGCCAGGTAGGCCAACCCAAAACTATTTTAGCGAGCGCAGCTATGGCATTTCTTCTGGTGGACAAATCCAATTCGTCCACCCATGCAGGGTCGAGGGGATCCCATGACCACTTTCCATTTACAATTCCCCTGAAATTGCCGGCCGTGCCAAACGTATAGACTGAGGCTACAATCTCGGCTCCGGCGTCTCTAAGGATTCTCGCCATTTCTGGATGGCCATACGTATGTGCTATTCCAAAATAGACTATTCTGTAGCGTTGATCTGGAGCCACACTCTGTCCAGTCTCAACCATGTGTTTCACTTCTTTGAACAATGCCTCATACATCCGCACATTTTGGTCAGTTGTCCTATCCACCATGGCTGGTGGAAATAGAGCTATAAGTCGACGCTCATCCAACGGCGCGGGGGCATACCTGTTTAGTGCACATATATTACCCCATAGAACCAGGCACTTGATCTCGTTTCTAGCTGCCTTGATGAACAACTCATCCGAATACTCCCTACCTGTTACTCTCTCGAGCCAACGTATTCCCTCCGCTATCTGGTCGCACACATAGTTTACAAGTTTAGGATCCTTCTCCGCGTTCCCCCCGCCGATCATATCTATTGCGTACATAGGTATGCCACCCAGACGCCTTGAAACTTCCTGGTACCATTTTGAATGCTGACTGCACAAGTGTGTAGTCCAGATCAAATCCGGTTTGGGATATCCCTCCTTGATTGTTCCATCTGGAATAGCTATTTTATCGCGGACCACTTCCCCTACGAACAGTTTCAGGTAACTACACGAGTGAAAGCCTAAACCTGCCCTTTCAGCAGCTGAAATATCCTCACGGCTCTCTTGAGGGAATGTCCCAGCCATTGACGCGGCGTGTGGCTCGCCACCTATGATGTATACATCCTCACCTAAGCCTTTAAGGGGAGCCAGCACACTCCAAGTGGAACCCATGCAACGAAGGCCTTCTGAAGCATTGAGATAGTTCCTATAGCACGTGTTCTGGTAATTCTTGAATTCGTTCCAGGTTGTTAAGGAATACGCCACTTAAACCTCCTATCCCGTGTCTATCAAAGTCTTCCTCAAAACTCCTTTCTCTTTTCTGGACTTGAATACTTGCCAGAGGAAGAAAAGATATCGTACAGCAAATACCAACACGCAAAAAAGATATAGAAAAGCTTATCTCTTGCACCTTTCCTGAACTCCCTAAAATGTGGGGAGCCGGGGGATGGAAGCTCGCCGCCCACAGGGCGGGGCTTCCTGGAAAGGAAATCTCATTTATATTGTGCCCCTTCCTGCCTGCCGGTAGGCAGGGACCCCGCCTATCCCGCTAGGGCGGGACGAGGCACTTGCCGGTCACTCAAGAATGTCGGAAATGTTCCGCTTAAGGAGATATGTAAAAGCTAAGATCGAATCGGCATTTCTTTCAACGACCTCAATCCCACCGCCGAGTTCCCTCAGTCTCCCTACGCTCTCTTCAATGAGTTTGATCTCCCGATCCATTGCTTTTAGATCGTATTCCATTAACGACTCCTCTCATTTCTTAGTAAGGTCCTTAAATCGACTCGATTTTAGAGTGTAACGGGGTAAACCTCCGGGCTTGACGATTTCAATTTCAAAGGTCAGGTTCGACCTTATCTTCAGTTTCTCCCTGATACGGCCTCTCAGCTCCTTAACCTGGCTTTCAGCGACCGAAGGAGCAAACTCAACTCTGAGTGTAAGCACAGGCATCGCCCCTTCTCTTGTCAAAAGAGTTTCAAACTCCATCACCTCAGGGAATTGCGATCGAATGACTTCCTCCACAATGGCTGGAGTGAAGAAGACCCCCCGAATCTTCCTGAGATCATCCACTCTTCCCCCAATCTCGTCCACCCGAATGGAGGTTCTGCCGCAGGGACAGGGCTTTTCCATGACTAACATGACGTCCTTCAGATTGAACCGAATGAGAGGAATACATCTCCGGCAAAGTGGCGTGATGACCGTTACCCCTTTTGTTCCCGGAGGAACCGGTTTAGACATCGTTTCCAGATCGACCATCTCAAGAAGGTAATGGGGCTCAATTACATGCATTCCTCTTTTTTCGGAGCACATACCCCCCCACCCGCCAACTTCTGTTCCTCCAATATGATCATACACATCTGCACCCCACAACTCTTCCATACGGAGGCGGGTCGGCTCTGGCATCGGTTCCCCTGCGCAGATCATCTTTTTGACCTCGAGGTCCCTCCGAGGATCAATCCCCATCTCCTTTGCCACCTCTGCCAAATGAAGACCATACGTTGGCGTATTCATCAGTGCGGTCGCCCGGACTTCTTTGGCCTTCTGGATGCGGCCCTGCGTATCAAGAGCCCCTCCCGGAACCACTTCACACCCTAACTTTTCAGCCGCATAGTGGCCCTGCCAGAAGGCAATGTAGACATTATAGGCAAACGGAAGAAAGAGACGGTCCTGTGGTCGAAACCCCGCTCCATAGAGGATGTAACACCAGACCTCTACAACCCACTGCCAGCTTTCATAGGTATCTGGAAAATAAACCGGCCTTCCGGTCGTTCCAGAGGTTTGATGGAACACAGATAATCTTTCCGGAGGAACCGCCAGAAGATCGCCATAAAGATAGGGCTCCTTTCCTTCCTGGGCCGCTCTGAGTTCATCCTTTTCGGTCATGGGCACTTTTGCTACATCTTCCATGGTCCGAATATCCTCTGGCTCGATTCCACGGAGCTTCTTCTTATAGAAGGGAGACTGATCCTTGGCCCATCGCAAGAGCTCCCTGAAACGCTTCAACTCGATCTGCTGAAGCCTCTCCCGTGGAAGGGTCTCGATGATTGGGTTCCAGTATTTTTCTCCATCCATCGTTTTTATCTACCTCCTTAGCATTCCCACAAGGCGAGGCTACAGACCAGCCGGAGGGTATCGGAAAAAACGTAGAGCGACTACCTTTTCAGACTCAATCAAAAGGATCTGTCGCCCTGGGAGATCGATAAACTTGAAGAGCCTATCATCGTTGAAATCTAAATGCCCGCATTCTACGGTTTTGGAGATATCCTTCGGCCGAGGTGCTGTCCCTCCAACAATTTCACATCTGTTAACGGGTATTTGGGTCAGTCTACCTTTCTTATCGAACACAGTTGGGACTTCATCTGGGGATAGCCCATGATCGGTTCCCGGCAATGAACATCCGTCAGGAGGTTCACGTTAGCCTCTCTTGGCCATCCATGTGGAATGCTTACCACGCCCTCCAGGATATCCTGGGTCACCCGAGCCTTGACCTTAATCTTACCGCGATTGGATTCGACCACAATAGGGTCTCCATCTTTTATCCCATATTGCGTTGCCGTCTTGGGATGGACCTCGGCAAAAGGATCTGGAATTTTCTCCTTCAATGCTTTTATGTTTCGATGCTGACCATGGGTGTAATAAAGAATCCGAGCTCCGGTTGTCAAGACGAGAGGATATTTTTTGTAAAGTTCAGACCCGCTCATGGGGCTCTGATCTGGCTCACGATAAGTCGGAAGGGGATCGAACCCTGCCTTTGCGAAGGTCTCAGAATAGATCTCTATCTTTCTCGAAGGCGTCGGAAAGCCCTTTCTTTCATATTCCTCCATACCATACTTTTTTTCCCCGTAATAGGCCCCTGCCACTTTCTCTTCCTTCAACTTCTTGTAGCTCAGCCCGGTTGACTTCAGTTCGAGCGCCACCACTTCTTCATCCGTTTCCCACGGAAAAAAGTCACCCAATCCACTTTTCTTTGCTAATTCCTTCCAGAACCGAAACTCTGACCAGCTTTCGTGCAGGGGGTCGATGGCCTTTTTTCTCAGCATCAAATAAGGAATCCCATGGCATACGTTGTAGCTGTAAGCGAGTCCGTTCTTTTCCAAATGGGTGCATGCGGGAAGAACGTAATGGGCAAGTTCAGCGGTCTCCGTCATAAAGAGATCATGAACCACCAAAAGGTCGAGTTTTTGCAGAGCCTGTCTGAACGCATTCGAATCAGGGAGACTGACAGCAGGGTTTCCTCCTGTAACAATCAACGCTTTAATAATATTCGGAACACTATCAGGAAAACAGACCACCTGCCCGAAGGGACTCTTTCTACCCCAAAGGTCGTAGAAAAGGGGATAGTCTTCGGCACCAATGGGTACCCGCTCCGTTGGAATCCCTAACCCGGTTATTGAAAGTCTGGGACCCACCGCCCAACCTCCAGGGTTATTGATATTGCCTGTAATCGTCTGGAGGATGGCAAAGGCCCGGCTGTTCTGGGTTCCATTTGCGGTCTGATCCTGAGTGTTCGTCCCCTGAAAGATGCTTGCACTTTCGGCCGTGGCATAGAGCCGAGCCAGTTTCCTGATCGCCTCAGCCGGGACCCACGTAATCCTTTCTGCCCATTCCGGTGTGTAGGGTTCAATATGGGACACGAGTTTATCAAATCCATGGGTCCACCGTTCGACAAAATCTTTGTCAAAAAGATTCTCTTTGATGATGACATGCATCAGAGCGAGAGCTAGGGCACCATCTGTCCCCGGACGAATCGATAAATACATCTCTGCTTTTTTTGCCAAGGAGATCTTCCTTGGATCGATTACCACAAGCTTCGATCCCTTTTTCAGATTTTCCTGAATGGATAAGAGGAGTGGAAAATCGGATTGCTCAGGATTGTGACCCCAGAGGACATAAAGTCTGGTATTCATCTCCTCAACAGGGTATTTTCCAAAGGTCATCTGCCTGGCCCGGATGCGCATCCGATAGCAGATCCCCTCCACAGAGATGAAATTAGGACTTCCGAAAGCTCCTTTAAATCGCTGGGCCAGCTCCATCATCTCAAGGTTTTCAACACCGATAGAACCGCTGAAGATGCTCAATATCTCCGGCCCAAATTCTTTCTTCAAATTTTGCAACTTATTGGCAATTTCTGTTAGGGCATCGTCCCAGGAAATTCTCTTCCATTGACCACCGACTTTCTTCAAAGGATATCTGAGGCGGTCGGGATGGTAGACCAGTTCGATGGCTTTCGCTCCTTTAGGGCAGAGTCGCCCTCTGTTCAGAGGATGGTCTTTCAGTCCCTGCACTTTTGTGATCCGACCCTCTTCCACCAGAACATTCATGCCACAGCTGTGGTAGCAGATGGTGCAGTCAGTAGCAACCCATTTGGATTCTAGGTTCACTGTTTCCTTTCCAGGAATCGTTAAGATTCCTTCGGGCTCTGCGCTTCTCTCACTTCCAGATAACCGAACAATCTTCAGATTTAAATCTAATAAAGTAATTTGTCAATGATTCTGCCAAAAAACAATCAGTTATCAAATTAAACGACATTGAGTGACAAGGGGTGTTAGGTTAGAAAATGCTTAGAAAATGCTTGACAAGTCCCTTATCTACAAATAATATATTTGCTCCGGTTGATGGGGATTTTCTCTCAACCCAGCAAAGATTAACTCTTATAGGAGGTGGACGTATGAGAAAGTTAAGCATCTTTATGACACTCTTTTTTCTCGTAGGGGTCTCCGTAACGACTCTCTTCGCACAGGAGCTTAGGTTCAGCATTCCCCTTCCACTGACGGGGTCGAATGCCGCATTTGGTGAAATAGAAAAGAATTCTTATGGGATTGCCACGGAGGAGATCAATGCGAAGGGTGGCATCAAGGGACAAAAGGTCGTTCTGGAGTTTGAGGATTCTCAGGGGAAACCAGAGGTATCGAGGTCTATTGCGGAAAAATTGATTGACGTCAAAAAGCAGCCGGTGATCTTCGGGGAATACAGTTCTTCATGCTCAAAGGCTGTTGCCGCTCTGGCAGAGGAGAGGAAAGTTCCTTATCTGGTGGTCACGGGTGCAACGGACGACATCACACAGCAGAATTATAAATATGTCTTCCGAATGAACCCCACCAATGCCTACTACGCAAGCGGGATGCTGTCTTTTTTCAAAGAGGTCGTAAAGCCGACATCGATTGCGATCCTCTACGAAAGCTCAGATTTTGGAACCTCGGGCGCAGAGGACATGGTGAAACAAGCTGAAAAATTCCCGATGAAACTCTTGGTAAAAGAAAAATATGAGAAGGGAGCTGTCGATTTCAAACCCATCCTGTCAAAGGTCAAGGCAGCGGGACCGGATGTCATTTACATGGTTTCCTATGTCATGGATGCGAGTCTCTTGATGAAACAGATCAAGGAACTCCGTATCGATGCAAAGCTCTACGCAGGGGGTGCGGCAGGCTTTGCCATTCCGGAATTCATTCAAAATGCCAAAGATGCCGCTGAATATGCTGTCACTGCAACGCTCTGGAGTCCGCAGGTGGCTTATCCGGGAGCAAAGGAGTATGCAGAAAAGTATAAGACGCTCTATAAGAATTATCCCTCTTATCACGGGGCCGAAGCCTACTCAGCGCTTTACATCATGAAGGATGTTTTGACGAGGGCAAAGTCCATGACCCCTGACGGCATCCGGGAGGCCATGAAAGCCACAAATATGATGACCGCTTTCGGCCCAATCAAATTCGATGACAAAGAGGGTTATACGAATCAGAACTTTATGGATACCCTCGTCATGCAGGTGATCAACGGCCAACATGAAACCATTTGGCCCCAAAAATACGCAAGCAAGAAATACCTCTTCCCCATTCCAAGATGGAGAGATAGAAAGTAGGGCAAATTAAGAGGCGATGGCTGTTCAGATTGAGCTTTTCTTACAGACCCTGATTGCTGGAATATTGCTCGGCGGTCTGTATGCGCTCATTGGCATCGGAATGACGCTCATCATGGGCGTGATGAAGATCATCAATCTCGCCCATGGTGAGCTCATGATGGTGGCCATGTATATCGCCTTCTGGCTCTTCACCCTCCTCCATATTGATCCCTATCTCTCCGTGTTTGTTGCGGCTCCCGCATTGTTCTTTCTTGGGGTTGCCCTTCAGAAGTTTCTGATCAATCCTGTCTTAAGGGTAGAATCGATCCTGCCGGAGAACCAGGTGATCCTCACCGTCGGCATCGGGATGGTTTTGGCTAACCTGGCCACCATCTTTTTTACATCCAACTATCGCTCCACCCCTGTGGATTATGCGACAAAGGCCTTCTATCTGACGGATTTCTGGAAGGATGCTCCCATTGAACTCTCTCTTTCGATGGCCTGGTCTTTATCTTTTTTAATTGCTGTGGCGATTACGATTGCGCTCTGGTTTTTCCTGAGCAAAACCGATATGGGCAAATCGATTCGGGCAACGGCACAGGATCTCGATGCCGCCCTCCTCATGGGTGTGAATGTAAGAATGATGAGAGTGGTAACCTTTGGCATTGGATGCGCCCTGGTGGGAGCAGCGGGATGTCTCTTTCTTCCTATCTACTATCTCTTCCCTGCCCTGGGCGGACAATTCACCCTGATCGCATTTGTGATCACCATCCTCGGTGGGCTCGGCTCAACCAATGGAGCCATTATCGGCGGTGTCATTCTCGGAATCTTTGAATCCATGACTGCCACCTATCTCGGAATGGGTTGGGCCCCTGTTGGCAGGTTCCTCATTTTTGTGGCAGCCTTGATCTTCCTGCCAGGAGGCGTTGCCTCTCTATTACGAAGTAAGAAGTTGGGAAAATGAAAAAAAGTCTGCCTATCATTATTATTCTTCTTTTTCTCGCTGTTTTGCCACTCATTGGCCTGAGCTCATACATCATGCATATTCTCATTCTGGTCATCATTTATTCGATGATTGGGATGGCCTGGAACCTCTTGGGGGGATATTGCGGCCAGGTCTCCTTTGGCCATGCAGCATACTTCGGCGTTGGCGCCTATACCGCCGGGATCCTCTATTCGAAACTTGGATTATCTGCCTGGTGGGGACTTCTGGCCAGCTTCCCCGTCCTGACCGTCTTTTCCTTTGTGATCGGTTTTATCTGCTTGAGGTTGAGAGGTCCTTACTTCGCCCTTGCCACCCTTGCGATGGGAGAGGTGCTTAGAGTAACGAGTGAAAATCTTGTGAAATTCACCGGGGGGGATGTTGGGATACTGCTCCGAGAACGGACATGGGTGGGTAAGACGTGGTACTACTATATTGTCCTCTTGCTCGCCATGGGGACCTATTTGCTGGTAAAAAAGGTAATCGAATCGAAACTCGGTTACTATTTCGTGGCCATCCGCGAAGATCAGGATGCTGCGGAATCGATGGGGATCGATACCACCCTTTATAAAACAATCGCCCTCTGCCTGAGTGGCGCTATCACGGGACTGGCCGGCGCTTTTTATACAAATTATATGGGATATATTGATCCTAAAGTCGTCTTCAACCTTCATGATATTTCCATCGTAACCATCATGGTGGTCATGGTGGGAGGTGTCGCCACCTACTGGGGCCCCACGATCGGTGCGATCATTATGGTTTTCCTTGCAGAAATCATAAGGTCGAACCCCGGATTGGGCGCAGCACACCAGACCCTTTTCGGAATTCTTCTCATCTTTATCATCATCTTCCTGCCCAATGGGATTGTTGGAGACTTTCAAAAAATTGTGAAGCTGTTCAAACCCAAGGGAGCTTTGAGATGAGTTTACTCCAAATCCGAGAAGTCTCGAAGCGTTTCGGTGGACTGGCGGCCCTCACCGATGTGTCTTACTCCGTCAATCAAGGCGAAATCGTCGGACTGATCGGTCCAAATGGTGCAGGGAAGACAACCTTGTTTAATGTGGTGAATGGATTCTACCCTCCGACCAAAGGCGAAGTTCTCTTCAAGGGAGAAAAGATATCTCATCTAAAGCCTCATCAGATCTGCGGATTGGGGATCGGAAGAACCTTTCAGGTCGTAAAGCCTTTAAGGAGGATGACTGTTCTTGACAATGTCGTTGCTTCAGCCTTTCTTAGGGCAAAAGGCAAGGCCGAAGCCGAGGATATCGCCTTTGAGGCCCTGCGGTTTACCGGGCTTTATGAAGACCGGAATGTCCTATCAAAGGGGCTCCCGCTGGGAAGCCGAAAGAAACTCGAGATTGCAAGGGCCCTTGCCACGCGACCCGAACTCCTGCTTCTCGATGAGTCCTTTGCTGGACTTAACCCCTCCGAACAAAACGAGCTCATCGATATTATCAGAAAGGTGAAAGGCAAGGGAATAACAATCATGGTCATAGAACATCACATGAAGGTGATCATGTCTCTTTCTGACCGGGTGGTTGTCCTGAACTATGGTGAAAAAATTGCAGAAGGGACGCCAAAGGAAATAGGCAGCAATTCCCTTGTCATTGAAGCCTATCTTGGAGAGGAAGAAGGTGCTTGAAATAAAGAACATCGATGTTTTTTATGGGGATGTTCAGGTCATCTGGAATGCCTCCTTTGACGTTCAAAAAAGAGAGATCGTCGCTCTGATCGGTGCCAACGGAGCTGGCAAATCCACAATTTTGAAGACCATCTCAGGCATGTTGAGACCCAAGAAAGGGGATATATTATTTGAGAACATACCGATTTATAAAATAGATCCTTACAGGCTTGTTGAAATGGGGATTGTCCACGTACCTGAAGCCAGGAGACTCTTTGTCGAGATGACTGTTGACGAGAATCTCGATATGGGCTCCCTCAAAGGAGAGGCAAGAATTCAAAGAGAGAAAACCAGGGAGATGGTCTTCGGCCTCTTGCCAAGGCTAAAAGAGCGGAGGAAACAGTTGGCGGGTACTTTGAGCGGTGGAGAACAACAAATGCTTGCCGTAGCCAGGGGGTTGATGTCGAGGCCGAGGCTTCAGATGTTCGATGAACCTTCTCTCGGGCTTGCTCCTCTTCTTGTCAAGGAGATATTTAATACGATCAAAAAGATTAATGGTGAAGGAACAACGATCCTCATCGTGGAGCAGAATGTAAAACAAACCCTTTTGGTAGCCAATCGGGGATATGTGCTTGAAACGGGCAGAATCACGAACCAGGGGACAGGTAAATCTTTACTCAGCGATGAACATGTCAAGACAGCCTATCTCGGTGTTTGAATCTATTGAAGGCCTTTTGCAGATAATCCTCAAATGCAAGTTTCAAGATTTTAGAATGCCTTAGAATGACGATGAGACTTCACCGCATCGCTGTAATTGCAGGGGACGGAATCGGAAAAGAGGTGATCCTGGAAGGGGTCAAGTGTCTGAACATCCTTTCCGAGATTCTTGCGGATATTCGCTTTGAATTCGAATATCTTCCCTGGGGTAGTGATCATTATCTTCAAAATGGAAGGATGATGCCCGAAGATGGCCTGGCGTTTTTGAAACAATTCGATGCCATCTATCTCGGTGCTGTCGGAGACCCCAGAATTCCAGACGATGTAACCCTTCACGGCCTTCTTCTTCCCATCAAATTTGGGTTCGACCTTTATGTGGGGCTTCGCCCTGTCTACCTTTTCAAGGGGGTCGAATCTCCGTTAACCCGCGCCTCCGAAGAGGAGGTTGACATTGTCGTCGTTCGGGAAAATACAGAGGGAGAATATTCGAATATCGGGGGGATCGTGGGAATTGAAGAGCGGCAGTTGGCTATCCAGAGCGGACTGTTTACCCGGAAGGGGATCGAGAGGATCATTACCTTTGCTTTTGAATATGCAAGAGAGAAAGGAAGAAAGAAGGTCACTTCCGTGACCAAATCAAATGCCCAACGCTACGGAATGGTCTTATGGGATCGCCTCTTCAAAGAGGTTGCTTCTCAATTTCCTGAAATTCAGACAGAATCGAAGCTCATTGACGCAGCCTGCATGGATGTGGTTCGAGATCCAACGGCTTATGATGTGATTGTTGCGTCCAACCTCTTTGCCGACATCCTCTCGGACCTGACTGCCTCTGTCACCGGCGGGATGGGTTTGGCCCCCGGAGCCAGTTTTAATCCAAGGGATAAAACCTACCCCGGGTTCTTTGACCCGGTCCATGGGTCTGCTCCTGATATTGCCGGAAAAGGTTCAGCCAACCCGATTGCAGCCATTCTCACAGCCAAGATGATGCTGGATTACCTAGGAGAAAAAGAGGCAGCCGATCTCTTATTCAAAGCGGTCCAAAAGAACCTCTCTGAAAAGAGGATCCGGACGATCGATCTGGGAGGTCATTCGAGAACGAACGAAGTTGGAGACGATGTCGTTAGAATACTTCGGTCCTTATCATCCTAAGCCCTCCTGACCTCCCTTTAGAAAAGGGACGGGAAGAAAACCTTCTTTTTTAACCCAACCATCCTTGAAGGTCACGGCTCGTCGCCCATTTTTTCACATCTTCAGGGGAATAGAGGGGGATGATGAAATCGGTCTCTCCCTCCCAAAGACAAAAGAAGGTCTGACAGCAAATATTAGCATTCCACCTAAGGTGGAGAAAAGAGCAGACAAGTAAAGTCCCCAGGAAAAAGAGGCGGTCACATCCTTGACCCATCCCGTCGTCCAAGGAGCAAACAGCGAACCCAAAAAGTGAATGGTATTGGTCAATCCGAACGTTGTCCCAAGAATTTCATAAGGGACGATATCTGGAAGGAGGGCGTAGAAAGCGGCCCAGTGCCCCCAGATAAAAAATCCCGCCATGAAAAAGAGGAAGACGTAGAGGGCGACATTCATCTTTACTTGCAATCCATATCCTAAGAGCATCATAAAGAGGGCCATCAGAAAGAATTCCATGGCGATGAGCCCTTTTCTCCCTTTGTCCCCTCTGGCCAGCCGATCACTCACCCACCCCGTCACCGCGAGTCCGGGGATGGCCGAGATTCCCAAGAGACTTGAAAAGAAAGAGGACTGCGCAAGAGATTCCACACCGATTTCTTTAAATATGGCCGGAGCCCAGGTCCCAAGGACCCAGAGGGCATAGCTACCCGGGATCCCGCCCAGATAGAGAAGCCAAAGATCTCGGCTCTTAAGAATGGACGAATATGAGATTTTTTTCCCAACTCTCTGCGTTTCATTTTCTTTAGGAGGTTCCTGAATGAAGCGATAAATGAGAAAAGATGCAAGAAAAGGAGGAAAGGCATAGAGGATGAAGACGGATCGCCACCCCCAGAGGTCGGAGATCCAGCCGGCAAGGGAAATCCCGATAAACATGCCGGTCCCTAACCCGATAAAGGAGACGCCCTGCCCCAATCCCCTCTTTGCGAGTGGCGTGTACGCAGCAATGATGGGCCGGTCATTACTGAAATAGGCCCCTTCACCAATTCCGGTTAAAAACCGAAAGAAGAAGAGCGAGTGAAAAGAATGGGTCAACCCTGTTAGAAAAGACATTAATCCCCACCAGCTTGAGCAGAGGATGAGAACGGCCTTTCTTCCGAACCGATCTCCCAGTTGGCCGGCGGGAAGCTGCATAAAGGTATAGGCGTAGAAAAAGGCCGTCGCAAGAATTCCAGCTTCGGCATACGTGAGCTTGAATTCCTGGAGAATAGGAAGGAGGAGTGGAGAGAGGCTCGCTCGGACCATATAATTGGTGATCCAGCCGAAAATCAGGATGCACCAAACGGTATGGTATTTTTCCCATTT
>Ga0316620_10000729_pt1 | contig 13452 bp, 12 predicted proteins | sample OWC_Aug_M1_C1_D5_FD_207651 | JGI IMG/M metagenome (GOLD analysis project Ga0316620, IMG submission 207651) | Wetland soil microbial communities from Old Woman Creek delta, Ohio, United States - OWC_Aug_M1_C1_D5_B | ecosystem: Environmental > Terrestrial > Soil > Wetlands | place: USA: Ohio... | reverse complement strand
GGCCGAGAATGATGGCGAAGACATCACGGCCTGGCAGTTCGGGGCTCTCGATGCGCTGACGAAGCAGTTGTCGGGCGCGATCACGGCTGTCGTGACGATGCTGAAGCAGTTGGGCCTGTCCCAGAGCGACTTCGTCGTTTTTCGCCAGCGTGTGCATCAACAACTCGAGCCAGCCGTGCTCGCGCTGCTCAACGCGGAGCTTGCCAGGATCGGGACTCAGGGGACGGCTCCTTGGCCGTCGAGCGAGGAGCGAGGCGGGCACGCCTGAGGCATAGCCTCGCCAATCTGGCAGTTAAAGGGGTGCTCCGCGCACCTCTGCGCTGCAAGAGGAGGCACGAGATGCGACGATTGACGCTATTCGCGGCCATTCTCCTGATCCCCGTGTGTGCTGCCGCCGAGATGCCCTCGGAGGGTAGTGTCAAGACCGTGGCCGAGGCCTGGCTGGCTAAGAAGCCTGCGGCGGGCTTCGGGGTGACGATGACCATGGGCGAGGCGACCAAGGTCCAGGCGCAGTTCACCACCCTTGTGGCCGCAGACCTGGGCGGCGTGGTGGGCTACAAGGCTGCGCTCACGAATCCTGCGGTGCAGAAGCGGTTCGGGTACGACCGGCCGCTGCGCGGAGCGTTGTACGCCAAGATGATCCTGTCGGGCGGGGCGAAGGTCCCCGCGGCCTATGGTGCCCGACCGGTGTACGAGGCGGACCTGGTGGCGGTGGTGGGCGACGCCGCGAAACTCATGAACGCCAAGACCCCGCTGGAAGCCTTGGAGGGAATTGCTGTTTTCCGTCCGTTCATCGAACTTCCCGACCTTGTGTTCGATCCGCAGGTGAAGCTGGACGGCGCCCAACTGATGGCCGTCAACGCGGGCGCCCGGCTGGGCGTCCTCGGCGAGTCCGTCCGGCTGCCGGCCACCGACGAGTCGGTGACGCGTCTGGCCGACATGCAGGTCGACGTGCTGGACCAGACCGGCGCCCGGTTGGGCGGCGGGAAAGGGGCCGATGTCCTCGACAATCCCCTGAACGCCGTCCTCTGGCTGGCGCAATCGCTCAAGGCCGAGGGCAAGTCGCTGAAAGACGGCGACCTTCTGTCCCTCGGCTCCTTCTCGGCCCTCTTGCCGCCGAAGGCAGGATTGACCGCGACGGTCCGCTACACGGGTCTGAGCTTCGTTCCCGTGGAGATCTCTGTTCGATTCGAATGAGCGAGGCCGGCTCCCATGCACGGCCGACTGCAGCGCACGCATTCGTTGACCGCATCAGGGCAATCCCGTATAGTTCCGGCGTGGTTTCCGGTACGAAGTGCAGCGGCCAACAAGTATCTCCCGATCCACCATTGCACGGAGGGAGGATAGAATGGCGAAGCAAGTAACGGTGTTTTCCCAGCCGGGGTGAGGGGCCTGCGACCGGGAGAAAGAGTTTCTTTCTCAAAATGGCGTAGCGTTTGTCGTCAAGGACATCCGGGCGGATCAGGCCGCTCTCCAGGAACTCGTCAAGCTGGGGTTCCGGGCCACACCGGTGACTATCATCGACGGTGAGGCGGTGGTGGGGTTTGATCGCGAGAAGCTCCAGAAACTCCTGGGCATCGCTTAGCGGAACCGTGCCGCGCCGCGTGGCGTCCCGTGTGGGCAGGATTGTCTGCTTCGCGAGTTGGCTCCTCGCCGGCCTGCTCGGATCGGCCGCGACGCTTGCCGGTCAGAGTGTCGCGCCATCCCGGCCGGAGATCGATCGGGCGGCGCTCGACAGCGAGCTATCGCGGCCCCTCGGGGAGTTGCGGCAACAAGGCCCCGAGGCCTTGCGATCTCATGTGCAGCGCCTGACCGAGATTTACGCCACGTTGGACGGGACGGAGGCAGTGCCGCAGGCCGAACGGCAGGCCATGCGCGATCGCATCCTGGCTCGTGTAGCTCAAATCGGTCTGCAGGCTCGCGACGAGGGCGCGAGCACGGCGCGAAAGGCGAAAGCCGGCTGGCGGGCGACGGCAGTGGGGTCGCTGGGCACGCTCGACGGCGCGCTGGGTTTTGTCGGGGAGAATTCCGTCTTTCTGGTCGGCCTCCTGGGGGGGCTGATTGTTGCCTACTCCCTGGGACGTCTTGCCGGATACCGCCGCGGAGCAAGCGAGGCGTCGTACTATGGCGCCGGCGACCCCCGCCTATGGTTCACGGCGCGGGCCCGGGAAAGCGCGAGGCCGGCCGGCCCGGTGATACGCATCACCCTCGATCAGATTCGGTCGACGCTGGCCGCCGGGCGGACGGTCCTCTTGCAGCTGGGGTACGATATCGCGCCCAGCCGCCGCAAGGAGTTCCTGGGGTTGATAGGCGAGATGCATGTGGCTTTGAATGATCTGGGCGACGACGTGTATTCCGTATGGGAAGACCCCAGGCATCCGAATCGATTCTATGAGGTTGTCGTGTGCCGACGGCTGCAGACTCTGGACCTTCTGACGAGCGACCGTAGCGAGCTGGCGAACCTGGACGCTGGGATCGAGGCGTGCTGGCGTCCAGGACGGCCGATCTTGCGCCGGGCCTGGTGGAAGATACTCCCCGAGCGAGACGAGGATGAGGCTCGTCTCGTCGTTTCGGCGTCATCGGGCCGCCCCCGAGAGGATCCAGTGCCGTGAAGCTCCAAAGTCTCCTGTACCGCTTGTACGAGCGGCGCCTCCAGCGGGAGATCGAGGCGGAGAAGCTCCCGCACCATGTGGGGCTCATTCTCGACGGCAACCGGCGCTACGCCCGATCGATCGGGCTCATGAGCATTCTGGAGGGGCACCGCCTGGGGGCGAAGAAGCTGGAAGAGGTGCTCACGTGGTGTGAGGAGCTCAATATTCGCATGGTGAGCATCTGGATTCTCTCCACGGAGAATCTCCAGCGCCCCCCCGAAGAGTTAGGCGGCCTGCTCCAACTCATCGAGAACCGGCTGCGCGCTGCCGCGCACGACCCGAAGACGCACACGAAGCGAATGCGCATCCGGGCCATCGGCAAGCAGGAACTGCTTCCCGAGTCGCTCCGCGACGCCATCCGCGAGGCAGAGGAAGCGACCAAGGAGTACGACAGCTTCTTCCTGAACGTAGCGGTGGGATACGGGGGACGGCAGGAGATCGTGGACGCGGTTCAGAGTCTGCTTCGGGAGAGGCTGGAGCAAGGGACGAGCCTCGACGCGGCCATCGAGGAAGTCACATCGGATAACGTGGGTAAGTACCTCTACACGTACGATCTACCCGATCCCGACCTGATCATCCGGACCAGCGGCGAAGTACGGCTCTCCGGCTTCCTGCTCTGGCAGAGCGCCTACAGTGAGTTCTACTTCTGCGACGCGTACTGGCCGGCCTTCCGACGGATCGACCTGCTGCGCGCCATCCGCAGCTACCAGCAGCGCGAGCGGCGCTTCGGCTTCTAGCCCCAATCGACGAAACCGTCTAACCGCCAAACCGCCACCACGGATCGCCTGGGTTGCCAGAAACGCATGTCGGGGGCCGATCGTCGAAGCCACCCAAAGGTGCCGGTGGCGCCGGAGCGCATTCCATGGCTCTGAGCCCGTGGAACCGACACGTCGGTGGCGTCGTGGCGGTTCCAAATTCTCGCTTTGGGGCTAGTAGGCGCGCCCCCCTGCTGGTCTGCCGTCTGTCGGCGGTTTATTTCTCCAGGATCTCGTACGGGCTTGAAGTCGGCCAGGTCGGCACCAGGCCGACGAACATGATGCCGCCGACGACACAGAGCCGGACGGTCTCCGTTCCCGTGTTCCACACGCGATGGACGCTGCCCTCGCGATTGTACACGGCGTCACCCGCCTCGAAGGGGTGCCGCTCCCCGTCGGACTCGATCTCCCCTTTCCCCTGGAGGACGTAGTAGACCTCCTCGCAGTTATGCCGATGCAGCGGGGAGTGGTTGCCGGGCCCCACCTCTACAATGCCGAGGATCAGCGTCTTCGTCGGAAACCCCGTCTCCGGATAGATCAGCTTCCAGTCCCGAATGCCGGGGCGACTCTCCATGGGGGCGCCGCCCTTGAACTCGGCGGGCTTGATCACGACCTTGTTGGCGGCCACGATGTCCTCCTTGGATGGGGATTGCAGTGGCAGGCGCGCGGGGGCGCGCCCGAAGACACGCCCCCGAGGCCGGCTGACTTAGAACAGGATGCGGACGTCGAGCAGCTTGAACAGGAGATAGATGATCCCCAGCACGATGTAGAAGGCGGTGATGGCGCTGGCGATCCAGAACGTCGCCTTAGCCGGTCGGACCCACTCGGGTAACACTCGTGGAAGCATCTTGTGGTTCAGGTAGATCAGCGCCGGCATGTAGATGGCCATGGCGATGAAGTTGAGCACGCCGCCGGCGAGTAACAGCGCGCCGGGTTGAGCCATGAGCACTGTCGTGGCGCTGATGAAGGTGAGGACCCCTACGAAAATGTAGTACCAGGCGCGGAAGGAGATTCGCTGCGCTCCCGGAACGGTGTGGCAGAAGAAGTCGGAGTGCATGCGCGATACCGCGTCCGTGATCCCCAACCACGAGTCGCTTAGGAAGGCGGCCGCGATCACCAGGAACAGCATGCGGCCGAACGCCCCCATGGCGTTCTCGAAGAACTGCGCCTGCGTCACCGCGATCTTCCAGCCCGCGGGCACCTCCCCCTTGGGCAACAGGATGGCCCAGGCCAGCCAGAACATCAGCATCACGGTGAAGGCGTTGACGCCCACGGCAATGCCATTGTCGAGGCGGGAGAAGCGCAGCCAGTCCAAGTAGTTCCTCTTGTTCTCGGGAGTGTCCGCGAAGCCGAATCCCGTCGCGGGGATGGCCTCGGGCTTGCCCGTGATGGGGCTGGTGACCCGGCCGGCGTATTGGCTCATGCCGTGGCCCTTGTCCCGGACCCAGTAGCTAAACATCACGTTGAAGAACCCGCCCATCCCGGCGAAAGCGACACCAGTCAGCAACGCGTCCGCGTCCTTGGAATCCCACTTGGCCGGCATACCCCCAAAGATCGCGAAGGGATTCAGGTAGGCGGCGAAGAAGCTCCCGGCCGTCGCGAGGACAGTGCCGTTCAGGACGGCGATGACCAGTCCGACCACCGTGATGATCACGACGACGGTCATGAACTTCTCCACCACGTTGTAGATGACCCGGCCGAAGATCAGGGCGGCCAGGAAGATCGCCATGGTGATATAGGTCCAGAACAGGGTGCCCGCCCGGGGACTCCAACCCGGCGGGAACTTCGTCAGGTCGAAGAGGGCCGTCGAGCCGCCGGCCGCGTAGCCCCCGAACCACATGAAGGTGATCACGAGCATCAACCACAGGAGGATGGTGAAGCCTTTGTTCAGCCGACACATGCCGGTGAAGAAGGTTTCTCCGGTGGTCACCGTGTAGCGGATGATCTCGTAGTTCACCCAGTACTGGATGATGCAGGCAGGAAGCAGAATGCCCAGGAAGGCGGCGCCGTACTTCGCCGTGAGGTACGGCCACCAGATCAACTCACCACTGCCCTGGCCCAGCGAGGCCCACACGAAGCCAGGGCCGAGCGCGGCCCAGACGCCGACGAAGACGGGTACAGACATGATCTTGAGAGGGCCGAGTCTGCCCAGCGATACGGTATTGCCCTCCCCCTGAGTAGCGGGAGCAGATGCCGTTGCCATGGTCTCTCCTCCCTGCGTGGAACCGACGCATCGTAAAAGCGGTTCACGTACCGTCGCACGACCACCGAGACACGCGCCGAATCGCATCACCTCCTTCATCCGGCGCGGAGGCGCGCATGGGAACACGATCCTCGGAATGCGGCCCGCGAGCGATCCACGACAGCTCCTGCGGTGCTACACGAGGGGCGTCCGGCGGGTCTCTAGGCGCAAAAAGGCGGGCCGAGGGCATTCCCGTCCTTGACCGCCGACGCGACGCCCCGGATCTGTAGCTGGATTATGTGACAGTATTGTCGCAAATCCGCCCGGCCGCGTCAATTCCTGAGGCTTGGAGGCTTGGATTCCTCGTGAGGCCTTCTTCTGGGCGGGAAACCGTTCACGGCGGAAATACTCTGAACAAGAAAAGCTATGATAAGCTTACGGGTGCCTACAGTGCTGCCTCGAGAGGAGACTTTTCCGTTGCATATCAGAACGATTTCCATCATCGGACTGGGAGCGCTGGGCCGTTTTGCGCAGCCCCGGTGCCTTGCGCGAAGGGGGAATCATGGCAGAGCGAATCGTCGACCTCGGGCTTGACCTCACGCCCGGCCTCAAGACGTGGGACGTGAAGCCGCCGTTCACCATCCTCCCCTACATGACGGCGCAGACCTTCGCGCTGGGATTCAACACGAGGCTGCTCATCATGGAGGACCACACCGGCACCCATGTCGATGCGACGCTCCATTTCTACGACGGTGAGCACCGGTCTCCCCGGGGCAAGAGCATCGCCGAGATGCCTCTCGAGAAGCTGATCGGGGACGCGGTGCTGATCGATGTGAGCGCGAAAGACCGGGGGGAGCCGGTAACCAGAAGCCTATTGGAGGCCCGTGCCGCGGAGCAGGGCGTCGAGATCAGGCGCGGCGATATCGTCCTTGTCCGCTTCTGGCCGAAGCCGTGGGGCGAGCCGATGGGGGAGTTCTTGGACGCGCGCGGTCTGGAGCTCGACGCCTGCGAATGGCTCCTTGAGAAGGGCGTAAAGGCCGTGGGCGTCGATCATGCCAATCTCGAGGGCAAGCTCGCGAAGGAGTTCGGAAATTTCGACGCGCCGGGCCACATCCTGTTTCTGCACCCCGCTCGCGAAATTCCCATCATGGAGAATCTCGTCAATCTTGACCGCATCGGGCGTTCGCGTTTTCGCTTCGCCGCGCTCCCGCTGAAGATGCACGGAGCCACCGGCTCGCCGATTCGCGCCGTCGCCATGGTCGAGAGTTGAGGGACCCGCCCCAAAGCGCGTTCGATGCCGTGTCAGGCAGAAAACATCGCGGGCGTTGACGGAGGCTGTTGTGGACCGATGCCTTGCCGGCAGGCTCAGTTGACCGGAATGCTTGTGCGTTTTGTGCTTCTTGTGGTGAAACGTTCCGGTTGACGGGTCTTGACGACGCAACTGATACCAACTGGAGTGGGCAGAGTGCCAGTCTACGCGCAAGACGCGGCCTGACTCCGTTCGCAAACCCTACTGCTCCAGCCCCAGCCTGCCTTCCTCGTCAGACGACCTCGCCGAACCAGCGCTGCAGGATCACTTTGACGGTGGCGTCGGGGGCCGCCGCGCCGTACACGCCGTCCGTCATCCCCTCGACTCCGCGGACCTGATAAAGGGTGACTCGCCGGTGCTCGCCATCGCCGATGAACCTGGGGAACCACGTCAGATCGCAGAACCGGTAGGGTGTCGTCTCCGGAAGGATTCCCACGCCGTTTGCGACGTCTCGATGCCGCGCTGTGAGGCGCGCCTGGGGGCTGCGACCCCTGGCCGCTTCGAACTCGTTCGAGGACTCCACCTCCCAGACGTCGATCGCCCCCATGGTGATCCTCCTCAGAGAAGACGTTGGACTCGACGGAGACCATAACAGAATGCCGTTGCTACTTCAACACTCGGGCACGACGACGCGTATCTCGTATCCTGTCTTCCTTTCGTTTGCCCAACAGTCTCGGGTCGGCGACAAATTGTCTTTGATCGTGCGCCACCAGTAAAGTTGTTTAAACGGTAATCAAAATTCCTCTGAAAATGGGCGATAGACCCGGCTCGCAATCTGGCTATGTGAGTGTGAGATGTGCGTCTTCAGACATTAGGTTGGCCGACGCAATGGCTAGCGGGCACTAACGGTTGCGTGACTGCCCCGCGAGACGACCGGCTCGACCGCGCAGCGGACCGTCGGGAAATCGGCCTGTTCAGGGTCGAGAACGGGACGGGCCCCGGCAGGTAGCGGGGGCAGGCGTAATCGTCGGAGATGCCTCGACGCTGGTCCGAGATGAAGAGGTTCAGAACCAGAGATCACCAAACAGCCCATCGCGCTATAACCATTCCTTATACGCACTCCACAAGACGTTACGAAATGAAGCTGCGAAGCGAAAAGGATAGTAAAGTGCCAAGTGCTTGGCTGCGTAATACCGAAGCAATTGCGTGTGGGTGAAGGCCTTCTTCTTCTTGCGAACCTCCTCCGCCAATTCCGCATTGCGTGTATGAAACGCAAGCCTCAGGGAAGCATCGCACCAAGAGGCCTCGTATGTATTTCGAACGCTGGACGGAAGGTTGTATTTGTTGGAAAGGTAGATCAACACCTCTGCGTTCGAAACTGCGAATCGCAGAATGCGTGTGATGTCTTTACTTCTCGTCGCCGATTCTTCCGTTTGGGTATACGTTGCCAGGGACTCCGGAATGTAGTGCACACGCGCCCTGGTCGCCGTTTCCAACCAGTGCTGGACGTCGCCCATGAGAAAATGTGCACTCTGGTGAAGAAAGGGGTCCGAGTCCATGATCTGCCAGCTAAGGGTCCGTCGCGTCATGACTGTACAGGTGAGAATAATGGCAAAACGCCGGCAAAAGAAATCCCATATATCCGGACTCTTCGGCATCGTCCATTCTTGATGCTTCAGGAAATCTCGTGTGAATCGTCGCGATGAGACGTGGTAAACATCGTAATCGGAAAAGATCAGCCCACAATCGGGGTGCCGCTCCATATAATCGGCCTGCTGTTGCAGCTTACCGGTATGATGCCAATAATCATCGCCTTCGCAAAAGGCAACGTACTTCCCCCGGCAGGCTTTCATGGTGCGGTAGTTATTTCTTTTCATCCCGACGTTCGTGTCGGAAGTGATCACTCGAATCACATCGGGGTGGTTACTCTGATATGCAAGCACGATATCCCTAGTTCCATCAATTGAGCAATCCTCTCCTATCACAAGCTCGATGGGAAAGCTCACCCTCTGCGCGAGCACTCCTTCGATCGCCTTCGCGATATAAGAAGCATGATTGTACGTGATCATTTGGACGCTAACGAGTGGGTCTGCCATCCCGCCAAATCCGTTCATGACGCCGTTTCAGACCTGAACGGAGGACCGTTCCAGAGTTCTTGCCATAGCTCCATAAATGCCGCGAGCCGGAAGATCCGGCACAAGCAGACATACGAGACCATACCGACAAGGACTTGCAGTAGAAGCGCAGGCCAACTCACGTGGGTCGTCCGTATCCCAACCAAATATACTGCTACCCCCATGAGCAAAGACGTAACTATGTAAGATGTCATATCACGCAACTGTTCTTTGAGTGAGTATCCGATGAGTCTTTCGGTGTAATAGCTGTTAAGATAGTAGGACACCATTGAGGTTGCAATCATACCGTATATTATGGCGGATATGCCCCATCTCCAGGTTATAGCGATATTGACCACGACCAAGAGTTTTTTGATCAGCTCGAGCCGCAGGAAAAGGTCGGACCGACCCAAGGCCTGCAAAGCATTCAGGTTGATCATGTGTAGAGGGTATAGGAGCCCGAGCATGCATAGGGGCTGCAGGTACACGACAGATTCGAACCATTTCTCAGTAAGGAGTAGAAGCACTAACGGACGCGCAATCACCGCCAAACCGATCATCAAGGGAAACTCTGCGAACACAAGCAAAGTCAACGCCTTCTTCACGCCCTTCTTCAATCGGACACGATCGTTCTGAATAATAGAGAATACGGGGAAGGTCACTCTCCCGACCATTTCTGATAAGCTTTGTGATGGGATTCCCTGGAGACTCACGGCCCGAGTGAAAAAACCCAGCTGGGCCGGCGAGAACAATTTTCCAATTACCAACGAGTAAATGTTCTCAAAGATCTGGTTCAGCAGGCTCGAAGCCAGCATGCGTGACCCGAAACCAAACATCTCTTTCAATGCCGTGATACTGAAAATCAATCGCGGGCGCCACGGATTAAGGATCCACAGAAGCGTGGCGCGAAAAAGACTATTGGAAACCAATTGGACGACGAGGCTCCAAACGCCGAAATCGGCAACCGCCATGGATATCCCGATAAACCCCGACAGCAATACAGCGATCAGGGTTACCTTGGTTTGAGTCCTGAAATCCATGTGCTTGCGCAGCAATGCACTTTGAATAAGGCCAAAAGCATCGATGATGATCGTCAGCGACAGTGCTCGCGTTAGGTGGATGAGGATTGGTTGTCCATAGAAAGCGGCAATCCACGGAGCAGCCATGTAGAGCGCACCTGTCACCAGCAATCCCATGAGGATGTTGAAGAAGAAAATCGAGCATGTATCCGTGAGTACGACCTCTCGTTTCTGGACTAGGGCGGATCCAAAACCGCTATCCAGGAAGGATTGTGCCACGGCCGTGAAAATCATCAGCATTCCAATCAGGCCGAACTGCTCGGGTAAGAGCAGGCGCGCCAGAACAATTCCGATCGCAAACTTCACGGCCTGCAATCCGACCCCTTCAGCGAAACTCCAACAAAGCGCTCGGATTGTTGTATGCCTAAGGGTATCAGGCACGTTTATTATTCACCTTACAAGACAGCTACGTGGCCATGGTTTGACTTGCGGCTGCTCACAGTTCGCACTGCATCACGCCCGTCCGGTCAACCCCTGAGTGCCGCCGATCATCTCAGCTATCGTGATTCAACTGAAGCAGATAGGGGCCGTATCCATCTCTGTTGAGCGGTTCCGCCAGGCGACGTAACTGTGCAGCAGAAGCATAACCGAGTCCACAAGCAATCTCCTCTAAGGGATCCCGCGGAAACATGGTCACGTTCCCGGATCTTTAGTTCCCGCGGCTCCTATCACTAGTCCGACGGGAATCACCGGATTTCCGAATACCTTCCTTCATACTTGGCTGAACATCTAGAACATTATTGGTGGCCGAATACTTTCTGAACGTCAAACCCGTTCAGCAGCATGTCGTTTCCGTCAGTATCACGGACTTTTATTGCATTCTTCAGATCTTTGATCGTTTTTTTCAATTGTTCTCTATCCTTGCTGACTATATACAGTCTGGCAAAAACCTGTCTCTCGGTACCCGTCATATCGTCGCTGATCGTTTCGCCGCCGTCAAACCGCTGCACGATATGAACGACGTCGGGATGACTGCGGGCATATTCCACACCCTCTATCCTGCTTACCGTGCCGCTCTTAAGCAGAAACCATACAACCGCAGCGCTTTTCCCATTCATATGGGGATCGTTCATGAGATCGAGATCGTCGTCGCCCATAGACCCGGTCAGCGCCAGATTAATTAGCATCTTCCTGTGATCGAACCCGTTCACGGCATTGACTATGAGATGAAAACCGCCACCCTGCAGTCTGAAACCGGGATCGTATACATAAAACTCACCGTTATCATAAAAAGCGGAGATATACAGGATGCAGTTATCCATACGCAGGTCTTTAAACATCTTGCAGAATCTTTTATGTGCATCGCCAAGAAAAATCTGCTCCAGTTTTGACGGAAATACATCTCCGACGCATACCGGGCTACGCTCTCCCTGTTCCTTGCAGGTATATCTGTCGTCTATCGATGATAGATATATTTTACCGTCTTTAAAGGTATAATATATGCTCACGTCATCACAGGTCATATATCTTTCCGCAATGATAGTTCTACTCGGCGAAACCGACAGTGCTTTTCTTATTGCATCGGACATCTCGCTTTTTTCGCGGCACAGCGAGATACCTTTGCCTGCGCAGCTGTCGACGGGTTTGATTATTACTGGATACGGTATATATTCAAGCTCCGCATCCGTCATATTCTCGCGCACAGGAAACTCCGGCACACCGTGGATACCGTACTCCTCACATTTACGCTTGAAATGATATTTATTGGTAAATACCCTGACCTGCTCCTTCGTCGCGTAGCAGGGCAGACCAAGAATCTCACATACCTGTTGATATGGTGCTACGAGGGGATCCGCCACCCCTACGAGAATGCCATCAACCTGCTCTACTCTCGCCAGTTCCACAAGTCTCTGCACGTCTATCCCGTTTACATTGTAGGTCTTGTCCGCAATTGTTTTTGCGTATGCGTCGGGGTCATAGTCCGTTACGATGGTGTAAACCCCCATGCCCTGTGCGGTTCTCACCAAAACTGCTGTTTCCGGATTGGCGCCGAGAATCAATAATTTTTTGCCGTTTAAATGATCTGACAATTTCTATCTCCGTTCCTGCACAACACCAGGTGAAGCTGTCGTTATGCCCGATAGCTGCCGCTCACATTCCGCATGTTCCGTCTTTGTCCGGCAAAGAGCTTTCAAATTCTAACGTGCTCAATCGCAACAAGTTCTGCCCTTCAAGCAAGGCCAGGGCTATGCGCGCGGACGCACCTGCGCCTATGATCACGATCTGCATGCCGAAACCTCTCAGTGGGGGCAGCTCAGTTCCGATGAAGATGTGCAACGATCTCACAGATCCTCTCAACCTCGGAATCTTGCAGATCCTCATATATCGGCAGTGTGAGTATGCGGTCGGCTACGCGTCGCGCGACCGTTAATGGGTCAGTGACCGAGACGTTGCGATAGCAGGCGTAGTCACAGACCAGAGGATAAAAGTAGCGGCGAGCATGGACGTTGTATTCTTTCAATTGTTCATACAGCGAATCGCGGCTCATTCCGAACTCTTGTTCACTTACTTCAATCGGCATGTAGGCATAATTGTATTTGATGTCTGATGGCAATGGGGGAACCAAGCGAATGCCACTGAGCTGGCCGAGAAATTGACGATACAATGCAGTGATTGCGGCGCGTCTCCGGATTAATCGTTCCAAATACTTGAGCATGAGGCTTCCCATCAAGGACTGCATTTCGTTCATTTTGGCGTTGGTACCCGGCATGACAACTTCCAGTTCGTTCTTGAACCCGAAATTCTTCAGAAAGTCGAATACGCCCTTCAGTGCTGCCTCGTCAAAGACTAACAAGCCTCCCTCTAGGGAGTGATAGAGCTTTGTGGCATGGAAGCTGAACATGCTCAGATCGCCGTAATGCGCAATGGACTTGTCACCCACCTTGACGCCGAATGCGTGCGCCGCGTCGTATATCAGCTTCAGATGATGGCGAGCGGCGATGTCGGCTAGTGCTTTCAGGTTGCAAGGGTGGCCGTAGACATGGACCGCCAGGATGGCTGAGGTCCAGGGTGTGATTGCAGCCTCCACCTTGTCTGGATCGAGTGTGTAACAATCGGGTGTGATGTCCACGAAGACAGGCCTGATTTGGTTCCAGTACAGTGCGTGGGTGGTTGCGACGAAAGTAAAGGGCGTGGTGATAACCTCCCCCGAGAGTCGCATTCCCTGCAAGGCGATCTGAAGGGCGAGGGTACCGTTGTTGAACAGGCAGAGATTCTCCGTGTCGAAGAAGTGACACAATTCCCGCGTAAATCGTTTCAGAACCGGGCCATTGTTGGTCAACCACCGAGACTCCCAGATCTCGCTGAGCCCTTGGCAGAACTCCTCGAGGGGCGGCAGGAAGGGTTTGGTCACATAAATCGGCTTTTCAAACGCTCGTATCATGATTCCGCCCAGATTGTTTCAGTGCGGTTATCCCGAATGT
>Ga0316620_10000728_pt1 | contig 13452 bp, 13 predicted proteins | sample OWC_Aug_M1_C1_D5_FD_207651 | JGI IMG/M metagenome (GOLD analysis project Ga0316620, IMG submission 207651) | Wetland soil microbial communities from Old Woman Creek delta, Ohio, United States - OWC_Aug_M1_C1_D5_B | ecosystem: Environmental > Terrestrial > Soil > Wetlands | place: USA: Ohio... | reverse complement strand
GCCGCGGGACTGCTGTTCGGCGGCGAGTTCGTCTTCATCTACGCGGGCCTGGGGCATACCACCGCCTCGCGCATGATCGTCTTCATCTATCTCGCGCCGGTCGTCGCAGCGCTGGGGCTGCACCTGTTCGTGCGCGGCGAACGGTTGGTGCGCGGCCAATGGCTCGGGGTGCTGCTGTCGTTCGCCGGGGTCGTGCTGGCGTTCGCCAACGGATTGACAGCAGGGCGCGACGCGACGCTGCTGGGCGATTCTTTCGGCGTGATCGGAGCCGTGCTGTGGGGCGCCACCACGGTGCTCGTGCGGGCCTCGAAGCTCAGCGGCGTGACCGCGACCAAGACCCTGTTCTACCAGCTGGCGGTCTCCGCGCTGATGCTGCCCGTGGCATCCGCGCTGATGGGCGAGCCAGGTGTCGTCGCACTCACCCCGACGGCGCTCGCGAGCCTCGCCTATCAGGGGGTGATCGTCGCTTTCGCGAGTTACCTCGCCTGGTTCTGGCTCCTGACGCGCTACTTGGCGGCGCGGCTGTCGGTGTTCTCGTTCCTCACGCCGTTGTTCGGGGTGCTGTCCGGCGTGCTGGTGCTCGGTGAGCCGCTAACCCCGGCGTTCGGCGCGGCGGCGCTGCTGGTGGGCGCGGGCATCGTGCTGGTCAATCTGCGCGGCCGCTAGCGCCAGCCCCCATCCTCGGCGCTGCGCAGGCGGGCCGCTTCCTCGCGCAAGAGCGCGTTCAGATCGGCGCGCGCCTGCTGCGACACCGCGATCAGCTTCTTCTGGTCGTGGCGGTGCGGCGCGTGCTCGACGAGCAGGGCTTCGTCGCGCCGCCGGAACTGCGCGGCGATCCTCCATGCGGAGTGGGGGTGGAAGCCCAGCACGCGCAGCGCGGCCTGCGCCGCGTCGAGCGCCGAGCCGAGCGTCTCACGCACTGCCGGCACGCCCATCTCGACGTACTCGAAGGCGTCGGTGCGCCCGTGCGCGCGCGCCAGCAGCCGGAGCCGGGGAAAGTGCTGCCGCGCCAGCCGCGTAATCGCCAGCGCCGCCTCGACGTCGTCGACCGCAACCACCAGCAGCGCGGCCTTGTCCGCACCGGCCGAGCGCAGCAGGTCGAGACGCGTGGCGTCGCCGTAATAGGCCTTGGAGCCGAAGCGGCGCACCATGTCGATCTGGTTCGGGTCGTGGTCTATGACGGTGGTGGCGATACCGGCGCCGCCGAGCACGCGTGAGACGATCTGCCCGAAGCGCCCGAAGCCCGCCACGATCACCGGATTGTTCTCGGAGATGACGTCGGCGGGGCGCGGCGCGGCGCGCGCCAGGCGCGGCACCACGAAGCGCTCGTGAGCGAGCATGAGCAACGGTGTGCTCAGCATCGAGGTGGCGACCACGGCGTTCAGCAGGTCGATCGTCGGCCGCGGCAGGAACTGGCTCGCGGCGCCGAACAGCACGAAGGCGAACTCGCCAACCTGCGACAGCCCGAGGGCGAACAGCGTCGCGTCGGTGCGGCCGCAGTAGAACGGCCGCGCGACCACGTACAACAGCACGATCTTGAGCGCCACGACCCCGAGGGCGAGCCCCAACACGACGAGCGGTGTGTGCAGGAACAGCCCGACGTCGACCGACATGCCCACGGCGATGAAGAACAGTCCGAGCAGCAGCCCCTTGAAGGGCTCGATGTCCAGCTCGAGCTCATGGCGGTACTCGCTGTCGGCGAGCAGCACGCCGGCGAGGAAGGCGCCGAGCGCCATCGACAGCCCGACGGCCTGCATGAGCGCGGCGATGCCGAGCACCAGCAGAAGCGAGAACCCGACGAACACCTCGCGCAACTCGGTATTGGCGACGAAGCGCAGCAGCGGGCGCAGCAGGTGGCGTCCGGCGACCACCAGAAGCCCGATCATGGCCACCGCCTTGGCCGCTGCGACCCAGTCGAATGCGGTCGCGCCGCTCTTGCCGCTCATCAGCGCCAGCAACAGCATCAGCGGAATCACCGCCAGGTCCTGGAACAGGAGCACCGAGAACGACGCCTGCCCGCCGGGCGTCGGCAGCAGGTTCTTCTCCGCCAGCGTCGCCAGCCCGATGGCGGTGGACGACATGGCGAAGCCCATGCCCGCCACCAGCGACACCGCCAGGGGCTGGTCGAGCGCGAGGCCGAGCGCGGCGACCGCCGCGATGGTCGCCAGCACCTGCACGCTGCCGAGGCCGAAGATCGGACGGCGCAGGGCCCACAGGCGGCTCGGGTTGAGCTCCAGCCCGACCAGGAACAGCAGCAGCACGACACCGAACTCGGCGAATTGCAGCACCGTGCCGGGTTCGGAGATGAGGCGCAGCCCCCAGGGGCCGATCGCGACGCCCGCCACCAGGTAGCCGAGCACCGACCCGAGCCCGAGGCGCTTGAAGATCGGCACCGTGATCACGCCCGCTGCGAGGTAAACGAGCGCCTGCTGCAGAAATCCGTGGTCATGCATGGCTCACTCCGCTCGCGATGAAATCGTCTCGATGGCTGCCGGCAGCCGGCCTGCGGCAATCGCGGCGATCAGCTCGCGGTAGCGAACCGCCTGCGCCTCCAGGGCCGGGTCTTCGATGAGCCGGGCGGCGTGCGTCACGAACGGTGGCAGGCAGCGCATGCCGCAGTAGTACGCCATCTGCTCGAACGGACGCAGCAGCTCGGCGATCTCGAAGTGCGCATGGCCGCCGTGCCGGTACGACGAGGCGTGCGCTCCGGTGGTGAGCGCCTGCATGAAGTGCTTGCCGTGCAGCTTGTCGCCGCCTTCGCCGTACGCCCAGCCGAGCTCGAGCACCGCGTCCTGCCACTCCTTGAGCAGCGCCGGAACGTTGTACCAGTACATCGGGTGCTGGAACACGAGCACGTCGTGCTCTTCGACCAGCCGCTGCTCGCGGCGTGCGTCGATGAAGAAGTCCGGGTACGCGTCGTACAGGTCGCGCAGCGTTACGCCCGCGACATCCTCGATCGCCGCGCGCAGCACGCGATTGGCGCGCGAGCGGTCGTGCGAGGGGTGGGCGTAGAGGACGAGTACGCGAAGCGGCATGGCGGGCGGGTGCGCCAGGCGGCGCGCGCACAATCTAGCATGTAAAAGGTAAACTCCGCCGAATGGAAAAAGACCACCCGCCGCAGCGCGTCGACGAAAAGCAGTTCAAGCTCGGTATGCGCACGCTGGCGGGCGCGGTAACCATCATCACCACCGCGCACTCAGGGCATCGCTACGGCATGACCGCCACCGCGGTGTGTTCGGTGAGCGCCGATCCGCCAACGGTGCTGGTGTGCATCAATCGCGCCGCGATCACGCACGGTGCGATCCAGAAGTCGGGCGTTTACTGCGTGAACCTGCTGCGCGCGGACGATACGGATCTGTCGACCGCTTTCAGCGGCGCGCAGAGCGGGGAGGGGCGCTTCAAGTCGCGAGAGTGGACGCACCTGGTTACCGGTTCGCCGGTGCTGATCGACGCGCTTTCATCGTTCGACTGCCGGGTGGTGAAGAAGTTCGTGCACGGCTCGCACACCATCTTCCTCGGGCAGGTAGAGCAGGTGATGTTCGGCAAGCGCGGCAAGCCGCTGCTGTACGCCGAGGGCCAGTACGCCAAGCTCGCCTCGCTCAGCCACGGCGAGCCGCTTCCCGAGGGGCTGGACTACTGGGGATACTGAGCCGGACGTAGCCGCGTGCGACTCAGTCCGGCAGCTTGCCGGGCAGCGTGAACCGCTGGCGCGTGGTGCAGTAGCGGTTGGCGTACAGCCGGCCGATCGGCCGGTAGTGGCTGTCGGAGATACGCTTCGTCACGGGGTCGATCACCCCATCGCGCGCGTGCACCAGCAGGATCTCGCCGATGATGAACACCCGGCCCGGAACGATCTCCAGGTGCCTGAAGACGCGGCACTCGAAGCAAGCCACCGCCTCCGCGATGCGCGGATGGCGCACCATGAGCGCCGGCGCGGGGGTCAGGCCGGTCTTCTCGAACTCGCTTTCCTCCTCGGGAATTTCCTCGCTCGAGAGGTGCATCGCGTTCGCCGTCTCCTCGTCGACCAGGTTGACCACGAACTCGCCCGTGTCGAGCGTGTTCCTGAGCGAATGCTTCACCTTGCGGTCGAGGCGCGGCCCGAAGCTCACCATGACGAGTGGCGGATCCTCGGCAAAGGCATTGAAGAACGAATAGGGCGCGCAGTTCGCTACGCCCGCGGCGTTCACCGTCGAAATCCACGCGATCGGCCGTGGAACCACGAGGCCGGTGAGCAGCTTGTAGCGCTCGGTCGGCGTGATCTCGGCGAGGCGCAGGTCCATCAGGGGGCGGCGCGCCGGAAGAACTGGCGCTCGCGCGAATCCAGCCACTGCAGCGCGGTGGCGAGGTACTTCTTGAAGTGAGGTGTCTGCTGATGCGCCTCGAACGCCGCCTCGTCGACGTAAACCTCATAGAGCATCACCGAGGTCGCGTCATTCGGGTCGACCAGGATGTCGAAGGTCTTGCATCCTGGCTCGGTCTCGCGCGCCGCCTTGCCGTTTTCCTGCACCGCCGCCATGAACTTGTCGACCGCGTCGCGCTTCACCTTGATCTTTACCGCCAGTGCGAATCCGCTCATCTTTGCCTCCTATGGGTGGGTGGGGGGATTATCGGCACTGCAGCGCGAGCGTCAACAAATGCGTGAACCAGGGCACGGTCCGGGTCGAGGGTTCAAATCCTGCCGGGCGCGCCGCCCAGCTTCCGATTAACATGCACGCATGGAATTCCTTGCCACGACAGCTATTTCCGCCTCGGTCTCGGATTTACAGCGCCGCCTTACGATCAGCGAGCTGCCGCGCTGGTGTGCTTCGATCGAAAAGGTGCTTGGCGACGCAAACTCGAGCGGTGAAATCTACTGCGTGTGGGGGGCGTTCGATGCGCGCCGCGAGGATTTGCGCAACGGCGTGCGCTTTTCGTTGCCCGGCTGTCCCAATGCCTTGCAATGGACCGTGACCACCGGACATCCTCCGGACCCGCAGCTCACCTTCATTCACCTCACCATCAACCGAACAGAACAGGATCAGGACTTCATCGACTCAATCCAGCAGTTCGTGGATGACTGGAAGGCCGGGCTGGAGGCCCATTGGTAGTCGGGCGGCGACCACTCATTGCGCCCGCAGCTTCAACGTGGGTGCAACCACTTGGGCAAAAGGTCATAGGGGTCGGCCTTGACCGACGGGTCGACGCTGACGCCGAGTTTTCGCAGGTGGGGCTGCAGCCGGCCTGACTTCAGACCGTCGAACACGTCGGTGCAGCCGCCTTCGAAGTCCCCGCCGACGAAGATCTGAGGCAAGGTGACCGATCCGGACCGGCGCTTGAGAGCCTCGAATATCCTGCCGCCGCGATCGCCTTGACGATAGGCGGCCGAATCGAGATCGATCGAGGTGTAGGCAATGCCGTACTCCGAGAACACGTTTCGGACCGAATTGCAGAACTCGCACCACTCGTACGCGAACATGACGACAGGCCGGTCCGGGTCGCTCAACATTGCATCGACCTCCCTGGCGGCCGCTTCGTCCGGGGCGTCGACCGCATCTGCCGGCGCGGGCGCTGCCGCCGGGGCGACGTCGAATCGGAATCCCGGCGTTGACCTCGATAGTTCGAGCTCCTCCTCGGTCATCTCGATGGCGACGTCTTCGAACAGCGGCGTGGAAAGGTAGCGTTCGCCGGTATCGGGCAGCATGCACAGGATGTTGGCGCCCTGCGGCGCGGTCTGGGCGACCCGCAGCGCACCCGAAAACGTGGCGCCCGCCGAGATACCGACGAAGATGCCTTCCTGGCGCGCCAAGTCCCTGGCACAACGCAACGCGTCCTTGCCGTCGACCGGCACAAAGGCGTCGATGCGGCCCGCCGCCGTGACCTGCTCGGCGAGCTTGGGGATGAAGTCCGGCGACCAACCCTGCATCAGGTGGGGCCGGGACCGGGGATGGCTCGCGCTGTGGGTTCCGTCGCCGTGCCTCGCCTGGGCGATGCCGCTCGCAAGCATGGCCGAATTGTCCGGCTCGCAAACGATAATCTGCGTATGCGGACTCTTCTCCTTCAGCACCCGCGAGACGCCGTTCAGCGTACCGCCCGTGCCGAAACCGGTGACCCAGTAGTCGAGCGAGACATCGGCGAAGTCCCCGAGGATTTCCACGGCGGTGGTCCTGGCGTGGATCTCCGCGTTGGCCGGGTTCTCGAACTGGCGCGGTTGCCACCAGCCATGCGCCTTGGCCAACTCCGCGGCCTTCGCCACCATCCCCGAGCCCTTCTGGCCGCCCGGCGTCAGAACGACCTTGGCGCCGAGAAATCGCATCAACCTGCGCCGCTCCACGCTGAAGTTCTCGGCCATGGTGATGACCAGGGAGTAGCCCTTCTGTGCGCAGACCATGGCCAGGCCGATGCCTGTATTGCCACTCGTGGCTTCGACGATCGTCTGTCCGGGCTTGAGTTCACCCCGGCGTTCGGCGTCCTCGATCACCCCCAGGGCCAACCGGTCCTTCACCGAACCCATCGGATTGAAGGATTCCACCTTGACGTAGAGGTTGACCCCCTCGGGGCCCAGCTTGTTGATGCGAATCACCGGCGTGTTGCCGATGGTGCCCAGAATGCTGTCGAATCGCCTGCCCATGGCCGTTCCCCCCATCCAGGAGCGACTTTACATCCCTACCAGCTGGGCGGTATAGCCTGCTGCCCGGGTCTTCTCCAACAAGATCGCCATGCTGGTTCTTTTCGGGTCGAAGGCGATCATGAGCAGATGCTGCTTGCCTGGGTTGAACCTCGGCGAAATGACACCTTCGACGCTTCGCATCGTGTTTTCGAGAGACGCGCGGGCTTCTTCGCTCAGAGACTCGTTGATATGGATCATGACGTCGCTGATATTCATGTTGCTGCTCCTTGTGTTTCGGCGTCGGCTTGAGGCGTCATGCGCGCGCCGTCGCCAGCTGTGGGCCGGGCGGAAGACCCTGCATGATGTTTCCGCGCACCGGGCGGGAAAGGTACGTCTTCGTCAACAGGCCGACCGAAAACGGCAGGCGACGATTCCACGGCATGAGCGACAGCGTGCGCGCCATCACACAGTAGCCGAAGATCGTCCGTGCCCAGGTACCCACGACCGGCAGCCAATAGGCGACCTGCATCGGCTCCGGATACGCCGCAAGTACATAGACCAGGACCCAGAATCGCACCTGGACCGTGAAAGCCGTCATGCTTTGCTCGCGTATCGTGAAGTGGATGAGTTGCACCAGGGAGAGGCCGATCGCCAGGACGAAGCCGATCTTGTAGCCCGCCACACCTGCAGTGACCAGGCACGCCGTCCCGAACCAGTACCACCAGTTGATTTGCTTGTAGTCGATCATGAACACGAGACTCCTCCCTTTTTCTTGCGCGTCCGGTGGAACGACGGGTTATGCCGCGGATGGCTATCTAGTTGCCGAGGCCGGACGCGGAGTCAGCACTGCCAATACGGCCGCAACGGCGATCAGGGCCGCGACGTCCCCATAGAGATGCCCGAAGTACCTGGTCTTGGCGACGGCCTGAATGCCCATGATTCCGCCGTGCACGATACTCGACCAGACCGTGAACCAGATCAGGCTTCTGTGCGCCATCGGATCGCGCGAGGCGATCATCAGGAACACGCCGAGCGTGGCATAGATGCCCAGGATCATTTCGAAATATTCCGAGCGACCCGCTTCATGCCAGCACCAGCCAGACGGCCAGACGATGCTGAGCGGCCAGATGCCGAAAGTGAAGGTCAGCCCCACGAGTAGCAGGGCGATGCGCAGATATTTGATGCGATCAGTCTCAGTCATGATGTTCTCCTAAGGCTCATCTCTTGTCTGGTTCAAGCATGCCGGGGCTCTCAGCGCCCCGGCATGCTGTTTGCCGTGGTTACCGCCGCGTTCCGGCGCTACTTGCGCTGGATGACCACCTCGACGTACCGGCCAGGGGCCACCAGCGAACCATCGGTTGCGCGATTGAACCGTTCCGCCAGGGCGATCAGGTCCGCGGCGAGCGATTCCTGCTTGGCGGAATCGAGCGCGCCGAAGGCTTTCTGCATGGGGCCGTAGTAGGTGCGAAAGACCTCGAGCCAGTGGGCCGCGTTGCGGTAACGAAACACGAAGTCCTTGGGCTCGATGGCGATCGAGTTGATACGATTGCCGAACAGCTCGCGCAGGCGCTCCTCCGTGCCCCAGAGCGAGGGCGACTTCACGCCGGCAGGTGGGGGCAGATAGCGGCCGATGAGCTTGAAGAGTTCGCCAATGAAGCTGGAAGGGGTCCAGTTGGCCAGGCCGATTTTGCCGCGCGGTTTGCAGACCCGTGCCATTTCGGCAGCCGCCTTGTCTTGGTCGGGGGTGAACATCACGCCGAAGGTGGACAACACCACGTCGAAACTCGCATCGGCAAACTGCAGGTTCTCAACGTCCGCCTGCTCGAACCGCACCGGCAGGCCCTCGGCGCTCGCCCGGGCGCGCCCGCGCTCCAGCAGGGAGGGAACGTAATCGGTCGAGGTGACGTCGGTCCAGCGTCGCGCCGCGGCGAGCGTCGCATTGCCGTTGCCGGCGGCGACGTCGAGCACGCGCTCGCCGGCACGCAGGTCGAGCGCCTCGCAAAGCGACTCGCCGACGATCTGCAGCGTGGTGCCGACCACGGCATAGTCGCCGGCGGCCCAGGCGGCTTGCTGCTTGCCCTTCACGGCGGCGAGGTCAACGGAGGGCTGGGGACTAGAAATGACTGCGGACATGGCGATTCTCCTTGTGTGATTGAAGCGCCTCCATTTGAAGGGAACGCGGTTCGACGCTGGTCACGCAAAGGGAGACAGAAGGCGGGACAGAAGCGGGGACAATGCCGCTAGAATCCGGTGATCCGGGCTATAAATTGGCGGGTTACAAGCGCTTATGCACGACCAGTCGCATTCTTTTGGCTACTGGTTGCGGCGTCGCCGCAAGGCGCTCGATCTGACCCAGGAGGCGCTGGGAGAGCGGGTCAGCTGCTCGAACTTCACGATCAGGAAGATCGAAGCCGACGAGCGTAAACCATCGCGGCAACTCGCCGAGCGGCTCGCCGCGGCGCTCGCCATCCCGGAGGAGGAGCGGCGCGCCTTCCTCGATGCGGCGCGCGCGGTGCGCGCCGCCAACCGTTTGCGGCTGGACGCCATACCGGTCGGTACCCACACGAGCGCTGCTGCGCCCGTAAGCTCGATCGGTACGCCGCTCGATTCGGGCACTGCCGGGCGAGATTTGACGCCATTCGTGGGCCGAAACAACGAGTACGGCCTGCTCATCGGACTCATTTCGCGGCTCACCACGGGCGCCGGGTACGTCGTGCTGATCGAAGGCGAGCCGGGCATCGGCAAGAGCCGCATGATGCGGGAAATCGCGCGCTACGCGGAGGCCCAGGGCCTGCCGACGCTCGCGACGAACTGCTACGAGATCGAGCATGCGATTCCGTATCAGCCCGTGATCGATCTCGTCACGCGCGCGCTCGACCACGCGTCGCCGGCCGCGCTGCGCAGGATCGCCCCCGTGTCGCTCGCCGAGCTCGCCGCGCTGGTTCCCGCTGTGGCCGAGCGCTTCCCGGAGCTGCCGCAGCTGTCGAGGGATTTCCCCGAGGCACGCCAGGCCCGCCTGTCCCGCGCGGTTGGGCAGCTTCTCGAGGCGACCAGAGAGCGGCGGCCGCTCATTCTGATGGTGGACGATATTCAGTGGGCAGACGACGCGAGCGCGCAGGTGCTCCATTACCTTGCGCGCCACGCGGCCGAGCGCCCGGTACTCGTCATCTATGCCTATCGCGACGAGGAACTCGACGAGCAGTTCGCGCAGCTCGTGGAGAGCCTGCGCCGGGAGGCGGGCGCGCGCCGCATGCCGCTCGCGCGACTCGCTCCGGCAGATGCCGAGACGCTGGTGGCCGCGCTTGGCGGTGCGAATCTCGGTACACCCGGGCTCGCCGAGCGCCTGCATCGGGAGACCGAGGGCAACCCGTTTTTCCTCATGTCGATCCTGCAATCGCTGAGCGAAGGCGAGATCGAGCTGGAGCCGCGCGCGAGTGAGGGGTCGGGGCTGCTTCCGGATGCATTGCGCGCCGCGGTGCGCGCTCGGCTCGCGCACGTGCCCAAAGAGATCCGCCCGACGCTCGAAACCGCCGCCGTCCTCGGCCGGCGCTTCGACTTTGACACCCTGCTGGACGTGACGCGCGAACCAGAGGACCAGCTGCTTGGCGCGGTGGAGGCGCTTGTAAAGCGCCGTTTGCTGCGCGAGGAACCCGAGAGCGGCGTATACGACTTCAGCCACGACAAGGTCCGCGAAGTGGTCTATCGGGACATCGGCGGAGCGCGGCGCAGGCTGTTGCATCGCTCGGTGGCCGAAGGCCTCGAGCGCCGCGGCGAAGGCGAAGCACGCGAGCGCGACGCCCGGCTCGCCGAGCACTACGAGCGGGCTCACGTCTGGTCGAAGGCTCTCGAATACCTCATCCTGGCCGGCGAGCGCTCCCAGGCGCTATTTGCGATGCGCGACGCGTTGCACTGGCTGGATCGGGCGGTCGCGCTTTCCGAATCTCACCCGGAGGCATTGAACGCGCGCGAACGCCTTGCGCTCCACGAACGGCGCGGCGCGGCGCGTGCGCAGGCCGGACAGACCGAAGGTGCGGTGACCGACATGCGCCGGGTCATCGATGCGGCGCGGGCGGCTGGCGACCGCGCCAAGGCGCGCGATGCGCTGATCCAGCTTGGCATGGCGTACCGGCGCGCGGACGCATACCGAGAGGCGACCGCGTGCCTAAACGAAGCGCTGGCGGAATCCCGCGCAATGCACGACGAGCACCAGGTGGCCGACACCCTGTATCACCTCGGGACTGTCGCATGGAGCACCGGACTTAACGACCAGGCCATTCTGTCTCACCAGGAGGCGGTCGAGATTTGCGAGCGTGCGGGACTTGCCGACCTCGTCGCGGTGCAGGCCTACCACGGGCGCGGCGAGGCGCACTTCGCGAATGCCGAGCCGTCCGCGGCAATCCGGTGCTATACGCGTTCGCTCGAGCTCGCCCGCGGCATCGGCGACAGGAGCTACGAGTCCGAGAACCTGATGATGATCGGGCACGCGTACGTCGGAACCAAGGGGCTCGGCGACTACCCGCGCGCAACGGCAAACTTCGAGGCGGCGCTCGAAATTGCGCGTTCCGCAGACTTGCAGTGGCACCTTGGACCAACGCTTCTCGGGCTCGACCACGTCCGGGCATGCACGGGCCGCTACGGCGAGGCGTGGACCGGCATGCAAAAGACCCTGCGCTGGCTTGAGAGGCTCGGGCAGGTGCGCTATCAGCTTATCGCCTGCGACTTGATGGGCCATCTGCTGCTCGACCTAGGCCTCAACGAACGGGCCGTCGAACTTATGGAGCGCGGGATCGCCCTTGGGAGCGACGCCGGCATCATGTTCTGGCGTACTGCGATCGACGCGCACCTCGCGGTCGCGCGGTCACGCCTCGGACAGAAAGGCGTCGAGCCGGGGCTGCAGGCTGCGCTCGATCGCTCGCGCCGCACCTCGGAGCGCTACATGATGGTGCGGTGTCTCGACGGGTTGGCGGAGATCGCGCTGGCGGACGGCGACGCAGGTCGCTGCCGCGCGTTCGGTGATGAATTGCTTGCGCTCGCCGAGCCCAACGGCCTGCGGGAACTCGAAGCGGTGGCGCGGCGCTGGCGCGGCGAGGCTTTGCTCGCGGAAAACGCGTACGTGGAAGCGGGTGCAGAGTTGTCGCGCGCCGCGGTGCTGGCGGAAGATATCGGCCGCGTCCGCCTCGAGATGGATGCGGAGGCCGCGTTGGCGCGCCTACGCAGGGCGCAGGGCGAGGGCGACGCCGCGAAGCGCCACGGCGCGAGAGCGATCGCGATCGCGAAGGCAATGGAGAAGAGCCTGGAATCCTCGGGTCTCGTCGCGCGGATTCGCGCGGCGAGCGGTGCACGCTGACGCTGAGCCAACGGAATTTCCGTTCCTGCGCTAAATGAAGCTTGCGCAATGCCGCCATGCGATTGTCGTTGTTGCGACGCTTTGTTGTGCTTCACCCGTGTGGGCGGGCATGGCCGACGTCGTCGGCGTCAAGGTGAGGCACAACGCCGGAGGGAGCTACGACTTCGAAGTTACGGTGAGAAGCGCTGACAGGGGCGGGGAGAGTTACGCCGACGCATTCGAGGTACTCGGCCCGGGCGGCACCCTGCTCGCCAGGCGAGACCTGCTCCATCCGCATGAAACGGAGCAGCCTTTTACGCGCTACCTCTACGGTGTGAAGATCCCGCCTGGCGTCGCAGAAGTCACCGTCCGTGCCCACTACAAGCCCAAGGGATACGACGGAAAGGCCGCCACCGTGAGGCTGCCCCGCTGACTTTGCTATAATTCGCGCCCTCGCGCCCGTAGCTCAGTTGGATAGAGTACCTGGCTACGAACCAGGGGGTCGTGGGTTCAAATCCTGCCGGGCGCGCCAGTTAAATCAAGCAGTTCGGGAAAAGGGGCTAAGTGCCCCTTTTTCTTTTGCCCCTGATTTGCCCACGCTGCAATTTAGCGCGCCTTGCAGCCCCTCAATTCCGCTACGCCACGACCCGCAGCAGGGTGAGGGGACGGCTCTCGGTGGCCGCCTGCTCAACATACGTCACCGCATCCAGGAACTCGCGAACCTCCGCGGCCGAGTAGTGCCTCGTGAGATGTTGCCGTTCTTGTGTCCTAGGGCGCCCTGGAGCGCTTCAAAGGGCAACCTGCAAGACCCTCAGGCGCTGGCCCACCGTGTGCCTCAGATCGTGTACGTGGACTCAGTTGCCGCCTGAGAACGGTTCGGACGATGACTTAGTGACTACCTGATTGGGTCGCCAAGACGCCCCCAGAGCTGCAAGAGCGGTCACGTATGGGCCACGTCTTCGCCGAAGGACTTAGATGTCCGCCACCCGAATCGGACAGTCATAAGAGACTTTCGTAAGGTAGCGATCCTCAGTGCAAGCGCGCTCGCCGAGGCGGTCCGTTGATGCAGATCAATGGGGTTGAGGCGCTCGCCTCTAGGATGCGAATCAAGGATACCGCGCGGCACCTCGGGCGCACATCTGCATCGAGGTGTGGAGACCCATGAGCATACGACTCGTACCCTTCGTCTGTCGGTGTGTGGGGCTGATGCTCGCGGCCTCCGCGGCGCTCGCGCAGATACCTCCGCCGCCTCCGGGTCCTCCTCCGGCGCCGCCCCCATCGGAGGTATCGTCCGGGTTCAGCCAGCCGGAGCTCGACCAGATGCTGGCACCCATCGCGCTTTATCCCGATCCGCTGCTTTCGCAGATCCTGATGGCCGCGACCTATCCCCTGGAGATCGTCGAAGCCGCGCGATGGGTCAACGCAAATCCAGGCCTGCAGGGAGATGAAGCGGTACGGGCTGTCGAGGCGCAGCCCTGGGATCCAAGCGTGAAGTCGCTGGTCGCATTTCCGCAGATTCTCGCGCAGATGGACAAGCGGC
>Ga0316620_10000727_pt1 | contig 13463 bp, 12 predicted proteins | sample OWC_Aug_M1_C1_D5_FD_207651 | JGI IMG/M metagenome (GOLD analysis project Ga0316620, IMG submission 207651) | Wetland soil microbial communities from Old Woman Creek delta, Ohio, United States - OWC_Aug_M1_C1_D5_B | ecosystem: Environmental > Terrestrial > Soil > Wetlands | place: USA: Ohio... | reverse complement strand
CGACGGAGTGGATCCTCACGCCGATCACGGGCGCGGGCAACCTCAACAAGGACGTGCTGCACACCGACGCCGAACGCCTGACGGCCTGGTACTACGACCACGGCTACGTCAGCGTGCGCGTCGACGAGCCGCAGGTGACGCGCGAGGACGAGGGCCTGGTCGTCCGCATCAAGATCGACGAGGGCCCGGAGTTCAACGTGGGCACCGTCGCCTTCGCGGGCACCAGTCTGCCCGCCGACCAGAGCGGGCTGCGCGAAGGCCTGAAGACCACCAGCGGCGAGACCTTCAGCGCCAGCGACCTCCGCGACGACGTCCAGCGGCTCACCGAGAAGCTCTCCGACGACGGCTACGCGTTCGCCACCGTCGAGCCCGACACGGACATCGACGGCGACAAGAAGCTCGTCAACGTCACCTTCCAGGTCGACCGCGGCAAGCCGATCGTCGTCGACCGCATCGACGTGCAGGGAAACACCAAGACCCGCGACTACGTCGTGCGGCGGGAGATGCGCCTGCAGGAGCAGGAGCTCTTCTCCGGCTCGCGGCTGCGCACGAGCCGCGACGCGCTGCAGCGCCTGGGCTTCTTCCAGGAGGTGAACGTCACCACCCGCAAGAGCCCCGTCGCCGACGACCGCATGAACGTCGTCGTCGACGTGAAGGAGGGCCAGACCGGCGCGTTCAGCGCGGGCGCGGGCTTCAGCTCCGCGGACTCGCTGCTCTTCAACGCCCGGATACAGGAGAACAACCTGTTCGGGCGCGGGCAGCGCCTGGTGGTGAACGCCGACGTCGGCTCCATCCGCCGCAACATCATCCTGTCGTTCACCGAGCCGTACCTCTTCGGGACGCCGCTGACCGCGGGCCTCGACGCCTTCAGCTGGCGGCTCCTGTTCGAGGACTTCGCGCGCACCGGGACCGGCGCGAGCGTGAACCTCACCTATCCCGTCACCGCCTTCGGCTGGGACACGCTCTGGGGCATGTCGCTCGAGGACGTCCGCGTCGGCGCGGCGTACCGCGTCGAGGAGGCGAAGATCAGCAACCTGGGCATCTACGCGCCCACCTCGATCCGCCTCGAGGAGGGATCGAGCCTGATCAGCAGCATCACGCCCAGCCTCTCGCGCAACACGCTGAACAACGCCTTCGATCCGACGGCCGGCTCGCTGCAGGAGCTGTCGACGGAGGTCGCGGGCCTCGGCGGCGAGCGCTTCGTCAAGGTCGAGGGGCGGAACCGCTTCTACTACACCTTCCTGCACTCGAAGGCCCTCGGCGACTTCACGTACTCGCTCGGCCTCACCGGCGCGTACGGCCTCGGCGACCGCGGCCTCACCGGCGACGAGCTGCCGCTCTTCGAGCGCTACTTCCCCGGCGGCATCAGTTCGATCCGCGGCTTCAAGCCGCGCACGCTGGGTCCGCGCGAGTCGGTGAAGAACCCGCGCGGCACGGTGATCTCCACGTCGCCGATCGGCGGCAGCACCGAGGTCATCATCAACAACGAGGTGATCTTCCCGCTGGTGACGTCGATCGGGCTGAAGGGCGTCGTGTTCGTCGACGCCGGCAACGCGTACCAGACCGCCAGCGACATCGGGTGGGACAACAGCGTGGCGGCCGGCGGCGCCGGGGTGCGCTGGCTGTCGCCGCTCGGCCCGCTCCGCGTGGAGCTCGGCTATCCCATCAAGGACCAGCCCCGGACGCAGAAGAGCCTCCTGCTCTTCTCCTTCGGCGGCCCGTTCCAGTTCTGACGACCCATAGCGACGAGAGGACGAGGACGCACATGCACGATGGCTCCAAGGCGGGGTGGGGGCGGGCGCTGGCGCTCGCCCTGGTCGCGGCGCTCGGCATCGCCCGGGCTGCGGCGGCGGAGAACAAGTTCGGCGTGGTCGACATGCAGCGCGCTCTCAACGAGTGCGACGCGGGCAAGAAGGCCAAGGACCAGGTGAAGGCGAAGTTCGAGCGCGCGCAGGACCAGCTCAAGAAGGAGCGCGAGGACCTCGACCGCTCGCGCGAGGACTACGAGAAGAAGGCGGTCGCGCTCAGCGAGGAGAAGCGCCGCGACATGGAGAAGGACCTCGAGAACCGCTCGCTCGACTTCAAGCGGAAGTACGAGGACTTCCAGCGCGACCTGAAGCGCACCGACGCGGAGCTCACGTCCGGGATCGTCGAGCAGCTCTACGCCATCGTCGCCGACTACGGCCAGAAGCAGGGCTACACGATGATCTTCGAGGTCTCGAGCGGGGCGCTGCTCTACGCCGACAAGGCGCTCGACGTGACCGACCAGATCGTCGAGAAGCACAACGCCGGCGCGTACAAGTCGCTCAGCACGAAGAGCAAGGACTGACGTGTCCGCGGCGGTCGCGACGCGCGCTGCGCCTTCGGGCTTCCCCTACCTCCTCCTCGATCGCGTCGAGGAGATGGAAGCTGGCGTCCGCGCCGTCGGAACCAAGCTGGTCAGTGCCAACGAGCCGTACTTCCTCGGCCACTTCCCGGGCGTCCCGCTGGTGCCCGGCGTCCTGCTCTGCGAGGCGCTGGCGCAGCTCGGCGCGACGCTGCTGGGCGACGTCGACGGGCTCGCCCTCGCGTCCGTCGAGCGTGCGCGCTTCCGGCGTCCGGTGATCCCCGGCGACACGCTCCGCCTCGAGGTGACGGCGCGCGCGGGCAGCCGGCTCCGCGGCCGCGTGACCGCGGGCGAGTCGCTGGTGGCCGAGGTCGACTTCGCGCTCGCCCCGCCGACCGGCGCGCGGGTCCATCCCACGGCGGTCGTGGCGCGCGGCGCGGAGCTGGCCGCGGGCGTGCGCGTCGGCGCCTACGCCATCGTCGGCCCACACGTCCGCGTCGGCGCCGGCACCTGGATCGGCGCGCACGCGGTCGTCGACGGCCGCACCACCATCGGCGCGCGGAACCGCGTCTTCCCCTTCGCGAGCGTCGGCTGCGCGCCGCAGGACCTCAAATACCGCGGCGAGCCGAGCACGCTCACGATCGGCGACGGCAACACCTTCCGCGAGTACGTCTCCGTGAACCCCGGCACCGAGGGCGGCGGGATGGAGACGGTCGTCGGCAGCGGCGGCCTCTTCATGGTGTCGTCGCACGTCGCCCACGACTGCCGCCTCGGCGACTCGGTCATCCTCGCCAACGGCGTCGCGCTGGGCGGCCACGTGGTGATGGAGGACTACGCGATCGTCGGCGGCCTCGCCGGCGTGCACCAGTTCGCGCGGGTCGGCACGTCGGCGCTCTGCGCCGCCGGCGCGATGGTGTCGCAGGACGTCCCGCCGTACTGCACCGTGGCCGGCGACCGCGCGCGCCTCTTCGGCCTGAACCTGATCGGCCTCAAGCGCCGCGGCTTCGCCGACGACACCATCCTGGCCCTGAAGCGCGCCTACCGGCTGCTCTTCCTGGGCGGCGGCGGGCGCGACGAGGCGGTGGCGCGCGTCCGCGGCGAGCTCGCCGCCGTGCCGGAGGTGGCGCGCCTGTGCGAGTTCGTCGCCGCCAGCGAGCGCGGGGTGTGTCGCTGATGGGCGAGCGCATCGGCCTCATCGCCGGCAGCGGGCGCTTCCCGGTGCTGTTCGCGGAGACCGCGCGGCGCCGCGGTGTCCAGGTGATCGCCGTCGCCCATCGCGGCGAGACGGCCGAGGCGCTGGCCGACGTCGTCGACGCCATCACGTGGGTCGCCGCCGGCCAGCTCGACGCCATCATCCAGGCGTTCCACGCCGCCGGCGTGCAGCGCGCGGTGATGGTGGGCGGCATCGCGAAGCCGCGCCTGTTCCGCGAGTTCCAGCCCGACGCGCGCGCCCTCTCGGTGATCGCGCGCCTCGGCACGCTGCGCGACGACGTCCTCCTGCGCGCGCTCGCGGCCGAGCTCGAGAGCGAGGGCATCCGCATCTGCGAGTCGACGCTGTTCCTGGACGAGATCATCCCGCAGCCCGGCGTGCTGTCGCAGCGCCCGCCGACGCCCGAGGAGCGCCTCGACGTCGAATTCGGGTTCCGCGCCGCCAAGGTCATCGGCCAGTTCGACATCGGGCAGAGCGTCGTCGTGCGCGGCAGCGCCGTCGTCGCGGTGGAAGGCATCGAGGGGACCGACGCCACGATCCGCCGGGCCGCCGCCCTGGTGAACGGCGACTTCACCGTGGTGAAGGCGTGCAAGCCGACGCAGGACCTGCGCTTCGACCTGCCGGCGGTCGGCCCCGACACGATCCGGACGATCGCCGAGGGCCGCGGGCGCGCGCTCGCCGTCGAGGCCGGGCGCACGATCATGCTCGACCGGCAGGAGCTGCTGGCGCTCGCCGACGCGGCCGGCATCGCGGTGGTCGCGGTCGACGCGGCGGGGAGGGTCCCGGCGTGAGCGTGCGGCTCCGCACCGCCGTCGTCGGCGTCGGGTACCTCGGGCGCTTCCACGCGCAGAAGTACGCCGCGCATCCCGAAGCCGACCTGGTGGCGGTGGTCGACGTCGACGCGGAGCGGGGGCGCGCGGTCGCGGGCGAGCTCGGCGTGCCGTGGCTCGGCGACTACCACCAGCTCGCGGGCCGCGTCGACTGCGCCAGCGTCGCCGTGCCGACGCAGCACCACCATGCCGTCGCCGCCGACCTGCTCGCCGCCGGCATCGACGTGCTGGTGGAGAAGCCGCTCACGCCGACCGTCGCCGAGGGCAAGTCGCTGGTGGAGCTGGCCGTGCGGGGCGAGCGCGTGCTGCAGGTCGGCCACCTCGAGCGCTTCAATCCGGCCGTGCTCGCGATCGAGGGCAAGATCGCCCAGCCGCGCTTCATCGAATGCCAGCGCCTGGCCCCGTTCAGCGAGCGCGGGACGGACGTCGACGTCGTGCTCGACCTCATGATCCACGACCTCGACCTCATCCTGCACATGGTGCAGTCGCCGGTGCGCGCGGTGGAGGCGGTCGGCGTGCCGGTGCTGACGGCGTCGGTCGACATCTGCAACGCACGGCTGCGCTTCGCGAACGGCTGCATCGCCAACGTCACCGCGAGCCGCGTGTCGCTGAAGCGCGAGCGCAAGCTCCGCATCTTCCAGCCCGACGCCTACTTCTCGGTCGACTTCGGCGACCGTCGCGTGCGCACCTGCCGCCGGGAGCCCGACGAGCAGGGCCAGCCCGCGCTGGTGATCGAGGACGTCGAGGTGCCGGCGCACGACGCGCTCGCGCTCGAGATCGACGCGTTCCTGAGCTCGGTCCGCGCGCGCGAGACGCCGCTCGTGAGCGGCTGGGACGGGCTGCGCGCGCTCGAGGTCGCCCACGTCGTCCGCGAGAGCATCGACACCGAGATGCGTGCGGCGCAGGCGGCGTCGCCCCCGGGATGAGGGCATCCGGGCAGGCCACCCGGTCCCCCGGGCCGACGCCGCGCCGCCGGGTGCTGATGGTGGCCGGCGAGGCGTCGGGCGACCTGCACGGCGCGGACCTGCTGCGCGCGCTGCACGAGCGGCTGCCCGACGTCGAGGTCGTCGGGATCGGGGGCGAGCACTGCCGCGCCGCCGGCATGCGCGCGCTCGCCGACGCCAGCGAGACCGGGACGGTGGGCCTGGTGGAGGGCGCGCGCGCGCTCGGCACGCTCGTGCGGAGCTACCGCGCGCTCGCGCGGATGCTGCGCGACGACCCGCCCGACCTGTGCGTGCTGATCGACTTCCCCGAGTTCAACCTGCGGCTCGCGCGGCTGGCGAAGCGCGCCGGCGTGCCGGTGCTGTACTACATCGCGCCGCAGGTGTGGGCGTGGCGGCGCGGCCGCGTGCGCAAGATCGCGCGGCGCGTGGACCGCCTGGCGGTCGTGTTCCCGTTCGAGCCGGGGCTGTACGCCGCGCGCCTGCCGGGCGTCGAGTTCGTCGGCCATCCGCTCCTCGACCGCGTCGCGGTGACCCGCGGGCGCGAGGAGACGCTGCGGGCGCACGGGCTCGATCCGGTGCGACGGCTGGTCGTGTTGCTCCCCGGCAGCCGCACGAAGGAGATCGACTACATCCTGCCGTCGATGGTCGGCGCGGTCGCGCGCCTCGCCGCCGACCACCCCGACCTGCAGTTCGCGCTGGCGCTCGCGCACACGCTCTCGGAGCAGCACGTCGCGCCGCGGCTCGCCGCCGCCGGCGTCCCGATCCCGGTCGTCCGCGACGACATGCACAACCTGGTCGCGGCGGCGGAGCTCGCGCTGGTGGCGTCGGGGACCGCCACGCTCGAGTGCGCGCTCCTCGAGAAGCCGATGGTGATCGTCTACCGGCTGTCGCGCGTGACGTTCGCGCTGGCACGCCTGCTGGTGCGCGGCGTCGACCACGTCGGGATGCCGAACATCGTCGCCGGCCGCGCGGTCGTGCCGGAGCTGCTGCAGCGCGACGCGACCGGCGCGCGCATCGCGGCCGAGGCGCGCGCCATCCTGGACGACCCCGCGCGCCGCGCGACCATGATCGGCGAGCTGCGCGAGGTCCGCCGCCGGCTCGGGCGGGGCGGCGCCGCGCGCCGTGCGGCGGCGATCGCGGCGGAGATGATGGGGGCGGGGTCGTGAAGGACTACCGCCGCCTGCTCGCCTACCTGCGCCCGTACGTCTGGCCCCGCGTGGTGATCGCGCTGCTCACGATGGTCGCGTTCAGCGGCCTCGAGGCGAGCGTCCCCTTCGTGCTGAAGAACGCCGTCGGCGACCTCCTCAAGCGCCCGGACGCGGCGATGCTCCGCTTCTGGGCCGAGGTCGTGCTGCTGGTGGGCTTCGCGCGCGGCGTGCTGAGCCTCGGCGCCGGCTACCTCAGCGACTGGATCGGGCAGCGCATCATCACGGACCTGCGGAACGACCTCACGCGCCACCTGCAGCGCCTGGACGTGCAGTTCTTCAACCGCCAGCGCGCCGGCCAGATCGTCTCGCGCATCATGGCCGACGTGACGCTGGTGCGCGCCGCCGTCACCGACGCGCTCAAGTCGCTGCTGCAGGACTCGCTCACGCTGCTCGGCCTGATCGGGGCGGCGCTCAAGCTCGACGCCGGGCTCGCCGGGCTGGCCATCCTCGTGTTTCCGCTCGCCGCGCTCCCGATCCGCATCGTGTCGATGCGCATCCGGCAGAACACGCGCCGCCAGCAGGAGGCGACCGGCCGGCTGAACAGCATGCTGCACGAGAACATCCAGGGGAACCGCGTCATCAAGGCGTTCGGCCAGGAGCGCCACGAGGCGACGCGGCTCCACGACCAGGACGAGCTGATCTTCCGGCTCTTCCTCCGCGCCAGCATCCTGCGCGCGATCCCGGTCACCGAGGTGCTGGCCGCCGTCGCGATCGCCGGCATCCTCTGGTACGGCGGCTCGACGGTCCTCGAGGGCACGCGGAAGGTCGAGGACATCGCCGCCTTCCTGCTCGCGCTGGCGCTCCTCTACGAGCCCTTCAAGAAGCTCGTGCGCTCCAACTACACCATCCAGCAGGGCCTGGGCGGCGCCGAGCGCGTCTTCCAGTTCCTCGACACGATCCCGGACATCCAGGACCGCCCCGGCGCGCGGGTGCTGGGCGGCGTCGGCAGCGGCATCGCGTTGGAGGGCGTCTCGTTCGCGTACGAGCCCGGGCGCGAGGTCCTGCACGAGGTCGACCTGCGCATCCCGGCCGGCCACGTCGTCGCGCTGGTCGGCATGAGCGGCGGCGGCAAGAGCACCGTCGCCGACCTCATCCCGCGCTTCTACGACGTCGACGCCGGCCGCATCACGATCGACGGCCACGACATCCGCGACCTCACGCTGGCGAGCCTGCGCGCGCTCATGGCGGTGGTCACGCAGACGACGTTCCTGTTCAACGACACCGTGCGCGCCAACGTCGCCTACGGCCGCGCCGACGCGACCGCCGCGGAGATCGAGGCCGCCGCGCGGGCCGCCAACGCGCACGAGTTCATCGTCGGGCTGCCGCAGGGCTTCGACACGCAGATCGGCGACCTCGGCATCCGGCTCTCGGGCGGGCAGCGCCAGCGGCTCGCGATCGCGCGCGCCATCCTGAAGGACGCCCCGATCCTCATCCTCGACGAGGCCACCTCCGCCCTCGACACGGAGAGCGAAGGCCTGGTGCAGGAGGCGCTCGAGCGCCTGATGGAGCACCGCACGACGCTCGTCATCGCGCACCGGCTCTCCACGGTGCGGCGCGCGGACCGGATCGTCGTCCTGTCGCACGGCCGCATCGTCGAGGAGGGCACGCACGACGAGCTGCTCGAGCGCGGCGGCGAGTACCGCAAGCTCTACGAGCTGCAGTTCGGGAGCGAGGCCGAGGGCGAGGCGGCGTCCGGCCCGCCGCCGGCGGCCGTCGCCGGCGGACCGGCTCGAGGCTGACGGGGTGGGCCGCCGGGCGCAGCGCGCGGCGGCGCGCGAGAACGCGCGCGCCGAGGACTCGGCGTTCCGGCGCCACTGGACCCGCCGCGATCGGCTGGTCGTGGCCGTCGCCGGGGCGGCGATCGCCTGGGTCCTGCGCGTGGTCTACTGGACGCTGCGCTTCCGGTGCGACGACGTCGCCGACGTCCTCGGCCGCCACGCCCGCGGCGAGCGCTTCGTGCTGGCCGCGTGGCACGACGGCATCCCGCTCTTCCCGCTCGTCCTGGTGCGCGTCGGGCGCGGCTTCCGGCCGCGCGTGCTGTTGAGCTGGCACCGCGACGCCGAGATCGCGGCGCAGGCGGTGCGGCGCTTCGGCGTGGAGGTGATCCGCGGCTCGTCGACCCGCGGCCGCGTGGGCGGCGTGCGCGGCCTGCTCCAGGCGTACGCGCGCGGCGAGGACCTGGTGGTGGTGCCCGATGGCCCGCGCGGGCCGCGCCACCTCGCGAAGGGCGGCGTCGTGCAGCTCGCGCGCGCCACCGGGCTGCCGGTCGTGCCGGTCGGCCTGGCGGTCCAGCCGGTGCGCCGGCTGCGGAGCTGGGACCGCATGCAGATCCCGCTGCCGTTCGCGCGCGCGGCCGCGGTCATCGGGCCGCCGGTGCCGGTCGATGCGCTCGACGCCGAGGCCGCGCTGGTCGCCGTCCAGGCGGCGATGGCGGCGGCCGACGGCCGCGCCGCGGCGCACGTCGGCGTGGGGGGCGCGTGATGGGCGTCGCGCTGCGCGGCGGGTACCGCGTGGCGATGTCGTGCGCGGCCGGCGTCGCCGGCGTGGCGACGCGCGTGCCGCTCGCCCCGGAGCGCTGGCGCGCGCTCGGCGACCGCCTGGGACGCCTGCCGCCGGCCGACCGCGCCGCGCTGGCGAGCGCGCCGGCGCTGTGGGTGCACGCGGCGTCGGTGGGCGAGCTCGCCGCCGTGCGGCCGCTGCTGGGGCCGCTGCGCGCGCGCTTCCCCGGCCGCCTGCTGCTCGTCTCGACGACGACCCGAACCGGCCTCGAGCAGGCGCGCGCCCTGCCGGAGGCGCACGTCGCCACGCTGCTCCCGCTGGACGCGCGCGGGCCGGTGGCCGCGCTCCTCGCCGCCATGCGGCTCGAAGGGTTCCTCTTCACCGAGACCGAGATCTGGCCGACGCTGCTCGCCGCGCTCGCCGCGCGGAAGGTGCCCGCGCTCATGGTGAGCGGGCGCGTCGGCGTGGCCAGCGCGGCGCGCGCGCGCTGGTTGCGCCCGCTCTACAGGCCCGCGCTGGCGCAGGTCTTCTGCTGCATGCAGACGGCCGAGGACGCCGCGCGCATCATCGCGCTCGGGGCCGATCCGCGGCGCGTGCAGGTGGCGGGCTCGCTCAAGTACGATGCCGGCGGCGCGCCGCCGCCGCCCGCGGTCGCCGCCGTCGCGGCGGCGCTGGCGGGCCGGCCCGTGATCGTCGCCGGCAGCACGCACGCGGGCGAGGACGAGGCGCTCTGCGACGCGCTGCTGCGCGTGGCGGCCGCGCATCGCGACGTCGTGCTCGTGCTGGCGCCGCGCCATCCGGAGCGCTTCGCCGCCGTCGCCGACCTGGTCCGCGCGCGCGGCATCCCGCTGGCGCACTGGGCCGACGTCGTCGCCGCGCGCGACGCGCTCCCGCCCGGCCACGCCGTGCTGCTGGTCGACGTGCTCGGCGTGCTGGCGCAGGCGTACGCGCTGGGACAGGTGGCGTTCGTCGGCGGCAGCCTGGTGCCGATCGGCGGCCACAACGTGCTGGAGCCGGCGCGCGCGGCGCGGCCGGTGATCGTCGGGCCGCACACGGCCAGCACCGGCGAGGTGGTCGAGCGCCTCGTCGCCGCCGGCGGCGCGCGGCGCGTGGCCACGCCCGAGCAGCTGGCCGCGCTGCTCGCCGCGCTGCTCGACGACCCCGCCGGCGCGGCCGACATGGGCCGGCGCGCCGCCGCCGTGGCGGCGGGCGGCGAGGGCGCCGTCGAGCGGCACATGAAGATCATCGCGACGCGCCTCGGCCAGGCCGGCTTCGCGCGCGAGGCCGCCGGCGGATGACGCCGGCGGTCGGCGCGGCCGTCGCCGCCGCCTGGCGCGGCACGCGGGCGCGCGATCGCTGGCTGCGCGCCGCGCTCGTGCCCGCGTCGTGGGCGTACGGCGCGGCGGTCGGCGTGCGGAACCGCGCCTACGACCGCGGCTGGCTCTCGACGACGCGCGTGCCGGCGCGCGTGCTCTCGGTCGGCAACCTCACCGTCGGCGGCAGCGGCAAGACGCCGACGGCGCTCTGGCTCGCGGAGGCGTTGCTCGCGCGCGGACGGCGCGTCGCCATCGTCGCGCGCGGCTACCGGAAGACGCGGCCCGGCGTCGTGGTCGTCGGCGACGGCGGCGGCCGCGCGCTGGCATCGCCGGCGGAAGGCGGCGACGAGGCCGCCATGCTGGCACGGCGCTTCGCCGGGCCGGTCGTCACCGGCGAGCGGCGCGCGGCGGCGGCGGCGCTGGCCTGCGCGCGCTTCGGCTGCGACACGATCGTGCTCGACGACGGCTTCCAGCACCGCGCCCTGGCGCGCGACGCCGACCTCGTCTGCTGGGCGGCCGACGACGCCGCGGCGGCGCGGCTGCTGCCGGCGGGCACGCTGCGCGAGCCGCTGCGCGGCCTGGCGCGCGCGCGCGCCGTGCTGGTCGTCGGCGAGGGCGCGCCGCCGTCGACGCCGCCCGGCCTGGCGGTGTTCCGCGGCCGGCTCGTGCCGCAGGCGGTGGTCGCTCCGGGCGCCGGCGGCAGGTGGACGACGGCGCCGCTCGGCGACCTCGCCGGCCGCGTGGTCGTGGTGGTCTGCGGCGTGGCGCGGCCGGAGCGCGTGGCGGCGGCGCTCGCGGCGGTCGGCGCGCGCGTCGTCCGGACGCTGGCCTTCCCCGACCACCACGCCTACGGCCCGGCCGACGTCGCGCCGATCGCCGCGGCGGCCGCGGAGGGGCGCCTGGTCACGACCGAGAAGGATCTGGTCAAGCTCGAGCGCCTGTCCGGGCTGCCGCCGCTCGTCGCGCTGCGCGTCGGCCTGGAGGTCGTGGACGGCGGCGCGCTGGTCGATCGCCTGCTCGCCGGCCCCGAAGTGGCATTGCACCACGAATGACGATATCGAGACGCGCCAGGGAGGGAGACCGGGGCGATGGCGATTCATCCGGAGCTGCTCGAGATCCTCGCGTGCCCGCAGTGCAAGGGCGAGGTGACGCTGACCGAGGCACAGGACGGGCTGGTCTGCTCGGCGTGTCGGCTCCGCTATCCCATCAAGGACGACATCCCGATCATGCTGATCGATGAGGCCGAGCGCCTCGGCTGACGCTCCCCCGGCTCCGAGCCTGCTCGTCGTGCAGACGAGCTTCCTCGGCGACGTCGTGCTGACCACGCCTCTCGTCTCCGCGCTCCGCGAGCGGGTGCGCCCGCGGCGGCTCGCGGTGCTGGTGCGCCCCGAGGCCGTGCCGCTGCTCGCCGGCCATCCCGACGTCGACGACGTGCTGGTCGACGACAAGCGCGGCCGCGATCGCGGCGCCGCCGGCCTCCGGCGGACGGCGCGGCGGCTCGGCGCCGAGCGCTTCGACGTCGCCGTCTCGGCGCACCGCTCGCTTCGCACGGCGCTGGCGCTCGCCGCCGCGCGCATCCCGCGCCGCATCGGCTTCGCCGACGCGCGCGGCGCGTGGTGGTACCACGAGACGGTCGCGCGCGATCGCCGCCGCCACGACGTCGAGCGCAACCTCGCGCTGGTCGCGCCCTTCGGTCCGGTGCCGGCGCGGCCGCGGCTGCACGTCCCGGTGGCGCCCGCCGCGGCGGTGCGCGCCGAGGCGCTCCTGCCGTCCGGAGCGGGACCGCTGGCCGGCCTCGCGCCCGGCTCGGTGTGGGCGACGAAGCGGTGGGAGCCGGCGGGCTTCGCGGCGGTCGCGCGCGGGCTGGTCGCCGCCGGCGCGCGCGTCGTCGTGCTCGGCAGCCCCGACGACCGCGCCCTCGGCGAGCGCATCGCCGCCGACGCGGGTGCCGGCGTCACGGTGCTCGCCGGCCGGACCGACCTGGCGACGATGGTCGCCGTCGTCGACCGCCTCGGCGTGCTGGTGTGCAACGACAGCGCGCCGATGCACGTGGCGTGCGCGCGGGGCGTGCCGGTGGTCGCGGTCTTCTGCGCGACCACGCCCGCGCTCGGCTACGGGCCGTGGGGGCCGGGCGGCGTCGTCGTCGAGGCCGACCTCGCGTGCCGGCCGTGCGCGCAGCACGGCGGCCGCCGCTGCCCGCGCGGCACGGAGGACTGCATGCGGCTCGTGCCGCCCGCGCGGGTGCTGGCGGCGGCACGCGCCGCCCTCGGCCGCGGCGCGCGCGCCGGCGGGGCGGCATGACGGCGCCGGTGACGGTGGCCGTCATCGCGCAGCGCGGGGGTGCGGCGCTGGCGCGCACGCTGGCGGCGACGCAGTGGGCCGCCGAGCGGGTGGTCGTCGACGCCGGCGACGTCGCGCGCGAGCTGCCGCCCGGCGTGCGGCGCGTGCCGCCCACGGTCGACGTCGGCGCGGCGGCGGCGTCGCCGTGGGTGCTGCTGCTGGCCGACGACGAGCAGCCCGACGACGGACTCGCCGCCGCCGTCGCCGCCGCGGCCGGCGGCGCGCCGGCGGCGTGGCGCCTGCCGCGTGCGCTGGACGCGCTCGGTCTCGGCTTCCGCCTGCACCACGCGCCCGTCCGCCTGGCGCCGCGCCCGGCGGCGCGCCTGCGGCTCGGCGCCGGCCTGGCGCTCGATCTGGCCGCGCCGGCGCCGCGCGCGCGACGGCTGGCGGCCGGCGTGCACGTCGACCGCGCCGCCACGCTGGACGCCGCGCTGCCGGCCCTCGACGCCGATGCGCGCGCGCTGGCCGCGCTGCTCGTTGCGTCGGGCGCGTCGCCGCGCACGCACCGGCTCGCGACCAGCTTCGCCGCCGGCGCGGCCGACGTCCTCGCCGCGGCGGCGACGGCCGCGACGTCGTGGCGCGGCCGCTGGATCGTCGCCGTGCTCACCGGCTACCGCGGCCTGGTCGCGCAGGCGAAGCTGTGGGAGCTCGCGCACGCGCAGCGCCCGGAGCTGGGATGACGGTCCCCGAGACGCACGCGCTGGTGCGCGCCGGGCGGGTGCGCGCCGCCATCCGTCGCGACCTGGTCGCGGCGCTGTCGCCGTGGCTGCTGGCGCCCGAGCTGGCGACG
>Ga0316620_10000726_pt1 | contig 13466 bp, 10 predicted proteins | sample OWC_Aug_M1_C1_D5_FD_207651 | JGI IMG/M metagenome (GOLD analysis project Ga0316620, IMG submission 207651) | Wetland soil microbial communities from Old Woman Creek delta, Ohio, United States - OWC_Aug_M1_C1_D5_B | ecosystem: Environmental > Terrestrial > Soil > Wetlands | place: USA: Ohio... | reverse complement strand
AGCGGATCCCGCACCGGCACCGGCCTGCGCTGCGCATCTCAACATCCAGGGGATGTCGTGCCTGTTCCTCCGCGTTCTTCCGCGTTCCACAGGTGTCTTATGCCGGCCGCCGTGCTCTTCCGTGTTCGGCAGGAACCGCGGTCAGCGTTTCGGCGGGATCGGGTCCGGCACCTTGTTCTGCACGGGCTTCAGCGACTGGAGAAAGGCGAACATCGCTTTCAGATCGGCATCGTTCAGCTTGCCGTAGTTTTGCCAGGGCATGGGTGGCAGAATGTCGCGGAGTACACCCTTGTGTTTGCCGGTCCGCAGGCTGTTGATAAAGGCTGCCTCGGTCCAGCTGCCCAGGCCCGTGGTTTTATCCGGCGTGAGGTTGGCCGCGAAACTGACCCCCCATGCTCCCGCCCAGGCAGTGAAATCGTTGGTGGTGAGCCCGCCCCACCCTGTCGGGGAAATCGCGCCGGCGGGAATAGCGGGAAGCTTGGCGCCGGCGGGAGCTCCTGAAAGCCTCCTGCTCATGTCCGGCACCGGTCCCTTAGGGGTGAAAGTCTTCGGACTGTGGCAGTCGTCGCAGCCGCCCAATGTGACAAGATACTCGCCGCGTGCCACCTGATCCTTCGTCGCTCCCGTTGCGGTCTGATCTGCCAGACCGCTGCCCCGGACCATGAAAAAAACAGCGGCGAAACTGCCGAGCGCCAGAACCACTGCAAAAGAACTTCGTCTCCTCATAACCACCTCCCCTGAAACTGCATTGCCTAAAGCGTAGATTACTGGTATTCACTAAGCAAGATAGGCTTTCAGCAAAACAGGATCCTTTCTTTGCAGGTCCGGGCTGTACGCATGAAGGACCGGCAGACGCTTCGTCCGCTGCGCGCCTGCCGGCAGGCAGCTGAAGGAGGACCCGATGAACTATCCTTTCTGGGATGCGCCACTCGGCTACGGCATCCTGACCGCAGGCATTGCGGTTCTGCACGTCTTCATCTCTCACTTCGCTATCGGCGGCGGCTTTTTTCTGGTGGTGTCGGAACGGGCCGCCCGCAGGTCCGGCGACTCGGGCCGCCTCGAGTTTCTGGAGCGGCTCAGCAGGTTTTTTGCGCTGGCCACGCTGGTGTCCGGCGCGCTCACCGGCGTCGGCATCTGGTTTGTCATTGGTCTGACGAATCCCGCCGCGGTAGCGGTGCTGATCCACAATTTCATCTGGATCTGGGCCATAGAATGGGCGGTTTTCATCGCGGAGATTACGGCCGCCATTCTTTATTTCTACGGCTGGCGGCGCATGACGCCGGCCGGCCATATGACAATCGGCTGGATCTACTTCGTGTTTGCCTGGCTGTCGCTCTTTTTTATCAACGGCATCCTCACTTTCATGCTCACGCCGGGAGCGTGGCTCGCCACGGGACGCCTGTGGGACGGATTCTTCAACCCGACGTTCTGGCCATCCCTGGTCATACGCACCTGCATCTGCGGAATGCTTGCCGGGCTGTATGCCCTGCTGGTGGCCGCGTTCTGCAAACCGGCGCCTGTCAAAGCGAGGATGGCGCGCCTGTCATCGCGGTGGGGCTTGCTGGGGCTGGCGGCGACCCTTCCGGCACTCTATTGGTACTGGCGTGCGATCCCGGCAGCCGTCACTACGGCAGCCCTGCAGGGGCTGCCGACGCCCATGCAGGCCCTGCGCTACTCCTATTGGTTTGCCGGTTGCATCGCCGCGCTGCTGCTCGTGTTCGGCCTGATCCTGGCCAGGCGCCTGCACGCGATCGTGGCTGCGCTGATCATGGCGGCCGGGCTCGGGTGGTTCGGCTCCTTCGAATGGTTCCGCGAGTCGATCCGCAAGCCTTACGTCATCGCCGGGTATATGTACGGCAATGGTGTCGAGGTGGCAGACGCGGCGATCTACCAGAAGGACGGCTATCTGCCCCACATCCTCTACCGCTCGGAGGATGACCTCGCGGATCTCTTCCGTCACGCCTGCCGCAGCTGCCACACCATGCAGGGATACAAAGCGCTGAAGCCTGCGTTTGAAGGCACGGATCGCGCATTCATCGCCGCCATCATCCGGGGGGCGCATCTGTTGAGGGGCAACATGCCTCCATTCTACGGCACTGCCGCTGAGGCAGATTATATCGCTGCATACATCGATCACCGGCTGGACCAAAGATCGCTGGCGACCCTCTCCGGGCTGCAGGGGGTAAGCCTGGGGAAAAAGGTGTTCGAAATCCGCTGCGGCAAGTGCCATCCGATGGGCGGCCGCAGCGACAAGACCAAAACGCTGGCCGGCCTCACCGGGGAGGACTACCGGAACATACTCGACAACGCGGCTACCCTCGGCGCAGGCATGCCGGCATTCACCGCGAGCGAAACCGACCGGAATGCATTGATCGAGTATCTGAAGACCCTCAAGGCAGGAGAGGAAAAATGAATCTCCCCGACTCGAACTTCCTTTCGGCACCCCTCTGGTTGATCACCGGGCTCCATATCCTGACCCTGAGCATGCATTTCGCCGCAATGAACTTCATGCTTGGCGGCATCCTGGTCGCAGCCGCAGGCACACGCACCCGCCACAGGGATCACCCCATGTTCCGCCGCCTCATGGCCCTGTTGCCGAGCGCTATGGCGGCCACCGTGACCCTGGGTGTGGCGCCGCTGCTCTTCCTGCAGCTCGTTTATCCGCACCAGCTATACCCGGCCGCCATCGTGAGCGGCTGGTTCTGGCTGCTGGTGATCCCTGTAGTCATTCTGGCTTATTATTTTCTCTACGCAGGCTCTTTCGGCTCGAAAACCAGCGCACGCAGCGGAGCCGGTTTCCTGTGGGCCGCCCTGCCCTGCCTGGTCTACGTATCGCTGCTCTACAGTTCGGTTTTCTCGCTGGCGGAGCGGCCCGATCTGATCCTGCGGCTGTACCGGCAGTCGCAGTCAGGCCTGTTGGGGAATCCGGAGGTAGGCTACTCCCTGTTGCGATGGCTGCACATGGTCCTGGGCGCGGCTGCCGTCGGCAGCTTTTTCGCCTCCCTCCTGGCGAAGGACGATCCTGAACTCTTCCACGTGTTCAGGAAGATATATGGCTGGGCCATCGGGATCGCCTCGGCAGCCGGCTTGGCGTACCTGATCTCGTTGCGGGAGGCGATGTCCGGATTGTTGCGCGGCACTGGGGCGTGGGTTCTGGCCGCGGGGATACTGGCATCGCTCGGCTCGCTGTACTTGCTGTGGCACCGGCGATTCGTACTTTCGGCAGTGATATTGTCGGCTTCGCTCGTTCTTATGGTAACCACGCGGCACCAACTGCGCCTGTGGCAGCTGCGAGGGCAATTTGATCCCGCCTCGTGGAGGATAGCCCCGCAGTGGGCCGCCATTGCCCTGTTCGCGGCATTCCTGGCCATCGCGGCCGCGGCGATCGTGACCATGCTGCGCCTGTTTTATCGGCACCAGCCGCACTCCTGAGGTGAGTCGGTATCGGATCCCGGCTGGAGTGTATTTCGCTCTTGACAAGGATTTTCTCCTTGCTAAAGTAAGGATCATGTCCAGGATAACGAGCAAGCTCCAGGTGACTTTGCCCAAGGCGCTGGCCGACCGCTTGCGGATCGGCCCTGGGGACGAGATCGACTGGCAGGAAGCAGGCGACACGCTGAGGGTGCTCCCGCGCCGCTCCCGGCCGGCCGCCGTTTCCACGCCGATGCGGTTGCGCCTGTTCGATGAGGCGACCCGGCGCCAGTGCCGTCGCCAAGCCCGGCAGCGCCGAGCGCGATCGCCGCGGCAACGAGGCTGGACACGGGAGGGATTGTACGATCGTGGCCGCACTGATTGACACGAACGTGCTCGTGTACCGCTTTGATCCGCGCTTTCCCGACAAACAGCGCATCGCTCTCCGTCTCCTGCGGCAAGGCATCAGGGAGAGCAGCCTCCGCGTTCCTCATCAGGCCATCCTCGAATTCGTTGCGGCCGTGACGAGGCCGATCGGCAAACAAGGCCCCTTGCTGTCGCCCGCCGAGGCCTACCTGGAGGCGGAGGACCTCTGCAACCAGTTTGAAGTGCTTTATCCGAACGGAGCCTTGCTGCGACTCGCGATCCGGGGCGCGGCTACGTATCAGCTGCCGTGGTTTGATGCCAATATCTGGGCTTATGCGGAATATTACGGGCTGGAGGAGCTGATTTCCGAGGACTTCCAGCACGAGCGCATCTATGGCGGCGTGCGCGCGCTCAATCCCTTTGCTCCGGCCTGAACCGCAGCCAGGCGGAATCCGGCAGTCCGAACCCCGCCCGGTCGCGATTCCGGAGTGCCGTGGGTCTGGTAGGGCACATCCGTAATGACGATGTTTTTTCTGTACAGCAACCTGGATCGCAGCAGCATGGCCGTTGGCGTGTGAAGCAGGTTGGCCAGCCATCGTTCCGGCACGAACTGCGGCACAACAACCGTCATGACCTCGTTGGGTTGCTGCTGGGCGGAGAGGTCGTCGAGGTATTTTGACACCGCTTCCAGAAATGCCTGATTGGGCGAATCCAGGATGACCAGTCTCGTGCCCTTTCCCCAGACCGCCCAGTCCCTGAGAAGCTGCTCGCTTTTCTTTCGGTCCCTGGAAACATGAACCGCAGTTATATCGCAAGACAATTGCTGGGCGTAACTCAAAGCCTCCAGCGTCCCCCGGTGCACTTCGTGAATGAGCAGAACCACCCGGTGTCGCGGTACCGCAGGAGACTCGTCGAATGCGTCCATCGACAGCGAGCGCGCCAGCGACTGATAGTGAGAGTGGATAGCCTGCAGCAGCAGCACTAGCAGCGGTATCAGGATCAGCACCACCCACGCCCCTTCCCTGAACTTGGTGATGCCGAACACCATCACGACCACCGCGGTCAGGAACGCCCCCAGGCCGTTAATAGCCATCTTAATCACCCAGCGGCGGTCATATAGTAGCGTGGATCCGCGTTCTGTCGCGCGGGCGCCGGGCTTCAGACGGCCGGATTTCCACCAGCGCCTGGCCATGCCGGCCTGCGAAATCGTAAAAGAAAGAAAGACGCCGATGGCGTACAGCGGTATCAGGGCAGTGACGCTGGCGTTGAAGGCCACGATCAGCAGGCAGGCAATGAGAGCCAGGGCCATGATACCTCGCGAATACACCAGGCGGCTGCCGCGGTACGCAAGCTGCCGCGGTAAAAACCGGTCTTGCGCCATGAGCGCTCCCAGGCGCGGGAAGTCGGCAAAGGATGTGTTGGTAGCCATCACCAGGATCACCGCTGTGGCTGCTATGGTGGCAAGGTACAGGATTCCCTGCCCGCCAAAGGCCGTGCGGGTTATCTGCGAGATCACTGTTTCCCTCTCGGAAGGGACCGCGCCCGTGTGCACAGCCAGGAAGGATATGCCCAGAAAAAGGGTACCCAGTATGGAGGACATCCAGATGAGGGTAATCCCCGCATTGCGGCTCTTGGGTTCCTTGAAGGCCGGTATCCCGTTGGAAACGGCTTCCACCCCTGTCAGGGCGGCGGTCCCGTTGGAAAACGCGTGCAGCAGCAGAAAGGGAGCAATCTGCGAGGTCGCCTCCATTTCGAGCGCAGGCGGATTGGGCACGACGCCGAGAGTCCCGGCCAGGTAGCGTACGAGGGCGGTCAGGACCGTTGCGTACATGGCCACGACAAAAAAATAGGTCGGAATGGCAAAGAGCTTTCCCGACTCCTTCACGCCCCTGAGGTTCATCGTCATGACAAACAACACAATGGCGATGGAAAGGTGAACTCTCCACGGGAAGAGTGCAGGGAAAGCGGATACGATCTGGGCGATGCCGGAGGAGACCGAGACTGCGACCGTCAGCACGTAATCCGTCAAAAGAGCGGCGCCGGCCGTGCGGGCGGCAAGATCCCCGAGATTGTCGCGAGCCACAATGTACGCGCCGCCGCCATTGGTGTAGGCGTGCACCGTCTGTTCGTAGGACAGGGTCACCATCGCCAGCAGCCCGACAATGGCGAAAGACAGGGGAAGGGCGGAGGGAAAGGCCGCCGTTCCTGCGATTGCCAGAACCACCAGAATTTCCTGTGTGGCATAGGCTGTCGATGACAGGGCATCGGATGCGAATACCGCGAGGCCGACCGCCTTGCCCACGGTCTGATGAGGCGCGTCCGCCGTCGACAACGGTCGTCCTATCAGCCATGTGCGCCAGGAGCGGCGCGGCGCATGTTCTGCCGTTCTGTGCTGCACTGTCCCGTTTGACTCGTTCCAGGCAATCATGGTGTGCGCTCCGCATGACCGGCACGACATCTGCCACAGGCGCCCTGATTCGGGGCGGCCAATCAACAAGTATAAGAACCAGGGCATAAATAAGTTGTTAACAAACCATTAGGATTCCCTGGCGCCGATCTCGGGGACACCCGTGATGAAATGTGCCATAATCGAGTTCCCACAGGGCAGGGTTCGGCCCGGAGGGATGCACTTGGCCAGGATATTCTCGCGCGCATCGGCATTGCGATTTCTTGCTTCGGCAGGGATTGTGGCGGCCATCGCTGCCTTTTACTCCCTGGTCGTCTCCGCCAACACCACAACCATTTCTCTGACCTTTCTTCTGGCCATTTTGTGGATCGCAGCCGCTTGGGGATTGGCGGAGGCGGTCCTGGCCTCGCTTCTGGCAGCCATGTCGTTCAACTATCTCTTTCTGCCGCCGGTGGGCACCTTGACGGTATCCGACCCGCACAACTGGGTGGCGCTCGCCGCTTTCATCATCACCGCGATTGCCGCCAGCCAGTTGTCGGTCAGCGCCAGAAGGAGAGCCGCCGAAGCGGAGGCGCGGCGCCTGGAGGTGGAGCGGTTGAATGCCCTCGGGCAGGCAATGCTGCTGAGCGGCAGTCTGCGATCGACCGCCGGCGAAATAGTGCATGAATTCGTCAAAGCCTTCGAGATTCCCGCCGCGGCCTTTTACAGTATGGCGGAAGGGGAGATCTTCAGGTCGAATCCTCAGGCCCGATCGATCCCTGACGAACAACTCCGGAGAGCCGCGGAGCTCAAAGATCCCGTGATCGATTCGGAAAGGGGCGTTTCCCTGGTACCGGTGCGGCTGGGCGGCTCGGTGATCGGCAGTCTCGGGGTTGTCGGCCGGACCCTGTCGCCGGCCGCGCTCAACGCCGTGGCGTATCTGGTGGCGGGCGGCATCGAAAGGGCCCGGTCGCTCGAAGAGGCCAGCCGGATTGAAGCCGCGCGCCAGAGTGAAGCGCTGAAGTCGGCCCTCCTGGATGCGCTGGCGCACGATTTGAAGACGCCGCTCACATCCATCAAGGGCGCGTTGACGCATTTGCTGGGCAAAGCTCAAGATGCCGAAGAGCAGGAACTGCTGAGCCTCGCAAACGAAGAAACGGACCGTTTACACCGCCTCGTGGCGGAGGTGCTCGAAATGGCGCAGATCGAGGCGGGCAAACTGCACCCGGAGCGGCGCCCGGAAAATGTCGGTGAAATCGTCTTTGCCTGCCTCAGGGATCTTGAAAGCCTGCTCAAGGGGCGTGAGGTTGAACTGCGGATCCCGCCGGACCTGCCGCTCGCGGATGCAGACTTCGATTTCCTCCAGCAGGCGCTCAAACAGCTGATCGACAACGCCTGCCGGTATTCGCCCGCGGGTTCGCCCATCACCGTATCGGCCGACGTCGATCAAGGCAACGTCGTGGTCAGCGTTGCTGACCAGGGGTGCGGCATTGACGCTGCGGAGCAGTCCAGGATCTTTGAGAAGTTTTTCCGCGGGCGCAGCTCGCGCTACCTGAGCCCGGGCACCGGCCTCGGGCTTGCCATCGCCAAAGGGATTATCGAGGCCCACGGCGGGCGAATCTGGGTGGAATCCGGCGCCGGCAAGGGATCGCTATTCTGCTTTTCCCTGCCTGTGCGCAAGGAGGGCAACGCCTTATGAGCGCAGCCAAGGTCCTGGTGGTCGACGATGAGCCGCAGATTCGCAGGATGCTGCGTACCACTCTGGCCGCTCACGGATACCAGGTGGGCGACGCCCGCTGCGGCGAGGAGGCGCTGCAGAAGTTCCGCGAGTTCCTGCCCGACCTGGTGATCATGGATCTGAACATGCCCGGCATGGGCGGGCTGGAGGCCTGCCGGGAACTGCGCGCCGACTCGGATGTGCCCATCATCATCCTGACCGTGCGTAACGCCGAAAGCGACAAGGTCGAGGCCTTGGATGCAGGGGCGGACGACTACATATGCAAGCCATTCGGCATGAACGAACTGATGGCACGGATCCGGGCCGCATTGCGGCGCGCGCCCACCTCCCCCGAGGGTGGACCCCGCCTGTTCTCATCGGAGGATCTGGAAATCGATTTCGAAAACCGGAACATCCGTGTGAAAAACCGCAGCGTCCACCTCACTCCCAAGGAGTTTGATGTGTTGCGGTACCTGGTATCGCAGGGCGGCAGGCCGGTCCCGCACCGGCAACTGCTGCAAGCAGTCTGGGGCCCGGATTACGGCAGCGAAAATGACTACCTGCGCGTCTTCATCAACCACCTGAGAAAGAAGATCGAACCCGATCCCGCAAAACCCAGATACATCCTCACCGAACCCTGGGTAGGGTACCGCTTTGTGCTGACGAAGGACGTGTCCTGACCGCGGCCCGGACAAGCGGCCATTTTCCAGGTCAAAACCGTCAAACTTATTGGCCGGAGAATTCGTATAGGGTAGGTGGAGGTATCTTCATGGCCAAAAAACGGGCATTCACTATTACCTTCCTTTCGGTCGTAGGGCTGCTGGTCATCTTCGGCGGCTATTGGGTCTTCGCCTCGCTCTTCTCCGTCGACAAGACCATCCCGCCTGAAAAACTGGCGAAAGTCGAGCAGGGATCGATCGCCAAGTCGGTGGCCGCGACCGGCAAGATCGAGCCGCTGTCCAAGGTGGAAATCAAATCCAAAGCCAGTGGCATCATCAAATACCTCTATGTCAATGCCGGGGATCGCGTGCGCGAAGGCCAGTTGCTGATCGAACTCGACAAGGAAGCCCTGGAAGCCCAGGTCAAAGAAGCCGGAGCTTTCCTGAATGCCGCCGAGAGCAAACTCCAGGAAATGCAGTCCCAGGAAAAGACCCTCCGGGCCAATCTCCACAAAGCGCAGCTGGAAGCGGAGAGCAAGGACTTTGATTTCATGGTGGCGGAATACAAGCGCAATCAGGGGCTCTATGCCCAGGGCCTGGTTTCCAAGTCCGATTTCGACAGCATCGAACAGAGGATGAAGGCCGCGGAGGTCGCCCGCAATGCCCTGGGCGCGGCGGTCGCAGTGCGGGAGGCCGAGCTTGAGCAAAACGAGCGCGCCATCAACACCATGCGTGCCGAGGTCGTCCAGGCCCAGGCACAATTTGAGCGGGCGGAAGAAAACCTCAGATATGCCTCCATCCGCTCGCCGCTCAGCGGCGTGGTGTTAAGCCGCGAGCTGGAAGTCGGCGACGCCGTCTCCTCCATCCTGCAGCTGGGCTCCAACGCCACGCTGATCATGACCCTGGGCGATATCCGGGAGCTGTACGTGAAGGGCAAGGTCGACGAGACCGACATCGGGATGGTGAGCGTGGGGCAATCCGTCCGCGTGAGCGTCGACGCCTACAAAAACCGGGCGTTTCACGGCAAGGTCTTCCGCATCGCGCCGATGGGGGTTGAAAAGGACAACGTGACGCGTTTCGAGGTGCGGGTGTCGATCATGAACGACCTCGACCTGCTGAAAGTCGGCATGAGCGCCAACGCCGAGATCGTGCTCGAGGAGCACCACGACGTGCTCCTCGTCCCCGAGAGCGCCCTGATCTACAACGAGAAACGGGAGACCTTCGTCGAGGTGCCGGACCTCGATGCTGCGACGGGAAGGCGCCAGGTTGCCATCCGGACCGGGCTGAGCAACGGAGCGCGCACCGAACTCCTGGCGGGACTCAAACTGGGAGACAAGGTAATCCTTCAGTAGGCGTACCGGATATGGACCTGCTCACACAGACGTGGCTGAACCTGAGGGCCAACAAGATGCGGTCGTTCCTGACCATGTTCGGCATCGCCTGGGGCCTGATCTGCCTCATCATCATGACCGCGATGGGCGAAGGCATGTGGATCGCCCAGAAGCAGAAGGCCCGCGCCCTGGGGCAGAACATCATGATCGTCTGGGGCGGCATGACCAGCAAGGGCATCCAGGGCGTCCGCGCCGGCAAGACCATACGCCTCACGCTCAACGATTATTTCAGGGTGAAGCAGCAGGCGACCTACCTGGAGCGCTCCAGCCCCGAAATCCAGCGATACCTGACCGCCCGTTCCGCCATCAACAACGGCACCTTCAACACGCACGGTGTGTTCCCCGACTACATGCAGATGCGCACGATCGAGATCAAACCTGGCGGACGGCACATCAACGAGGGCGACAACGCCAATTCCCTGCGGGTCTGCATCCTGGGGGATGAGGTCAAGGACCAGCTGTTTGAAAAAACGGACGCGGTGGGCCAGACCATCATGATCGGCGAGCTTCCCTTCCTCGTGATCGGCGAGCTGGTGAAAAAGGACCAGAACTCGAATTACAGCGGCCCGGACCGGAAAAAGATATTCGTGCCCTTCTACACGATCGCGCGCGATTTCCCCATCCCGCAGGCAGTCGACGGCCGCTTTCAGCTGTCGAACATGATCCTGCAGCCGCGCACCGAGGAAATCGGCGACGCCGCGGAATTGCAGGTCCGGCAGGTTCTGGCCGGGCAAAAGGGTTTTGACTACCTGGACAAGGACGCCCTGCCGATCTGGAACACGATCACCCAGGCGAGGCTCATGTACAAGATGTTCGCTTCGCTGCGCGTGTTTCTGGGCACCATGGCCGTGGTGACCCTGATTCTCGGGGGCGTGGGCGTCATGAACATCATGCTGCTGGCGGTCGGCGAACGGACTCACGAGATCGGGATCTGCAAGGCCGTCGGCGCGACGACGCGCCGGATCCTGATGCAGTTTTTTGCCGAGTCGATCGCGCTGACATTCATCGCCGGCCTGGCGGGAATCCTGATCGGGTGGGGGCTCTGCGCGCTGATCAACCTCCTGCCGAAGATTGATTTCTTCGCCGGCATGATCGTCACGCCCGGAGTGGGCTGGGTGGCATTCGGATTCCTGACACTGGTCGGCCTGCTGTCGAGCATCTACCCGGCGTTCCTCGCATCGGTGGTCGATCCGATCGAAGCCTTGAGGTACGAATGAGGATCCGGATCTGCAGTAGCACACGGCTGTGCCCGGCAAAAACCTCTTTTGCCGGCTCTGCCCGGACCGTCGGCGGCTGCGGGCCCGGCGCGCCTGGAGCATCGATATGATCCTCGAGATCGTAAAACGGGTCATGGAGAACCTCATCGCGTACCGGAAACGCTCCATGATGACGGTGCTCGGCGTGATGTGGGGGATCTCTTCCTTCATCCTGCTGATGGCCTACGGCGACGGCTTTCAGAAGGCCCTGATGCTGGGGCTGAGCTATTTCGGGGACAACGTCGTGGTTATCTGGAACGGGCAGACCTCGATGCAATCCGGGGGGGCGCGGGCGGGACGCGTCATCCGCACGGAACCGCGGGACATCGAAATGATCCGGCAGCGTTGCACCCTGGTGAAGCGGATCAGTCCGGAGGTCTACGACGAGATGCCTCTGCGCTGGGGCGACCGCATGACCATAGCAGGGGTCAGGGCCGTCAATGACGAATACGGTCCCACGCGCGGCATGTTCATGAGCGAGGGCCGGTTCCTTTCGGCCGAGGACATGGCCTACATGCGCCGGGTTGTGGTGCTGGGATACGACTTGAAGAAGAAACTCTTCAGCCAGGCGCCTGCGCTGGAACAGGATGTCTTCATCGAAGGCATGCGCTTTACGGTCGTCGGCATTCTCAGGAAAAAGATCGCCATTTCGAACTACTTCACCCAGGACGACAATTGCGCGCTCATTCCGGTGAACGTCATGGGCACCATGCGGGACGTTCGCTACAACAGCGTCCTGGTCTTCCAGCCGGTTTCCGCCGTCATGGAAGAGCCGGCCGTGCGCCAGGTCCGCCAGGTGCTGGCGGAGATCCACAAGTTCAATCCCGCGGATGAAAAGGCCCTGATCTTCTCCCGGTTCAAAGAAGTATTCGAGATCGTCACCGGCCTGAGCTCCGCAACCAGGGGGCTGCTCAATGTCATCGGCCTGTTCACCCTGGCGGTCGCGGGCGTGGGCATCATGAATATCATGCTCTTCTGCGTGCAGGAACGGACGCACGAGATCGGCGTGCTCAAGGCTCTAGGAGCCCGCAAACGGCATATCCGGCTGCAGTTCCTCGGCGAAGCGCTGGCGCTGGCCATCATCGGCGGCATCTTCGGCTACTTGCTGGCGATCCTGGCGGCCAGCTGGATCGGGACCATACCGTTTTTGAGCGAGCTCTTCGAGGACAAGAGCAGGCAGGGTGACATCTCCCTGCTGGTGAACAGCCGTGTCTTCCTGACCGCCTTCATCACTTTTGCAGGCATCGGCCTGCTCTCAGGCACCTGGCCCGCCATCAAAGCCTCGCGCCTCGACCCGGTCGAATCCCTCCGCGTGGAGTAGCAGATTCAGGGGCCGGAGCTACCCCGCATCTCCGCGCTGATCTACGCCAATTGAGGCGCCGCGGTTGCCGCGCAGCTTTTCGAGATCGATCAGGCTTTCGATGGCGTCGAGGGTGAGGTCGGCTTTCCCCGGTTCCCGCAAGCGCGTCTACTCCTTGCAGAGGCCGCCCGACAGCGCATCGGTGGGTGTCCGGCAGCAGGCGTCCATCACCGGCTGGAGCCTTCCGGCATCCGCAACGTGCCGATCCTTCAGAAGCTTGTAGCGCACGCCGTCGGCGAGCGCCCGGTAGCTGGCCTCCAGGATGTTTTCCGATACCCCGATCGTGGTCCAGCTCTCTTCCCCGTCGGTCTGCTGGATCATAACCCTGACCTTCGCCCCCGTCCCGTGGTCCGCCGCGAGCACCCTGACTTTGTAATCGACGAGTTCCACGGAACGCAGCGACTCGAAAAACTGCCTGAGAGCGTTGTGCAGCGCCCTGTCCAGAGCGTGCACCGGACCGTCGCCTTCCGCGACCGTGTGCACCACCCTCTCGCCCACTCTGATCTTGACCGTGGCTTCCGAAGTGACCTCTTCGGCGGTGCCGCTGGCATCACGCACCAGGCTGCGATGCATATCCGTGACCACACGGAAGTTCTCAATGGTGAAAAACTCGAGTTCGCCGTGCGCGGCCGCTTCCATCAGGACGCGCAGCGATGCCTCCGCCGCCTCGAACTCATAGCCTTCGTGCTCCAGTTTTTTGATCCGGCTCAGTACCATCTTCAACATTTCGGAGTGTTCACTGATTTCCATGCCCATTTCGCGGGCTTTGTACACCAGGTTGCTTTTCCCCGAAAGTTCCGATACCAGCACCCGCCGTGAGTTGCCGACGGTTTCGGGCGCGACGTGCTCGTAGGTGGCGCTGTCTTTGATAACCGCGCTGACGTGCACCCCTCCCTTGTGGGCAAAGGCGCTTTCGCCCA
>Ga0316620_10000725_pt1 | contig 13475 bp, 13 predicted proteins | sample OWC_Aug_M1_C1_D5_FD_207651 | JGI IMG/M metagenome (GOLD analysis project Ga0316620, IMG submission 207651) | Wetland soil microbial communities from Old Woman Creek delta, Ohio, United States - OWC_Aug_M1_C1_D5_B | ecosystem: Environmental > Terrestrial > Soil > Wetlands | place: USA: Ohio... | reverse complement strand
AAGGTCTTAGGAAGTGCGGGAGCTACGCCAGGACGGAAGAGGGAAGAGGTCGACGAAAAAAAAGAAGAACCCGCAAAATCTGCAATCGATCAGGACAGTCGGACGGTCGTCCGTATCCTCCTGATTATAGAATGAATCTGCCTTCGATCGGAGTTTGACTTCTTGGCCTAAGTTTTGTATAAATAGACCCTATCTTTCATCCAGTGTGATCTTTCTCCAAACTTGTTCGGCGATTTTGACAGGGAAAACTGCTCTTCATCAAAAAAGGAGGGGGATTTCATGATCAGGCCATGGAAATTTTTGGGAATGGGGATGATCATCCTGCTGGCAGGGGTTGGCTTTTGCCATAAGGGGTGGGCAGAGGAAAAGTATACTGTCAAATCGGGGGATACACTTTCCGGGATTTCAAAATCATTTGGTGTCAGCATCGGGGCGTTGAAAAAAGCGAATGCATTGGAAGGAGATTCGCTCAAACCGAAACAGGTTCTCACGATTCCGTCCTTGAGAGAAGAGAAGATGGATGAAGTTGTGAGAAAGTCTTCGAGTCCGCCGCCTAAAAAACCCTCAGCAAGGGTTGTAAAAAAGACTTCGCGAGATATGGATTCTTGTGTTGTACAGAAGGGAGACACCCTCTCCAGTATCTCTAAGAAGGTCGATCTTTCAGCGGAGGAAATTAAGAAGATGAACAATCTTCATACTTCTGCCTTGAGGACTGGGCAGATACTTCTTCTCCCGAAAGACGAGAGTCGATTGGATGAGGTGGGAGAGGAGTTGGGGGATGGAGAGGAGATTACGGAAGCTTCCAAGGCGGAAGGTGAGAAGGGAGAACCCAACGCTTCCACCCCTCTTGGAAAATGGAACAATTCAGATGAAAGAAATCTTTTTGTGAGGGTCGTGAAAACTTTTTTGGGGGTGCCTTATAAATTAGGAGGGTCGACACTGAGGGGAATCGATTGTTCTGCTTTTGTGAAGAAGATCTATGAGATTTTTAATGTCGATCTTCCCAGAACGGCTCGAGAGCAACTCTCCGTAGGAAAAAAGATTGAGAAGGAACAATTAGAGGAAGGGGATCTGGTCTTTTTCAAACGGCGGGGGAACAGTGCCCACGTCGGGATCTACATCGGTGGCAATCAATTTATTCATGCCTCATCTCGAAACAAAGAGGTAAAGATCGACCATTTGGACCTGCCCTATTTTAATGGCCGCTTTCTCAGAGGTGTCCGGGTGAAGGAATTAGAGAAGGAAATTTAAGGGGAAGGTTTCCAACCAATGATGTTGGGGAATGAAGGAGAAAGGAAATGATCATCACCATCAATCCTAAAAATCCACAGCTAAGATTGATCCGAAGGGTTGTGGAGGTTCTTCAGGGAGGAGGGGTGATTGGATATCCCACGGATACGATTTATGGAGTCGGGTGTGACCTCTTCAACCCCGAGGCGATTCGAAAAATCCACCGACTGAAAAAATCGGAAGGGAAGAAGCCACTCAGTTTCATCTGTTCTGATTTGAAGGATATCAGTCGTTATGCGTACGTCTCGAACTACGCTTATAAAATGATGAAGCGACTGCTTCCCGGTGCCTATACCTTTGTACTGAAGGCGACGAAGCTCGTTCCAAAGATAGCCTTGACCAAACAGAATACAGTCGGGATAAGAATTCCCGACAACAAGATATGCCTTGCCCTCGTGAAGGAATTGGGGCACCCAATTATCAGCACCAGCGTTTACAAACCAGACGAGGGACTGTACAATGATCCTGCCGAGATTGAAGAGCGATTTGGAAAACAGTTAGACCTCGTCATTGATGGAGGGGTGATCGTTGCCGAGCATTCCAGCATCATTGACCTCACCGATGATTTTCCCAAAGTGATACGAGAAGGGAAAGGGGACGTAAGCCTTTTCCAATAATAGCACGTGGCGTAGGAGAGGAGAAGAAGGAAGATGGGACGAAGGAGTCTTTCCCCCACCAGCTTACTTTTCCCCACTCCGGTCGTTTTGGTGACCTGTGTGGACGAAGCAGGGAGATCTAACATCATTACGCTGGCATGGGTGGGGGTGGTCAATTCTGATCCCCCCATGATCGGTATTTCCATTCGTCCGGAACGGTACTCCCATGCCTGCGTGAAGGAATCCAGAGAGTTCGTGGTCAATCTTCCTTCTGAGGAGATGGTCAAAAAGGTTGATGCCTGCGGGGTGCTTTCCGGAAAGGAGACAGATAAATTTGCTTCCATGGGATGGAAACAGATGCCCGCCCAAAAGGTGAGGCCTCCTTTAATTGATGAATGTCCGGTCCAGATGGAATGCAAGGTTCAAGAAGTGATCTCCTTGGGGAGCCACGATCTCTTCCTGGGTGAAATCGTTGCCCTCCATGTGAAGGAAGAAGTTCAAAAGGAGAAAGGTCGCATCGATATTACCAAGGCTCTTCCATTGGTCTTCTGTCCGGGTGCGAATGAGTATTGGAGTCTCGGGAAATGCATTGGGCATTATGGCTTTACAAAAGGCAAGCCCTGAAGTTATCGAACCGTTGGGCAGTTCGGTTTGCGACCTTTAAACCCCTAAGATGTTCTGGGACCCATAGGAGATCCAAGCTATCATCTACTATATACTCCAGGGCTTGCCCTGAAACGATTGGGCCATGATCATTGACTGTCATACTCATATCTTTCCGGAGGAGGTGAGAAAAGATCGAGAGGACTTCTGCAAGAAGGACGAAGCATTTTCATTCATATATAAAAGTTCAAAGGCAAAGATGGTCGGGGCGGAGGATCTCATTGCCTCGATGGACGAATCCAGAATAAACCGCTCCGTTATTTGTGGGTTTCCCTGGAATCAACCCGATCTCTGTTCTTTTCACAACCACTACCTGATGGAGTCCGCCTCACGGTATCCTGATCGATTGATTGTTTTCATCTCTCTTCTCTTTTCAAATCCGGATTGGTCAGGAAAGGAATTGGATCGGGCCGTGAAAGGCGGGGCAAGAGGGGTGGGGGAGATCGCTTTCTACCGTGATGAAATGACTTCTCAAGACATCCATTCCATGAGACCGATCCTCATCCAGATGGAGAAACAAGGAATCCCACTTCTCCTCCACACCAATGAGACGATCGGCCATTCCTACCCCGGAAAGGGGAAGACGCCCCTTGAACGCTTTTATGAACTGATCCTCTCTTTTCCAAATCTTTCCATCATCTTGGGTCACTGGGGAGGAGGTCTTCCTTTCTACGAGTTGATGCCAGAAGTGGCAAAGAGCATGGTCAACGTCTGTTACGATACGGCGGCCTCGCCCTTTATCTATTCAAAGAAGATTTATGCGATCGCTAGCCAGATTCTGGGAGCGGAGAAGATCATGTTTGGGACAGACTTCCCGCTCATTTCACCTCGACGATATTTCAAGGAATTAGAAGAATCTGGGCTTCCAAAACAAGATCGCGAAAAGATCCTGGGTCTCAATTTTTTAAAACGGTTTGGAATCGATAGGAAGTCAGGCTGATGAAGTATTTCCTGAGATAGGAGCAGGCAGGTATCTCGGTCTATTTTAAACTTTGTTTGAGGAAGGCGGAAGCCCCGGTCGCAAGAATGGTCCCATCCTCTCTTGCCACGTGAGCCTTTGCCCTGATCAGTCTCTTGCTTACCTCCGTAATCTGTCCATGGACACTTAAGGGTTCGAGAATCGGTGCTGGCTTCTTGAACTTGATCTCCAAAGAAGCTGTGACCGCTTGATAGCCCAATTCGTAAACCAATTTTGCCATCGCCTCATCCAACAAAGTACTAATAATACCTCCGTGGACAATGCCATCCCAACCCTGGAAGGTTGGAGTTGCGATAAACGTTGTTTTGAGGGTTTGCCTCTCTTTATCAATCTCAAAACTCAATCGCAATCCATTCGGATTATTCTCTCCGCAGACAAAACAGTTTCCATAAGTTTGGAATTTCATCTCAGTCCTCGACCTCATCCCTCCTAAGCCAACCCCCCTCGCGTAAATAGGCAAGAGAGTGAAAAGGGGCTGCAAAGTTGACTTGATTTTATAGGTATCATATAGTCTTGACGAAAGGATTGTCAACCGATGAAGATCGATGATCGACATGTCCAATTGGCCATCTCTGCGGCCAAAGAGGCAGGCCGGATCCAAATGCTCCATTTTGGCCATTTCCATCCGGTTGAGTATAAGGGGGAATTCAACCCAGTGACGGAAGTAGATCGGTTCTGTGAACAAGCCGTCGTGAAAATGATTTTGGATACTTACCCGGACCACGATATTTTAACAGAGGAGAGCCCATTCAAGGGGAAGGGGTCTTCCTGGAAGTGGATCATCGATCCCATCGACGGGACAACGAATTATCTTCATGGGTTTCCTTGTTTTTGCGTCTCCATCGGACTGGAAGTGGAAGGTGAGGTAAGGCTCGGAGTAGTTTATATCCCACCCCTTCATGAGCTCTTTCATTCGGAAAAGGGGAAGGGCGCCTTTCTCAACGGGGAACGGATCAGTGTTTCCCGGGTTGATCGATTGACCAGAAGTCTTCTTTGCACGGGTTTTCCCTATGATGTGCATGAGCATGCTGATTTCTATCTTCGTTATTTCCGTCAGTTTATCACCAGGAGTTTTGCCATTCGAAGACCCGGCTCGGCAGCCATTGATCTGTCTTATTTAGCTGCCGGCCGCTTCGATGGATTCTGGGAATTTAAACTTCACGCCTGGGATGTGGCGGCAGCGACCCTGATGATTGCGGAAGCGGGTGGAAAGGTGACCGACCTTCAGGGACGACCTCACCATATCGATTCTGAAGAAATCCTGGCCTCCAATGGATTGATCCATGAAGAGATGCTTCAAGCCATTCGAGAGATAGAGACAAAATGATGGATGGGGGATTTGGGAAAGGAAGAAATGAGTTGAGGAAGCAGAAAGATCTTTTCGAAAGAAAGAGTAAAGAATTATTTAAGAGGGAGGCTCCCCTTGCCGATCGGATGAGACCTCGGACACTGGATGAATTTGTCGGCCAGGACCATCTTCTGGGCCATGGGAAAGTTCTCCGCCAGGCCATCGAATCCGATCACCTTCCTTCTATGATTTTATGGGGCCCTCCGGGGTCTGGCAAGACCACCTTGGCCATGATCATCGCCACCACCACGGGTGCTCAATTTCTTGCCTTCAGCGCCGTCCTTTCCGGAGTGAAAGAAATCAAAGAGGTGATCAAGGAGGCGGAAGAAGAGTGGACATACAATAAAAGGCAGACGATCCTTTTTGTAGACGAGATCCATCGATTCAACAAGGCTCAACAGGATGCTTTTCTTCCTCATGTGGAGAAAGGAACCATTATCCTCATCGGGGCGACCACGGAAAACCCATCCTTTGAAGTGATCTCACCTCTGCTCTCGCGCACGAAAGTCTTTACCCTTCAGGCTTTAAAGGAGGAAGAGGTCGAGTTGATTTTGAAGCGAGGGCTGACGGACAAAGAAAGGGGATTGGGCCAATACACCACGGTGATCGAACCGGAGGTGTTCGAAGGGATCTGCCGGATTGCGAATGGAGATGCAAGAATTGCCCTCAACACATTGGAGATGATCGTACTTACAGGTCCTCCAGATCAAAAGGGAACTCGTTACATCAACAAGAAGGATCTGGAAGAAGTCCTGCAGAGGAAGGCCTTTGTATATGATAAGTCAGGGGAGGAACATTACAATCTCATCTCGGCCTTTCACAAGAGCCTAAGAGGAAGTGATCCCGATGCTGCTCTTTACTGGTTGGGGAGGATGTTAGAGGCCGGAGAGGATCCTCTCTATATCGCTCGAAGGATGATCCGGTTTGCTTCTGAGGATGTGGGAATTGCTGATCCGCAGGCTCTGCAAGTGGCGGTCGCAGCCATGGAGGCCTTCCACTTTATCGGCCTGCCAGAAGGGGATTTGGCCCTTGCCCAGGCAGCGGTTTATTTGGCTACTGCACCAAAGTCAAATGCTCTCTATGCAGGATACCTTAGGGTAAAGAAGGATGTCCGGGAACTCGAGAATATGCCCGTTCCCCTTCATATTCGAAACGCACCTACCAGATTGATGGAAGATCTGGGTTATGGGAAGGACTACAAATACCCTCATGACTATCCAGACCATTTCGTTGAAGAGGAATACCTTCCTGAGAACTTAAGAGGAAGAACTTATTATCACCCGACGGAACAGGGGTTTGAGAAAGAGATCAAAAAAAGACTTGAAGTCTGGAGGAGGAACAAAATCAAGGGTGAGACGACCTGATTTTTATCTCTTCCCTTTCACGCCTTCACCCGTCATGGGGACAAAGACCACAGGGATCACATCGGTCGTCTCGATCTTTCCGGAGCGTTTGACTATCTTCTTTAGTTCCTGTGAGTAGGTCCCCACTGGTACGACCATTCGCCCTCCCTCTTTTAGCTGTTCGATAAGGGGCTTCGGAATGTGATCAGGCGCTGCCGTGACGATGATGGCATCGAAGGGTGCAGCCTCAGGCCATCCTAAGTATCCATCCCCAACTTTCACCTTGATGTTCTTATAACCCAAAGCCAAGAGTCGTTTGTTTGCCATGGAGGCAAGGGATTCGACGATCTCGATGGTGTAGACTTCTTTAGCCAATTCAGCCAGGATGGCGGCTTGATAGCCCGAACCTGTTCCGATTTCTAATACCTTTTCGTCGCCCTTCAGGTCTAAAAGTTCTGTCATGAGGGCGACAATGTAAGGTTGAGATATGGTTTGACCTTCTCCAATGGGAAGAGGTTGATCGGAGTAAGCGGAGTTCAAATATTCTTCAGGGACGAAACGGTCTCTCTCTACCTTGCGCAGTGCAGAAAGAACACGAGGATCTTTCACTCCTCTTGCCTTAATCTGAGTTTCCACCATCTTCTCACGCATGGCTTTGAAATCCCCCCTCGGGTTTGATTCAGATACCTTCTCCCCATCAGTGCATTGAGTGAACACCATAAAGAGAATAAAAGATGCCAGGGCTACAAATCCTATTCTTCTCATCCTTTCCAACCTATCACAGAGACAAAAATCCTGTCAATCCTTGACAATTTTTCTACATATTTGATACTTTTTAGCAAAAGGTTAAACCATGATATACAAATTCATCAGAATTTCGAGCTTATGTCTCCTGGCTTCGATCACTTTCTCTTTTCCCATTCTCAAGAGCCAGGGGCAATACCAAAATCATACCGGAGACTCGGGGATTACCTTTTTTGGAAAAGAGGAGACAAAATGGATTGAAAAGAGGGAAGTTCCCCTCCCCGTGATCATGGGTCAGGGGATAAAGGAAGAACCGCGAGTGGATTCCTTCGATCTGAGAGAAGAGTCCATCGGTCCGGTCCAGAAGATGGGTCCTTCCACCACGCAGCCCGGTTGTGCCTATTCGAGTCGATTTACCACGGGTCTGGCAAAAGCATTTGTGGGGGATAAGGCCCTTTACGAACAGGGAAGATACCGGTATCTGAAAGGCGCTTATGAAGATGCCATGACTTCTTTCCAGAAATTGGTTCAGGAGTATCCAAAGAGTGAGTGGGCAGGGTCTTCCTATTACTGGATGGGGGAGGCAAGGTATCACCAAGAGAAGGTTGATGAAGCGTTTTCGTATTTCCATAGGGTGGTTGAAAAATATCCTGAAAATGAATTTTATGCTTATGCCCTTTACTCTTGTGGATGGATTAAACTTAAACAAGGGACTTTTGAAAAAGGTCATTCATTTTTTCACCAGGTCCACGAAAAGAGGCCTGCCCACCCCATTGCTGAGTCTTCCCTCTTCTGGTCCGGATACTGCCTCTATCAGCTTGCCCGATATCTTGAGACACTTCAGGAAATGGAGATTCTCCTCCAAAAGTATCCCAGTGGGAAATGGAAGGCAGAAGCTGAGTATCTGATCGGCGTCAATTACTTTCGGCTCAAGAGATTCAAAGAAGCGGCAGACCAATTCAAGGGCTTCTGGAGGCGTTATCCAAAGCATCCCTTAGAGGAGAGTTCCCGTTATGCCTTAGCATGGAGCTTGGTCTCTCTGGGAGAATTTTCCGAAGGAAGAAGGACCTTTGAAGATATGCTCCTGACCTATCCCGGGACCAGGCTTTCGGATCCGATTTTCTGGGGAATTGTAAAGACTTATTTGGGAACCGGTGAGGTGGAGAAGGCCGTTGACCTCTATCAAAGGTTTCTCTCATTCTTTCTGTCCCCTCCATGGGTAGAGCTAAGCCTCTTCGACATCGGGCAACATTATTTCAGTAGAAAAGAATATTCCAACGCTGCAACCCTTTTTCGTCAATTCCTCAGGACCTATCCTGAAAGTGAATTTCGCGAGTGGGTTCATTTCATGCTCGGAGAAAGCTTGTTCAATCAGAAGGATTATGCAGGTTCGATTGCTGCCTATCATCAAGCACTGCAAGAAAGGAGAGGGGCAAGACTCGAACCCGAGGTTTTCTCAAGATTGGGTTACGCTCATTTCTATTTGAAAAATTATGAAACGGCCATTCAATATTGGGAGAGACTCCTTGCTGATTTTCCTCATTTCGCCGAGAAAAATGAGATTCTTTATTGGTTGGCCGAGGCTTCACTTCTAAAACAGGATTATCGAAAAGGGGTCGGATATGTTGATAAGTTGAAGGGAGATCCAGTCCTATACCCCAAAGGGCTGAATGGATTGGGGTGGTACCACTTCCAGAGACGAGAGTGGAAGGAAGCCAATCAGTATTTCCTCAAGATTCTATCGGAATTTCCCAAATATCAGACCTCTCCTTCCATCTTTCTCATGGTAGGCGAGTGTTATCTAAATCAGGGTGATTATCCAAAGGCGAAGAACTATTTAACGCGATTGGCCTCCATGACAGAGGCGAGCGGAGACAAAGACAAAGCTACCTATCTTCTTGGATGGGTGGCTTATCGAGAGGAGCGGTTTGATGAAGCGATGGAACATTTCCGAAGACTCATAGGATCGAACCCGCAGAGCCCCTATGGAGATGAATCCCGATACTGGATCGGATGGTCCCATTTCCGGAAGAAAGAGTTCCAAAAAGCCATTGAAGAATTTCAACGTCTCATCCAAACCCATCCTGAAAGCCCTTATGTGCCTTCTGCCCTCCTGAAGATAGGGGATGCTCACTATAACCTTAAGCGATATGCCCAAGCAGCCAATGCCTATCTCCATATGATCAAAGCCTACCCCAAATCGAAAGAAGCGCCGGAGGCTGATTTTGGAATTCTCCTCTGTCTTTTTCAAGAAAAGAAATATGACGCCTATGTTCCTCGGGTGGAAAATTTTTTGAAACGATACCCACAACACCCCCTCGCGAGCCACGCCTTAATGCAATTAGGGGATTACTACCAGCAAGAACGGATGAGAGAGAAGGCGGTGAAGACTTACCGGGAACTGATCAGCCTTTATCCTCAAAGCGAATGGGCTGAGGAATCCCAGTTCCGAGTGGCCCTTCTCTTTAAGCAGGAGAGAAGATGGGCTGAAGCCATTGAGGAGATGGACAAAGTCATTCGTCATTATCCAAAAGGCCATCTTTCGGTTGAAGCCTATGTCGAACTGGGAGGCCTCCATCTCGTTCTCAAAGATTACCCAAAAGCCCTGGAGCGATACGAATGGGTGATTAAAAATTACCCCCAACACCCGTTGGCCAAGAGGGTCTATCTGGAGATGGAGGAAGCGTATCAGAGCTTGGGGAAGAGAGACCAAGGGGAAAAGATTTTGAGGGATTTGGTAAACAACTTTCCGCAAGACGATATTCAGTTTGAAGGACAATTGAGGTTAGGGATCCTCCTCCTCACCCAGAAAAAATTTGCTGAGGCCATCCCCGCTCTGTCCACTGCGATTCGGAGTTCAGAAGAGAGAGTGGCCAGTGAGGCTCAATTTAAATTGGGGGAGGCCTATTTAGAGGCTGAGAATAGAGAAATGGCCCTGATTCAGTTTTCAAAGGTGGTCTATCTCTATCCCCATCTCCCCGATTTGATGGAGGAGGCGCTCCTGAAATTGGGAGCTCTCTATATGGGAGAGAAGAAGATCTCCGAGGCCAGGCAGATCTACCTCAAATTGTTAGAGAAGACCAAGAGGGAAGATCGAAGAGAGATGGCTAAGAAAATGCTCGACCAGATGGATAAGGGGGGTATGCGTTGATGGAAAAAGGATCGATGAAGGGCAAGGGGCGTCGCTATCTTCTCATCGCCCTTTTTCTCGTCCTCATTGGGTTTCTGCCCTGGATCTTTATTTTCGACCCTGCCTTGCAAATCCAGCTCAGCCGGGGGTGGAGAGCTCTGACTCAGGAAGGTAAGAGGATTTTAGGATGGGAGAAGGGTGAGATTCCTCTCGAGGAAAAACGGATACGGGAGGAAGTGATCCTTAAGAAGATGGAGGAGGCCAGCACCCATCAAGATTGGAGGTCCCTTGCCCCGGAATATCCACGACCTAAAAAGTTAGAATCGTCAACGACCGAAGAGAAGTTGACGGCCCTGAAGAATTCTCCAGAGTTTAAGGAAATGGATAAGGAATTAAAAGAATATTTAAAAAGGAAAGAGGATCTTTTTTATCCAGAAGCCCCCACCCCTTCCTTCAAGGATGCAACGGATTTATCCTCGTTAAAGGATAAGGGAGCGGAGAGGGTGATCGAAAGACTTCAGAGCAAAAGGGAAGGTGATTCTCAGGAAAGGCCTCTGGAAGAGAACCTTCGGTTAGGAATGAAGGGGCCTCTCGTCAGCCGGAAAATTCTGGAAAAGCCCCAGCCACCTCAGGTGAAAGTTAAGGTAGAGGCAGAAATCGAATTGACCTTGTGGGTGTTGCCCAGTGGAACAGTCGATCGGGTGGTCCCATCTGTCAAGGGGGATACAGAACTGGAGAGGATTGCCATACAGTATTTGAAACAGTGGCGATTTGCTCCTCTTTCAAGAGATCACCCTCAGGTCGAACAGTGGGGGAGCATCCCCATAAAGTTTAGGTTGCAATAATCAAATCGCAAGATCTGAGATCCCTGCCTGCGGTGAACAGAATGGGCAGGTGAAATTTGACCGGAGAGTGCCCCGTCCCGATCTATCGGGATAGGCGGGGACACAATATAGAATTTATATTACATTGCTGGGAAGCCCCGGCCTGTGGCCGGGGAGCTTCAAACCTGGAATGAAAAAGAAACGTCTTCTGCTTTTGATTCTGGTCTCGCTTTTGATTCTTGGAATCCTTACGTTCTTCGGGGAAAAGGGTATCCTCCATCTCCTCCGCCTTCAGAAAGAGTTGGTACGGATCAAAGAGAAAAATATGAAACTGGAGGAAGACAATCAGAAGCTGAGGGAAGAGGTGAAACGGTTGCAAACAGATAAACGGTATATTGAGGAGATTGCCCGGAGGGAGTTGGGCATGGTGAAGGAAGGAGAGATCATTTATCAATTTGATTCCCCTTCCGCAAGAAAGAGGGGTTCAAATTGAAATATGAAGGGATGATTTTTAGACCCCCCAGCGAAGCAGACAGCCTGATCCTCCAAGTGACAGTGGGCTGTTCTTACAACCGTTGCACTTTTTGCGGGGCCTATCAGGGGAAGCGTTTCCGGATAAAGGACTTCGAAGAAATCAAAGAGGATATCGATGAAGTCAGCCCGTATAAGATTTCCAGAGTTTTTCTTGCCGATGGGGATGCGTTGATCATTCCTCAGGAAAAGCTACTTCAGATCCTATCCTATCTGAAAGTTAAATTGAAGGGTCTCGAAAGGGTGGGGATTTACGCCAACGCAAAGGATATCCTTCGAAAGGATGTTAAGGAACTGAAAGCCCTCAAAGAGCTGGGTTTGGGAATAATCTATCTGGGTATGGAGTCAGGAGATCCGGAAGTGTTGAGACGGATCAAGAAGAACGCCACTGTAGACCAATTGATCCGTTCCGCAAGGAAGGTAAAGGATTCAGGAATTCTTCTCTCCGTGACCGTGCTTTTGGGTATCGGTGGCGTGGAAGGTAGTCAAGTCCATGCCAGAGAGACCGGAAGAGTTCTCTCAGAGATGGACCCGGACTATGTGGGGGCACTTTCTCTGATGATTGTTCCAGGGACACCCATCGAGAAGGAGATCGAGACAGGAAGGTTGGTCTTACCCACGCCATTTGGCCTGATCCAAGAACTGGAGACGATGATTCTCAATGGTCAATTCACACGGTGCTTTTTTGCCTCCAATCATGCGTCCAACTATCTTCCTCTTCGAATTCGACTGCCGGAAGAAAAAGAGGAAGCGCTGAAGCGAATTCGAGAAGTCCTTCAAAAGAAAGACCCAGATCTACTCAGGCCGGAATATTTAAGAGCACTCTAAAAGGCAGAAATTCTAAACCGCAAGCACAAAATCCTAGATAAGCACCAATGTTCTAAATCCTAAATGTCCAAAACGGATAAAGGGCTGAAAATTTTCAGAATTTTGGTGATTGGATCTTGGGATTTATTTGGAATTTGGGAATTGGAATTTGGATCTTAAGTCTTCCGGTATGCCGTGGACATTGACTATAGCAACGGTCACGTTATGAATTAGGGGGCTTAAATGAAAGATCTTGTGGATGTGGATATTCGAGTGAGGTATGCCGAGACAGACCAGATGGGGGTGGCCTATTATGCGAACTATTTGGTCTGGTTTGAAGTGGGGCGGTCTGAGTTTTGTCGAGCGAGAGGATTCCGCTATGCTGAATTAGAGGCATTGGGGTATAAGCTCGTTGTGAGCGATGTCCATTGCCGTTACAGGAATTCTGCCAAATATGATGAGACGGTCGTTGTGCGAACCCGCCTAAAGGGGGTCAATAAGCGGATGATCACCTTTGGATATGAAGTCCTCCGTAAAGATCAAGAGGAGGTGATCGCGGAAGGCGAGACGCGACACATCTGCATCGATTCAAATGGTAAAACAAAGAGCCTGCCGGAGAAATTTTTAGTTTGCCTCACCGGATAATTCTATCCATCCCTTGTCATCCTTTTTTTGCGCCGCCTTTGCATTAAGTTGTTTAAATAAAGCATCTTTTTGCATTTGGCTATTGAAAATTATAGGGCAATAGGGTAATGTTCTAAAAATGGATTCCCCTAAGATTCTCATTTTGAGGCTGAGCGCGGTGGGAGATGTCATCCGTACACTCCCTTCCGTCAAGGCCTTGAAGGAACACTATCCTTCTTCCTTCATCGCCTGGATCGTCGAAGAGCCCTCACAAGGTTTGCTGCAAAGTCAACCAGAGGTTGACGAAGTGATCTTGTTTCCAAGGAGAAGGTGGACGAGGGGGATGAAGTCATTAACGAAGATGTGGAGGACGATCGGAGAAATGTGGAAGTTCACTATCGTTCTCCGGAGACGAAGGTTCGATGTGGTTCTCGATTTTCATGGGATTCTTAAAAGTGGCCTTCTCTCTTTTCTCTCGGGTTCCGCTAAGAGGGTGGGATATGATCGAACGTCGACCAAGGAAGGGAATTTTTTGTTTTCGAATGTCAAAGTGAAACTCCCGAATGAAAGGATCAGTCGATTCCAGAGAAATCTTT
>Ga0316620_10000724_pt1 | contig 13477 bp, 11 predicted proteins | sample OWC_Aug_M1_C1_D5_FD_207651 | JGI IMG/M metagenome (GOLD analysis project Ga0316620, IMG submission 207651) | Wetland soil microbial communities from Old Woman Creek delta, Ohio, United States - OWC_Aug_M1_C1_D5_B | ecosystem: Environmental > Terrestrial > Soil > Wetlands | place: USA: Ohio... | reverse complement strand
TGGGGCGGGAACTCGATCTGTTCAGCATTTCCGAAGCGGCCGGCCCGGGCCTGATATTCTGGCACCCCAAAGGCACGCGTGTCCGCATGGAGATCGAGAAGTTCCTCACGCCGGAACTGTTCAACCGAGGCTACGAGTTTGTCACAACGCCGCATATCGCGCGCCACAACCTCTGGAGGATCTCGGGACACTACGATTACTACCGCGAGAACATGTACACGCTCCAGATCGAGGACGAGGAGTTCGTCATCAAGCCGATGAACTGCCCCGGGCACATTCAGATTTACCAGTCCAGGATGCGAAGCTACCGGGACCTGCCGGTGCGCCTGGCGGAATATGGCACGGTCTATCGCTACGAGAAGAGCGGCGTACTGCACGGCATGCTGCGCGTGCGCGGTTTTACCCAGGATGACGCCCACATCTTCTGCACGCGCGATCAGGTCTACGGGGAAATCGTAGCCTTGCTGGACCTGGTGCTGTTTGTCATGAAGAGCTTCGGCTTCGACCAGTACAAGGTGGAGCTCTCCGTGCGCGACGAAGCAAAGCAGGAAAAGTACGCGGGCACCGCCGAAGACTGGGCTATGGCGGAAGGGGCGCTGGTCCAGGCGATGAAGGACCGGGGCATGTCGTGGCAGCGCATGGAAGGCGAAGCCGTCTTTTACGGGCCGAAGATCGACGTCAAGCTGATCGACGCCATCGGGAGGCCGTGGCAACTGTCAACCGTGCAGTTCGATTTCACTCTGCCCAAGCGGTTTGATCTGAAGTATATCGGGGCGGATGGCCAGGCACATCAGCCCGTCATGCTCCATCGCGCGATCCTCGGCTCGGTCGAACGTTTCTTCGGGGTTCTGATCGAGCACTATGCCGGCGCCTTCCCGATATGGCTGGCCCCTGTGCAGGTGGTGCTTATCCCGATCTCGGAACGTCACCACGGCTACGCTCGACAGGTCGCCCTCCGGCTGCGCCAGGCAGGCCTGCGCGCGGAACTTGATGACAGAAACGAGAAGTTGGGGTACAAGATTCGAGAGGCTCAGACGCAGAAGGTGCCGTACATGCTGGTAGTAGGGGACAAGGAGCAGGAGAGCGGGCAGGTTTCAGTCCGCAACCGCTTCCAGGGAGATGAAGGCGCACAAGACCTGGATGGTTTCCTCGCCAAGATCAGAGGATTCATTGAAACCCGGGCGCCGCGTCCCTAGCCCGGATCTGTTCTCTTGCCTCCAGTAGAGGCGAGAAGGAGGATGGCAATCAAACAAATCAGAGTTCGCATCAACGAGATGATTCGGGCAAAGGAAATTCGCGTCATCGATGAGAATGGCGAACAGTTGGGGATCATGACCCCGGAACAGGCGCTCACGCATGCACAGGAGCGGGACCTGGACCTCGTTGAAGTGGCCCCGGGCGTCACACCGCCGGTGTGCCGCATCATGAATTACGGCAAGTTCCAGTATCAAAAGAGCAAGCGGGCGCACGACGCGAAAAAGCACCAGAAGATCGTAACCCTCAAGGAAGTCAAGTTCCGGCCCAAGACGGAGGAGCACGATTATCAGTTCAAGAAGAACCACATCATCCGTTTTCTGGAGGATGGCGACAAGGCCAAGGCGACGGTCGTCTTCCGAGGCCGCGAAATGACTCACCAGGAGATCGGCCGGCGGCTCATGGACCGGTTGATGACGGAGCTCACCGATCTTGCCGAGGTGGAGAAAGCGCCCCGGATGGAAGGATATGCGCTGGTGGCGATCTTCGCACCCAAAAAGAGCTGAAACCGCCGCTGCCTTTGTGGTCCGAAGGTGAAGGCGAGCCAATGATTGACTAAGGAGACTTTTGTGAAAAAGCGGAAAACCAACCGGAGCGCAGCCAAGCGCTTCAGGCTGACGGGCACAGGTTTGATCAAGCGCGGCCACAGTCATGCGCGCCATATCCTGACGAAAAAGCCGCGCAAGAGAGTGCGCAAACTGACATCACCGGCGCTGGTGAGCAAGGCTGACACCAGACGAGTCAAGAGGATGCTGAATATTTGACCGCAGCCGCAGTGCCTGCCGCAGCGCAGGCATGCGCATCGCGATTTTGGGGAGTGATTCCATGCCGAGAGTGACAAGAGGTGGCAAGCGGATCCAGCGGCGCAAAAAGATCCTGAAGCAAGCCAAAGGATACCGTCTGACGAAGAGCAAACTGCACAGGTCTGCAAAGGAGTCCGTCGACCGCGCTTTGCGTTTTGCCTACCGTGACCGGAGGACCAAGAAGCGTACCTTCCGCAGCCTGTGGATTGTCCGGCTGAGCGCCGCCGCACGCCGCAACGACATTTCATACAGCCGGTTCATGCTCGGGCTGAAAAAGGCGTGCGTCGAGATCAACCGCAAGGTGCTGGCAGACATCGCCATCAAGGATCCCGAGACCTTTGCCCGCCTGGCCGAAACTGCAAAAGCGGCACTGGCGGCAGCGTAGGGCTGAACACGGATTCTTTGCCACGGAACGCCCGGTGTCGTGCGACGCCGGGCCTTTCTTTTTAGAGGGTCAGATGAGTGCCTCGTTCGAAGAGCTGCGCAGGCAGTTTGAAGAGGACCTGGTCCGCGCGTCGAGTCTCGACGATGTCAAACGCGTCCGCGACAAATGGCTGGCTCGCGAAAACGGCATCATTACCGGTGAAATGAAGCGGCTGCGGGACCTGCCCAAAGAGGAACGGCCCGCCTTCGGCCAGGGAATGAACCAGTTGCGCGCGCAGGTGGAAGGCAGGATCGAGGAAATACGCACAACCCTGCTGGCCGGCGAGGATCTACGGCGCCGGCAACGTTATGACCTCACGCGGCCGGGATACCCTTACGCGCTGGGCACGCTGCATCCGATCCGCCAACTGCAGGAGGAAATCGAGGGTACCTTCGTCGGTCTGGGATTCACCGTCTTTGATCTTCCGGAAGTGGAATTGGACTACTACAACTTCGAAGCCCTGAACATGCCGCGCCATCACCCGGCCCGGGACGCCCAGGACACCTTCTATTTCGACGACAACCTCCTGCTGCGCACCCACTGTTCCACGGTGCAGGTGCATGCCATGGAATCCATGAAACCGCCCATCCGGGCCGTCAGCATGGGCAAAGTGTATCGCCGGGATTCCTTTGACGCCACGCACTCGCCGATGTTCAACCAGGTCGATGTCCTCGTGGTGGATGCAGGCATCACCATGGGCGATCTGAAGGGGACACTGGAGATTTTTCTCAAACGCGTGTTTCACCAGGACATCACCATGCGCCTGCGGCCGGGCTTTTTCCCGTTCGTCGAACCTGGCGCGGAAGTCGATATCAGCTGCATCTTCTGCCACGGCGGCGGCTGCCGTATCTGCAAGCAGAGCGGATGGATTGAGATCCTTGGGGCCGGGATGGTGCATCCGAAGGTCTTGCGCATGTCAGGAGTGGACGACGCCCGATACTCCGGTTTTGCCTGGGGCATGGGCATCGACCGGGTGGCCATCCTGAAGTACGGCGTCGACGACATCCGCCTTTTTTTCGAGAACGACCTCAGGTTCCTGAATCAGTTCTAGCAGGTGTATTTCATGAAGATCAGCATCGAATGGCTGCGGGAATATCTGGACCTGCCGGAGAGTCCGGAGCAACTGCGCTTGAGCCTCACCATGGCCGGCCATGTCGTGGAATCGATCGCGGACATCGACGGCGTTCCGGTCCTGGAACTGGAGATCACCGCCAACCGTCCCGACTGCCTGTCGTACCTGGGTGTCGCGCGCGAACTGGCGGCTCTGTATGGAAGGAAAGTTCGGGCCCCGGGCACCGCAAAGGCGCTGCAGGCCCGGGAAGAGAGAGCCGCCTATCACATCGAAATACGGGATCGCGACCTGTGCCCCCGCTATGTCGGCCTGGTTCTCGACGGCATCCGGATCGGCCCGTCTCCCGACTGGATGCAGCGTCGCCTCACAGCCTCCGGCATGCGGCCGGTCAACAACATCGTCGACATCACAAACTACGTTTTGCTCGAGTGCGGGCATCCGCTGCACGCCTTTGATTTCGACAAGTTGCATGAAGGCCGGATTGTTGTCGGCCGAGCCCGCCAGGGCCAGAGAATGGAGACTCTCGACGGAGTCGAGCGCGAGTTGGACGGCGAGATGCTGCTCATCAACGACGGTGCAGGCCCCGTGGCCATCGCGGGCGTGATGGGCGGGCGCGATTCCGAAATCAGCGATACGACCACGCGTGTGTTGCTCGAATGCGCCTATTTCCGGCCGGCATCGATCCGCCGTACCGCCAAAAAACTCGGCCTTTCCACGGAAGCCAGCTATCGGTTCGAGCGCGGCGCCGACTGGAACGGCACCCTGGCCGCAATAGCCCGCACCTGCTATTGGATCCGGCAGCTCGCGGGCGGCCGGATCGCCGGCAGCCTGCAGGACGTCTATCCGGAAGCGATCGCGCCGGTGCAGATCGATCTCCGTCGCGACCGTGCGGAGGCGCTGCTCGGCGTGGGCCTCGCTCCCGAATTCATAGAATCAACGCTCAAGAGCCTTCAGTTCAAACCGGTGCGCAAAGGCAAGGACCAGTGGCGGGTGCAGTGCCCGACGTTCCGGGCCGACGTGGAACTCGAGGCCGACCTCATTGAGGAGATCGCCCGCTTCTACGGCTATCAGCGGATACCTTCGACGATCCCCGCCTGCAAGAGTGCCGGACAGTCTGCGCCGGTGCATTCCCTGGAGCAGGCCGCTCGACATGCCCTGCGGGGCCTGGGCTTCAGCGAAATCATGAGCCTGAGCTTCGCCAGCCTGCAGGATCAACAGCGCTTTCCGACGCCGGAGGGACAGCCGCTGGAGATCCGCAATCCTCTGACGGAAGAGACCCAATTTCTGCGGACCTCGCTGGTTCCGGGTCTGGTGAAGACCGTAAAGGGCAATTTCAATCATGATCAGAACAGTGTGCGCCTGTTCGAAATTGCGAAGGTCTTCCGGCGCGGCGCTGACGGCGCCGTTGCCGAACGCAACACGTTGGCGATGGCAGGCTCCGGCGGCGGCATCGGGCAAAACTGGCTTGATCCGGGTGCCGAATATGACTTCTATCGTCTGAAAGGCGCCATCCGGGCGCTGCTGGCGGCTCTCCGCTGCGCCCCGGCTGAAATCGTTCCCGCGGCGCCCCCGAGCTGGCTGAATGAAGCATTCTCCGCGGCGCTGATGGTTGACGGCAAATGCCTCGGGATTCTGGGGGGGCTGCACCCGTCCCTCATTGAGGAGTACAAGCTGAAGCAGGCGCTGTATGTTGCCGAGATTGACTTTCAGGGCCTCTGCCCCCACCTCTTTTCCCCCATCCAGTTCAAGCCGCTCGCACGTTTCCCCGGCGTGGAACGCGATCTGTCCATTACGGTTTCCCGGGAGGTCAGCTATGGCGCCTTGCGTCAGGCGATCCTCGGCCTCGGCATCCGTGAACTCTCTTCTCTGGAACTGACGGATGTCTATGAAGGAAACCAGATTCCCGCAGGCAGGGTCGGCATGACCCTTCGCTTCACCTTTCTGGATCCTGAGGGCACTCTGGTCGTTGACCGTGTGCAGCGCTTCAGCGATAATATCGTCCATCTGCTGCGGGACAGTTTCGGCGCTGAACTCAGATAGGTGACCATGAGCGAGAACAAGGTACAGCTGGAACTCACGGGTCTTGAGCGCTTCAGCCATCTCGAGGACAAGATCTTCCGGGTCGTCGAGGCGTTCAAGGCCATCCGCAAAGAAAACGAATCGCTGCAAGCCGAGAACCAGAAGATCAAGACCGAAATCGAGGCTCTGCGCCGGAACGAGGCGGGTGTGAATCAAAGCCTCGTTCAACTCCAGAAGGAGCGCGAAGCGCTGAGGGAGCGCGTGGAAAAAGCCTTGAGCCTTCTGGCCAGCTTGGAGGTAAGATAGCCCTGCGGGCCAATACGTCGCCAGCAGCGGGGATTCCGATGAGTGATCCGCAATCCGGCGTCGTTCACGTCAAGATTTATGACCGGGAATACGCGCTGCGCACCAGCGGCGAGGCAGAACGCCTCCGTTCCCTGTGCGCCCACCTCGACAAGCGCATGAGGGAACTGGCGACCTCCTCTGGCTCCGTGGATACGCTGAAGGTCGCCGTGCTGGCGGCCCTGAGCATCACCGACGAGTTGATCCGCTGCAAGGAAGCGCTGAAGGAAATGGATGATTTCGTGGGCCGGCACTCGCTGGCTTGCGTGTCGATGCTGGATCGATTCCTCTGCTAAACTGACCTCCGACCTCAGACTTCCGACCTCAGACCTCAGACTTCCGACCTCAGACTTCCGACCTCAGACTTCCGACAAAAGTGGACGGAACCTGAGGCAGAAAGGCAGAAGCCCAACAATCCGCGTGCTGCCCGAACCTCAGGTCGGAAGTCGGAGGTCTGGGGTCGGAAGTCGGAGCGCCGCGGTCAGTCAGACAGGGATATTGATGCGGGAGATGGAGGTAGCAAGGCCGCTGGTTTCCTCGATCTCGACGATCGCTCCGCAGAACCGAAGGTTCCCCGTCGCCGGTTCCAGGCGTGCCGGCATTTGCTTGAGGAATCGCTCCAACGCCAGGTCAGGTATGGATCCGATGACGGAATCGTAAGGGCCCGTCATGCCGAGGTCGGTAATGTAGGCGGTCCCGTGGGGCAGGATCCTTTCATCGGCCGTTTGGACGTGAGTATGAGTGCCGACGACGGCGCTCACTCTGCCGTCCATATACCAGGCAAACGCCTGCTTCTCCGAGGTGGCTTCGGCATGAAAGTCCACCAGCACCACCTTGGTCTGCTTGTGCGCCTCCTCCACCGCGGCCTCGCCTACTGCGAAGGGACAGTCGAGGGCCGGCATGTACACGCGCCCCTGAAGGTTGATCACCGCAACCCGAACACCGCATCGGCTGTCACCGACAAACAGCCCGGTCCCCGGCGCGGCCTGCGGATAGTTGTGGGGGCGCAGCAACCTGGGCTGTTGGGCCAGATAGGGAAGAATGTCGCGCTTGTCCCAGACGTGGTTGCCGGAGGTCAGGACGTCGATCTCGGCATTGAGGAAATCCCTGATGATCTGCGGCGTAACCCCGAAACCGCCCGCAGCATTCTCCACGTTGGCAATGCTGAAATCAATGCGATGAGCCTGGATGAGAGCCTGAAGCTTTTCAAAAAGCGCTTTCCTGCCAGGTTTGCCGAAAACGTCGCCGATGCACAGTACGCGCATGTTCCATCCTGTCTGACTTCTGCCGTGGATTCCGGCTCAACGGCACGGCCCTCGTGACGGCCCTGCCGGCCGGGCGATGCGGGCGCGCAGCGGCATGCACGGCAAAAAAAAGGCCCCCGCGCCGCCGTGTGGCATCATCTATTTGAACCTTGTCTCCAAGGGGGTGCCCTACGCTCCGCATCAGGCAATCAAATTCCCGAAGGAAAAGCTCGCTCACCGCGAAACGACCTGAGCTCCCATCAAATAGAATGTTGGCTCAAACAAAGTTTGCCATCACCAACATTGCAGGGGCAAAACCATAATACCGCTTGCCGCTCTGAAAATAAACCTCTTGTTTCAAGAAGCAGCCGCGGATTTTACCGGTTTCACTGACTACTGCCTGCCCCGAAAACACCGACCTCAGACTTCAGACCTCAGACCTCCGACACCCGACCTCAGACCTCCGAAAATAAAGCAAAAACCGGGAATGTCGGGGTCGGAATGGGTATCGGTATCGAAGGGCGCATCGGCACGGTCCCGATTCCGATTCCGACACAGACCCCGAACGTTTGCATGCGTCACTGCGTGTGCTGCAGCGCATGGTCCGCTGCTGCGATGATGGCGGGGGAATGCCTTTCCCCGCGTCACTGATGGGTGCCCGTCTTAGCGGTCATATATTCTTTGAGATAGCGTCCGGTGTAGGAATCGGGATTCCGGATCAACTCGTCCGGGGGGCCCTCAAAGAGTATGCGGCCACCGGCGTCACCCCCTTCCGGACCCAGATCGATCACCCAATCGGCACTCTTGATGACATCCAGATTGTGTTCTATGACCACAACGGAGTTTCCGGCCTGAATCAGTTTGTTAAAGGCGGTCAACAGTTTACGGATGTCGTCAAAGTGAAGGCCGGTCGTGGGCTCGTCAAAAATGTATAGAATCCTCCCCGATTTAGGACCGGAGATGTAGGAAGCCAGCTTGATTCTCTGCGCTTCGCCGCCGGACAGGGAATTCGCCGATTGACCGAGCCGAAGATATCCGAGGCCGATGTCCTCCAACACCCGGAGCTTGCGCACGAGCTTGGCGTGGCCGGCAAAGAAATCGATAGCCTCGTGGACGGTGAGGTTAAGCACTTCCCAGATATTCCTTCCTTTATATTGCACCTCCAGGATGGCGTTCTTGTAGCGGGTTCCCCGGCAGTCCTCGCAGGTCAGCTCGACGTCCGCGAGGAACTGCATGGCAACGGTCACGCTGCCGCTCCCCTGGCAGGTGTCGCAACGGCCTCCGCTCAGGTTGAAGGAGAAGTGGCTCGGACGCAGGTTGCGGGCGTAGGCATCCCGCGTTGAGGCAAAAATCTGCCGGATGGCATCGAAGGCCTTGACATAGGTTACAGGGTTCGAGCGCGGGGTTTTGCCGATTGGGCTCTGGTCGACGAGCGCGGCATCCGCAATGCGGTCGGCACCGAGCAAGGCATCGTATCCGTCCTGCAGATCGGTGGCGCGCCCTTTCGCTTTCTGGATCGCAGCATACAGCACGTCATGCACAAGGGTGGATTTGCCGCTGCCGCTTACGCCGGTGATACAGACGAAGATCCCCAGCGGGATGCGCACATTCAGGTTCTTCAGGTTATGCTTGCGGGCGTTGACCAACTCGAGCGCGGGACCATTGTGCCGGCGGCGGAAAATGGGGGTGGGGATTCTCAGTTCACCCCGCAGGTACTGGCCGGTAAGCGATTTCGGCACTCTCAGCAGTCCCTCATAGCTGCCCTGATAGACGACCTCGCCGCCGTTTTCGCCGGCGCGCGGGCCGAGATCAATGATGTGGTCCGCGGCCTTCATGATGTCGCGATCGTGTTCGACCACCAGCACCGTGTTACCCAGCGCCTTCAGACTCTGCAGGATGTCAATCAGCCGCTGGCTGTCGCGCGGATGTAATCCGATGCTTGGCTCATCCAGGACATAGAGCGTCCCGACCAGCGTGGATCCCAGGGATGTGGCCAGCTGGATGCGTTGGGATTCGCCGCCGGAGAGGGAAGAGGAGAGCCGGTCCAGCGACAGGTATTCAAGCCCGACACGGAGAAGCAGATCGAGACGATGGCGGACTTCCTCGAGGATTTTTCCGGAGATCGCCTGGCGTTCCACAGTGAGCGTCAGGTCCCGGAAAAACGCGGCGGCTTCGCGAATCGTCATGCGCGTCACTTCGGTGATACGCCTGCCGGCGATGAGCACGTCGCGCGCCTCCTGGCGCAAACGCTCGCCGCCGCAGCTTTGACAGAGAGCGTATCCCCGGTATCGGCTGACGAATATGCGGACATGCATCTTGTACTTCTTCTGTTCAAGCATGCTGAAGAAACCCAGGATGCCGGGAAAACCCCCCTTGCCTTTCGTGAGCAGGCCGCGATGCTCGTCGGGCAGATCCTCCCATGGGACGTTGATGTCAATTCCTTCCTGCTGCGCGAATTTCAAGAGCCTGCCCTGGAATCCCCGATACCGGGATTTGCTCCAGGGATTGATGGCTCCTTCGGCAAGGCTCCTGGACTTGTCCGGGACCACGAGGTTGAGGTCGAGCGTGACCGTGTTGCCGAATCCCTGGCACTCCGGGCAGGCGCCGTACGGATTGTTGAAAGAAAACAGCCTGGGTTCGGGCTCTTCGTAGGATATGCCGCACAGCTGACACTCGAACCGGTCGCTGAACTTCACCCGCATGCCGGCCGGATGAGGCATCCAGCGGATCTGGGGGAATCTTGATTCGAGGAGTCGCTGCAGCTCCAGAGGAGATTCGGGGAGCAGCAGCAGTTCGATCTTGCCCTCGGCCTCGCGTCCGCACACTTCAAGTGAGTCGACAAGCCGTTCACGGATGTCGTCCTCGACGGCCAGACGGTCCACAACGACAAGCACCTCCTTGCTGGCGCTGCCTGCCAGCGCGGCAACGGCATCCGCAAGATCCACCAGTTGATCGCCGATGAGCAGGCGGACGAAACCCTGCTGTTGCAGGCCGGGCAGGATCATGGCGAGACTGGCTGCCGGGGCGCGCACCGGCCCGGCGGCTGCCTTCGGGCGCCGACTCTTCGATGGTTTGGCGGCGGCAGCGCCGGCTACCGAGAGCGCAGCCGCGCCGTCCAGGGCCAGCGGCATGCAGACATACAGCCGCAAACCCCGCGGCAACGACATCACAAAGTCCGCGATCTTCTCCGGCGAATCCTTCTCAATGGTGCGGCCGCATTGATGACAACGCGTGACACCGATGCGCGCATACAGCAGCCTGAGATAGTCGTTGATTTCAGTCACCGTGCCGACGGTCGACCTGGGATTTCTCGTGTAGCTCTTCTGGCGGATGGCAAGGGCCGGGCAGATGCCCCGGATGTCGTCGACCTCGGGGCGGTCGACACGCTCGAGAAACTGGCGGGCGTAGGCTGACAGCGAAGCGACGTATCTCCTCTGACCTTCGGCATAGAGGGTGTCGAACGCCAGGCTGCTCTTGCCGCTGCCGGAGACACCCGTGACCACCGTCAGCGTGTTCACCGGAAATTCCGCCGTGATGTTTTTCAGGTTGTGAACTCTGGCGCCGGCAACCACGATGGCGCCTTCATGATCCGCAGACACGGAACACCCTCCCAAGAGTTTTCCCCGCATTACGCCGAACCGAAAATGATATTTTTGCGCCGCGGGCATGTCAACCGGCAAGAGGTGCCGCATGATTCCCGCAAACCTGGTACTGCTGTTCATAGATGCGGCCACATATTCTCTGCACGCGGAACCTCCAGGCTTTTTCCGTCTCATTCCGTGTTTTCCCGCGTCCCCAGAACAATTTGCCGTATTTATGGAATCCTGTGCTTTGTCTTCTCGTCGTCCGCGGGCGCGGCAACCTCCGCCGGCTTGAACTTGAGCCGTGAAATGACGTACCTTGTTGGCGATGAAATCGCATGAGCTCGTCATAGAGGCGGTTACGCCGGCTGCGGGTGTGCCGGGGGGCGAGGTCCTGATCGCGTGCAGGGGATTCCAGCCGGGCCTGCCGGCATCATCCAAAGTGCTCTGCGGCAAGGTGGAAGCCTCGATCGTTTCCGCATCCGCCGAGCGGGTCGTGATACGGCTGCCGGAAAACTCCCAGGCTTTGGGGATCGAGCTGCGGGCGGATGATAGGGTATCGCCGATGTTTCCCTTCGCGCTCGGCACCCGCCTGGCTGCGGACCTGCATCCGGTGACGAACCCCGTGATTGCGCCTGACAGCGATATCATCACTACCATCAGCGGCACTCGGGGCCAGCAGGTGCCGCACTCGCTGGTCAGGGTTTCCAGGAGCGGCCAGGTCGCTCCGTATCCATGCGAGATCCTCAATCCGACAGGACTGGCTTTCAGCCCCGAAGGCCAGCTGCATATCAGCAGCCGCGCCGATGGAACCGTGCTTCGCTACATGAACTACGAGCATTTGGAGGTCGTAGCCGAGGACCTGGGCATTCCATGCGGCATCGTGTTTGATCCCGAGGGCAGGCTTTATGTGGGGGACCGGGGAGGGAAAGTGGTTCGGATCGATGCCGCAGGGAAACGCGAGGAGTTTGCCTCCCTGCCACCGAGCATCTCCGCTTATCACCTGGCCATGGACGGAGAAGGGAACCTGTTTGTCACGGGACCGACCATGGCCATGCGAGACCCGGTGTATCGCATTTCCAGATCGCGGGAGGTAGGGATTTTTCTCGACGGATTTGCCCGCCCTCAGGGACTGGCCTTGAGCCCGGATGGAGACCTTTGGCTGGCGGCGTCTTACGGCGGCAGGAAAGGAATCTTCCGTTACTCCCCCCGTTCGAAAGAACTCGTCCATCACATAGCCGGGCCGATGCTGGTCGGGCTGGCCCTGGACGCCGAAGACGTCTTTCTGGTGGACGGCAGTTCGCTCTATTGGCTACGCGAGGGTCATGCCTCTGGCCGGCTCAGCTGATTCCGGTGCCGACGGACAGAGCGACCTGCACGGAACAGGCGAAGAGCTTCCGGCGAAAGGATACCGAACTCCGACCCTCCGAACCGTACAGGCGATCTCGACACCGGGCTCGCGTCGCCACCCGCGGCACCTTGCCGGTCCTGTCATCGGATGTCGTGATGGCATGCGCGCTTTGACGCGGATGGTTTCCGCATTTTGTTGTCTGTGAATCGGATCGTGAGGCACTTGTGGCCTTTGGCTTTGAGGTTCTTCAGCAGGACAGGGACTCGTCGGCCCGGATTGGGATTCTCCACACTGCGCACGGGGACATTGAGACGCCGGCATTCATGCCTGTGGGTACGGCGGCAACGGTCAAGGCTTTGCCTCATGAATGGCTGGAGGAACTGGACTGCGGAATCCTGCTTGCGAACACCTATCATTTGTACCTGCGTCCCGGTTACGAACGTATTGCGCGCCTGGGCGGCCTGCACCGCTTCATGTCCTGGCAGCGGGCCATCCTGACCGACTCGGGCGGTTTCCAGGTGTTCAGCCATCGCGAGCTGCGAACCATAGGCGAGGAAGGAGTGTATTTCCAGTCGCACCTGGACGGCAGCCGTCATTTTATGAGCCCGGAAAAGGTGATGGAGGTGCAGCTCGCCCTGGGACCCGATGTTGCCATGGTGTTCGATGAGTGTACCCCGTACCCCTGCAGCCGGGTGGATGCCGAACAGTCGATGGAGCTCTCCATGAGGTGGGCCGCGCGGTGCCGGGACCGGTGGTGCCAGGAAGCATCAACGCCGGGCGGCATTTTCGGCATCGTGCAGGGCAGCGTTTATCCGGACTTGCGGCGGCGGTCGGTCGACCACCTTCTGCAACTGGGATTCGACGGTATCGCCATCGGAGGGCTTAGTGTCGGGGAACCGAAAGATGTGATGATGGATATCCTGGCCGCAACGGCGCCGCTGCTGCCGCGCGATCGGCCTCGTTACCTGATGGGAGTCGGCACTCCGGAAGACCTGATTCGGTGCGTAGCGCTGGGTGTCGACATGTTCGATTGTGTGCTGCCCACGAGGAACGCCCGCAACGGGTGCCTGTTTACCAGTTCGGGGAGGGTGCTCATTAAAAATGCCGCATATGCGGAAGATGAGGCGCCGCTGGATCCCGAGTGCGGCTGCCTGACGTGCCGCCGTTTTTCCCGCGCCTATCTGCGGCATCTGTTCATGTCGGGCGAATACCTGGCAGCAACCCTGAACACGCTGCATAATGTCTCCTTTTATCTTGACACAATGTCCAAAATAAGAGAATCTATTCGATCTAATTCCTATGGCAAATGGCTGGAGGGATTGGAGAAACAGCCTGGATAAGCTCGCAGGCCCCCGGCGGTATCCCGCCACGCTTTATGGCGATCCCG
>Ga0316620_10000723_pt1 | contig 13482 bp, 15 predicted proteins | sample OWC_Aug_M1_C1_D5_FD_207651 | JGI IMG/M metagenome (GOLD analysis project Ga0316620, IMG submission 207651) | Wetland soil microbial communities from Old Woman Creek delta, Ohio, United States - OWC_Aug_M1_C1_D5_B | ecosystem: Environmental > Terrestrial > Soil > Wetlands | place: USA: Ohio... | reverse complement strand
GGCCGCCGGGAAGCGGCTCTCGGGAGCCAGCCGGTAGTCCACCGACACCACCATGCAGCCTGCGGCCAGGGCCACGTTGCGGCAGATCGCCTCGTGGGTGTCGAGATTCATGATCACCCAGCCGCCGCCGTGGTAGTGGAGCAGCGCCGGGAGCGGCCGCCCGCTGGTCGGGGCGTAGATGCGGATCGGGATCTCGCCGCCCGGCCCGGGGATGCGGCGGTTCTCCACTCGCGCCAGCGGGCGGATCGCCTCCGGCGGGGGCAGGAAGGCCTGGTCGAAGACGGCGCGCGCCTGCTCCGGCGGGAGCGAGCCGAGCGGCGGCAGGCCGAGCTGCTGGAGCTGCGCCAGCAGGGCCTCGACCTGGGGATGCAGGGGCATGGGGGATCTCCCTCCGTCGGTTCAGTCGCGTCCCACCACCCAGGCTGCGGGCTTGGGCGGAGTGGTCTGCGCGTGCTTCTTCAGCTCGAGGCGCGCCAGCTGGTTGCGGTGCACCTCGTCCGGTCCGTCCGCGATGCGGAGCGTGCGCTGCATGGCGTACATCTTCGCGAGACCGAAGTCGTCGGTCACGCCGGCGCCGCCGAAGGCCTGGATCGCGCGGTCGATCACGCGCAGCGCCACGTTCGGCACCGCGACCTTGATCATCGCGATCTCCTGCCGCGCCACCTTGTTGCCCACGGTGTCCATCATGTGCGCGGCCTTCAGCACCAGGAGCCGCGCCTGGTCGATCTCGATCCGCGACTCGGCGATCCGCTCCAGGGTCACCGTTTGCTCGGCGAGCGGGCGTCCGAAGGCCACGCGGCTCTGCGCCCGCCGGCACATCAGCTCGAGCGCGCGCTCCGCCACGCCGATCGAGCGCATGCAGTGGTGGATGCGGCCGGGGCCGAGACGGCCCTGGGCGATCTCGAAGCCCGCACCCTCGCGCAGGATCATGTTGGAGGCCGGCACGCGCACGTCGGTGAAGAGCACCTCGGCGTGGCCGTGGGGCGCGTCGTCGTAGCCGAAGACCGGGAGCCAGCGCACGAGCTGGACGCCGGGCGTGTCCTTCGGCACCAGGATCTGCGACTGCTGCTCGTGCTTCGGGCCCTCGGGGTTGGTCTTCCCCATCACGATGAAGATCTTGCAGCGCGGGTCGTGGGCGCCCGAGGAGAACCACTTGCGGCCGTTCAGCACGTAGGAGGCGCCGTCGCGCCGGATGGAGAGCTCGATGTTGGTGGCATCGGAAGAAGCGACACCGGGCTCGGTCATGCAGAAGGTGGAGCGGATCTTGCCCTCGAGGAGCGGCTCCAGCCACTGCTTCTTCTGCTCCGGCGTCCCGTAGCGGACCAGCACCTCCATGTTGCCGGTGTCGGGGGCCGAGCAGTTGAAGACCTCGGGCGCGATCGGCGAGCGGCCCATGACCTCGCAGAGCGGCGCGTACTCGAGGTTGGTCAGGCCGGCGCCGTACTCGGACTCGGGCAGGAAGAGGTTCCAGAGCCCGCGGGCCTTCGCCTTCGCCTTGAGCTCGTCGAGGACGGGCGGGACCTGCCAGCGGGTCTCGCCCTCGGCGAGCTGGCGCGCGTAGGTGCCCTCGTTCGGATAGACGTGCTCCTCCATGAAATCGAGCAGCTGCTTGCGCAGGTATTGGACCTTCTCGGAGTAGTCGAAGTTCATGAAGGGCCTCCCGGGAGGCGCCGCCGAGGGGAGTGTGCGCGACGCTCGAGCCATCCTAGCCTTCGGGGCAGGGTGGCGCCCGACGCGGCGTCGCCTTTCGGAGGGTCCGATGGCAGCCGCCAACGCCCTTCGCCGCGTCGCGTCGGCCCGCAGGGTCGCGCTGCTCGGCCTGCTCTGCCTCCTCCCCGGCTGCGAGGCGCTCGGGATCCGCCAGCGCGGCGGCCTGCCCGGCGCGGCCTGGCCTGCGCGGGTGGTGTCGGTGACGCCGCGCGATGGCTACCTCGACGCCACGATCGCGGTCTGGGACCAGCACCTTCGCTTCTTCTTCCCGCCGGACGAGGACTGCGCCGCCGTGCTGAAGCCGGAAGCCTCGATCGACTGGGTGGAGGTCGGCCTCTTCGGCCGGGCGCGCTCCGGCGGGAACGATTGCGACGCCGTCGGACTGCTCTCGCTCCCGGAGTGGCGGGATCGCCGGCCGCGGCCGCCCGGGCGGCCCGAGCCGCGGGCACCGGCGCACTACGTCGTGGTGGCGCAGGACGCCGACCTGGCGCTGCTGCGCGGGCTCTTCCCGCTGACCGGCCGGATCGGGATCCCCGGCGGGATCGACCTGGTGGCCGTGGTGCCGAAGCAGCCGCTGTGCCAGGGCCCCCTCGGCCGCACGGTCTCGACCATCCTCTACAGCGACACCGACCCCGCTCCCTTCTCGCTGATGTCCGACACCGGCCTGTGCCCGATCCTCGGCTTCGCGCTGCCGCTCTCCCCTGCGTCCGCCGCCGACCGCCCGCGTTGACAATCCCGCGGGCGGGAGCGAAAAGAGAGCGAGAGCGGAGGGGGGCCGCTCGGTGGGGACCGGCCCGATGCCCTTCTACGAGCCCTTCTACGAGAGGCTGGGCGCCCAGGACGCCTCCTTCCTCGGCCTCGAGGACGCCAACAACCCGATGCACGTCGGGGCCGTCCTGCTCTTCGACGAGGCACCGCTCCGCGCGCCCGACGGCAGCCTGGCGATGGACCGCATCCGCGCGGCCATCGGCACGCGTCTGCACCGCGTGCCGCGCTTCCGGCAGAAGGTGGCCTGGGTGCCGGGGGAGAGGCATCCGGTCTGGATCGACGACGATCGCTTCAATCTCGCCTACCACGTCCGCCACTCGGCGCTCCCCCGCCCGGGCGACACCGCGGCGCTGGAGCGGATGGTGGGCCGCATCATGTCGCAGCAGCTCGACCGCGGGAAGCCGCTCTGGGAGATGTGGTTCGTGGAAGGCCTGGCCGGCGGGCGCCTCGCGCTCATCTCCAAGACCCACCACTGCATGATCGACGGCGTGGCGGGTGCGGAGCTGATCTCGGTGATCCTCGACCTCTCGCCCGACGCGGCCGTCGAGCCGCCGCCCGTCTGGCGGCCCCGCCCGGCGCCGAGCGGCGCCCGGCTGGTGGCGGACGCGCTGCTGGCCCGCGCCACCCAGCCGCTGCGCGCGCTGCGTGCCTTCGGCGACGCGCTGCGCGAGCCGCTCGGCGCGGCCGCGAGCGTGCGCGAGGCGGCCGCCGGCGTGGCGGAGGTGCTGGCGCCGAGCTTCCGCTCGGCGAGCCCGACACCGCTGAACGTCGCTTCTGGCCCGCACCGGCGCTACGCCATGCTCGAGCACCGCGTCGCCGACTACAAGCGCGTGAAGGACGCGCTCGGGGGCACCTTGAACGACGTGGTGCTGGCCACGGTGGCGGGCGCGCTGCGCGAGTTCTTCCAGGACCGCGGGCTCGAGACCCGGGGCCTCGAGGTGCGGGCCATGGTGCCGGTCAGCGTGCGGCCGAAGGGAGGCGACGGAAGGCTCGGCAACCAGATCACGCAGATGGTGGCGGAGCTCCCGGTGGGGCTCGCGGACCCGATCGAGCGCCTGAAGGCCGTGCGCGAGATCATGCGCGACCTGAAGGAGAGCCGTCAGGCGCTCGGCGGCCGCGTGCTGACGCAGATCAGCGAGTGGACGGTGCCGAACGTGCTGGTGCAGGCGGTGCGGCTCTCCGTGCGCTCCCGTCCCTACAACCTGGTGGTGACGAACGTGCCCGGGCCGCAGATCCCGCTCTACTTCCTGGGCGCGCCCATGCGCGCCTCGTATCCGGTGGCGCCGCTCTCTCCGGGCCAGGCGCTGAACGTGGCCCTCTTCAGCTACGACCGCGGTCTCTACTGGGGCTTGAACGCGGACTGGGACGCGCTGCCCGACCTGGAAGAGCTGAAGCGCCGCCTCGACGACGCCTTCCGCGAGCTCGAGCACGCGGCGGGGGTGGCGGTGCCGCCCGCGCCGCCGGCCTCGCGGCCGCGGGCCCGCCGGCCCCCCTCGAAGGAGAGTGCATGATCCTGAACCGCTTCCGACTGACCGACCAGGTGGCGATCGTCACCGGGGCCGGCCGCGGCATCGGCCGCGCGTCCGCGCTGGCCCTGGCCGAGGCCGGGGCCGACGTCGTCTGCGCCGCCCGCACCGCCGCCCAGGTGGAAGAGGTGGCGGAGCGGATCCGGGGCCTCGGCCGCGGCGCGCTGGCCGTCTCCTGCGACGTGACCCGGGGAGAGCAGCTCGACGCGCTCGCGGCCCGCACGCTCGAGGCCTTCGGGCGCATCGACGTGGTGGTGAACAACGCCGGCGGGACACCGCCCACGCCGATGCTGCAGCTCACCGACGAGACCTTCGAGGCGGCATTCCACTTCAACGTCACCTCGGCGATGCACCTCTCGCGGCTGACGATCCCCGCCATGCTGAAGAGCGGCGGCGGCTCGATCATCAACATCTCCTCCGCGCTCTCGCACATGGTGGAGTCGGGCTTCGTGGCCTATGGCACCGCGAAGGCCGCGCTCTCCCACCTGACGCGCCTCATGGCCTGCGAGTTCGCCCCCCGGGTGCGGGTGAACGCCCTCGCCGTCGGCGCCACCGTCACCGACGCCCTGGCGCCCTTCCTCAAGGTGGGAGACCTGCAGCAGCAGATGGAGGCCCTCACCCCGATGGCCCGCCTCGGAACCCCCGAGGACATCGCCTGCGCCGTGCTCTACCTGGCCTCTCCGGCCTCGAGCTGGGTCACGGGCAAGGTCTTCGAGATCGACGGCGGGACGGTGGACTCGAACTGGCCGCTCAAGATCCCGGGTTACCAGGAATAGGGGACTCTCGGCGGCGCCGGATGTGGTGTCCCTGCGGCCGCCCGGGACGGGGAGTGGGCCATGCTGCGACGACTCCTGCCGAGGCGGGAGAGCTTCTTCGAGCTCTTCTCGCGCCACGCCGCGCTCTGCTTGCAGGGGGCGGAGCTGCTGCGCGCCCAGATCGCGGACCTCCGCGGCGGCGGGGCGGAGGAGCGCGCGGGGCGCATCCGTGCCGTCGAGCACGACGCCGACGCCGTCTGCCAGGAGACCGTCGAGCGCGTGCACGGCTCCTTCGTGACGCCGATCGACCGCGGCGACATCCACGTCCTGGCCAGCCGGCTCGACGACATCATGGACCACATCGAGGCGGTGTCGCAGCGGCTCTGGCTCTACGAGATCGCGCACCCGACCCCCGAGATCGGCGAGATGGCCGCGAACCTGGTGGACGCGGTGCGGGCGATGAAGGTGATGGTCGACGCCCTCGCCGAGAGCCGGGATCCCGAGCGCATGCGCGCGCTCAGCGGCGCGGTGAAGGCGGTGGAGAAGACCAACGATCGGTTGCTGCGGCGGGCCACCGCGCGGCTCTTCAAGGAGGAGCAGGACCCGAAGACGCTCATCAAGTGGAAGGAGGTCTACGAGAACGTCGAGGACGCCATCGACCGCTGCGAGGACGTGGCGAACTTGATCGAGGGCGTGGCGCTCGAGAACGCCTGATGGATCCCCTGCTGCTCGCGGTCGTCGGCACCGCGCTCTTCTTCGACTACACCAACGGCTTCCACGACGCCGCCAACGCCGTCGCCACCTCCATCTCGACGCGTGCGGTGCCGCCCAACGTGGCGCTCGGCGCGGCGGCGGCGTTGAACGTGGCGGGCGCGGTGGTGTCCACCCACGTCGCCGCGACCCTGGCGAAGGGCATCGTCGAGCCCGGCGCCGTGACGGCGCCGGTGATGCTGGGCGGCCTGGTGGGCGCCATCGCCTGGAACCTCCTCACCTGGTGGTGGGCGCTTCCCTCGAGCTCCTCCCATTGCCTGATCGGCGGAGTGGCGGGTGCCGTCCTCGCCACCGCCGGCTCCGACAGCGTCCAGTGGCGAGAGATCTTCGACAAGGTGCTGGTCCCCACCGTGACGGCGCCGCTGGTCGGCTTCGTGGTCGGGATCGCGCTGATGGTCGCGATCTTCTGGCTGTTCCGGCACGCCCATCCCGGTCGCACCATGCGACACTTCCGCGTGGCGCAGCTCGCCTCGGCCTCGCTGATGGCCTTCAGCCACGGCTCGAACGACGCCCAGAAGACGATGGGCGTGATCACCCTGGCGCTCTTCGCAGGCGGCGCCCTGCCGAGCCTCGAGGTGCCGCTCTGGGTGAAGCTCGGCTCCGCCATCGCGATGGGGATCGGCACCTACGCCGGCGGCAAGCGCATCATCCGCACCCTCGGCATGCGGCTGGTGAAGCTGACACCCGCCCACGGCTTCGCCGCCGAGACCGCCTCCTCCGCTGTCCTCCTCACCACCGCCTGGCTCGGCAACCCGATCTCCACCACCCACGTGATCACCGCGAGCGTGATGGGCGTCGGCGCCACCGAGCGGCTCTCCGCCGTGAAGTGGGGCCTGACCCGCGACATCGTCGTGGGCTGGCTCCTCACCCTCCCCGCCGCCGGCCTGATCGGCGGCCTCTTCGCCTGGCTCGCGGTGCGGCTAGTGGCGTAGGGAGCGGCGCCGGGCTACGCGCCCGCGAGGCCCTTCTTCGCCACGTCGTTCAAGAGGGACCCCGCGAGCGCGCAGGCGACGACGGCGCCGACGGCGGCCGGCGGGATCGGGGCGAGGCCCGGTAGCCCCGCGGTGCAGGCGACGGCGCCCACCAGCGCGTCCAGCAGGGCTGCCGCGAGGAGCACCCGGCTCGGCCGCGAGCGCCAGAGCCAGTCGCGCTCGCGAACCACGAAGACCATGCTGATGCCGAAGTAGAAGAGGATGGCGAAGCCGACGGTCGGGAGGAGCTCGCCCCGGGTGGAGCCGGGGACCAGGGCCTCCACCACCCGGAGCGTGCCGAGCGACTCGAGGACGCAGAGCGATCCGAGCGCGACCCCGAGCCGCGTGAGATGCGCGACGTCCCACTTCTCCGGCGCGGCGCGTGGCCGCGCCCGATCGGTCGCCAGGGACAGCGTCACGAAGTCGACGAGGAAGAGGAGGAGGACCATTCCCATGGTCGACACCACGAAGCGTCCGGTGACGAGGAACGCGACCACCACGAAGACCACGGTCTGGAACGTCTTCACGAGCTTGTTCAGGATCCAGGTCCGGATCCGCTGGTGCACGCTCCGGCCCGTCCGCACGAGCTCGGGAATCGCCGCCAGGCCCTCCACGGTCAGGACGACGCTGGCGGCGGCCTTCGCGGCGTCCGTCGCGTTGCTGACGGCGATCCCGACCTCGGCCTGACGCAGCGCGGGGGCGTCGTTCACGCCGTCGCCCGTCATCGCCACCAGGTGTCCCCGACCCTGCAGCCGGCGCACGATCTCGTACTTGTCCTCCGGGTAGACCTCCGCCAGACCGACGATGGCCTCGCTCGCGTCCAGCCCCGTCGCGCCGACGAGGGAGGCGTGCTGCTTCCAGCTCGCCGCGGACTCGAGCCTTCCCACCAGACCGACCGCCTCGGCGACCTGTCTCGCCACGGGGAGCGCGTCGCCCGTCAGCATCTTGACGTCGATCCCGAGCCTGCGGAGCTCTGCGACGAGCGGCTTCGCCTCGGGACGCGGCCGGTCGGAGAGCCCGGCCACTCCGACCGCCCGCCAGGCGTCCCCCTCCGTCCTCGCCACTCCGATCACCCGGTAGCCCTGGGCCGCGACGGAGGCCGCCGCCGCGTCGAGGTCGCGCGCTCCGGCGCCGGCGGCCGTCGCGGCAACCGCCGCGGTGGCGCCCTTCATCGCGGAGAGCTCGTCCGTGCCGTGGCGGAGCCGCGCCTCGGTGCGGCGGGTCGCCGGATCGAAGGGGGTGAAGGAGAGCGGCCGGTACGCCGGATCGAGCAGCCCTCGCTGGCGCGCGGCGCGCAGGAAGGCGAGGTCGATCGGGTCGCGATTCGCCTCCTCGGACGCGAGGGCGCCGTAGCGCAGCACGTCGTCCGCGGTGTAGGGAGCGATCGGGTCGAGCGTCGCGATCTCGAGCTCGTTGGCCGTGAGGGTTCCGGTCTTGTCGATGCAGAGGACGTCGGTCTCCGCGGCGTCCTCGGTGGCATTCAGCCGGGTCACGAGCGCGCCCCGCCTCGCGAGCTCGGTGGCACCGAGGGCCATGGTGACCGTGAACATCGCGGGCAGCGCCACCGGGATCGCGGAGACGAGGAGGAGCAGCAGGAGCGGGAGGAGCTGCACCAACGGCATGCCCCGCACGGAGGCCACGACGGCGGCGACCGCGAGGAGACCGCCAACCATGGCGAGCAGGAACGCGACCACCCGAGCGATCACGCGCTCCGCGTGGAGCCTCGGTCGCGCGATCTCGACGAGCTGCACCGTGCGGCCGAAGCTCGTGCGGGGACCCGTCGCGATGACCAGGGCCTCCGCCTCGCCATGCTTCAGGACGGAGCCCGAGCGCAGGACGGCGTCGCGCGTCCTGGACACGGCGGCCGACTCGCCGGTGAGCGCCGACTCGTCCGCCTCCACGGCGCCGGAGACGACCTTCAGGTCGGCGGGCACGAAGTCCCCGGCTCGCAGCCGCAGGACGTCGCCGGGCACCAGCTCCCTCGCCGCGACGAGGGACCAGGTCCCGGAGCGCAGGACCCGAGACCGCACGCGGAGCCGCTCCTTCAAGGCCTCCACCGCCCGGGAGGCACGGTCCTCCTGCAGGAAGCCGAGCACCGCGTTCACCAGGAGCAGGAGCCCGATGATGGCGGCATCGAGGAGGTTGTGGAGAAAGAGGGCGAGGACGACGGTGAGCTCGAGCATGACGGGCGTCGGCCCGACGAAGCGCCGGAGCAGACGGACGTAGCCCGGTGTCGCCCGCTCGGGCGTCTCGTTGGGGCCGAGCCGTTCGAGGCGCCGGGCGGCCTCGGCGGGGTCGAGGCCCCGCTCCACGTCGACACCGAGCCGGGCCGCCGCCTCCGACCAGGGGGCGGCTTCCAGCGGGCCCGGATCGGCCGTCACTCCCCGGCTCGGACCACGACGACGGGGCAGGGGGCATGACGCAGCACCGCGTCTGCGACGCTGCCCAGCACGGCGCGTGTCACCCCGCCGCGCCCGTGGCTCCCGATGACGATCAGGCTCGCCGGCCACTCCTGCGCCGCCTTCACGACCTCCGCCGCCGGCCTCCCGACGGGGACGAACTCCAGCGGGGGCGGCTGGAACGCCGCGCGCTGACGGAATCCGGCGAGCAGCCGCCGTCCCTCCTCCTCGGCAAAGGCGATCAGCTCCGAGGCCGACGCACCCCCCTTCGGCGCGATGCCGAGGGCGGGGTCGATCGCGTGGAGGAAGGCGAGCTCGGCTCCGAGCGCGCGCGCGAGCTCCGCCCCGACGTCGGCCGCGCGGGCCGCCACCGGGCTCGAATCCACGGCGACGAGGATCCTCTGGAATCCCATCGATGCTCAGCTCCCGAGCAGCTCCACCGCGATCTGCCGCGCCAGGGTCCCGTCCACCTCGCCCTTGTGGGACTTCATGAGGGCGCCCATCACGCGGCCGAGATCGCCCGGCTTGCTGGCGCCGGTGCCGGCGATGGCCTCCTGCACCCAGGCGCGGGTGCGCGTGGAGTCGGCGAGCTTCGGCAGGAACTCCTCGATCACGCCGAGCTCGGCGCGCTCCTCGGCGGCTCGGTCGGGGCGCTTCGCGGCCTCGTAGGCCTCGATGCTCTCGCGGCGCTGCTTCTCCAGCCGACGCAGCGCGGCGACGCAGGCCTCGTCGGAGAGGGTGGTGGAGCCGTCCTTCTTCATCTCCACCAGGAAGGCGGCGCGGATGTTGCGGAGCGCCGCGGTGCGCGGAGCGTCCTTGGCCTTCATGGCCGCCGTCATCCGGGCGCTCACGTCCTCGACCATGCCCATGGCGCGCTCCTCCCGTCTTCCGGGAGCCGAGGATGCCACAGGGGGAGCCGCCGGGCCGGAGCAGCGCGGGGCCCGGGGGCGCGGCGCTCAGCGACCGGTCTCCTCCTCGCTGCCGACGCCCGACACGAGGCCGTTTCGATCGAAGAGCACCATCAGCGTGTCCTCGAGATTGTGCTCGCGGTCGTAGTCGAAGGCGGCGGGGAAGAAGGTGAGGCGGAGCTCGGCGGCGCGCTGCGCGGCGAAGTAGTAGACGAAGGCGGAGCCCTGGGGGAGCGGCGCCACCTGGTCGGGGGGGCCGAGGCGCTCCAGGACGGTGGCCTTGGCCATCCCCGTCCGGATCGCGGCCACGTCCGAGGCCGCGAAGGGGATGCCGGCGTGGAGGCGCGAGAACGCGCAGCCGGAGAGCGCGCCCGCGCCGAGGAGGAGGGCGAGCCAGGCCACGACCCTCACGGCGCGCGGCTCCCGTCGCGTCCGCGGTAGGCGAAGCCGCTCACGCGCTCGTCGCGATCGAAGACGACCACCAGGCGGTCCTCTTCGAGATCCGCTCGCTCGAGGGTGAGGCGCAGGTTCGAGAGCGCGCTCGCCGCCAGGCTCGAGACGGGGACGAGCTCGAGGACCCGCGAGGGGTCGAGTCCGAAGCGATCGTAGTCGTAGCGCCGCGCGCGGTAGATCAGCGCCAGCCCCTCCGGCTGGCGCCAGGCCTCGATCGGCGGGCCGCAGGCGGCGAGCACGTCGCGGAGCGCCATGCCCTTCGCCAGGGTCCGGAGCGCCGCCGGCGCGGGGAACGCGCCCTCCTCCGTGCGCGAGAGCGTGACACAGCCCGGGAGCGCCACCGCCAGAGCCAGGGCCGTCGCGAGCCGCGCCGTCGCGCGCCTCACAGCCCCTGAGTCCCCTGGATCACCCCGAAGCCCGCGACCTTCCCCGCCTGATCGAAGAAGAAGGCGAGCCGGTCCGAGCGGTCCACGCTCTGCACGTAGTTGAAGAGCCCGAGCAGCACGGCGGTGCGGTTCACCCGCCGGTACTCGTAGAAGAAGATGTCGTTGAAGAGGGCGGGATCGAGGCGCAGGGTCAGATCGTCGCCCTGGTAGCGCGCCGCCAGCGAGGACACCACGCCCTCGAGCTCGCGGCGCTGCACCGAGGAGGGCGGGCCGAAGAGCGAGAGGATGTCGCCGCGCGTGGTGGTCCCGACCTTCACCTGGGCCAGCTTCTCGAGGGGGAGCGGCACCCCGTCGTACTGCCGGCCGAGCGAGACGCAGCCCGGGAGGAGCAGCGGGAAGAGCAGGACGAGGATCCGGCGAGCCTGAAGGGCGATGCGCGGCATCGGGACGCTCCCTGGAGGATGGGGCCCGCGGCCGGGCCGAGCGCAGGCTATCACGCCGCCCGACGGCCCGAGGGGAGGCGGCCAGCGCCCCGCGGGTCGCTCTCGAGCCTGACCACGCCGCCCCTCCGTTCGCACCTGAACGAGCCATGAAGACCCGCAAGATCAAAGCGAAAACCGTCCCATGGCCGCGCGGGCGCTGACCAAGTCGACGCTTTTGGTCAGCGATTTCTCGTTGTGGAGTGCGGGTCGATGGGGAATCCTCGCGCCCGGCGGAAGGACAGCGAGACCGGTCTTCCAGGTCGGGGGGCGTGGAGGGCGTCTTGGAAATCGTCGGGCTCCTGGGGGGGACGCTCTGGCTGCGTCCCTACGTCTTCGTGTTCCTCGCCGCCTTCCTGGTGGTGGCGCTGGCCGAGATCGGGCTGCGGCGCACCTTGGTCTGGCTCCTCGTGGGATACACCGTCGCGTTTCTGTGCGAGTACTCCTCCACGCGCAACGGCTTTCCCTTCGGACTCTACGTCTACCACGACGCCGCGACGCGCGGCCGGGAGCTCTGGATCTCGAACGTCCCCTTCATGGACTCGCTCTCCTTCGTCTTCCTCTCCTTCGTGAGCTGGGCGACGGCGGAGCGCGTGCTCGGCCGTCCGCCCGATCCCGCGGGTCGGATCCGCACGAGCGCCGCCTCGCTCTCGCTCGGGGCGCTGCTGATGGTGGCGATCGATCTGATCTGCGACCCGGTGTCGCTCCGGGGCGAGCGCTGGTTCCTCGGAGACCTCTACCACTACGCCGAGCCCGGGGCCTTCTTCGGCGTCCCGCTCAGCAACTTCCTGGGCTGGGGCTTCGTGGCGGCCGCGATCCTGGCGCTGCTGATGACGCTCGAGCGCGTCGGCTGGCTCGGCGGTGCGCCGCGCTACCGGCTCCCGGCACCGATGCTGGCGGCGCCGGCGTTCTGGGCCGGGATCGTGCTCTTCAACGCGGGCCTCGCGTTCTGGGTGGGGCTCCCCGCCCTGGGCTGGCTCGGTCTGGCCTTCGTGGGGGCCGTCGGCGCCCTGCTGGCCACCCGTCTGGCGAGCGGCGTCGCACAGCCAGGCCTCGAGCAGGCGGGCTGAGATGCGAGCGCAACGCGGCATCTGGAGCGCCAGTCGAACGCCGGCCGCGAGCTGCACGAGCGGCTGTCGCAGGAAGGCTCGCAGGCCTTCCCTGCCGACGGGGAGCGCGTCGTCTGCGCGGTCCAGCACCACGCGCGCCGCGCCCGCCGGGATCCCGCGCGCCGCGAGCGCCGCGGCCAGGGAGGCGCTCTCCATGTCCACCGCGACCGCGCCGCAGGCCTGGTGCAGCCGCCGCTTCTCCGCCGGCGTCGCCAGCACGCGTCCGACGCTCACGAAGGGCGCGCGCTGGTACGAGAGTCCGGCCCGGCGCGCCGCGCCTTCCAGCGCATCGGCGAGCGGGACCGGGACGCTCCGCCCGGCCTCGTCCAGCAGCGGGTCCGCCACCACCACGGTCCCCGGGGCGAGCCCCGGCACCAGCGCGCCGGCGAATCCGCCGAGGAGCGCTCCTTCCACCGGCACCCGGGCCAGCCGCTCGACGCAGCGGCGCGCCGCCGCGGGCCCGACGCCCGTGCGGACACGCGCGAGCGTCGGCTGCGTCACCGGAGCCAGGGCCTCGGGCCGAATCGTCGTCACGCGCCAGGCGTCCGCACGGGCGTGCGCCACCTCGAGGGCCAGGGCATGAAACGCGATCCGGAGCGGAGCCGCGCCAGCGAGCCCGTTCATCGCAAGGCGCTCACGCGCGAGCGGATCCTGCGGGCCGCGATGGAGCTCTTCGTCGCCAAGGGTTTCGAGCGTACCACGATCGACCGCGTGGCCGTTCGCGCCGGCGTGAGTCGCGCCGCCGTCTTCTGGCACTTCACGGACAAGCAGACCCTCTTCCTCGAGGCCTGCGCCCAGCTCCTCTCCCCCTTCCGCGAGGCGCTCCAGGAGAGCCTGAGCCACCTCGACCCGGAGAAGAGGCTGGGGGAGATGTTCGACACCTACGAGCGCTTCGTGACCGAGCACCGGAGCACGATCCAGGCCTTCCTGCGCTTCATGATCGAGTCGCCGGAGCTGCGCGAGTCGCTGCACGCGAGCCTGCTGGCGCTGCAGGCCGCGTTCACCCAGGACATCCACGACGCGCTGCTCGAGCTCCTGCCGCCCGGGCAGGATCCGCAGGCGCTGGCGTCCGGGCTGATGGCGCTGCTCGACGGCACGCTCGTCCTCGGGCTCCTCGAGCCCAACTCGTCCCGGGACCTCAGAAGGGCCGGCCTGCAGGCCGTGCTCAAGCTGATCCCACACCGACCGGAGCGAAACTAGATGCGATTCCCGTTGCGACTCCAGATCGATCTCTTCCGCTACATCGC
>Ga0316620_10000721_pt1 | contig 13510 bp, 14 predicted proteins | sample OWC_Aug_M1_C1_D5_FD_207651 | JGI IMG/M metagenome (GOLD analysis project Ga0316620, IMG submission 207651) | Wetland soil microbial communities from Old Woman Creek delta, Ohio, United States - OWC_Aug_M1_C1_D5_B | ecosystem: Environmental > Terrestrial > Soil > Wetlands | place: USA: Ohio... | reverse complement strand
CCTCTTAATAGCGGAGAAGTGAACGAATACATCGTCTCCATCGTCTCTTGAAATAAATCCGAAGCCTTTGCTCTCGTTAAACCATTTTACATGACCTTTGGCCATTACAACTCACCTCCTTTCTTTTCTGAAATCAAGTAAGTTGTAATAGCCTTTGATCCTAAATAAAAAAGGCCACAGAAGTTTCGGAAGCACTTTTGTGACCTCTCACGATCCAAACGATTACTTCTTACAACCTACGGACATAAACTATCACTCTTTATTTTCTAAAAGTCAAGTGTCTAGAATAGAAATCTTCCGTGGTGTCGCAAAAATGTAAAAACACCATTTCCGGAAGGGGTCCTCTATTCACCCCGGGAGTGCTCCGGGGGGTTACCGATTGCGAGTAGAAAGGTGTATCAAAACGGAGGATATTCTAAATGGCTGGAGTCACGTATCTACCTTTCAGTTGTCTGAACCATCGGCATTAAACCCTTTCGCTAATATAATCGATTTGACCAATTTGAAAATTTCGTCACTTGCTATCGAGCCCTTCGAGAGGAAATAATTTGCCTTGGACCGGATCGCGGCCTCTCGATACTCCGGTGAGTCATGACTCGTAAGAATAATAATGGTGACGCCAGGATGATCCGCTTTTATCTTCCTGGTCAGCTCAAGACCGTCTTCCCCGGGTAAGGTGACGTCCATCAAGATGAGATTTGGAGGATAAGAGTCGATTTTCTGAAATGCCTCTACTCCGTCCGCCGCTTCAATAATGTCCATGGAGGGGAATTGATCCCTTAAGTTAGCTTTGACTAATTGCCTGAATGAGGGGCTGTCTTCAACGAGCATTGTTTTAAACATCCTACTCTCCCTTTCTGACCCTCCCCGAAGCAAGCATAAACTAAAAAACCGGGCTTACTGAAGGACCATCCTCCCGCAGCTCGGCCTCATTGAACGATATCTGCGTCACCCGCCACGAAGGGTTCGCCTCTATTACAATTAGAATTTAATAACCAAAATGTCTCCCGTCAATGTATCAGATAGAATTGTGAAAATTATCTTTTCGATCGTGACCCATAGCGAAGCCCCTGCTTTTCTAGCTCCACCGCAATCCGCGGACGGTGATTGAAAAGTTGCATAGAACGGTAGAAATTGAAAAACAAGGGTTACAGAAGGAGTCCTTAGAGACGCCATTGCGGACTCCACCTGCTTCCCTTCAGTAGAAGGATGGTTAGAAAGTTGATGATCACGGTTTGAAACCTGTGAAAACAAAAAAGGCAGAGCCTTGAGGCTCTGCCTTTGACAAATCTTATTCTTTGAAATTCAGCAGGTTTTTCTTGCTTACACCGTCCTTTTTCTTCTACTCAACGGTAATCACGTCCTTGATTTTGTTAAACGCTCCCTCCTTAATTCCCTTTACCTTCATGATGTCTTCGGTCTTCTTGTAAGGACGACCGTCAATGATGGCCTGTGCCTTGACCGGTCCAATGCCTGGAAGGGCATCCAGTTCCTCTTTACTCGCTGTATTAATGTTGATTTTCTTGCCGGGAGGCAGCTTTGCTGCAGGGGCGGAGGGTTTGGCCGCTTTTTCTGCCTTCATTTCTTTAGCAGGCTTTGTTTCTGAGACGGGTTTGGCTGGCGCCACCGCTGCAGGCGCTTTTGCCGGAGCCTCCTTTGCAGGTGCCGCAGAACCGACAGTGACAAAGGGTTTTATGGCTTCGACCTGTTTGGCCGAAAGGCCTGCCTTCGAGAGTTCGTCTACCGACTTATACGGCCGTCCGGCAACGATCTTCTTGGCGGTTGCAGGCCCAACGCCCTTAATCGATTCAAGTTCCTTTTGAGAAGCTGCGTTCAGATCAATGAGCTTCTGAGCGAAAACGATTGATCCGCTCAGCACCAGCACCATTGCCATGACCATCGAGAAAAATGTCAGATAACCCCAAACCGATGAAACATTCTTAATCTTCATGATATCCTCCTTTTGGAATAGCCCCTTTCCCCTCTCAGGGAGGAAGGGAGATTTTAAGACCCCTTTAATCAACCCAAGGGGAGTGTTACAAATTCGCCAGGAAATCCTGTGTTTCACCTCCTTTTTATCAAAACTGAAATAATAAGAGCAAAAGAGATGCCAAAGAAAGCCACAGGTAATAATTTTTAAGTATCTAAAATGCCTAAGATTTATTTTAGGGAAGGTTGGGAGGAAAAAAGAAGTGTTACAAATTTCAACACAATGTCAAGAAGTGTTTCAAGAATCCACACGCCCTCCTTTTCACCCTGCCTCCGCTCTTTGGCAATTCGAAAAACAGTATTTTGTCAATACCTAAATGAGAATGGTGGTGAAAATTGTCTTCTGAGGATGATGGCTGGAAATCACGGATGAGGGCAAGGATAGGATAGAAGGCAAACCATGGACCTGCAATCTTACGACGCTCTGTAGAGATAGAACTTTACTGGAAACCACAGCTATGGCGCGGACGATCAGCTTTATTACTTGCCTGCCTGGAGGGCCTTGACATCTTTTGTGGTCATCGCCTTGCCCCCGATCCCCCAGTCGCCACTCTTAATTTCTTCGACGATGACGACGGTCACCTGGCGCAGATTCTCTCCTTCGATGGAAACCATCGTATCGGTAATCTTTTTAACCATCTCCTCTTTCTGGGCCTGTGAGAAGACACCTTCAATAGCCTTGACTTGAACGAGGGGCATATTCGTTCCTCCTTTCTCTGCTCGTTAGTTGCGATCCCTGTGACATGACCCGCTGTCGGGGTCTCATCGGTTCGGTTTAACCGGCAACCCGGCTTTCCCTAAGCGTTCGGACCTCTGAAGATACAGTGCACATCGCTTAACCCCCTGTCTTTAGGCGAGGGGAAAAGGAGACGGCTCTCATTTCGCATAAGGCCTCACGCTTGAGTTTGACCAAAATTTAGGAAAAGCAAGTTGTCGTGCTACCCACCAGTCTACCCATGGCATTTCAACGGGCAAATAGGGCGAACACTGCATATTCTGAGGAAAGCGACTGTATTTCTTATCCGGAACGAAGAAGGTTGGAGGAATAAGCAGCGAAAGCATCATTTGAGGGAAAATTATTGACAATTTGAGGAACTCAAATTGGTTTCTGGCCAATTTTTGACCGGCCGAATTTTTCCAACAGGTTATATAACTCTTGTTAAATCAATAAGTTAGTTGCCTATTTGTCTTTTGGAACGGAAAATGCTTGATTCTACCCGTCGGAGGCAAGCATGAAAAAAAGCACTGAGAAATTTGGGGGTTTTGAAATTGTTTTGATGAGTGTTTCAAAAATAGGAAATACAGGATCTCAAGGCCAGCGTTCAAATTTTCCGGTCGGCAATGACCGCAACAACGTGATCGTCTTCATCGATGGGCAGGGATGGTTGAGAAGAGAAACGAATCGTGTCGGGGTCTTTGTCTTGAGTCCGGGGAGCGAGGAATGGGGGAGCCACCTGGGCGATTCGCAAATGTTTTTGGAAGAGCTAAGAGCATGTGTTCGAATCGTTCTTAAAGATTGGGATGAAAAATCGGATATTGAAATTAAGAACATCACCTATATGTGGGCCAGCGCCTGATTTAAGCAAAAAGAATCATCGACCCCTGGGAGGAAACAACTTTTGTGTGGAGTGCCCGTTTAGCAAAGAGCCGATCTTGGGCGCCGGAGTCTGTTTCCGATCGACAGGATAGAGAGCTGACCTGCATCTCTTCGTTCAGAGATGCCATACAGAGCAGGGTTTGCCTATTGGAATGGAGGAAAGGATAGCTATGGAGGTCAAGGGGGCAGCGATTATAACGGTACCCCTCTTCATAAAGGACCGTTTTGGCGAGGGGGGATTGAGCCAATGGGTAAACGCCCTGACGCCGGAGGCCCGCAAGGTTTATCCAGCCTCGGTCCTGGTAAGCTCTTGGTATCCCCTGAAAGAGTTCTTAATCGAACCGATTCGCAAGATGTGCGACCTTTTTTACGCCGGAGACCTGAAAGGTGCCAGGGAGTCAGGCCGCTTCAGCGCCGATTACAGCCTCAAGGGAATATACAAGATATTCGTAAAGCTGGGTTCGCCGGAGTTCATGCTGCGCCGGGCGGGTACCATCCTGCCGATCTATTACACGCCGAGCGAGATGAAGGTGGTGGAGTGCCGAAAAGGCCAGGGCATCATGCAGATCACCAAGTTCCAGAATATGGATCAAGCTTTGGAAATCCGCATTGCGGGCTGGATGGAACGCGCCATCGAGATCAGTGGAGGCAAACAGCCCAATATAAAGATCACCAGGTCATTAACAGCGGGAGATCCCCTGTCGGAGTTCCTCGCCACCTGGAAGTAGCCCGCCTTCCGCATTTGGAAAGCCCCATGTTTTTTACTGACACTGACACTCACCCTGACACAGTGAAGTGAGACGGACACTGACACGCGGACTTTTTTGACGCATGGTTAGGAATATGCCACAATGACTCCATGATCGGTACGCTCCTCGGCCTCGGTTCAGCTGTTGGTTTTGCTGCGAACTCGATCATCACCCGCCGGGGGGTCCTCCGGGTGAGTTCCAATTACATCGCTGTTATCTCCATCTTTACGGGCGCACTCTTCTTCCTTGTCATTCTCGCGCTGACAGGACATCTCTTTAGCCTCCGTGAGATTCCGTGGAAGGCACTGGTCTTTTGGGTCCTCTCCGGCATCATTCACTTTGCCTTGGGGAGGACCTGGGCCTACCGATCCATTCAGTTCATCGGCTCCAATCGCTCCAACGTGGTAACGAGCCTCAATCCCGTGGTTACCATCATTCTGGCGCTCGTCATCCTCCACGAGGAGGTGAATGCTCTGATGGCCCTGGGGATCTTCTTCTCGATTGCAGGCCCCCTCGTGGTTCTTCTGAAGGAAGAGACGCTGACAGGGGCGAACCCCGTCTCTGGAGCGATTCAGGGTAAGGACGTGGATCATTCCACCCTGTATAAAGGTTTTTTTTACGGCGCCGGGGCAGCTGTTTTCTGGGGGAGCAGCGCGATCTTCATCAAGCTGGCTCTCAGGGAAGGAGGGGGTTCCCCGATTGTGGGAAGTTTTCTCGCTTACCTGGGTGCCTCCCTGGTTGTAGGGCCTTCTGCACTCGTGAATCCTGCGACCCGGAGAGAGTTTCTCCGTGAAGATGCAAGCTCGCTAAGGTTGGCCATCGTCTGCGGGCTAACGGCGGGAGTGGGTCAGTTGCTGAGATATCTTGCCCTGGGATATACGTCGGCAATTCTTGTCAGTCTCCTGAATCGAACGATCCCCTTTTGGGTGCTGATCCTCAGCTTCTTTTTTATCCGGAAATATGAGAGCTTCAGCCGCTGGGTATTGATCGGGAATGCCTTACTGGTTGTTGGGACTCTGTTGGTTTTGATTTCATGATGGGGTTTCAGACTCTTAGGAAATCCCGAAACTTCCGGAGAAGGGGTTGTCTTTGAATTAGCTTTTCATTTTCCGCACTCCCTGCCTACCGGCAGGCAGGCGCACTCCGGTTCATTTTTTTTCAATTTGAAATTTGGAATCTAAAATTTGAAATTAAATTGTTGACTTCCCGCCCAATTGGGCCTAATAAATAGTCAAAACTGCTGGCGAGCTGTTTTTCCGGACACGGACACTCACACAGACACATCCAGGAGGGATGGAGCGAAAGGGAAGACCGAAATGAAACGAATCGCTGTTGAAGAGCACTTTTCCACAGAAGAACACGCAGAGCAATTTCGCCTCATACTGACAAAGGAGTATCCCCTCCGGGAAGTGGTCGAGGCGGAGGAGCAGTTTCACGCCGAGGTGAGGTGGCTTCCCGCTTCCAAACATTCGGGAAGCAACGCGAAGACCTTGTCGGGTAAGATTCTTGAGGTAGGAGAAGAGAGAATCAAAGAGATGGAGGAAGATGGCATTGATATGCAGGTCCTCTCCCTCATTTCTCCGGGGGTTCAGGTTTTCGATCCGGCCACGGGTACTTCTCTGGCCAGAAGAGTCAATGACCAGCTTCATCGAATTGTCCAAAAATATCCACGAAAGTTTGCCGGATTGGCCGCGCTCGCCCCGCAGGACCCAAGGGGAGCTGCCGACGAACTCGAAAGAGCTGTGAAGGAGTTAGGGATGAAGGGGGCCTCCATCAACTCGCATACCAGAGGGGAATATCTTGATGACAGGAAATACCGGGTCATCTTCGAAAGGGCAGAACGGTTGGGGGTGCCGATCTACATCCATCCCAGGATGCCGTCACCCGGTATGCTCAAGCCGTATCTGACCTATCCGATGTTGGCGACTGCCATGAACGGGTTCGCGGCTGAAGTCAGTCTGCATGCGCTCCGTCTCATCCTCAGCGGCCTGTTTGACGAGCATCCCGGAGTGAAGATCATCCTCGGGCACCTGGGGGAGGGTTTGCCTTTTTGGCTGTGGCGATTGGACAACCGCTGGCTCAAGATGCCACAGGGGATGATTATCAAGAAGAGGCCGAGCCAGTATATCAAGGATAATTTCTTTATCACCACGGCCGGTAATTTTTCGGTGTCCGCATTTCTCTGTGCCTACCTGGAATTGGGGGCCGATCGGATATTGTTTGCCGTAGACTCCCCGCTGGAGTCGAATCGGGAAGCCGTGCAATTTATGGAAGGGCTTCCGATCAGCGACGGCGACAAGGAAAAAGTCTGCCATGTGAATGCAGAGAGACTCTTTAAACTATGATGGGAGAGGTGGGCGTGGGCACAGGGATCGTTTCAGTATTGGGCCACGGGCGGTATGGGTCAGCGGAAGGAAGACAGGTGGAGAGAACGAAGGATCGTTGAACCGATGGAAAGGAGGAAGACATGAGCCGTTTTGTTCTGTTCGTTGGATGCGTTTCGGGATGTGTTTTGGTTCTTTTTGCCCCTGGTCTGATCACCACGCTTCATGCCCAGCCTTACCCCAATCACCCTATCCAGTTCGTGATTCCCACCACCCCCGGGGCCGGTGTGGATATCATGGGCAGGCTTGTCGCCGAGGAATTGGGGAAAATCCTTAAAACGCAAATCGTGCCCATCAACAAGCCAGGCGCGTCCTTCACGACAGGGACAGACGCAGTGGTCAGGAGCAAAAAGGACGGGTATACGCTTCTCTATACCCCGAGTACGGCGATTATCTATGCCCGGATTCCGAACCCTGATCTCGTCCCCTACGACCCGGTCGAGGATCTGGAGCCGTTGGGAGTGCATGCATGGAATCCCATGATCCTTGTCGTGAAAGAAGATTCCCCCTGGAAAACCTTCTCCGAATTCCTGGATCACGCCAAGAAAAATCCGGGAAAAGTGAGCATGAGCATCTTCGGCGCGTTGGCCATCGAGCGCTTCAACATGGAGATCGTAAAATCATTGACGGACGCCCAATTCAACCTGGTTCCTTTCAAAGGTCCCGCGGAAGCCCTGGGAGCAATCCTGGGAGGGCACGTGGAGTCCTCCTTCATCGGCGTCGGTTTGGCATTGCCCCATGTGAAAGAGGGAAAACTCAAGGCGCTCCTGATCACCCGAAAGTGGTCTGAGCTTGCCGATGTTCCTACCATCACGGAGCTGGGATACAAGAAGGAATTGGACTCGGGCTGGTTCGCATTTTACGCTCCGGCGGGAGTGCCGGAGGAGGTGAAGGCGGCTTTGGTGCCTGCCTTTGAAAAAATAGCCAGGAACCCGGAATTGAAAGCAAGAATCGATAGGATGGGATTTGTTGTGGATTACAAATCCCCCGCAGAGCATAAGAAGATCATGATCGAAGGCTTCGAGGCGGCCATGTCTATGGCTCAGAAGATAGGTGCGCAGAAATAAAGCTTGTTCCAGTTTTTGTTTTATCGTTACACTTACACCTCACGCTTTATGGTCGGTTGTTTACGCTATGCTCTATGCGCTTTGCGCTACCTGTCCGCTGTAGTTCAGGAGGGTGGGACGTGGGAGGATGCTTCTTTGCATTCACTGGCACTGACACGATGTCTAAAAGCAGTCACTACACGAAGGAGGGAAATCATGGCAGTTGACGGAACGTACAATCTGACGATGACCACACCGATGGGCCCCCAGCAGGCCAAACTGACCCTGAAGTCCGACGGCAACTCTTTGAGCGGCATCTACGAGAACATGATGGGACCGCAGGAATTCAGCGGAGGCACCGTTGACGGAAACCGTTGTGCATGGAACACCATAGCCACAACCCCGATGGGTCCAATAGACCTCAAGATCACGGCTGCCGTGGACGGCGACCGGATATCGGGGCAGGCGGTTGCGCCTTTCGGAATTATGACGTTCGAAGGCTCGAAGGCGAAGGGGTGACCCGGCCCATTCTTCGATGATCCCGCAATCCCTGGCCCGTGCAGTGCGGAGCAAACTCCACTGGGCCGAACTCCGAATTTGGGATGCTCTATGCTCCATGCCTGCCCGCCGAAGCCCTGGCGTAGGCAGGCTCTTTGCTCTATGCGATCATCGGTTGACGCTATGCTCTCTGGCCTATACTTTTTTCACTGACACAGACGCGATGCTTAAATGAAGGGTGAGGGTGGATGAGATTTCCGGAAGGAAAAATGGTGACAGAATTCAAAGATCCTGTAGATCTAAATACATCAAATTTGATGTTGACTCGTTATGGATTTTAATGTAGAATTTTACGAGTTTCCTTCGGAGGATCCGGAGCAAAAGCCAAAGAATTTCGGAGCGGGATATCCATGTTGCGCTGGAAAGAAAAAAAGATGGGTGGTTAAGAGAAGCACGATGAAGAAGAAAACTCATTTCGATTTATGCCCTGAAAAACAGTTAAAAGATCCGGCTTTTGCTGAGAAATTCAGAAAGGCCGGCAAAGCCTGGGACCTCGCCCTTCAACTCGTTTCCCTTCGCAAGAAGGCGGGTTTGTCTCAGAAAGAACTGGCTAAAAGGGTTGGGACATCTCAACAGCAAATCAGCCGTCTGGAGTCGCCTTCCTATGAAGGGCACTCCCTGAGCATGCTGCGCCGGGTCGCAGAAGTCCTTGGAGCGGGCGTCCGCGTTGAAATCCAGGAAAAGAACGATCCATCTCAATGGCTGGTTGCCGAAGACAGACCCTCTTATAGCGATAAGAAAAGCCACCTTCTGAAGTTTGAGATCAACCTTTTAAGAAAAGAGAAGGTCGATCATGGAAGACATTTCCGCATCGTAGATGCTCTCTATCACGAAGCCCTCGCCCTTGGTATCCTTCCGTTGAGAAACCCTCTCGACGGCATAGAGGTCGATTTCAAAATAGCGAAAGTGGTCAACAGTGTTTGAGAGATTGCTTAGAAGAATAGCCATTCAGTTGAGGGAAGGGGCCATTCCCTACATGGTGATCGGCGGGCAGGCGGTGCTTCTTTACGGCGAGCCCAGGCTGACACGAGATATTGATATCACCCTGGGCATTGGAGTGGAGGAGCTGAGCAAAGTCAGGAAGATCTTACGCACCATGGGCCTTAAGATTCTCGTCAAGAATGATAAGGAGTTCGTCGCTAAGACCATGGTCCTCCCTGCCATAGACAAAGAGAGCAGCATCCGCATCGATTTTACCTTTTCCTATTCACGCTATGAAAGGCAAGCCATCGAGAGGGCAAAAGAGATCAAACTGGGTAGGACTTCTGTAAGATTCGCATCCCTTGAGGATCTCGTGATCCATAAGGTCATCGCCGGACGGGCGAGGGATCTTGAGGATGTGAGATCCGTTCTCTTGAAGAACCCAAAGTATGATTCGTATTATATCGAAAAATGGCTGGCCGAATTTGACAAAGCCTTGGGAGAGCATTTCTTAAAGGTTTTTAGAAGCAAAGAGAAAGAGATCCGTTGAGGAGCCCCTTCTCCATCATTCCCATGAGAAATGTCAGCAGGTTTCCTGAGGCTTTTGGGTTTCCGCTTAGTACAGGTGAGGCAGAACAGAGGGTATCACAGAATGTGACACCCCATAGAAAGCATTTTGGCGGGTCACCTCCTGATACTTTTATGGAGCAAGGTGTAGCCACGCTTTCAAGTGTGTGAGTACACCTTACGCCTCACGTTTTACGGAAGTAAATTGACGCTACCTGTCCGCCGTAGTCCCGCAAGGAGGGACGCAGGAGGATGCTCCATGTTCTTTGCTCTATGCGATCGTCGGTTGACACTATGCCCTCTCCTCTCTGCGTTGTGCTTTTCTTGCGGACACGGAAAACGGACACGGACACGATGTTTAGAACCAGTCACTGACACTGACACGATGAAGTGACGCTCACACCGACACGGTTTTAATGAGGAAAGGAGGTTTCGATATGGATCTGAGAGAATTTATATCCCTGTGTGAAAAAGAAGGCGAGCTCAAAAGGGTCAAGGCAGAAGTGGACTGGAACCTTGAGATGTCTCACATTGCAAAACTGAACGAGGAACGCGGAGGGCCTGCCCTTCTCTTTGAAAAGGTGAAGGGCTATTCCACCCCGGTGATTTCCAGTGTCTGTACCACCACATCCCGGCTGGCCATGATCATGGGGATGCCCCGGACGACCACTCTCGTTGAGCTGATGAGGGAGTGGGTCAAGAGGACTGCGAACAAAATCCCTCCAAAATGGGTGAGCAGCGGGCCCTGTAAGGAGAATGTGTTGAAGGGCGATCAGATCAATCTCCTGAAGTTCCCGGTTCCAAAAGTCTTCCCAAAAGATGGGGGGCGCTTTTTCGGTACCACTGCCTATACGGTCTCGAAGGACCCTGAAACGGGTTGGCTCAATATCGGGGTTTACAGGCAACAGGTATTGGACGAGAAGACGCTCGGGGTCCAGTTCATCAAGGGTAAACATGCCGATCTCATGCTCCAGAAGCATCGAGCTTTGCAGAAGCCCATGCCGGTCATCGTGGCGATAGGGGGGGATCCTCTCTTTTTCCTGATGGGGGCTGCAAGGTTCCCTGCTTTTGAATCGGAATTCGACTTTGCCGGAGCCATTCGTGGTGGACCGGTCGAGGTGGTCAAGGGAGAGACGGTTGACCTTCCCATCCCGGCAGGAGCAGAAATCGTTATCGAAGGAGAGGTCGATCCTGAGGCGACGAAGCCTGAAGGCCCTTTCGGGGAATACACAGGCTATTATTCAGGAATCGGAAGCACGCCCAGAAATTTCATCAAGATCAACTGCATTACCCATCGGAAGGACCCCATCTTCTGGTTTACCACGGTGGGAAGGGCGGTGACCGATACGCATATGACCCTGGCACTGACTTATGGGGCGACCCTGTGGCAGGAACTCGTAGCCATGAGGATACCCGGGATAAAGGCCGTGTACTGCCCTCCCGAGGGTGCGGGGAGATTCATTGCGATCATTTCTGTAAAACAGATGTACCCGGGGCATGCAAACCAGGTCATGACTGCAGCCATCTCAACGGAGATGGGGGCTTATGGACTGAAGACCGTGATTGTCGTGGACGAGGACATCGATCCGTGGGATTTACCCCGTGTGCTGTGGGCACTCAGCTTCAGATTCCAGCCGAGCAGGTCTCAAATGATCAGCCGGGGTCGGTCCACTCCTCTCGATCCCTCTCTGCCCATCGAACAAAGGGACATCACCTCCAGGATACTCATGGATGCGACCATCCCTTTTGAATGGAAAGAAAAACCCGTTCCCATTGAGCTAGATGCGGAGATGGTCAAAAGAATAAAGGCCCGGTGGACGGAATTGGGCCTCTAAATGAGACGGACACGGACACGTTTGCGCGCCCTGCCTTCGTCCCGCAAGGCGGGACGAAGGAGGATGCTCTTTCCTCTCAAGCCTGGATTTCTATCACATAGGCTTCTTGTTCCATACGGCAGATCTTGTAGTGAACGCCGATTTGTTTAAAGATATGCATGATGGTTTTGTTCTGCGAGTCGATCATGGCCTCAAAACGTGAAAAGCCATTTTCTCTGCCAATGCCTATGACTCTTGAGAGCAAGATGCTTCCCAGCCCCTTCCCGTGCCAATCATCTCTGACGACCACTGCCAATTCCGGCAGCTCCCTCTCGGAATCGTAAGCATAACGGGCCACGCCGATGATCGGCCCGGAATCCTCTCTATCGGTTAATGCGGCTAACCCAAAGCTCTTCTTGTAATCCACATGGGTAAACTGGTAGACAAGCTCCTCGGGCAGACCCTGTAAAAGAGAAAGGAATCGCAGACGCACAGAGGAAGTGGATAGTCCCTTAAACAGCTCCGAAAGAAGAGGCCCATCCGTCTCCTTGACGGGTCTGAGAAAAACCTCTGTTCCGTCCCTCAGGTTAACCGACATTTCATAGCGGCTGGGGTAGATTTCCATCGGAACCATCCTTTCCCGCCTTTGCTTTTTTCCATGAAGTTTTTTTGGAAAAGCAAGTTGCCGTGCTTCCCCCCCGCCCACCGGTAGCATTTTAACAGGTCAATAGAGTGAACACTACATATTCTGAGGTGATCCGGAACAAAGAAGGCTAAAGGAACGCAATTCAAAACGGGCCTGGACATCAAAAATAATTGAATTTGACCGGAGAGTACCCCGCAATCCCCGCCCTTTAGGGCGGGGTCAAGGGGTACAATATAAAGGAAACACCATACCGGAAAGCTCCGCCCTTTAGGGCGGAGAGCTTTAATATTTGCTTTTTGAACGAATTTCGTTATATTTTTGCACTTACCTACACTTCGAGAAACGGAGGAGGATCATGAGGGTCATCAAGTCAAGGGGGCTAGAGATATTTGATGTTGAATTGGGGAAAGACCTTCTGGCCAGAAACAGAAGTTTGGCAAAAGAGAATAGGAAGAGGCTTGATCGGGCGAAAATATTGGCTATTGATATTATGGGTTCGATTGGATCTGGAAAGACTTCCTTGATCAAAGCAATTCTAAAAAAAATTGGAATGGGCGATTCCGTCGCGGTGATTGCAGGAGACCTCACCACGACCATTGATGCAGAAAGAATCGAGGCAGAAGGAGCTCGTGTCATTCAAGTCAATACAGGAAGGGAATGTCATCTTGATGCCAACTTAATACAACAGGCGTTGAATAGGATGGAGTTGGGTGGCGTCAAATTGCTCTTCGTTGAAAATGTGGGAAACCTCATCTGTCCAGGAGAGTTTCCTTTAGGTGCCCATAAGAGGTTGGTTGTGACCTCCGTGACGGAAGGACCCTACACGCTTATGAAACATCCTTATATTTTTAGGGAAGCCGATGTCATTGTACTCAATAAGATCGATTTGGCTAAGGCAATGAAAGTGAACCTTTCCCAGTTGGAAAGAGATGCCAAAAAGATCAACGCTCATGCTCCCTTTATTAAGACAAATGCTTTGAGCGGAATGGGACTATCTAAAATCATCAACGCTCTCGAATTGAAAACCTAGCCATGCACGAATTTTCCATATCCAGCGAAATTGTAAAAACGGTGCTCGATACCGCAGAGAGAAATAACGGGAAAAAAGTCCTTTCTGTCCAGTTAGAGATTGGCGAATTAACCCATCTCAATGGGGAACAGGTCGCCTTTTGGGTCAAGGAATTATTCAAAGATTCGGTGGCTGAAGGTGCAGAAGTAAAAATTAAAGCGATCAAAACC
>Ga0316620_10000720_pt1 | contig 13521 bp, 11 predicted proteins | sample OWC_Aug_M1_C1_D5_FD_207651 | JGI IMG/M metagenome (GOLD analysis project Ga0316620, IMG submission 207651) | Wetland soil microbial communities from Old Woman Creek delta, Ohio, United States - OWC_Aug_M1_C1_D5_B | ecosystem: Environmental > Terrestrial > Soil > Wetlands | place: USA: Ohio... | reverse complement strand
GTTGAAGCTCCAGCTTTTCCTCGCCGGTCAGGCCGGCGCCTTTGGCTTTCGCCAGGAGCGCATCCCGCCGGCGAGCCGGGGAGCCTTCTGACAGCAGCTTGTTCACAGCCTGTTGGAGCTCGATCGCCGCCTGTTCGCCGCTTAATTCCGGAAGTTCACTGACGGCGAGCTTTGCCAGATGGCCTCCTTCAGGGCGGTCCCGCCACTTCTCCAGCAGGCCAGCGAGCGTAATTTTGGGCTCGGCGCGGGCAACTTCAAGGAGCTCGATCAGCAATGGAATGCCGGGCCGTTCGACGTCCGCGAGCGCCTGTGGATCGCTCACCGTCCCCGCGGTATGCGGATGATGGAGCACGAGTCCGACTGCCTGGCGCACGAGGTTGCGCCGGCCTGGACTCACTGCGGTCCGGCCCGGCATCCGGCTGTCCACGGTGGACGGCTCCGATGGTTCCCGGTCGCGTGCGTCGCCGGCGGCATCGAGCTTCAGCAGCGCCGCCAGGCGAGCGCCCGGCATGCGTACCGACTGCGCGAGCCGGTCGATGAGGAGCTCGCGGTACACGCCCGCCGGAACGCGCGCGATCAGGGGTCGAGCAAGCTCCGCCAGCCGTGCCCGGCCATCGACGTGCTCCAGGTCGACTTCGCTCTCCAGGTGCTGCACCAGATATTCGGACAGCGGCAGCGCATCCGCCAGACGACGCTCGAAGGCCTCGGGGCCCTCCTGGCCAACGAGCGAATCGGGATCGTGCCCTTCGGGCAGGAACAGAAAGCGCAGTTGCCGCCCGTCCTTCGCCTGCGGCAGCGCGTTTTCCAGCGCGCGCCACGCGGCGGCGCGCCCGGCGCGGTCGCCGTCGAAGCTGAAGACGATCTCGTTGCCTACGCGAAAGAGCCGGGTGAGATGCTCCTGCGTCGTGGCGGTTCCGAGCGTCGCCACGGCGTACGTGATTCCCGCCTGATGCAGGCGCACCGTGTCCATGTAGCCTTCAACGACCAGCAGGCGCTTCAGGTCTGCACGCGACTGGCGGGCCTCGTAAAACCCATAGAGCTCCCGACCCTTGTGAAAGAGCGGCGTTTCGGGCGAATTCAGGTATTTCGGCTCGCCCTGATCGAGTACGCGGCCGCCGAAGCCGATCACCCGGCCGCGCGCATCGCGGATCGGGTACATCACGCGATCACGGAACCGGTCGTAATGATTGTCATCGCCCCGCTTCGGCCCTTCGCGCTCGATGATGAGGCCCACGGCGTGCAGCCGCTCGCGCCCCGCCGCCGTTGTGCCGAACTTCCTGAGCACCGCATTCCACGAATTCGGCGCATAGCCGATGAGGAACCGCGCGCAGGTCTCGCCCGTCAGCCCGCGACGCTGCAGGTATTCCCGGGCCCGGGCATCACCCTGCAGCTCATCGCGATAGAACTGCGCGACCGCCGCGGTCAGGTCGTAGAGTTCGCGGTCCGGTCCGCCGGTCGCCTGCCCGGCCTCGCGCGGAATCTCCATTGAGGCGCGCGCGGCGAGCTCCTCGACCGCCTCGACGAATCCGAGACGATCGTGATCCATGAGAAAGCCGAGCGCCGTGCCATGCGCGCCGCAGCCGAAGCAATGGTAGAACTGCTTGTCGGGGCTCACCGTGAAGGACGGCGTCTTTTCCCCGTGAAACGGGCAGCAGGCCTTGTACTCGCGGCCGGCTTTCTTGAGCTGCACGCGGCTGCCGACCACATCGACGATGTCGGTGCGGGCGATGAGCTCGTCGATGAAGGATTGGGGAATGCGGCCGGCCATAGGGCGCCCACGTCCGGGCTCGGCCCGTTCAGCCGCCGAGCCTGGCTTTGATCCTGGCGCCGACCGCGCTCATGTCGGCGCGGCCCTGGGCTTTCTGCTTCACTATCCCCATGACCTTGCCCATGTCCTTGACGCTCTGCGCGCCGGTCGACGAAATGGCATCGGCGATCAGGGCGTCGAGCTCCGGCTCGCTCAGCTGCGCCGGAAGATAGCCGGAAATAAGGGTGATCTCAGCGCTTTCCTTGGCCACGAGGTCGGCGCGCCCGCCCGCCTGGAACTGGGCCAGGGCTTCCTTGCGCTGCTTGATCATCTTGTCGAGCACGGCGAGCACCTGGGCGTCGTCGAGCTGGATGCGCTCATCGACCTCGCGCTGCTTGATGGCGGCGTTGATCATGCGGATGCAGCCGAGGCGATCCTTGTCGCCGGCACGCATGGCCGTCTTCATGTCCTCTGTGATGCGCTCTTTCAGGGACATGGCTCGCTCTGCAGGGGGCGTTTGCGCCTTAGCGCGCCGCCGGGCGCATGGTGTCGCGGGACAGGCGCTTCAGGTGCCGCTTGATGGCCGCCGCCTTCTTGCGTTTCCGCTCCTGGGTCGGCTTCTCGTAGAATTCGCGGCGCCGGAGCTCCGTCAGAATGCCGGCCTTCTCGCACGCGCGCTTGAAGCGGCGCAGAGCCGCATCGAAATATTCGTTCTCTCTGACTCGGACGCTCGGCATGGGGGGACGCGATCCTGACTGACCCGGGTTTAAAGGGACGGCGATTCTAAGAGATGTGCCACCGAAAACGCAAAAATGAGGGTCGAATCCTGGCCGGGTGCGCAGGCCCGGCGGGAATGGCGCGCCCGTGAGGGTCCTCGGCATCGAGTCGTCCTGCGATGAGACGGCCGTCGCCGTCCTCGACGAGGACCGTGGCCTCCTGGCGCATCGCCTGCACAGCCAGTCGGAGATGCACGATCGCTACGGCGGGGTCGTCCCCGAGCTCGCATCCCGCGATCACATCCGCCGGCTCCTGCCGCTCACCCGCGCCGCGCTCGCCGAGGCGGGAACGGGGGCCACGGATATCGACGGCATCGCCTATACCGCCGGTCCCGGCCTCATCGGGGCGCTGCTGGTCGGCGCCGCGTTCGGCCGCAGTCTCGCTTATGCCTGGGGCTGCCCGGCGGTCGGTATCCATCATCTGGAGGGGCACCTCATGGCGCCCATGCTGGAGCCCGATCCGCCCGCCTTCCCGTTCCTCGCCCTGCTGGTGTCGGGCGGCCACACGATGCTCATCCGGGTGCAGTCCTTCGGCGACTACCGAATCCTCGGGCAGTCGGTCGACGACGCCGCAGGCGAGGCATTCGACAAGACCGCGAAACTCCTCGGGCTGCCCTATCCGGGTGGCGCGCATCTGGAACGCCTTGCCGAGCGCGGTCGCGCGGGCCGCATCGTGCTGCCGCGCCCGATGCTCGACCGGCCGGGTTTCGATTTCAGTTTCAGCGGCCTCAAGACCGCGGCGGCGAGACACATTCGCGGCCGCGCGCTGACCGACGACGAGCGCGCCGATCTCGCGCATGCGTTTCAGACGGCGATCGTCGAGACGCTGGTCGCCAAGACGCTGCGTGCGCTCGAGGAGACGGACCTCCGCATGCTGATCGTCGCGGGGGGTGTCGGCGCCAACAAGGCGCTGCGCGCGCGGCTCGCGGCGAGCGCGCGGGACCTCGGCGCCGACGTGCGCTATCCGCGGGTCCAGTTCTGCACCGACAACGCGGCGATGATCGCGATGGCCGGGCTCTGGCGCCTGCGTTCGGGAAGCCGCGAGCCGCTGGCGATCAACGCGCGCGCGCGCTGGTCGCTCGCCGGGGATCTGCGCAGCAGCGTCGCCTGAAGAATCAACCGCCGAGAGACTGCATGGACAGGATTTTTCTCACCGAGCTCAAGGCCGAGGCCATCATCGGCTATTACGACTGGGAACGGCAGGTCAAGCAGACGCTGCTGATCGATCTCGAGTTTGCAACCGATGTCGCCGCCGCCGCGCAGTACGACGACGTGAGCCGCACGCTCAACTACAAGAACATCGCCAAGCGCACGCTGCAGTTCGTCGGTGAATCCAAGTTCCATCTGCTGGAGACGCTCGCCGAACGGCTGGCGGCGGTCCTCCTGCAGGAATTCGATCTGAGTTGGCTCAAGATCACGCTGCACAAGCCCGGCGCAATCCGCAATTCGCGCGACGTCGGCATCGTGATCGAGCGCCGCCGGTCCGCAGGCTCCTGATGCCTGGGGTGTTCGTCGCTGCGGGGAGCAACATCGAGCCGGAGCGCAATCTCCGGCAGGCGCTCGCCGAGCTGCGGCGGCTTTATCCCGGCTTGCGGGTATCGCCCGCGTATCGCAATCCGCCGTTCGGTTTCGAAGGCGCGGATTTCATCAACCTGGTGGTCGTCTTCGAGACCGATGACACGCTCGAGGAAGTCGTCCGCAAGCTCCGGCAGATCGAGGAGCGCTGTGGCCGGCCGCGCAACGCGCCCAAGTGGAGCGCACGCGCCATGGATCTCGACATACTCCTGTACGGCGACCTCGTGCTCGAGACGCCGGACCTGCGCCTGCCGCGGGCCGACCTCGTGCGCCGTGCCTACATGCTGCGTCCGGCGGCGGATCTCGCGCCGGGCCTGAGGCATCCGACGCTCGGGCAGACGCTCGCGCAGCTGTGGCAGGCGTTCGACAAGACCGATCTCAGGATGGAGACGGTCACGCCGCCGTAATTCCCCGTCTCACCAGCCGAGGCTGCGCCCGCCGTCGACGGCGATGATCTGCCCGGTGACGAACGGGGCGTCGGCGGCGAAATATACGGCGCACTTGGCGACATCCTCGGGCGACCCGAGGCGTTTCAACACGGTCTTGCGCACGATCTCCTGCTTCATGGCGTCGTCGATCTCGCCCTCGGGCCACATGACCGGGCCCGGTGCGATGCCGTTGACGCGGATCTCGGGTCCCAGCTCCCGCGCCAGGGCGCGCGTGAGCATGATGAGGCCCGCCTTGGCGGAGCTGTAGACGGGATACTCGGGAAGCGGCCGCAGGCCGTGGATGTCGACCAGGTTCAGGATGAGTCCGCAGCGGGCGCGCAGTGCGGGGGCAGCAGCCTGCGAGAGAAAGAGCGGCGCCTTGAGGTTGCTGCCCATGAGGTCGTCCCAGGCGGCAGACGTGATGCTTCCAAGCGGCGTCGGATAGAAGGTGGAGGCGTTGTTCACCAGGACGTCGAGCGCCCCGAACGCGGCGATCGCATCGGCGATGAGCCGGGGGTGCCGGTCGAGCTCGAGCAGGTCGGCATGAAGCGCGAGAGCGCTCTGCGCCCGGAGTCGATTGAGCTCCCCTGCCAGGGTCTCGGCCTCGGCGCGCGACGACCTATAATGAACGACGACGTTCGCTCCGGCGGCGTGCAACGCCCGCGCGATCGCCGCGCCGACCCGCCGCCCCGCGCCTGTCACCAGGGCGGTGCGCATGGCGAGTGGGAGTGGCGTCGCCATAGTGACTCAGCCAGGCACTCTTCGACCGCTACGCATCATGCAAAGACAATACTCGATCGCACCGGGCCTGTCTGCCCGCGATCCGCAGCGTTGATGCGCGTGCGGAACCTGCCGCCGCTGTCCCCGGACGAGGCGGCGCACGCCGCCCGGGTGCACCGCGCTCTGGCGGCGCGCATCGCCGAGAACGGCGGATGGCTGTCGTTCGGCGAGTTCATGAAGTTTGCGCTGTACGCTCCGGGGCTCGGATACTACAGCGCCGGAGCGCAGAAATTTGGTGCGGACGGGGACTTCGTCACCGCGCCGGAACTCACGCCGCTCTATGCACGCTGCGTCGCGCGACAGATCGTCGAGATCTTCGAGCGGACGGGCGGGCGCGAAGTGCTCGAGTTCGGCGCCGGAAGCGGCGCGCTCGCCGCAGACCTCATGCGCGCGCTCACGGAGCTCGGCTGCGCTCCCGAGCGTTATCAGATCGTCGAAGTCAGCGCGGATCTGCGCGAGCGGCAACGCGCGCACATCGGCAAGGCGCTCGGAAGTCTCGTCGGGCGCGTGCACTGGCCGGATGCGCTGCCCGCGGCACCTGTGCGCGGCGTCCTGATCGCAAATGAAGTCCTCGATGCATTGCCGGTGGAGCGATTTCGCATCCACCAAGGCCGCATCGACATGCTTGGCGTGGCAGTGGACGGCGGCGTGATCGTTGAACGCGCGCGACCGGCAGACGCGCGGCTCGATGGGATGGTGCGTGCCTTGCCGGTGATGCGCGAGGAAGGTTACGTCTCCGAGATCTGCCCGCTCCTGCCTGCATGGATTGCGTCCGTTGCGCCGCTCGTGGCGGCCGGCGTGCTCCTCATCATGGATTACGGCTTGCCGCGCGCCCAGTATTACCTTCCCGAACGCCGCGACGGCTCACTCGTCTGCCATTACCGCCAGCGCGTGCACGCCGATCCCCTGGTCCGCATCGGGCTGCAGGACATCACGGCCTGGGTGGATTTCACGGCGGTCGCCGAGGCGGCGGCCGCGCACGGACTCGACGTGATCGGATTCTCGACGCAAGCGCACTTTCTGATCGGTTGTGGCCTGGACAAGGCGCTCGACACGCTGCCCGCCATCGATTCCGCGGAACGCCGCGCGGCCGTTCAGGCCGTGAACCGGCTGCTCCTGCCGGGCGAAATGGGCGAGGCGTTCAAGGTCATGGCACTCGGTCGCGGCGTCGCCGAGCCGCTGACGGGTTTTTCCGTTCGCGACCTGAGGCATACGCTCTGAGCGGCTGAGCGTCGCTACTCGCGGCCGCCCGGCTCGCGACGCACGGCCTCGATACGCCGCTTGCGCAACTGCTCGGCCAGCGCCGGTCCCCTGAGCGTCGCGAGCTCGTCCGGGGTGGGCACTACCTGCGCGGCACTCGCGCGGGCACGGCGCAGGTGATCCGCCTGAAGATAGGGGCGCTTTTCGAGACCGGTGCGACCGCGCGCATCGGCCTCGCACGCGAGCAGCAGCTGCTCGAAGCGCGCCGGACGGCGCAGCGCATCGGTGGCTTCCAGCAGGTCCACAATGGTCGCGGGACGCAGTTCGTCCGCGCGGTGAATCACGCCGTGGTGGCGCGCCGCGAGCACCGCGAGGTCGCGATACTCGTTCGCAACCCTGAGGCGCGCGCACAGCTCGTTGACGCGCTCTGCGCTCCGCTCCTCGTGTCCCACGTGCGTCGGCCAGCGCTCGCGCGGCGTATCGGCCTTGCCGAGATCGTGAGTGAGCGCGGCGAAGCGCACGACCTTGTCGGCTGTCAGGTGCGCGGCGGCGGTCAGGGACATGAGCGTGTGCACGCCCGTATCGATCTCCGGGTGCCAGCGTTCCGGCTGCGGCACGCCGAACAGGCGCGCGATCTCCGGAAAGACGCGCGCGAGCGCGCCGCCCGCGCGCAGCACCTCGAAGAAGGCCGCAGGGTCGGGCTCGCCGAGCGACTTCTCGGTTTCCTGCCAGACGCGCTCCGGAACGAGCGCGTCGAGCTCGCCCCCCGCCGCCATGGTATGCACCAGCGCCAGCGTTTCGTCGGCGACGTGGAAGCCGAGCGGCACGTAGCGAGCGGCGAAGCGGGCAAGCCTGAGCACGCGCACCGGATCTTCCACGAAGGCCGCCGACACGTGCCGGAGCACGCGCTCCTCGAGATCGCGACGCCCGCCGAACGGATCGATCAGCGCGCCCTCGGCGGAGCGGGCCATGGCGTTGATGGTGAGATCGCGGCGCACCAGGTCCTGCTCGAGCGTCACGGCAGGCGAGAATTCCACCATGAAGCCCCGGTATCCCGGAGCGCTCTTGCGCTCGGTGCGCGCGAGCGCGTACTCGTCGTGCGTCTCGGGGTGCAGGAAGACGGGAAAGTCGCGGCCCACCTGGCGGTAGCCGAGCGCCGTCATTTCCTCGGGCGTCGAGCCGACGACCACCCAGTCGCGCTCGGCCACCGGGCGGCCGAGCAGCTCGTCACGAACCGCGCCACCTACCAGATACACTTGCATCGCCAGATACTAACCGACTTCCAGACAGCGCCGCGCAATGCCACCCATGCCGCCGCCGAATCGAACCGTTCGCGATGCCGTCCGCGGCCCGCTGCGCGCGCTGCGGCTGGCCTCGGGCGCGGCCGTCGGCCTGCTGCTCGCCGGCTGTTACGTGCTGCAGGCGGCGCGCGGACAGGCGGCGATCCTCGCGAAGCGCGAACCGATCGAGCGCGTCGTGGCGCGCGAACGCACGCCGGCGCCGGTACGCGCCCGGCTGATCGAGGCCACGGGAATCCGCGAGTTCGCCACGCGCGAGCTGGGCCTGCCGCGCAACCGCAGCTACACGACCTACGCCGACGTCGGCCGGCCGTACGTCGTCTGGAACGTCTTTGCCGCACCCGAGTTCTCGGTCGAGCCGAAGCGCTGGTGCTTTCCCATCGCCGGCTGCGTGCCGTACCGCGGCTACTTCTCGGAGAAAGCGGCGCGGCGCTTTGCCGCGCGCCTGCGCGCGCGCGGATACGACGTGCACGTCGGCGGCGTCGCCGCGTATTCGACGCTCGGCCATTTTGCGGATCCCGTGCTGAGCACCATGATCCGCTTCGACGACGTGGAGCTCGCGAGCGTGATCTTCCACGAGCTGGCGCACCAGCGGGTCTACCTGCCCGGCGATTCCGCTTTCAACGAGGCGTTCGCCACCGCGGTGGAGCAGGAAGGCGTGCGCCGGTGGCTGCTTGCCGCACATCGGCCGGAGGATCTCGCGACGTTCGCGACGCGGCGTCGGCACCTGGTCGTCGTCAATGCCGAGCTCGCGCGCACCCGCGAGCGGCTGCGCAGTCTCTACTCGACGGTCCGGGATCCGCTCGCCGCGCGCGCAGCGAAGCAGGCCGAGTTCAGCGCGCTCGGAACGAGGCTCGCGGAGCTCTCGGGCGAATGGCATGACGGGATCGATTACCGGGCATGGCTCGCGCAAGACCTCAACAATGCGCGCCTCGCGTCGGTCGCGACGTACTTCGATTGCGTCCCGGGGTTCGAACACCTGCTCGCCGCGAGCGGCGGCGACCTGCCGGCGTTCTACGAGCGCGTGCGCGAGCTCGCGCGCCGGCCGGCTGCCGAGCGTCGCGCGGCGCTCTGTCCGGCCGAGGGTCCCGCGGCCCTCAGCGCACAACAATAAGGAGTGCGCGTCCGGCGCGTCGGACGTCGAGCCACAGGGTGCGCGCGCCCTTCGCCTGTTCGCGCAGCTCCTTGAGGGATGCGACCGGCGTCCGGTTGACCGCGACGATGACGTCGTTCGCACGCAGGCCCGCCTGGGCGGCGAGGCTCGTCGCCTCGACCGTCTTCACGACCACGCCGGCATCGCCATCGGCGAGCTCGGCGCCCACGAGGCCACGATTGATCTGGCCGGTGTCGGCCGACTCCGACTCGGAGGCCTCGGTGATCGTCGCCGTGACCTTGCGCGGTTTTCCTTCGCGCAGGAACGCGACGTCGACCCGGTCCCCGGCGCGCAGCAGCCCGATGGTGTTGCGCAGCTCGGCGGCGGTTCTGACCGGTTGGCCATTGATCGACGTGATGATGTCGCCGGTCTTGATGCCGGCGCCTTCGGCCGCCGAGCCGTCGAAGACCTGGGACACGACCGCCCCGTGAATATCGGAGGCGCCGAGCGCCTGGGCATCGTCCGGGGTCACCGTATAGATGTTCACGCCGAGAAGCCCGCGCTTGACCGAGCCGAACTTCAGCAGCTGGTCGTACACCGTCTTGACCATGTTGACCGGGATGGCGAAGCCGATGCCGCTGTTGTCGCCCGAACGCGAAACGATCGCGGTATTGATGCCGACCAGCTCGCCCTTGAGGTTCACGAGGGCCCCGCCCGAATTGCCCATGTTGATCGAGGCATCGGTCTGGATGAAATCCTCGAAATTGTCGGGATTGATGCCCGAGCGGCCGAGCGCGCTCACGATCCCCGAGGTCACGGTGTGCTGCAGGCCGAAGGGATTGCCGATGGCGAGCACGTAGTCGCCGACCTCGAGCCGCGAGGAATCGCCGAGCGGTATCTGAGTGAGGTTCGACGTCTTCACCTGCAGCAATGCGATGTCCGAGCGCTCGTCCCGGGCCTTCACCTGCGCGGGGACGACGCGGTCGTCCGCGAGTGTCACGGAGATGTCGGTCGCGCCCTCGACCACGTGCGCATTGGTGATGATGTAGCCGTTGGCGGCGTCGAGGATGACGCCGGACCCGGCGCCCTGGAACTGGCGCGCCTCGGGCTCATCGAAGAACGGATTGCGCGAGCTTTGCGCCTGAATCGTGCCGCGCACGGTGACGTAGACCACGGCGGGCGATGCCTTCCTCACGATCGGCGCGAGCGAGAGCGGGGTGTTCTCCGCGGACAGCGCGGGCGGCGCGGCGCCGACGCCGGGCAGTACGGGGGCCAGTGCAATGGCGAGCCCGACGGCGAGCGCGGCCGCCGTGGCGCGGGCACGAAGTCTCATTTGTGCTGTCCAGGGGGCGAGTGTCATGAGGGGATGCCCGCCAAGATTGTACGAGCCCAATTGTACAAAGAATGAGCAACCGCCGCCGGCCTTCCGCCGGCGGCGGCGCAGTTTCAGGCAATGTCAGACAATCAGGCCGCGTCCACCTTGATGCGGCGGGGCTGCACCTGCGGCTGCTTCGGGATGCGTACCTCGAGCACGCCGTTCGCGTACTTTGCCTCGACGCCGTCCGGTGCCGCGGTGTCAGGCATGCTGAAGCGGCGGAAGAACAGACCGCTGGCGCGCTCGACGCGCCGATAGCCGTCGCGCTCTTCGCGGGCCTCCACCCGGCGCTCGCCGCGGATCGTCAGCAGGCCATTCTCGAGCGTCACGTCGATGTCCTTCGGATTGACGCCCGGGAGGTCGGCGTGGATGACGAAGCCGTTCGGCTCCTCTTTGATATCTACCGCGGGCAGCCAGTCGCTCGCGGTGGCGGCGGATTCCTCCGCGGGCGCCGTGGAGGCGCCAAGCAGCCGATCGAGATCGCGCTGCAGGCGATTGACGAAGCCCCAGGGTTCGTAGCGAATCAGACTCATGACTGTCACCTCCGGAAATTTTTTTCGAGAGCGAACTCGCCCTCGCGCGAACGGCTAACTAGGGCCGCGACGCGCCATTTCAACCGTGGCTTGCACCGCGAAAACGCGCGGCCGGTGCATAAACTGTGGGCTTGCTGTGCGCGCGCCGTGGACGAGAAGTGAACACAATATCTTGCGAGCGGGCTTGACAAGCGATTCCGCAAAGCGTCGGCAGTCCAATCAGGCAATTGCTGAGTTAAATCCTGCAACATCATGCTTATTAAGGGTTTTTCAGACCGGTTTTTCGGCAAAAAAATTCTTGACGCAATCGCGGCGCGAGGAATACGCTTGCGCCCCTGACACAAGATGTTGTGGTCGCGTTGCCGAACAACATCGGGTCAGAGAACCCGGCTCGCGAGCCCGGCATCTATGAAGAGCGGATCCGCGGGTCAAGCAAAGCCGAATCGCCGCCCAGTCTGAAGAACGAGTCGATGAACGCCCGGTTTGTGTGTGGACCTCGCGCGAACGTCGCTTGCCGCAAGACGCAGCCTGAGAACGCCGTTAGTCGGATGAATCGCATTCGAAGGATGGCGCTCCCGCTCGCGACACCACGGCTGAGTCGGGAACAGCTGCAGAATCTCCAGCTGAAGTGACGCGGATCGAGGGACGGATCCAGCCGCCGGGTCGGTGCCGTTCCATGGGCGATTTTGTGGGGAGAGACATCAAGAACATGAATACGGTCGTCAAACTCGATCCGCGCGACGTCTCGAGCATTCCCTTTCAGGAAGCGTCGCTCGACATCTGGGACAAGAAATACCGCCTGACGGCCAAGGACGGAACGCCGGTCGACAAGTCGATGGACGACACCTACAAGCGCGTCGCCCGCTCGCTAGCGCAGGTCGAAGGCGAGGAGGTGCGCGAGCACTGGTACGAGCGCTTCCTGTGGGCGCTGCGCAAGGGAGCGATTCCGGCGGGCCGCATCACCTCGAACGCCGGCGCGCTCGAGCACAAGCCGGCGACCTCGACCATCAATTGCACCGTGTCGGGCACGATCCGCGATTCGATGGACGACATCCTGAACAAGGTGCATGAAGCCGGACTCACGCTCAAGGCAGGCTGCGGCATCGGCTACGAGTTCTCCACCCTGCGGCCGCGCGGCGCCTATGTCTCGGGCGCCGGCGCGTACACGTCGGGGCCGCTGTCGTTCATGGATATCTACGACAAGATGTGCTTCACGGTGTCGTCGGCGGGCGGCCGCCGTGGCGCGCAGATGGGCACCTTCGACATCGGGCACCCGGACGCCATGGAGTTCATCCGCGCCAAGCGCGAGAGCGGCCGGCTGCGCCAGTTCAACCTGTCGCTCCTCGTGACCGACGAGTTCATGAAGGCGGTGCGCGCCGACGCCGAGTGGAAGCTCGCGTTTCCGGTGAGCCGCAAGGAGGTCGAGCTGGAGCGGCCCGACCTCGACGACGCGGGCAAGTTCGTCTGGCGCGAGTGGCCGACGCACGAAGGCTACTACGTGAACGAGCAGGGGCTGGTCGCCTGCAAGATCTACAAGACGCTGCCGGCGCGGCGCATGTGGGACGTCATCATGACGTCGACCTACGACTTCGCGGAGCCCGGGTTCGTGCTCATCGACCGCGTCAACGAGATGAACAACAACTGGTTCTGCGAGAACATCCGCGCCACCAACCCCTGCGGCGAGCAGCCGCTCCCGCCGTACGGATCGTGCCTGCTCGGCTCGATCAACCTGACCTCGTTCGTGCTCGCGCCGTTCACGCCGGAAGCGCACTTCGACTGGGATACCTACCGCGAAGTGGTGCGCGTCTTCACGCGCATGCTCGACAACGTCGTCGAGATCAACGGGCTGCCGCTCGAGCGCCAGCGCGAGGAGATCCATCGCAAGCGCCGTCACGGCATGGGATTCCTCGGGCTCGGATCGACCATTGCGCTCCTCGGCATGCGCTACGGCTCGAAGGAATCGGTCGCGTTCACGGAGGAAGTGACGCGCGAGATGGCGATCGCGGGCTGGCAGACGGCGCTCGAGCTGGCGCGCGAAAAGGGGCCCGCGCCGATCATGAACGAGGAGTTCACCGTCACCGCGGAGATGCTGCGCAAGCGCCCCGAAATGGCCGACGACGGCTGGCGCGTCGGTTCCAGGGTGCCGGGCCGGGTGCTGCATGCCCGCTACAGCCGCTACATGCAGCGGCTCGCGACCGTCGTTCCGGATCTCGTCGACGAGCTCGCCGAGGTGGGCGCGCGCTTCACGCATCATTCGTCGATCGCGCCGACCGGCACCATCTCCCTGTCGCTCGCCAACAACGCCTCGAACGGCATCGAGCCGTCGTTCGCGCACCACTACTTCCGCAATGTGATCCGCGAGGGACGCAAGACCAAGGAGAAGATCGACGTATTCTCGTTCGAGCTGCTCGCGTTCCGCGAGCTCGTCAATCCGCGCGCGATTCCCGGCGCTGCGGGCCCGGGAGAGAAGCTCCCGGACTACTTCACGGCCGCGGACGACATCACGCCGCGCGAGCACGTCGATATCCAGGCGGCCGCGCAGAAGTGGATCGATTCGTCCATTTCGAAGACCGCGAACGTGCCGACCGACTACAAGTACGAGGACTTCAAGAGCATCTACATGTACGCCTACGAGCAGGGCCTGAAGGGCTGCACGACCTTCCGTTTCAATCCGGAAGCGTTCCAGGGCGTGCTGGTGAAGGAGGAAGACCTCAAG
>Ga0316620_10000719_pt1 | contig 13527 bp, 12 predicted proteins | sample OWC_Aug_M1_C1_D5_FD_207651 | JGI IMG/M metagenome (GOLD analysis project Ga0316620, IMG submission 207651) | Wetland soil microbial communities from Old Woman Creek delta, Ohio, United States - OWC_Aug_M1_C1_D5_B | ecosystem: Environmental > Terrestrial > Soil > Wetlands | place: USA: Ohio... | reverse complement strand
CGATCGGCGCCGCCGAAGGCCACGACCTCGCCGGCTTCTACGCCGCCGGAACGCTATGCCGCGGCTTCGCCAACTCGCTCGGGCAGCGCAACTGGCACGAGGTCGACAGCTTCAACTTCGACTGGAGCCTGCACGGCGGCGCGGGCCGCGCGGTGAAGGCGAGCTATGCAGGCACCAATTGGGCTGGAACTGTCCTCGAACAAAAAATCCATTCCGCCGCCGAGCAGCTCGCGCTGCTGGAAATGCCCGGTCGCGCGATCGCGCCGGGCGAGTACCGCGCCTACCTCGCGCCGCGCGCGATGGAGGAGCTCGCCGGGTTGCTGTGCTGGGGCGGCTTCTCGGCGCGCTCGCGCGCGACGAAGCAAAGCCCGCTGCTACGCATGCAGGCCGGGCAGGGGCTGTCGCCCAGGATCACGCTGCTGGAGAACACCGCGCAAGGCGTCGCGCCGGGATTCCAGGCCGACGGCTTCGTCAAGCCGTCGCGCGTGGCGCTGATCGAGGGCGGGCGCCTGGGAGAGGCGCTCGTCTCGCCGCGCTCGGCGAGGGAATTCGGTCTCGAGAGCAACGCGGCGAACGGCGGCGAGAGCCCGGAGTCGCTCGACCTCGCCGCGGGTACGCTCGAGGAACGCAACGTCCTCGCGGAGCTCGAGCGGGGCCTTTACGTCTCCAATCTCTGGTACCTGAACTATTCCGACCGGGCCGCCGGCCGCATCACAGGCATGACGCGCTTCGCCACCTTCTGGGTGCAAGGCGGGCGCATCGCCGCGCCGGTCGGCGCGATGCGCTTCGACGACTCGGTCTTCCGCCTGCTTGGCGAGAACCTGCTCGATCTCACGCGCGAGCGCGAGATGCTGCTCGACCCTTCCACCTACGAGGGGCGCTCGAGCGCAAGCGCGCGCCTGCCCGGCGCGCTCCTATCGGCGCTGCGCTTCACGTTGTGAGCGGGGTATGATTTTGGGCATGGATCCCATCTCCCTTACGCGGTCTTTGCTGCACTTCGATACCGTGAACCCGCCGGGGCGCGAGGCCGACTGCGCTCGCCATGCGGGAAAGCTGCTCCAGGACTGGGGCTACCGGGTCGAGTACCAGGAGTTCGAGCCGGGGCGCACCAGCGTCATCGCGCGCGCCGGCGGCTCGGCAGCGAAGGCGCCGCTTTGCCTCACCGGGCACCTGGACGTGGTGCCGCTCGGCAGCCGCAGCTGGACCTGCGACCCGTTCTCGGGCGAGACCGACGGCGACCGGCTCTACGGGCGCGGGTCGTCGGACATGAAGGCGGGCGTCGCGGCGATGCTCGTCGCGGCGAAGAGCTTCGCCGGCAAGCTCGGCGGCACGCCGGGCGTGGTCCTCGTCCTTACCGCCTCCGAGGAAAACGGCTGCATCGGCTCGCGCCACCTCGCGCAGCTTCCCAAGCTCATGGGCAAGGCCGGGGCGATCGTGGTGGGCGAGCCGACCGCAAACCGGCCCTACGTCGGCCACAAGGGCTCCCTCAAGCTGCACGCCGCGTTCCGCGGCGTGTCGGCGCACGGCTCGATGCCCGAGCTCGGCGACAACGCGATCTACAAGGCGGCGCGCGCGGTGGCGGCGCTGGAGCGCTTCGATTTCCACGCGCACCCGCATCCGGTGATGGGCGCCCCGACGATGAACGTGGGTACGATCGAGGGCGGCGCGGGCGTCAACCTGGTGCCCGACTCGGCGAGAATCGGCGTCGACATCCGCACCGTGCCGGGCATGGATCACGCGGCGCTCCTCGCGCGGCTGAAGGCGCTCATGGGCGAGGCCGAGCTCGACGTGTTCTCGGACCTGCCGGCGGTGTGGACCGAGCCGAATGATGAGTGGATGCAACGCGTGTTCGAGGTCTGCAAGCCCATTCTCGGCGCGGCGCCCGCGGTGCAGACTGCGACCTACATGACCGACGCCGCCAACCTGCTCAAGGTGTACGCCGGCGCGCCGACCGTGGTGCTCGGGCCGGGCGAGCCGCAGCAGGCGCACCAGACCGACGAGTACTGCAGCCTCGAGCGCATCCGCCAGTCGGTGGCCATCTACGAGGCGCTGATCCGGGACTGGGCGCTCAGCGCTTGATGAGCGCGAGCAGTTCGTCCATGGTGCGGTCGGCCCACTGCTCGGGATCCTCGTCGATCACCGCCTCGCCCTTGGCGATCAGCGCTTCGGAGATGCCGCGTCGCTTGCAGTAGCCGCGCCAGAAATCCTTGATCTCTTCGGCCGACATGTCCATTTGGGCTGCGATGGTACACCGGAGCGCGCTCCAAAATCGACGCGCTTGCGACCCGGGAGGATAGCCTGCGCATCTGCATCTACGGCGCCGGCGCGGTCGGCGGCCATTTCGCCGCTCGGCTCGCCGCCGCGGGGCACGAGATGTCGGTGGTGGCGCGCGGCGCGCAGCTCGAGGCGCTGCGCGCGCGCGGCGTGACGCTCCTCGCGGGCGAGGAGCGCGTCCAGGCGCGCGTGCGCGCGAGCGACCGGCCCTCGGAGCTTGGGGCCCAGGACTGGGTGCTGGTCACGCTCAAGGCGAACGCGCTCGGCGCGCTCGCCGAGGGGCTGTCGCCGCTGCTCGGGCGCGACACCGGGGTGGTGTTCTGCCAGAACGGGATCCCCTGGTGGTACGCGCAGGGGCTGGCGGCGTCGCGGCCGCGGCCGCCGGATCTCGCGCGGCTCGACCCGGGCGGGGCGCTGGCGCGCGCGGTGGCGTTGGAGCGCGTCGTGGGCGGCGTGATCTACTCGGCGAACGAGGTGCTCGAGCCGGGCGTGGTCCGCAATAACACCGCCGGCAGCAACACGCTCACCGTCGGCGAGCCGGACGACCGGGCGTCGAGCCGCATCGCCGCGTTGCGCGCGGCGCTCGAGGCGGCGCGGATCGGCTCTCCGCCGACGACGGACATCCGGCAGGCGGTGTGGGGCAAGCTGACGCTCAACCTCGGCAGCTCGATCCTGTGCCTGCTGGCCGAGGTGACGGTCGCCGGCCTGATGGCCGACCCCGCGCTCGCCGCGGTGCGTGCCAGGCTCTCGGCCGAGGGGCGCGCGATCGCCGCGGTGCACGGCGTGGCGCTCGAGGCCGCGGTGCGTCCCGGGCCCGCGCTCGCCGCGCCGGCGAGGCACAAGCCTTCGATGCTGCAGGACTACGAGCGCGGCCGGCCGATGGAGATCGAGGCCCAGGTGCTCGCGCCGCTCGCATTCGCGCGCGCGGCCGCGCTGCCTGCCCCGACGCTCGAAGCGCTGGCCCCCCTCGCCGCGCACAAGGCCGCGGCGAAGGGCCTGTACGAAGAGGTTAGCGCGAGGTGAGCTGGGCCGGAGACGAGAACGGTCTGTCTGCGTCCACCACGAACATCACCAGCGAGTGCAGATTCGTCGTGCCGCTGCTCGAGACCCGCATCGGCGTATCGGCGACATTACCCGTGCTGGCGTGGCCTGCGGCGACCCGCACCACGCCATGGGGAGTGAGGCTGCTCGTCTCCCCGGCAAGCACGTAGAAGGCTTCGGAACCCGGATGCGAGTGCGCGGGCGTGATGCTGCCCGGAGGGCCGCCTGCCTCGTTGATGCGAAGGAGATATTGCGTTGCGGTGACGCGGGGGATCGGCCCGACTTCCGCAACCTTGGTGCCGCCCGGTGACGACCCTCCCGCCGGGCCGAGCGTGAACAGCCAGGCTTTGCCGCCCGACTCGGCGGCCAGCGACCAGGGACCCGCGGCAGCCTGCGCCTGCGAAAGCGACCCGAAGTTCTCCAGCCGCCAGAAGAGTGGCCCGGTCGGCAATTCCGAGACCTTCTTTTCGGCCAACGGCTTGATGACGAACTTCTGCTGCGCCAGGGCCATCGAGGGCGATAGCCATAGCCCCGACGCAAACAATACGAACATGCAGACGAGAAACCGCTTCATAGGTGCCTCCTTGCGCTTGGGTGATTGTCGAATCGCTGCCCGGCGCATAACATGACCTTCCCCTCGGAGAGGGACGGCGCAGGCGGCACGCCACTATCGGGCCGCGACGGCAGGAAAGTCCCGACGAAACGGCTACGCTTTTCCTATGGAAATGCTTGCGCGCCTTCAAGTCGGTGACTGGTGGGCCGACCGCACCACCAACGAGCTCGGTCGCGCCGGCGACACGGTGCGCATCGAGCCCAAGGCAATGCAAGTACTCGCGGTGCTCGCCGAGCGCGCCGGCCAGGTCGTGAGCCGTGAAGAGCTTCTGGCTGCGGTATGGCCGGGCGTGGTCGTCGGCGACGAGGCTCTCACTCAGAGCATCATCAAATTGCGGCGGGCGCTCGGCGACAACCCCCGCGCGCCGACCTACATCGAGACCATTTCGAAGCGAGGCTACCGCCTGATCGCGCCGGTGCGGAACAGCGAAGCCGTGCCGGCCGGGCGCTCACCGCGTCGCGTGCCCTGGCCCAGGTTGGCTGCCGGTGTCCTGGTCGCCTTGGTCGCGGCCGCCACCTATCTGATCCATGTGGTTTCGCAGGCGAACGTGAACAGGCAGGCCGTTGACGCCGGCGGCGAGCGCGAGGGTACGTTTCTGACGGTGACCGTCCTGCCGTTCGAATCGTTGGGAGCGCATGGCGAGCAAGACTATCTGGCGCGCGGTATCGGCAACGACCTGATGACGGACCTGTCGCGCCTGCCCGGGCTGCGCCTGATCAGCGCATCCAGCGCGGCGCCGGGCACTCAAACGGCACAAAGCGCCCGGTATCTCATTTCAGGAAGCGTTCAGCGGGAGTCCGAAACCTTGCGGATCAATATCCGCCTGATCGACACCAGGACCAACCAGCAGCTGTGGTCCGAGCGGTTCGTGCGACCCTTCGGCGACCTTTTCGCGGTTCAGGATGAGATCACCCGCAGAGTCACGGAGGTGTTGCCGGGCAAGCTGACCGACGCCTTGCGGCAGCGCCTCGCCAAGCCCTACACGCGCAGCCTGGAGGCATACGACGATTTCCTGCGCGCGCAGGCGCTGTTTCTGGTTCGACGAACTGAAGAGAACGAAGAGGCGCGCGGCTACTACCGGAAGGCGGTCGAACTGGACCCGAACTTCGCGCGCGCCTACGCCGGACTCGCGATGACCTACGCCATGGAATTCCGCCTGCGGCCCTCGGGGGACTCCTCGCCCGCGCTCGCGCGGGCGTTCGAGCTTGCCGAAACCGCCCGCCAGATCGACCCCGACATCCCGGAAGTCTACTGGGCTCTCGCGTTCGTCTACGCGCAGGGCCGTCGCCACGAACAGGCGATCGAGTCCCTGCAAAGAGCGATCGCGCTCAATCGATCCTACGCAGACGCCTATGCATTCATGGGCGGCATCTACACCTATATCGGACAACCCGCGAAGTCGATTCCATTGTTGCGCACCGCGATGCGCCTCAACCCCTACGGCGGGCATCTGTATTTCCTGCTGCTCGGACGCGCGTACCTGTTCGAGAACGATATCGAGCAGGCGTTGATCAACCTGCGCGAGGCCTCGGCGCGCAACCCCGTCGACCTGGAAACGCGCATCTATCTCGCCGCGGCGCTGGTGGCGGCCGGAGACCGTTCCGATGCCGAGTGGGAAGCCGAGGAAATCCGCTCGCAGGAGGCCGGCTTCTCGCTGCACGGCTGGCTCGAGAGCTACCCGTTGACCAGTGCCCGGGAAAGAGAAAGGCTGGTAGCGCTGCTCGCCGGCGCGGGGCTGTAGCGCGGATTGCCGGGCGGCAAGGCTTTGCTATAATCGTTACTATGCTAATTATTTCGCAGGCATAGAACATGGCAGTCACGTCCGAGAGCTTCGGGCTGCTGATGCACCTCACCGCGCACGACTGGCGCACCGCCCTCGACCGGCGGCTGCGGCCGCTCGGCCTGTCGCGCGCCACCTGGCTGCTGCTCGCGATCGTTTCGCGCAGCGAGGGCCTTTCCCAGAGCGAGCTCGCATCGCGTCTCGGACTGGAAGGGGCGAGCGTGGTGCGTCTCGTCGACCGGCTCGAGAGGGAAGGCCTGGTCGAGCGACACACGGGCGAGGACCGGCGGGTGAAGACGATCCACCTGCGCGACAAGGGCGCGGGGGTGGCGGCCGAGATACGCAAGGTCGCCGCGGCGTTGCGGGCGGACGTGTTTCGCGGCATCCGCGCGAGCGAGCTCGAGGCGGCGGCCGCGGTGCTGGCGAAGCTGAAAGCGCGTCTGGGAGCGGTCCAGTGAAGCCGCGCGCGATCCTCAGGCTCAAGCGCGCGGCGCTCGTCGCGGTCGTCACCGCGATCGGCGTCGGCGGCGTGCTTGCCTTCTGGTGGCTGACGCGCGGCGAGGTGTCGACCGATAACGCCTACGTCAATGCCGACGTGGCGCAGATCGCGGCGCTGGTGAGCGGGCCGGTGAACGCGGTGCACGTGCGCGACAACCAGTTCGTACACAAGGGCGAGCCCCTGTTCGAGATCGATCCGCAGCCGTTCCAGGTGGCCGTGGACAAGGCGCAGGCGAACCTCGCGCAGGCCGAGCAGGGCGCGCTCCAGGACAGTGCCGACGTCGCGGCGGCGCAGGCCGACGTAGCACGCGAGCGCGCCACGCTCGAGAACGACGAGGCGCAGCTGCGCCGCGCGGAAGATCTGGTGGCGCGCAAGTTCCTGTCGCGCCAGTCGGCCGACGACGCGCTGGCGCGCGTGCGCACCGAGCGCGCGGCGCTCGCCGCCGCGCAGGCGCGCCTCGAGCATGCCCAAGCCAAGGCGCACGGTGGCGTCGCCGACAGCCCCGACGTGCGCTCGGCGCGCGCCGCGCTGGAGCAGGCAAAGCTCGACCTGTCGCACACCCGGGTCGCGGCTCCCGCCGACGGCTGGGTGAGCAACATGACGCTCACCGCGGGCACCACGGTCGCCGCGGGCAACCCGGTATTCGCGCTGGTGCGCGACCGCAGCTTCTGGGTCGACGCGAACTTCAAGGAAACGGAGCTGCACGGGATCCACCCAGGCGAGAAGGTCGACATTGCGGTGGACATGTACCCGAAGCGCGCCTTTCACGGCGTGGTACAGAGCCTGTCGCAGGGCACCGGCACCGCGTTCTCGCTGTTGCCGCCGCAGAACGCGACCGGCAACTGGGTCAAGGTCACGCAGCGCGTGCCGGTCAAGGTCGCGATCGGCGACTACGACCCGGCGTATCCGCTGCGCATCGGCGCCACGGCCACGGTGACCGTGCATCTCGACTAGGGCCGTGTCCCCGGCGCCGGCGCAGAACCGCTTCCTCATCACTGTCGCCCTGATGGCGGCGACGGTGCTGCAGGTGCTGGACATCACCATCACCAACGTCGCGCTGCCGCACATGGCGGGGAGCCTCGGCGCGACGCTCGACCGCATCAGCTGGGTGCTGACCTCGTACCTGATCGGGGCGTCGATCGTGATGCCGCTTACCGGCTACCTCACCGACCGCATCGGACGGCGCCGGTTCCTCCTCGGCAGCGTGGCCGGCTTCGTCGTCGCCTCGGGCCTGTGCGGGCTGGCCACCAGCCTGCCCGAGATGGTGCTGCTGCGCTTCCTGCAGGGCACCTTCGGCGCTTCGATCGTGCCGCTGTCGCAGGCCGTGATGGCCGAGACCTATCCCGCCGAGGAGCGCGGCAAGGCGATGGCGATCTGGGGCATGGGCGTGATGGTGGCGCCGATCATGGGCCCGACGCTCGGCGGCTGGCTCACCGAGACGCTCAGCTGGCGCTGGACCTTCTACATCAACCTGCCGGTGGGCATCCTCTCGCTCCTGCTCGCCGCGCGCTACATCCCCGACACCGAGCGGCGCAGCCGCCAGATGGACTGGGTGGGCTTCGCCGCGCTTGCGGTGTCGCTCACCGCACTGCAGCTGCTGCTCGACCGCGGCGAGCAGCTCGACTGGTTCGACTCCGCGTTCATCCGCGGCTGCGCGCTGGTCTCAGCGGGCACCTTCCTCGCATTCCTGTGGCGGGCCTTCACGCAGAGCGCGCACCCGGTGCTGCGCGTGCAGGTGCTGCGCGACCGCAATCTCGCGGTCGCCTGCGCGCTGATGGCGGTGGTGGGGATCGGCCTCTACGGCGCGCAGCTGTTGCAGCCGGTGTTCTTCGAGAGCCTGCTCGACTTTCCCGCGTTCGACGCCGGGCTGTACATCGCGCCGCGCGGCATCGCGACCTTCTTCGCCATGATGCTGGTCGGCCGGCTCTCCGGTCGCGTGCCGCTTCGCACCCTGATCGGCAGCGGCATCCTGTGCAGCGTCGCCGGCTCGTACCTGGCCACGCGCCTCAACGCGAATGTCACGGGGCACTGGTTCCTGCTGCCGCTCACGCTGCAGGGCCTGGGCATGGGCTTCATCTTCGTGCCGATGTCGACGCTCGCGTTCTCCACCGTCGCGCGCGAGTACGCACCGGAGGCTGCGGGCATCTACAGCCTGATGCGCTCGGTGGGCTCGGCGGTCGGCATCTCGATCGTGTCGATGTATCTCGCGCGCTCGACCCAGGCCCACTGGGAGCTTTTGCGCGGAGACTTCACGCCCTACCGCGAGCCGGTGGTGCAGTACCTGCACGCGCTGCACCTCGCGCCGTCTTCGCCGCTCGGCGTGCAGCTGCTGGCGCAGGAGCTCGGCCGGCAGGCGCAGCTCGCCGCGTTCGTCGACAGCTTCTGGCTGATCACCGCGAGCTTCGCGGCGATGCTGCCGCTGCTGCTGTTGCTGCGCTCGCCTCGAAGTCGGCCGGTAGAATCCGCGGCGTGAAGCTCGCCATCATCCCGGTCACGCCGTTCCAGCAGAACTGCTCGCTGCTCGTCGACGAGAAGACCAACAAGGCGGCGCTGGTCGATCCCGGCGGCGACCTCGAGCGCATTCTCGACGCCGTGGAGCGCTCGGGCGCGCAGCTGGAGAGAATCTTCCTCACCCACGGTCACATCGACCACTGCGGCGCGACCGCCGAGCTGCGGCGTCTTACCGGGGTGCCGGTCGAGGGACCGCAGCGCGAGGACCGCTTCTGGATCGAGCAGCTCCCCGCGCAATCGCAGCGCTTCGGCTTCGCGCCGATGGAGGCGTTCGAGCCCGACCGGTGGCTCGAGCAGGGCGACACCGTGCGCTTCGGCGACGTGACGCTCGAGGTGCGCTGGTGCCCCGGGCACACTCCCGGGCACGTGGTGTTCTTCTCGCGCGCGGACCGGCTGGCGATCGTCGGCGACGTGCTGTTCGCGGGCTCGATCGGGCGCACGGATTTCCCGCGCGGCGACCATGCGGCGCTGCTGCGCTCGATCCGCGAGAACCTGTTCCCGCTCGGCGATGATGTCGCCTTCATTCCGGGGCACGGCCCGATGTCGACCTTCGGCGAGGAGCGCGAGTCGAATCCTTACGTATCCGACGCCGCGGTCGGCCGCTAGAAGCGGTATAGCCGCGCCGCGTTGTCGGCGAACAGCTTTTGCCGCAGTGCCCGGTCAGGCAGCCACTCCCACAGCTGCAGCAGCGCCTCCGGGCGGGTGTGCGGCAGGTTCGATCCCCAGACGAGCTGCTCGGGGAAACGCGTGGCGAGCACGCGCAGCGCCGGCTCGACCGCGTCGAGGCCCCCGGTCACCTTGACCTGGAAATCGGGCCGCGCCTCGAGCATGCGCAGCATGGCGCGAAAGCCCTCGGACCGGACCCCGTCGTCGCCGAACGCGCGCCCGAGGTGCTCGAACACTACCGGTACAGGCGAGCGGACGACGCGCGGCTCGAGCCCGACCCATTCGCCGGCGTCGCGCACGTTGACCTCGACGTGCCAGCCGTGGGCCGCGCAGCGCCGCGCCACGCCGTCGAACGCGGCGGCGCCATGCGCGCCCGGCCGCGAAGTCAGGACGCGCGCGGCGACGAATCCCGCAGCGGCGTACTTCTCGAGCTCGGCTTCCTGGATCTCCGGGTCGATGACCGCCACGCCGCGTGCCTGCGGTCCGAGCTCGGCGAGCGCATTGCGGGTCGCCGAATTGTCGAACCCGTAGCAGCTCGCAGTGACCTGCACGCAACGCTCCACGCCGAGCGCGTTCACCTGCCGGCGGTAAGCTTCGATCGGGAACGGCTCGGGGTCGTATTCACGCGCGGTCGCGAGCGGGTACTCGGGCTCGATCGCCCGCGCATGGGCATCGACGAGGCCGGCGGGCGGCCAATCCCTGCCGAGCCGGGCGCGGATTTCGGCGATACTGAGCGGGGCAGATCGCATGAACGGAGCCGGGTGCACCGCGCCATTATAGGACCGGCAGGACAAATTGATAAACGATGCAGCCCCCAATCGCCCTGTTTTCCGATGTCCATAGCAACCTCGAGGCCTTGGAGGCGTGCCTGAAGCATGCGCGCGACAACGGGGCCGCGCGCTATGCGTTCCTGGGCGACCTCGTCGGCTACGGCGCCGATCCGGTGGCCGTCGTCGAGACGGTTCAGCGTTTCGCATCCGAGGGCGCGATCGCGGTGAAAGGCAACCACGACGACGCGATCGAGAATCGCGCCGGCTACATGAACGATGCGACCAAGGACTCCATCGAGTGGACGCGCAAGGCGCTTGGACCGCAGCACAAGGCTTTTCTCGCATCACTGCCGCTGGTATGGCGCGATGAGGGGATGTGCCTCGTGCACGCCTCGGCCGCGTCCCCGGAGCGCTGGGATTACGTCGACGGCCCTTCGGCGGCGCGGCGCAGCGCAGAGGCGGCGCAGGCGGGCTACGTCTTCTCGGGGCACGTGCACGAGCAGCTCCTCTATTTCGAGAGCTCGCTGGGGAAATGGTCGGCCTTCCGGCCGACGCCGGGCAGCGCGATCCCGGTGAGCCGCCGCCGCCGCTGGCTCGCGCTGGTCGGCTCGGTCGGCCAGCCGCGCGACGGCAAGGCGGCGGCCGCCTACGCCATGTTCGACCTGCTACGCGAGCAGCTCACGTTCCACCGCGTCGCCTACGACCAATCGGTGGCGGCCCAGAAGATCCGGCGCGCGGGGCTGCCCGAGTCCCACGCATATCGCGTCGAACGGGGCATCTGATCCGGGTCACGTGATGCTCGAGCAACTCCAGCCAGGGACCGAACTCGAGGGCTTTCGCCTCGGCGAACGCGCGCATTCCGGCGCCCAGGGGCAGATCTTCCGCGTCCTCGCTCCGGACCAGGGCTTCCCGACGATCATGAAGGTGCCGCGCGTCGGTCCCGGGGAGCCCGGGGAGAACCTGATCAGCTTCGAGACCGAGGCGATGATCCTGCCGGCACTCTCGGGGCCGCACGTGCCGCGGTTCGTGGCGGCGGGCGACCTGGCAAAGACGCCGTACCTTGTGACCGAATGGATCGAGGGGGAAAGCCTGGAGGCCCTGCTCAAGCGCGGCCCGCTCCCCGCGGTGGAGGTCGCACGCATCGGCGCGGCGATCGCCGACGCGGTACACGGGCTGCACCTACAGGATGCGATCCATCTCGATCTCAAGCCCGACAACGTGGTCGTCAAGCTGGACGGCGCCGTTGCGCTGATCGACTTCGGGCTCGCGCACCATGCGCGGTACCCCGACCTGCTGGCGGAGGAAAAGCGCTTTGCAGCGGGGTCCGCGCCCTACGTTTCTCCCGAGCAGGTGCTGGGGACGCGCTCGGACCCGCGCAGCGACCTCTTCGCGCTCGGCGTGGTCCTCTACGAGATGGCGACCGGCGAGCTGCCCTTCGGCATTCCGGCCACGATGGCGGGGCTGCGCGACCGGCTGTGGCTGGATCCGCTCCCTCCGCGCGCGCGGTCGCCCGAGCTGCCGCCCTGGTTGCAGGAGATCATCCTGCGCTGCCTCGAGCCGCGCGCCGCAGACCGCTACCAGTCGGCCGCGCACCTCGCGTTCGACCTGCGCCATCCCGAACACGTCGCGCTGACCGCGCGCGCCCGCAAGTCGGGACGCGCGGGGTTCTTCGGCCAGCTTCTGCGCTGGTGGCGTGCGCGAGGCGAGCGGCCGGGGCCGCGCCTCATGCCCAAGGCGCAGGTGGGGACCGCGCCGGTCATCATGGTGGCGGTCGACACTACCCACGCCCACGACCCGCGCCAGCCGTTGCTGCAGCGTGCGACCGCGCAGGTGCTGTCCCTGTCGGCGGATTTCCGGCTGGTGTGCGTCTCGGTGATCGGCGTGGGTGCGTTGAAGGAAGGCGCGGACGTCGCCGGGAGCGCTTCGGGAGTGCACCTCGAGCATCTCGTGCGGCTGCGCCACTGGGTGGAGCCTCTCGGCCTCCCGGCGCATCGATTGTCGCTGCACGTGATCGAGTCCGCGCGCCCCGAGCCGGCTCTGCTCGAATTCGCGCGCCGCAATCACGTCGACCTGATCGTGATCGGTGCGCCCGGGCCTGCGCACCAGGCCCTGGGGTGGTGGCGCTCGGTCGCCTCGAGCGTGACCGCGAACGCGCACTGCAGCGTCTACCTGGTGCGCATCGCGCCGGACTAAAAAAAAGGCCCGCATGCGCGGGCCTTGGTTCGAGCGCGGCGGGCGCTCAGGGCAACATGCTGTGATCGTAGGTACGGATGTCCCGTTCCTTCGTCTCGCTCAGGAACAGCGTGCCGATGATGAGGGTCATGATGGCGACCGAGACCGGGTACCACAGGCCGTAATAGATGTTGCCCGTCGCGGCCACCATCGCGGTCGCGGTGAGCGGCAGCATGCCGCCGAACCAGCCGTTGCCGATGTGGTAGGGCAGCGACATCGACGTGTAGCGGATCTGGGTCGGGAACAGCTCGACCAGGAACGCCGCGATCGGCCCGTACACCATCGTCACGTAGATCACCATGATGACCAGGATCAGCTCGGTCATGAGCCAGTTGATCTGGTTCTTGTCGGCGGCCGGCGTGTAGCCGGTGTCCTTAAGCGCCGCATCCAGCTTCTTCGCGTCGAAGCCCTCGACCTTGATGCTGCCGATCGTGGTCACCGCCGACTTGCCCGCTTCGGCCGGCAGCGACTTGAACGACAGGCCGCGCGTGGTCAGGTAGTCCCGGACGCGATCGCAATCGGAGAACTTGCTCCACGGGCCGACGAACAGGTGGAACTGGCAGTCGGTCGCCGCGACGCTGATCGGCGTCTTCGCCGCGTACGCCTCGAGCGCCGGGTTGACGTTGTGCGTCAGCGCGCCGAACAGCGGGAAGTAGGTCAGCGCCGCGATCAGGCAACCCGCCATGATGATCTTGAGCCGTCCGATCTTGTCCGAGAGCCAGCCGAAGAAGACGAAGAAGGGCGTGCCGATCACCAGCGAGATCCCGATCAGCCAGTAGGCCGTGACGTAGTCGACCTTGAGTGTGATGACGAGGAAGAACAGGGCGTAGAACTGCCCCGTGTACCACACCACGCCCTGGCCGGCCGTCGCGCCGAGCAGCGCCAGCAGCACGAACTTGTTGTTCGGGTACTTGAAGAAGCTGTCGGTAAGCGGCGACTTGGAGCCCTTGCCCTCGGACTTCATTTTCTGGAAGACCGGCGACTCCTGCAGCTTGAGCCGGATGTAGACCGAGAAGGCGAGCAGGATGATCGTCACCCAGAACGGAATGCGCCAGCCCCAGGTGGAGAACTCCTTGGCGTCCATGTTGGCGCGGCACAGCCCGATGATGATCAGCGCCAGCAGCAGGCCGAGCGTGGCGGT
>Ga0316620_10000718_pt1 | contig 13528 bp, 10 predicted proteins | sample OWC_Aug_M1_C1_D5_FD_207651 | JGI IMG/M metagenome (GOLD analysis project Ga0316620, IMG submission 207651) | Wetland soil microbial communities from Old Woman Creek delta, Ohio, United States - OWC_Aug_M1_C1_D5_B | ecosystem: Environmental > Terrestrial > Soil > Wetlands | place: USA: Ohio... | reverse complement strand
CGACGGGCTCGAGGACATCGCCGAGTACATCAATTTCCTGGACAACGGGAAGCTCGTAGTCCAGTCCGACAGGGACGAGTTGCTGGCCCGATGGAAGAGGATCCATTTCAAGGAGGGAGCCCTCCCCCCAGCTCTCCTCGGACAACTGGTCGATGTTCGCCGACAGCCCTTCGGGAGCTCGGGGCTCACTCCGGACTTTCCCGCCATTCGGGGTTCCTTGGAGGCGGGGATCGCCCGCGGCGACGTTCGAATCGAAAACGCCAGGCTCGACGACATCCTGATCGCCATGCACCAAGGAGAATGATATGTCCGCCATCCTACGAAAGAGCTCTTTCTTCTTCATCTCCCATCTCTGCACGTTCGTCATTCCTCCGCTGGCCATGCTCCTGGGGCAGAGAAATCGAGGCGTGCTATCCGTGATGGCCCTCTGGGTTCCCGTCTGGCTCAGCAGCTCGATCTTGTGGAGCGAGAGGCAGGAGTCATATGGCTTCCTTCGGACCCTCCCGGTGACCGACCGCCAGATCGTCCGGGCGAAATTCGGCTTGGCGCTCGGATTCGCTGTCATCTACTGGCTCGTCTTATCCCTGTTCATCCGAGGGGCTTGGGGCTCGACCCCGGAATATTCCGGCTATGTGGCCCTGGCGAGTCTGACCTGCGCCGTTTCGCTTGTCCTCGCGGGCGGCTGGTACATCTTCTCCTGGCAATTCGGCCCATCCGCCCTGACCGCGGGTGTGATAGCTTTTATGGTGCTCGGCATTCTCGCGACGTGGATGGTCGACGTCAAACGCATGGTCCGTATTGGCGGCATCGGAACCCTCGCCCCCCGCTGGCTGGCCGAGGGCCCGTGGGTTCATCAAGCCGTCCTGTTTGCCGTTGCCCTGGCGGCCTATTACGGGCTCATGAGGCTGGCCGTCCGGGTGAAGGAAGAGAGCGAAACCTCTTAGGGAGGATCTGCCCGTGAAAACCATAAGATGGCGTGTCCTCTTAGCGGTGTTTTGGTCGTCGGCCGTGGCCGTCATGGTCGCGCCTCCGGCATCGGCGGAAGAATATTATTACGCGTACGAGATCAACGGCACCCTCTGCGGCTACGTCAAATTCACGACCGAGCCGCTCGTCCAGGAAGGCCGGAAGCTTATTCTGCTCGAGCATACGGTCCTGATGCGTGTTCGGGCCATGGGAAAACAGGTCGAGAGCCGGCTCAGACTGACCTACCATCTCGACCCGGAGACGAACGGCTTCCGCTATCACGACAGCACCATCGAGCAGGGCGAGCAGAGGATGTTCGCCAAGATGCGCATCGACGGCGGGCGGGCCTACATCTCGGGCACCGGGATGGACAAGGAAGAAGCCGTGGAGCTGCCGACCGACATCGTTCTCGAGAACACCCTATATTTTCCGCACCTCGTCGCGGATTTCGCCAGACGCAAAATGGAAACGCAGAGCTACAAGATCTTCAACGGCCGCGACGGCAAAGTCCAGGACGTCGTGTACACAAAGGTCGGCGCCGAGACGGTCCGGAGGGCGGGCAAGACTTTCGAAACGATCGTTCTCGACTGCTTGAACCGGTCGAACGGGCTGAAGTTCAGACTTTGGCTGGACCCTGCGACGGGGATCGAGGTCCAGACGCAGATGCCGAACCGGTTCATTTACCTGGCGGACGCCTCGGTCGTGCAGGCGGTCCAAACAGCCAATCTGGATCCGACCCTCTCGGTCAAGGCCAATCGGACGATCCCGGATCCCAATGATATTTCCTTTATGAGGGTCAGGGCGGTCCTCGACCCCACCGGCCTTTGGGTCTCGCCGGAAACGCTCAACATCCCGGGACAGCGGTTCATCGGCACCGTCAGGGACAATCACATCGAAGGCGAGTTCGAGATCGAGCACCGGCGTTACGACGGCTCGAAGGCGCCGCCGTTTCCGCCCGATTTCAGCCGCGACCCGGTCCTGAAGGAATTCCTGGAGCCGTCCGACTTCATCCAATCGGCCGATCCCGTCCTGGTCGAAAAAGCCCGCGAGATCACCAAGGGATCCAAAGACTCCTGGGAAGCCGCCCGGCGCGTCGCCCAATGGGTCGCCGTCAATATCAAAGGCGCGATCCCCGGCGGCGGGACGGCGAAAGGCGTTTACGATACGCGGAGCGGTGAGTGCGGCGGCTTCGGATTTCTCACCGCCGCGTTCTGTCGGGCCGTCGGGATCCCCGCCCGGGTCGTCTGGGGATGTTTGTACGCGAGGTCCGGCGGAGGCGTATTCGGTCAGCATGGCTGGAACGAAGTTTATATGGGCGAGGCCGGATGGATTCCGATCGACACCACCCGGCACGAGATCGACTCTGTCGACTCGGGGCACATCCGGATCGGAGTCCACCAATCCACGGCCACGGCCCTGAACGCCCGTAAGATCGAGATCCTCGATCACAGGGTCAGGCGATAGATCAACGCCTGAGATGGGCCCTCGAGGGGATAGTCAGGGAGACCGGTCTTTACATTACGGTTTTAAAAGATCCTGATAACAACGTTTCCGGTTTTTTGCCCAGTCTCGACATATCTCGTGGCCTCGACGATCTGATCCAGGGAATAGCGTCTGTCGATGATGGCCCTATACTTTCCCGCCTCGATAATCTCTTTGAAGAATTCGATGTCCTTTTTACTATCCTTGGGGATCGGGAACTTCACTTTCTTGCTGGAGAAAACCCGCGTCCATAAAGCTAAGAAGATATTTTGTGCCAAGAACCCAAGATCCGTTGAATAATAGACGCCGCCGCGCTTCAGCAACCTTTTACAGCGAAAGAACGAACTTTTGCCGACCGCATCAATAACGACATCATAGATCTGGTTATCTTGTGTAAAATCGTCCTTTGTATAATCAATGACCCTATCGGCTCCCAACGATCTCGCGAGTCCGATATTCTTCGTATTGCAGACGGCCGTGATCTTTGCGCCGTAGCACTTGGCCAGCTGGACACAAGCGGAACCGATCGACCCGGAGGCTCCGTTGACGAGGATTCCTTTCGCTTTCTGAAAATCGATCTTCCGGATGTAGGTCATGGCCAGCATCAGCCCGTCACAGACAGCGGCCGCCTCTTCGTAGGACATATTGGCGGGCTTGATAGCCATGGAGCCCTTTTCAGGGATACTGACATATTCCGCGTGAGCTCCAAAACGGCCCGTGCTCAATCCAAAGACCGGATCACCGGGCTTAAATGCGGTGACGTCCTTGCCGACGGCTTCAATTTCTCCGGCGAATTCGCTTCCCAGTATCTTCTTGCGAGGTCTAAAGAGCCCATTGATCATGCGAATGATGAAACCATATTCTGGCTTTCGAAATCCGCAATCGGTTCGGTTAACCGTCGTCGCATGGACCTTTATGAGAACCTGAGCGTCGGAGGGAGTTGGTTTTTCGACCTCTTTGAGCTGCAGGACTTCGGGCGGCCCGTAACGTGTATAGACAACCGCTTTCATGAGAATCCGTTTCTTTTGCTGGATGGCCATCTTCTCTCCAATGTTCTGTGTCGCGTCTTCTTATCTTGTGCCCAAATTGTGCCCGAAATAGGCCAGGGATATCAAAACGTATCTAGTAATATCGAGCTCCATCGAACTGTTGGAGTCCGTAAAAACAGCCCAATTTCTTTGCTACTATATTATTTGCTACTATTTATCGATTTTCGCCGCTTCCGACACACGATAGAAGTCGGAGGTTCAAGTCCTCTTTCGCCCATTCCTTCCTTTATTCGTCGAATCGTTCCCACTCCAGGCGGACCTTCTCCATGAGCTCCCGGAATCGGGCCTCCCCGCGGAGGTCCGCCAGATAAGGGTCGTAGGTATTGAGATAAGGATAGTTGATGAAACCACGGTCGACCGCGTTTTCCAGCCAATCGAGGGCCTTCTCCCGTTCGCCCAGGAGAGCATAATAATCCGCGAGAAAGGTCGAATATTGAGGATCCCGCTTGACCGTATAAAGTAGATCCGGATTCAACAGACGCGAAAAGCCCTCGCGATCGCCGCGCGCCGCAAACTTGAGAAGAGCGTAGAGCTGCCACCACAGATTCCGTTCCGGATCCTGGATGTGACTCTCGACGATATCTTCGGCCTCCTTGAGCCTCTTCCGAGAGACGAGGAACCAGGCGTAGTCAAGCAGCCCGGGCGGGTCGGGAGGGGGATCTTTGGAGAGGAGCTCAAAAGCGAGATCCAGCCGGCCTCCGTAGTGATAGACATTGATCTTCGCGGGTACGGTCTGGGGATTGAGCGGGTCGAATTCGGCCATCTTCTCCGCGGCTCTTTCCGCCGCGGAGATCTTCCCCGTGTAGGCGTAAGCCATACAGAGCCACCACAAGATGTCCCCATCCCGGGCGTTGCTTTCCAGCGCTTTCTTCAGGTGATAGACGCCCCCCTGCGGATTCCCAAAGAAGGACGAATAGACCAGGCCCAGGACCAGGTGGGCGTCGGAGGATTCCGGATCCATGTCCAGGGCCTTATTGGCGTAGCGTTCGGCCTTTTTCCCGTTCTCTTCGGCCAGGACCCCCATGTTCGCATAGGAGTAATACACATAGCCGATCCCGGCATTGAGCATGGCATTCTCGCCGGCGAGCTCCAGCCCTTTCTCGAGGTCCTGGAGCGCCCGGTCGCAGCCGTCCCGGGTCCAGAGCCTGATCTCTTGCTTGGCCTTGAGATAGAGCTCGTAGGCCTGAACATTGTCGATCCGGCGCTCCGAGATCCTTTTCTTCTGGTCCCCGCTCAGCTCGAGTCTCAAGGCCGCGACGATCGCCGAGGTGATCTCATCCTCCATGGCGAAGAGGTCTCGGATCTTCCGTTTGTAGCGTTCTCCCCAAAGCTGACTGTTATCGCTCGTCCTGACCAGGGCCGGGCTGATGGAGATCGTCTCGCCATACCGGACCATCCGGGCGGTCAAAACGGCCTTCACTCCCAGCTCCGCCCCCACCCGATGGGGATCGATCCTTTCCCCCTTGTAGGTGAAGGCGGAAGCCCGTGAGATGACCTTTTTGATCGTGGAGAGCCTGGACAGCCTGTTGATCAGAGTCTCGGTGATCCCATCGCTGAGGTATTCGATCTCCGGGTCCGCGTTCACGTTCTCGAAAGGGAGGACGGCGATGGAATCCAACGGCTCGCCCTTCCCTTTGAGCCACAGGCGCCGGGTCAGGGCCGCCGAAGACAAAACAACGGCGAAAATGACCAAGAGGACCGCTCGCCTCGTCTTTTTGGCCCGGGCCGTCGTCCCGGACGCCCCGGCCGCACCCTGAGACGCCGGTTGAGAGAGCGAAGTCCGTACGACGGTCGCCCCGCTTTCGATCTTCTCCAGCTCTCGATTCAGCTCAGCCGCGCTCTGATATCTCTTCTCCTTGTCCTTTTCCAGACATTTCAGGATCAAGAGACCGAGCTCATCGGGAAGCTGGGGGACCAGCTCCTGAGGGTTCCGAGGGACCTCGAGCTTGTGTTTGAGGGCCAGGCTCAAAGGGGAATTCCCGCTGAAGGGCACTCTCCCCGTCACCATCTCGTAGAGGATGATCCCCAGGGAGTAGATGTCCGAGCGCGGATCCGCCTCCTCCCCCGCCGCCTGCTCCGGAGACATGTAATCCGGCGTGCCGACGACCAGCCCCGTCCCGGTGATGCTCGGCGAGTGGAGCGAACGGGCGATGCCGAAATCCATGATCCTGGCATTCCCCTCCTGGTCGATCATGATGTTCGAAGGCTTGAGGTCCCGATGGACGACCCCCAGACGGTGGGCCTCCGCCAATCCCTCGCAGACCTGTCCCGCGATCCGAAGGGCCGTCCCGGCGGTCAATTGGGTCGACCTCCGGAGAAAGCTCCTCAGATCCTCCCCGTCCACATACTCCATCGTGATGAAGAACCGGCCTCGAAATTCGCCGAGGTCGAACATCCGGCAGACATTCCGGTGGGCGACCATCCGGGCCGTCGTCAATTCCCGCCGGAACCGGCCGATGGTGTCTTCGGCCGCCGCGATCTCGGGCCGGATGAGTTTGAGCGCGATCTCCTGCCCGACCGTCGTATCCTCGACTCGATAGACCTCACCCATCCCTCCCGCGCCCAAGGCCTCGATGACCTCATAACGGCCGGCGAACAGGGCCCCGCGGCCAAGCCCGTCCGGCGCAGACTCGAGCGTTCGGGTCACGGAATCCTGGAGCGGGGTTCCGGGAGGCCCCAAACGCGTCCCGCAGCCGCCGCAAAACCGGGCTGTGGCAGGATTGTCAGACCGGCATTTCGGGCAAGCGATCGACACCACTTAATCCTATTAGGTCGATAGATACTATAATCTTACTCGGATATAAGGATGTCAAGCCTCGCCGGCATCTCCGCCGGCCGGCGGCCGGTCGAAAGGGATCGCGCCGAGAAGGAGGGCCCTGACGCGAAAGGCTGAAAGGTTTTGCCGCTAGAAGCCCAGCCGCACCTGGAGGCCTGCTCCATTGGGGAGGAGGAAGGGGGCCAGGGCGAGGTTCGTGCCGCGCCTCGCCAGCCGGGCGGCGTTGTGCTTCCGGACCGCCGACTTGACCGTCGCGCATTCATAGATGCTCGAGCCGACGAGCGTGACGAGCATGAGGACGTTCAGGTTCGTGTTGTCTTCCTCATCGTGATTGCGGGAGTAGCTGAGGGCCAAAGCGGAGACCCCCAGCCGGAGGCCGGTCCACAACAATCCGCGACCCCAGAGTCCCCCATAGAAGGAGCCGAAAGACGGACCGACCATGATGCCGGCGGTGAGGACGATCCCGGAAGAGCCCCCGCTCACCGTCCGCCACGCCCCGAGCAGCAGGCCCCAGGAGGCCAGGGTCGTGGCGAGGGACAAGGTGAAGGCCGTTCGTTCCGAGGGAAAGCCAGCGGATCTTGCGTCGACGGGGAGGGACGCCTGGACGCCGGTCCCATCCTGGGCCAGGAGCGGAGCAGCCGCAAGCCAGACGATGAGGAGCGAGGCCGCGATCGGTCCGGACCTTTTCGCCCTTCCTTTTTTCTTCAGGGCATTTTGGGTCGCCATCGGTCCTCTCCTTTTCCAGAAGTCCTGACTTCGGACTCAAGGTAGGCCGGACCGGTGGCGGAGTTGTCAGTGATTTGTCAAAAAGGGCTCAATGATCCGTCAAGACGGCCTGGCCTGGACCCGTCCCGGCGGACCCGTCGTCCAGAGAGAGATCGAGGGCTGAAGGACGGTCGTCGGGTATCGTTCCGTCCCGGCCGCTCAGAAGGTCAGGCCGAGCGTCGCCGAGAGCACGCCGTTTTTCAGGTCGATCGTGTCGAGCTCAGGGATGGCCAGCTTGTCGAGGCCCATCGTGTAGCGGACGTCGACGTGGATGGACCGCCCGAGCTGGAGGCCGCCGCCGAGGACGGCGCCGTAGTCCGACTTGGGCATGTCGTCGATCTCGATGCCCTCGATGACGGCCTTGAGCCGGAAGCCGAAGGCCGGGCCGGCGAAAACGAAGGGATGGATGCTGCCGGTCGGGATGCGGACCTTGAGGAGCACCGGGATCTCGAGGTAGTCGAGGCTGAGCTTGCCTGCCCCCGAGTCCGCGCCCTTCATGGTGTAGAGGACCTCGGGCTGGATGGTCAGGATGCGGCCGAAATTGAGCTCCAGGAAGATCCCGCCGCAGAAGCCGACCGTGCTCTTCCAGTTCTCGAGCTCGGTCGCGAAATCGCCGTTGACGTTGGCCACGTTGGCCCCGGCCTTGAGGCCGAACTTGATGCCGGCGGCGGCCGTCTGAGGAAGGACGAGCATCGCCGCAAAGACGCCGATCACCGCGATCTTCCACAAATGCTTCATCGGACCTCCTCGATCGATGGATTGGCAGAGTCAGGTCAGGGACCCGGGTCGCCCCCGGGCAGGCTGTGGGTCATCCTAGCAGATTCCGCGGCTTCGGCCAAGCCTTGAATAATCAGCCCGGCGAATGGCAATCGGTGCAGGGCGTCTCTTTCCATTCCTGCCCGATGTCGACCGGGTGGGCGAACTCGAGCGACTGCCCGCCCGAGGCGTTGGTCATCCGGCCATGCGGCCCTTGGGCGGTGATCGCATGGCAGAGGTCGCACTGGCGGCTGATCGTCCGTCCCGACGGGCTCGAGTGCCGGCCGTCGTGGCAGCGGAAACAGCCCGGGAAGCTGAGATGGCCGATGTTGTTCGGATAGGCGTCGGAGCGGGCCTTCATCTCGGGAAAGGCGTTCTCGGCGAAGGCCGCGACGACGCCGTCGATGGAAGCCTGGAGCCGCGGCCCTTCGTTCTTGACGATCTCCGGATGGGCCTTCTCATAGAAGCCTCGGAGCTTCGCCGCGATCCCGGACCGGGCCGCCTCGAACGTGTCGTATTTCGCGAGGCAGGCCTCGACGGCGGCCTCCTTGATCCCCGGCAGACCCGGATCGACCCGGCCCGAGGCCAGGGCCTCATTGATGAAGGCGAACGGGGCCCGGAAGATATGGCTGGGCCGGTTGTGGCAATCGATGCAGTCCATGACCCGGGACGGGCCGGACGGGGCCGCCGCCTTCCCGCTCCCTTCCTTCAGCTCATAGACCGTCCGCGTCTGGGTCCCGAGGTCGGTCAGGGTGACCCGGGAGATCTCCTGCCTCTTCGCGTCGGCGGCGACGTACTCGATCCGGACGTCCGCGCCGATATGCCAGTGGATCCCGGTCGTGAACCCGAGGGCCTGGTTCCCCGCTCCCGTGTTCAGGAGCATCTCGAGGTCCCAGCGGGGATTGGCCTCCTCGGCGAGATAGTAGATCTCGAGCCGCTGCTGCCGGCCGTACACCTTGAGCGGCCAGTGGCACTGCTCGCAGGTCTCCCGGGCCGGCCGGAGGTTCTTGATGGGCGTCGGGATGGGCCGGGGAAAGACGTTGGCGACCGTGGCGTAGACCTGGTAGAGGCCGCTCAGCTTCGACTTCACGTACCAGCTGGCCCCCGACCCGACATGGCATTGGACGCAGGCGACGCGGGCGTGCGGGGAATTCACGTAGGTCGAGTACTCCGGCTTCATGACGGTGTGGCACAGGGTGCCGCAGAAGGCCACCGAATCGGTGTAATTGTAGGCCTCATAGCTGCCGAGCGCGGACAGGAAGAGGAAGACGAGCGTCCCGACGAGGAAGATGACGAAAGCCCGCCTGTTCTCGGGCCGGCTGAGATCGACGATCGGTTCGGCCGGTCTCCCGGGCGCGGCCTTCCGGAGCCGGCGGGCCGTGCGGGCCATCCCCAGGGGGATGAGCAGGAGCCCGAAGATGAGGAAGGCGGGAATGACCATGAAGATGACGATGCCTTCATAGGTCTTGTGGAGGCCCGAGAGCGAGGCGATGACGTAAAGGAAGACGAACATGAACAGGGCCACCGCCGCGACGACCGTCCCGGCGATCGACAGGGCGTTGTAGTAGATGGCGGGAAGGCGACGTCTCATGGCAACTCCCTCTTCCGTCGGTCAAGAACATTATACGACATCGGCCAAGAGACCGGGCGGCGCCTTGATTCAGGGCGGTCCTTCTGGCATCATGAGGCGGCCCGACGGGAGAAGGGCCTCCATGAGCCTCTTCGGGAACCGCCTGAGCCTGCGCAAGCTCAAGTCCATGGTCGGCCGCGAGGTCGGGATCTCCGACTGGTTCGTCGTGACCCAGGAGCGGATCGACGCCTTCGCCGCGGCGACCGAGGACCGCCAATGGATCCACGTCGATCCGGAGCGGGCGGCCCGCAGTTCCCTCGGCGGCACCGTCGCCCAGGGCTTCCTGCTCCTCTCCCTCGTGCCCTTCTTCAACTTCTCGAACGAGGTCTTCGCCGGACGATTCCGGATGGCCGTGAACTACGGCCTCGACCGGGTCCGCTTCCCCCAGTCCGTGCCGGCCGGCTCGAGGGTCCGTAACCGGGCCGTCCTGAAGAAGATCGAGAAGCGCGGCTTCCGCCGGGTCCTGATCACGGTCGAAAACACCCTGGAGGTCGAAGGCGCCGCCAAGCCGGCCATGGTCGCCGATGTCCTGGCCCTGATCTATCTCTGACCTGTGCTATAATGCTTCGGTCGGCGACGGGGTTACGAGAGGGCTGAGACTCCATCCGTCCTCAGAGGGGGCACCGCGTGTCAACGAGCGGAGAGGGACCATGAACGAAAACATCACCCCGGACCGGGGACTCTCCGCGGCCGAAGCCAAGGCGAGGCTGGCGCGGTCCGGCCTGAACCGGCTGGCCGAGCCCTATCAGGTCAAGTTCTGGGCCATCGCCAAGGAAGAGGTCGCCGAGCCGATGATCCTTCTGCTCCTCGGCGTCGGCATCGTGTACAGCGTCTGGGGCAAGCTCGAGGACGCGCTGACCATCTTCTCCATCATCATCGTCCTGACCTTCGTCGAGGTCTGGAACGAGTTCCGGGCCAAGAAGGCCATCGCCTCCCTGTCCCGGCTGGCCGCCCCGAGGACGAGGGTCGTCCGCGACGGCGCGATCACGGAGGTCGAGACGGAGGAGATCGTCCCCGGCGATGTCCTCGTTCTCAGCGCCGGCACGCGCATCGCCGCGGACGCCCTGCTGCGGACCGCCTACAGCCTCCAGGCGGACGAATCGTCGCTGACCGGCGAGTCCCTGCCGGTCGTCAAGACGACGGGCGACGGGATCTCCGCCGGGACGCTCGTCGTCGGCGGGGAGGGCAAGGCCGAGGTCACGGCGACCGGCCTGGCCACGAGGATCGGGAAGATCTCCGCCCTGGCCCAGTCGATCAAGCCGCCGAAGACCCCGCTTCAGCTGGCCATGAAGGACCTGGCCATGAAGCTCGTCTGGGTGGCCCTCTTCTTCAGCGCCGGGATCCCGCTCTTGGGGCTCGTCCGCGGCCAGGACCTGCGGACCATGATCCTGACCGGCCTCGCCCTGGCCTTCGCCACGATCCCCGAGGAAGGCCCGATCATCATCACCATGATCCTGGGTCTCGGCTCCTACCGGCTGTCCAAGAACAACTTCCTGATCAAAAAGATCAAGGCCACGGAGGTCCTCGGCAACGCCACGGTCATCCTGACGGACAAGACGGGGACGCTGACGGAGAACGACATGTCCGTCGTCGCCGTCTACCCGCCGGACCGCGAGAAGGAGGTCCTGGCCTGCGCCGCCTCGGCCCTCTCGGAGGTCTCGCTCTTCCCCACGGACAAGGCTGTCCTGGATAAGGCCCGCGCTCTGGGCGTCGGGCCGGTCGGGGAGATCGCCGCGGAGCGCGGCTTCGGCGACGGCCGGAAGACCAAGACCGTCGTGCGAAGGACGGACGGGGGATGGACGCTCTTCATGAGCGGCAGCCCCGAGGAGGTCCTCGGCCTTGCCGGCGGCGATACTTCGGCCTTCGCGGCCGATCTCTCGAGCGAGACGGGCCGGGGCCGGCGCGTCATCGCCGTCGCCTCCAAGACCCTCGGACCGGCCGCCCCCGGCGGCGACCTGGCCGCGCTGGAGAAGGGGGTCAGTCCGGTCGGCCTCCTGGCCCTCGAGGACCGGCCCCGGCAGGGCGTCGCCGAGACCTTGGCCACAGCCCGCCAGGCCGGCGTCAGGACGGTCATGGTCACCGGCGACCACCCGCTGACCGCCATCTCCATCGCCAAGGAGGTCGGCATTCCCGCGGACAAGGCCCTGAGCGGGCCTGAGATCGACGCCCTGTCGGACGAGGCCCTGAGGGATGCCGTCCGGGACGTCTCGGTCTTCGCCCGGGCCACGCCCGAGCACAAGTACCGCCTGCTCAAGGCGCTGCAGGCGAACGGCGAGATCGTGGCCGTCACCGGCGACGGCGTCAACGACACCCTGGCCTTGAAGGGCGCCCACATCGGCATCGCCATGGGCATCAAGGGCACGGACGCGGCCAAGGAGGCGGCGGACGTCGTCCTGGCCGACGACAACTACAACACCATCGCCCGGGCCATCTTCGAGGGCCGGAAGTTCTTCGACAACCTGCGCAAGGGCTTCGGCTACTACCTCTCGGTCAAGATGGCCCTCATCCTGATCTTCCTCCTTCCCGTCGTGGTGGGCGTGCCGTTCCCCTTCGCGCCCGTCCAGATCATCCTCCTCGAGCTCTTCATGGACCTGGCGGCCTCGGCGGGCTTCGTGGGCGAGCCGGCCGAGCGGACGATCTACCGGCGCCCGGCGCGCGATCCCAAGGAGAAGTTCCTCAGCGGCCCGGTCTTGCGCCGCATCGCCGTCTCCGGGCTCAGCCTCTTTGCCGCGGTCATGGTCCCCTACGGCTACGCCCTGGCCAAGGGCTGGCCCGCGCTCAAGGCCCAAACGATCGCCTTCTCCGCCTGGATCATCGGCCACATCCTTCTCGCGTTCGTGTCACGGTCCGAGAGGGAGCCCCTTTGGAGCCTCGGCCCCTTCTCGAACAGAGCGATCGACATCTGGGCCGTCGCCGCGGCGGCCTTCCTGCTGCTGGCGACCCAGGTCCCGGCCGTGAGCGGCCCGCTGAAGCTCCAGCGGATCTCCCTCGGCGACCTCGGCCTCGTCGCGCTCGCGGCCTTCGCGCTCATCTTCTGGAGGGAAGCGGTCAAGATCGTCTCGTACCGACCGAAGAGGGAAGGATAGCACGGGCGTGCGCATCGAGATCCTGGGCACGCGCGGCGAGATCGACGAGACCACGCCCTATCACTCCCGTCATTCGGGCCTCCTCATCGACGACGCGCTCCTCGTCGATTGCGGCGAGCGGGAGTTCCTCGACCGCGCGCCGAAGGCCGTCCTCGTCACCCATCTCCACCCGGACCACGCCTACTTCGTGCGCGCGGGCGCCGAGCGTCCGCCGGCCGGCCTCCCCATTTACGCCCCGGAAAGCTACAAGGACTACGGCCTCCGGGTCCTCGAGCGGCCCGAGACGATCGCCGGCTTCGACGTCCAGCCGGTCCCCTCGCACCACAGCCTCAAGGTCCGGTCCCAGGCCTACGTCATCGCCCGCGGCCGGGCCAAGATCCTCTACACGGGGGACATGGTCTGGATCAACAAGGAATTTCATCATTTTCTCGAGAACCTCGACCTCGTCGTCACCGAGGCCAGCTACTTCCGGAGGGGCGGCCTCGTCATCCGCGACAAGGAGACGGGCCAGATCTACGGCCACACCGGCGTCCCGGACCTGGTCCGGGTCTTCAGAGAATTCTCGCGCCGCATCGTCCTCGTCCACTTCGGCGGCTGGTTCTACAAGGACGTCGGCCGGGCCCGGGCCGCGCTGCGGGAGCTCGGCCGGGCGAACGGGGTTCGGATCGAGGCCGGGCGAGACGGCCAGGAGATCGTCCTCTAGACCCCTTCGGCCGCGGCGCTCGGGTTCGCCTTCCACTTGGCCAGGAGCTCGAGCACTTCTTTGTCGGGCACGTCGTACCATTTCCCGTAGGCCTGGGCCACGGCGAAGAACGGCACGGGCTTGGCCAGAATGACCGTCTCGTCGGCCAGCTTGGCGACCTCGCGGGCGGCCCACTCGCCGGCGACGGGGACGGCCACGACGATCTTCTTGGCCTTGCGCCTCCGGCAGAGGGCGACGGCCGCCTTCATGGTCGAGCCCATGGCCAGGCCGTCATCGACGAGGATGACCGTCCGGCCCTTGACCTCCGGCAGCGGC
>Ga0316620_10000717_pt1 | contig 13541 bp, 24 predicted proteins | sample OWC_Aug_M1_C1_D5_FD_207651 | JGI IMG/M metagenome (GOLD analysis project Ga0316620, IMG submission 207651) | Wetland soil microbial communities from Old Woman Creek delta, Ohio, United States - OWC_Aug_M1_C1_D5_B | ecosystem: Environmental > Terrestrial > Soil > Wetlands | place: USA: Ohio... | reverse complement strand
GACCGCGAGCCCGTGCTTGCCGGCGTCGAGATACCCGAGGTACCTGGCATCGTAGGGCATCGGGTGTTGCACGGCGGGCACGAAGAAGACCGCGAGCGATACCCGAACCCTGGCGTCGGGGTTTCCGACCACGAAATCGGTGTCCTGGGTGAGGGGTGGATTTCGGCCCGCGATTTCCCGCAACTCCAAAAGGGGAATCGCCCGGATGTGCGAGCGGCGCAGTGCCTCTGCTCGTTCGTCGGCCATTACGCGCCTCCCTTGCCGATGGGCAGCTTGCCCGTCGAGACGAGCAAGTAGCCCACGCCCACTACCGCGCCGATGGCGACAATCCACCAAATCGGTTTGAGCAAGGCGCCTACGGTTCCACCCACGAGACCGGCGACCGGCTTGGCGACCGCGCCGACGACTTCGGTTGCCACCTTCGCCGTTGCGGCGACGGCCCTGACGATGTTCTTGGGCGCGTTTGCCACGCCATAGACGAGAGCGTCGCCCGCATCGTGAATCTTGCCCATGAGACGCTGAGCGGCCGTCGATTCGTCGGGCGGAAACCATTTCTCTGCCCCGAGGGCATAAAACCAAAGGTTCGAGACAGCGGGGCGAAGGGTCTTCCAGGCAGCGCCGACGGGCATACTCGCTTCACCCGCGAGCAAGCCCTTCGCCTCGCGGACCACGGCCTCGGACATGTTCGTCAGGTCCTTTCGGGCCTGGGTTCGCCAGCTGGCCTCGAACAAATATTGGTGAATCTCTGACGAAACCGTCTCGGCGAGGGTCACCGTCGTGGCAATGACGGCCTTGGCCTGGCCGACAGATTGCACATCGTCCAGGCTCCGTTTCACCTTGGCGAGGGTTTCGGCGCTGACAATGACTGCCATGGCGCCCTCACCTCACATGGTCGAAGTGTCCGTAAGCCTGCCCGAGGCAGAGGGCCCTCTGCCCCGAGCCGGGCCTAGCCACCCTGCGCGGCCCGTGCAGAGATGCCGCGACGGCGAGAGTCCGCTTCGGATCGAGGTGCAGAGGGACAGACGCGCCGACGATGCGCCTTTCGGGTACATCGTCGAGTTTCACCTTCGCGTCCGTCCGAAACTGCATCTAGAACAACTTGCCGAGCAAGCCCCCTATTACCGGAATCTTCTTGGCGACCGAGCCCACCCCGCCAAGCACCTTGCCGGCGACCGAGCCCATAAGGGGCCCCACGCCCGGGTACATCTTCGAGAGCACTCCCGAGGCAAGGTTTCCCATGAGCCCGCCGCTGCTACTGCCGCCACCCCCCGACGCCGCAGCGGGGCCGACCGCCGCAGCGGCCTGCGCGGCACGCTGCTTGTCAAGCGCCATCTGTTCAACGGACGTCCGGCTCTGCCCCGCGAACTGTGCCTGGAAGGTCTTCGCAGCCGGCGAAGTGTAGGTAGACGAAGCCGGCGCGGCTGCCACCTCGCCGGGTTTCTTTCTGAGGAGGAAGTAGGCGGCAGTTGCACCGCCGCCCACGACCACGACTGAGCCCAGAATGATTGCCGCAGTTGCTCCGCCACTCATGGTCAGACCTTCTGGGACTTGGGTCCCATTGCAGAGATGATTTTGGCCGCTGCGGCCACCTTCGGGTCAACCACGGGTGGCGGTCCCTTGGCAGGATCGCTCCTGATACCTACGTTGCCTTCGAGCAAGCCGACCTTGCGACCCTTGACGTAGCCGATGGCTCCAGCGGCGACGGCCACTGCCACAACCAGGGCTATGGTCCATCCCGTCGACATGGTCAGCCAACCTTGACCGCCGGGTTGGCCGTCGGCACGAGCCGCATCGCCATGAACCGGCGCTTCCGGTCCATGATGCCCAGGGGGTTCTGCTTGTTGATGACCTTGAGGGACCAATCGACGTCGTCGGTGCCGAGCACCTTCCGCACCACGCCCCTTTCAATCAGACGCTGCTTGATGCTCGTCCAGGCCTCGGGAGTCCAGGAATGGAGCTGGCAAGCCAGGATGTGGTGGGTTGCGCCCGTGCAGCCATCGCCGGTCAGGACACCGTCGCGGAACTGCATCTGCAGTTGCTGGGTGCCCTCGGAGACTTGCACCTTGGTGACCTCCAAATCCTTCGTCGGGGTGACCAAGGAGAGAATCGAGGGGTTCGGCGGCAGGGTGGCATCCGCGTCCGAGTCGCCGCTTTCGCTGACTCCATAGTCGAAATCGTCGTAGGGGAACCCGCCCACATCGCCCGAGGCTTCGTCCGCGCCGTCGCCGGCGATATCGACGAAGGGCCCGGCGACATCCTGCTTGCAACCCATGATGGTCTCGAACTGCCGGACCAGTGGATCGATGTGCGTGGTGTGGACGCAGCCCCGGAACGGGAAGGTCAGGTCAGTGATGTCCCGGACCATTGCCGGTCCGGGCATTCCGAGTCGATTCGAAAGCCAGAAGAGCCCAGCGATGCCCGCGCCCTTCTCGGTCCGGTCCATCGTGCTGACGGTACCGAGGCCATTGATATCGACGGCCTCGCCGGCGAGCTTCTGCTGGTAGTCAATCCACTGCACCGCCGGACCCACCCACACCTCGTCCTGGGGAAGCATGAGGGCGGAAACGTCGAACTGGCAATCCTTGACGCCGGCGATGTCCGTGTAGATCGCGGAGCCCCACGTGTTGGTGCCGGTGCCGAGGTTGAGCTGTAGCTGCGCGTCCTCGTAACAGACCGTCGGAAGCGCGGTGTGGTGTCCCTTGACTCCGCAGAGCAAGGAAAGCGGCACGAAGAAGGAGAAGCGGAAGTAGTGGCGCCGGTCCGTCGACTGCGCGTTGTAGCGCATCGGGGGCCGCAGCCGATAGGGCCGCTCCATCCCGTTCCCGACCAGCTCCATGAGCTGCAGGAACGAACCCTTCACGTGCTGGCTCGAAAGCGCAGTCCCGTGCCAGGCCGAGTTGACTTCCAAGGAGGAAATCAACATTCGGATGATGTCCCATTGGGTGTTGATTTTCGACCGGGCTAGGTCACTGCCCGGAACCACCGCGCCTTCGCCGCTGACACCCTCGCCGACCACGACAGAGCCAATCACGGTGACCATAAGGCCGAGCAAGAAGTTGCACAGCTTGCCGTCGGTCACCGGCGGTAGAGTCTTCATCAGCCACGAGAGCTGCTGGCCAGGCACGAACCTTTGCCGCTGCCCCCCGGGCCCGGTCAGCCTCCAGGGGATGATGCCGGTGTGGTTGCGGATTGCCATGACCTACGGCGCTCCGGTGAGGATTTTCCGACCGATGGCGACCCTATTCAGGATCGCAACGAGGGCGACGGCGACAAGCGCGCCGCCCAGCACAAGACCGAGGTTCTTTCCCATGGGTTTCCTCTCGCAGGTTGTCGCGTCCATGGAGCCACGGGACGCGCGCCTCTACTGCTACTGAAATTTGCGGACCGGCGTAGCACGTCGGTGCGCACTCGTGCTACCCGGTCAGAAGCGATAGACGCGTCCGTCCCAAGGGCGACCACGGCGCAAGAGCACGAAAGCCCCACGCTGGGAGGGCGGGACGTCGTCGCCAGGTAATGCCCGAATCACGTCCTCGACGGCGGCGTCGGTGTACCCCCGTCGGCGGAGCACCGCCAAGGCGTTGCCAGCCTGGCGCCAGACGAGCAGGCAAGACGAGCATTCGTAGGGTGCGCGCGGAACAAGTTGCGCGAACTGTGCCCCCCAGATGGCCGAGATACCGACGCGACGACCAGCCGTGAACACACGGGGCAAGGCCGTGGTGTCGTCGGGAAACTCTCCGTCTTGGCAGGCATCCGCGATTTCATCGTACACCACGAGCGAGCGACACCGGCGCGCGGCCAGTGCCCATTGCCAGCGAGCGACGGCCTCCAGGTCCAAGGGTTCACCGAAGGGATCGGGGGTGAAAACGATTTCGCGACTGCCAAGCGGTGCCGATGCGAGCTTGGCCACCGACTCGCGGATCTCGCCAGGCCAGCCGCCTTCGCCTTTCGAGTCCGCCACGGCGACGAGCCCGCGCGACCTTGTCAGGTACGCTTGCGCGAGATGCTTCGCCGCTGTGCTTTTCCCTGCCCCTGGGTCGCCGAGGAGGCCGATACGACAACCTTCACCCGACGCAAGCGCCGCCCAACAGAGATCAGAGGCAACGCTTCCTGGCGTGATTTTTCCCGTCGAGCGCAACGGTAGGCGCGGTCGTTCCGCGCGTGGCGGGCGCACTGGTAGAGCCGCGCGCAGCGCGGGCAGCGGCCCTTGCGGTCGGTCAGACTCTTGGGGACGGTGAGACCGCAGCACCTCATGGTGCACCTCACGTGACTCGGAGGGCAGTGCTGGTATCTGTCCGGGCTCTGCGCCCGGGTCTCGTCCGTCCATCCGCACGCCGGACAATTCAATTCGCCTCGGGGGCCTTGGGTTTCTCCTCGCCCACAGGTTCCGCCGTGAGTGCCATCTGTATGGGGTAGGCAGTCAGCACCGCCACAATCACCCAGAAGGGATGGATCGCGACTTGCTTCGTCCACCGTCGGCCCCAAACTCCGAACGCCACTTTGAGCGCCCGGAAGTAGACATCCTGCTCGGTCGGCTCGGGGATGGTTCGGGGTGGCTTGCGGCGACGGGCTATCAGTTCGCCCAACTGATGCTCCAACGACAGGCAGAGGGCGGCGCCCATCTTGCCGAGGTCTTCCTCGGCATCGCCGCCCGCTGGGAAAAACTCACGCTGCAGGGCCGCGCCCACCTCGGCGGCTAGGTCCCCATCGCCACTACCCACCGAGAACGCAGCACCCTCACCGCTGGCTTCGCTCGCGGCCTCCGCTGCGACGGAGAGAGGATCAGGCCCGAGAATGGGCTCCGCAGCCGGCGGGGGAGATTCGGCGAGCCCCGCCGGCTGCGGTCCCGGGGCCTGCGCCCCCTCCGCCTTTTCGGCTGGATTCTGTTCGGGCGGCGGTATCTCGGGCACGTGCTCCGCCGGCGCGGCCACCTCCGCCGCGCGCGCCGGTGCATCGTCTGGCCACTCTCCCCGCAACGCGAGCCGCGCTCGCTTGTTGGCGAGCCTGGCGTCGTTGGTGCGAAGGTTCGTGGGCTTGCCCTTGACGAGCACGTGGAATGAGCCAATCTCGTGACCCTTGCGCTTGCGCCGCCAAATCTTTGCCATGCTGGACAGTGTGCATCGGGTGACACGATTCCGTCAAGACGTGCTACCCTTTCTTTACGGGGAACTGTGTCAGCCGAAGGTGCTTCCGTGTTTCCGATATCATGGCGCTTTCCCTTCCGCGACAAACGGTCATTTGTCGCGGCCCGTATCGATGGGGGTCAAAGTCCAGTGTCCCCGGGCTTTCGGCGGCACACTCGCGCCTACCCTTTGTCGCGGCCCGGGGTAGGCGTTCCAACCAAGGCGCCAACGCTTGTAGTAGGTCCGCACCGTGGACTCGGGCAGGCGCAGGTCACGCGCCGCGAGAAACGAGGACTGCCCTTCGACGTACCGCTTGCGGATGAGGCCTACTACCTCGGGGGCGAGCCAGCGCCGGCCCACCGTCTTACCCGCAGCCAGCGCGCGAGCGATGCCAGCCCGGGTTCGTTCAATGAGACGCGCCCTCTCGGTCTCGGCAAACCACGCCATGATTTGCAGGAGCAGATCGCGCATTGGTCCCGCCGGTTGGTCAAGCCAGGGTTCCCGGACGCTGACCACCGTCGCGCCCTTCCTCGTCAACTCCGCCACGTCGTGCGCAAGGCGCACGCGGTCCCGCCCCGCCCGGTCAAGCGCCCAAAGTACCACGGCTCCGACTTCGCCCCTGTGCACCTCTTGCTTGACGGCCTCCCACTCGGGCCGAGTCTTGGCGCCCGATTCCTGCTCCCGAAAGATCACGGGCTCCCAGTTGCGAGCCCGGCAGACGCGGAGCACGTCGGGCTCTTGGTTCTTCTCGTCTTGCCGGTCGGTGGACACCCGCAAGTAGACTGCAGCTTTCATGATGAGACTCCCTTGGCTCCGAACATGCGCCGGCGGAGCTCGTCCAGCTCCTCGTGTTCCTCGGGTGTCGGCAGTTTTACAGTCCGCCGTCGAGCGAGCATCTCATCAGTGCGCCGGGCTTCCTCCGCGTGTCGTTCCTGCAACTCCCGCCGCTTGCGCATCCGCGCTGTCTCCCGACCCCGTGTTTGTGCCCACCTTCGCGCGTTCTCCCGTTGCATGGCAGTCGGCGAAAATCCCACTTCGCAGCGCGGGCACTCACAACCGTCCGCATGTAGACCGTAGCTGTCGAATTTCGGCGCCGTCACCTCTCGCCCCTTTGCACTGCAGCCAAGTCTTCGAGACAGCGGTTGCGCTCGGCGAAGGCGAGCGCTTCCGCCCGCGCCGCCTCCCTTAGATTTGCGCGGGCGACCTTGTGCACCTCCTCGGCCGCTTGCGCTCGCTTTTCCGTCGCTAGTAGGTCGGCAAACATGACGGACTCCGCGTCCGGCTTGGCAGCGAGCATGGCCGCGCCGGCTTCCGCGCGTTCATCATTGGCCTGGTCCAAGCGCTTGCCCGCGAGCTTGGCAGCTTCGCGAAAGACCAAGGTGCTCCCCCGAGCCGCAACCCATCGGTGATGTGCATCGGCAAAGTGTTGCTTGGCCCTGATAGGCGCGGGCAGGGTTCCGGGGAGGCGGGCTTGAACGCTCACGAGGGCACCTCATGGTCACAGCTTGCGCCCTCGATATGGATCGCGACGGTGAAGGTCAGACAGCTGTCGACCTTGAAGGCCTGCTGCACGCCCGAGCGAAGCCAACGCTCCAGCATGGCGCAAGTCAGATCTGTCCCGAGCCCGCAGCTCTGCACGTGACGGATCTCGTGGCCGCGCGAATTTTCACAGATCACGGTGACCCGCTTCATGATGGCACCCTGTCGATGTAGACGGCGATTGCCGGGGCTGCGGAGTCGCGCACGGTGCGGAACGTAAGCCACGAGATGACCCGTCTATCCTTTTGCCACAAGCCCGCATCGGTGAGCCCGTCGACAATCCAGGTCACCATGATGGCCCCAGCGTCGTCGTCCCATGAAGTCTTGGGATTGAAATCGATGCTGACATAGACGGGCCCGGTCACGGGGCCGATGGGCTTGGCCAGCATGGCGACCAGCTCGCGCACGGCTCGGGCCTTGTCGTTGTAGGCGTTGGCGGACGATGCTTGTGGGCAACGGCCGCTGCCCCTCCGATACCCGTCGAGGTACTTTGCTTCTAGGGCATCGTTTTTCGAGACGAGGAGCCCCTGGGCATCGATGGTCAGACGCCATCCCGAGGCGGTTTCACTCCTTGTCATGGCCGCCCTGTCTTTGCGCCGCGACGGCGCGCCATGCGTAGGAGACGCGCAAGGTGCGTGTCCTCGCGCCAGTCGACCGGGCGGTTGCGACGGAGAAACTCCCGCGAGATTTTGGCGCATGCGTGGTAGCAGAGCTGGCGAAGCCAGGCGATAGGAGTGAGGGCGAGCCCGAGAACCCAAACCGGGCCCGAGAGCGCAAGGAGCACGACACTGAGGAGGCGCCTCATGGCTTGGCCTTCCTGGGTCTCGGACCGTCGAGGAAGCGGCGCTTGGCCTCCGAGCGTTGGTTTTTTCCCGCCTGCAGTCGGTCGAGCCGGCTCGGGAAGTCCTCGACGTCATGGACGACGGGCTCTTTGATGCCGTCAGAGCGATCCGCCGGAAAGGTGCAGATGCAGGAGCACGGCGGAGGTCGCAAGAGAGAGCAGCCCGCGAGTGGCAGCGCGAGCAGGCCGAGGAGCCCCATGGCTCCGAGCCACTGTTTCGCCGCACCCCAGAGGGCGAGTATCAGCCACCACGCCCCGCCGAGGATGGCGAGGCAAACCAGGGCAATGACCTTGGTTGCGATGCTCTCGCGCACGGACTCGGTCCCGATGGCCAGGATCGCGCGGCTCACCTTGTGGAGGTTCACGGCCGCAGCTCCAAGTCGCGGAGTCTCTTGCACGTCGCGACGGTGAGAGGATCCAGATTCGAGTCCTCGGCGAGCTTCTGCCAGGCGTATTCGTAGGCGTCGCGCATCGCCTCGGTAGCGAGGACATCAGCCTGTGCCGCCTTGTGGTTCGGCTGCTCGGACTCTTCGACAGTTGGCCACGGCGTCCATTGGTCCGCTTGGTCGTAACCAATCATCACCTCAACCCCCGAGTCCAAGCGCACCCAGAAATGGGACTCGCTCTGAGCGCATACCGTGCCAGGCTCGAAAGTTGGGTTACGGCGCGTAGCTCGAACGCCCAAACGGTCACCCCTTGCCGGGCGTGCCCGTTCCGGCATCGCGACCAGAGGCCGGCGACCGTTCTTGCCGAAGGTTTCCTTGAGGGGACTTCTGCCCAGACATCGGTCGCATTCGGCGACGGTCCCCTGCCCCCGGCACGGGTTGCCGTCCAAGGGGCAACTGTCCACCAACGCCGCCTCAGCCCTGGGTAGGCAGTCGGTGCGCGCCTGCTCGGTGCGTAGGTGGTAGTCGCACAGATCGACTTCTGACGCTACATCAAGCGCCGTGAAGACATCCTCTTCGGTGCACTTGCGGCACCGCTTGACTATCGGCTCTCCGACGGCAACTTTTTGGCAGATCTCGGGAGTCCGACAGACCTTCTTGCCACAGATCGCGCACCTTTCCGCCACACTGCCAGCCTCGGGGGGTGATGCAACTCGCTGTGCACAAGTTGGCAGGGGTTTGGCAATTTCCACTGAACATTGTTCAGTGGTGCCAGCGGAACCCGAGGGATTCTGCTGGGTTAGCTCTGTGGAGGCGCCGGGTACCGCCCCCGGGGCCCCCTCCTTCATACTAGAAATTTCACGCATTTAGCCGTCTCCTTTGTGCCGATTTTGGCAGTGGGATGGCAGGGGCAGGAGTGCCAAGACACCCGCTACGCACCCTCGTCCTTCCCCTCTCGCCGAATGCTCAGAATCCGTGCACCGCCCGTGCCAGGCAGGCTTGACAGCGGCGCAGGCCATGCCGCCGACGCCGCGTCGGCTGCTTGCGCAGGTAGGTGCTGCTGGTAGACAGTGCGAATCATGCGCGAGTCGCGATGCCCGAGAAGGCGCACGATGTCTTCTTCGGGAACCCCCGCAGCGGCCTTGTGCCAGACGAAGGAGCGCCGGCAATCCATCAGGTTGAAGATCTCGACGCCAGCGCGCCGGCAGGCCTCCCCGAGGACGCGTGCAACGTTCTTCCAGCGGCCGCCACAGATCGCCTCGCCCCGTCGCCATGGCCGCCCGAGCCGCGCACGCTCTCGGCGCAGGTCGGCCAGCATGGGCGGCGGGCATACCTCGACGGAGACGGCGCTGCCCGTCTTGTGCGAGCGTCGGCCGTAGCGCCCGAGATCGGCCGAAACCGAACGGTCATCAAGCGTCCAAAGGTCATAGCGGCGCATGCCGGTGTAGAAGGCGAAGGAGAGCAAGAGGCGCCGACGCTCGACTAGGTCGCGAGCGTCGGCCACCGTAGCCGCCCCGTCGCGCCGGCGCAGCTCCGCAAGGAGGCCGTTACGCGCCACGGGGTGGCCGTAGAGCTCTGCCCGAGCCGCGCGGAAGCTGCTTTCGTCTATCCACTTGTCGCGCGGTACCCGAATCAACTCGGCCGAGGACGTGCGTGGATCGGGCATCTCGGGCACGGCAGAAAGCCAGGCCCGGTCGGGGTGGACGGCGAAGCGAAGCACTTGTTCGAGCACGGTCAGGATGTCCTGGCAACGCTTCGCCCCGATGCTCGCGCGAAGGAGGTGCTTGTACTCGGCGAGCATGCGCGAGCCCGGCGGAGGCGCGAAGGCGGCCAGCGGCCGCTGGCCAAGCTCGCGCAGGAGACGCTGACAGATCTCGCGTGTCCAGCGTTCACCACCTTCGGAGCGCCAGCCCTGCCCGGCTACTCGCGAGCGGAATTCTAAGAATTCCCTGACCGCGTGGGCGAAGGTTTGGGTATCGAGACCGGGCAGCAAGGGTTGCGCTGGGGTTGCGCTGCGTAAGCGCTCCAGCAGGGCATACGCGGCGTGCACCGCGAGCACCTCGCCGGTCGGTGGTGGAGGCGCATCGAGAACGTGCCGCCCGAGCCCCCAGGCCCGAAGGTCGAGGGACCACTTGCCCGCGCCGGTCCATCGCGGTTTTGGGAGCATTGTCGTCCATTATAGGACGGACCGCGATAGGCGTCTATTCAGACCTGTCGCGGTTCAGGGGCCGATTGGGTCGTAGAGCGTGTCGAAGTACGCTTTCAGCTTGGCGACCACATCCGCCGCAGCGGCTTGCGCCGGCGCGGATGCAGCAACGGCCGACTCCGCCGCGCCGCCACAAGTCAACGACTCCTCGTTGTTGAAGGTGGGTTCGGTGTGGCCGCGCTTCACGGCGCTCGCCGGGAAGGCGCCATAGGCCGACACCTTGCCACTGGTCTTCATGGCGGTGAGCACCGCCGCGTTCGCATCGTCTACCGCTGCCATGGTCGTTTCCTTTCGGCCCCTTGGGTCAAGTCAGAGGTTCGTAGAGCGTATCGAAGTACGCCTTGAGTTTGGTGAGCAAGGTTGTCGCGCACGTGCTTACCCCCGCGCTTGACGCGAGGATGGGAGTGATGGCAGCGACCACCGCGCTGCACTCTTCTTGATTGGTCGCGTCGCACGTGTGGCCGCGTTTGAGGGCCATGGGGATGGGAGCCGCGCCGACGCCGACCGTGGCCGCCATGGTCGCCAATTCCCTTGCCGCTGCTGTTGCTTCTTCGAGGGGAGTAGCCATGTTGTTCCTTATGGGTGATGGGTGGTGATGAGATTCCAGACGGTGATGAGTAGGCGTTCCACGATGGGAACCAGGTTGGCGATGGCAATCGTCCACTCCGCAGGGCTCATAGGCGACTCCAGACTGCCGCCGTGGCGGCAAGGATGGCAGCGGCGGTCGAGATGATGTTTGCCCAGGAGGCGCGGGGACGCAGCCGCAGCTCCTCTTCCCGCCGGTGCGCCTCGAACGAGGCCGTCAGGGCGGCCAGCTCGGCGCGGATATCGGCGACACCGTCGAGGATGCGGGTGAACTCGGCCATGGTGAGCATTAGGAGAACTCCCAAATGATGACAGCGCCGTCCCTGCCCGCCCCGCCCGCTTGGTCGCCGGTGCTGGTCGCTACCGCGCCGGTCCCGCCGCCACCGTGGCGCGCGCCGGCGGTGCCCGGTCCTGGCGTACCCGGTCCGCCAACGATGAGGCATCCCGAGAAGGGCGCCATATGCGTCGCCCCGCCAGCTCCGCTCTGTGCGACGGTGCCAGACAGACGGATCGCCGGCTCGCCATTCGAACCCGAAATCACAACGTTGGCTCCGGTGGCCGAGCCGTGTTGGCCTCCTCCGATGATGGAGATCACGGTACCCGTCGGCATGAGGTTGCCGCCCGTGCCGCCGTTGCCGTTACGGACAACGCCATCATAGGTCAGCGTGGAATCGGCGCCGTTTCCGCCGACTCCAGCAGAAACTCCCGCCCCGCCCGCGCCCACCACATAGGCGCAAGTCCCTCCGCCCGTGACCGTGATGGCTGCTACTCCCGAGGCATATCCGCCACCCCCACCGCCAGAGCCACACGAGCAGCTTCCAGCGGCCCCCGAGATGCCGCCCCCGCCCGCCCCACCTCCACCAATGACCTGCAACCAGAAGGTGCGCGTCTTGGTCTGGAACGTGTGCGTGCCCGAGCCCGCCGGGAAGTAGAGTGTGCGCAGGAGGAGTGCCTTGGTCAGTTGCTCCGGCGGGACGACGCCGTCAGCTCCGAGGGTCGCCGCGCCGTTTGCGGCAGCGGCCGTCAGGACGGCAGCGGTGCCGAGCCCGTGCACCGCCGTCCCGGTCAGACCTATGTGCGTGGTCAGGTTGCCCTGCACCGCCGCAGCGGCGCCGAGCGGATCGTAGAGCCCCGACCACGCAAGCGGCGCCCAAGTGAGAGCGCCGTCGGTGTTTATCCACGCGAGGGTGCCGATGTAGTTGACCGCGATGGTTCCTGCAGCGGCGCGAATTACGCCGTTCGGGTTCACAAGAACCGTGAGCCAGGTACGGAGCAGAGTGGGACCGCCGCGCACCCAACGATTGACCCGAGGATTGGAGGGGAGGTTCATGCCTTGCCCTTGCCCTTCGGGCGCCAGAAGCGGGTGGAGGTCACCCCGGGCACCATGACCATCTCGGAGCCCGCAGCCTGCCTGATGGCTGCGATTTCCTCGGGTGTCTTGTACTTCTTCGGGTCTTTCTTGTTGAGGACGGCCTGCGCCTTCGGCGCGTCCCACTGGGTGGCACCGCCGGTCGGATCAGGGACCTGCTTGGCGAGCACCTTCCTGGCGAGGATCATGGTCGCCGCCGTCGGTGGCTTGCTAGTCGCCGCCCACTTGCCGGTAGCCTGCGCGCCGAATTTGCCTTTCGACATGGCGTTGCCCCGCAAAAGCAGCTCGGCAATCGAGACACCCTGGCGGCTGGCCGCGTTCCGGGTTGCCCAACCGACGGCAACGCGAGCCGGCTCGCTCGACTCCTCGGACTGCATGAGTCGAGCGAGGGCATACTCTTCTAGAGTCAGTCCGGCGGCACGGGCGAGCTGCTCGGGGTCACCAGGAACAACACCGCCAGGCCCAGCCCTGTCGTCACCGCCGGTCACGCTTCCCCCCGCCTTGTGACGGAGCCAAAGCGCGAGCGCCAGCACCGCCGCCGCGCCTACGCCAAAGATAGTCCAGCCCAGCCATCGCATCGTCACGCCGGCGGGGGTGGCAAAAATTCCATGAACGGGACGACGCCATCGTCCGCGACCAGGCGCAGATAGACCTTGTCAACCGTGCGGCGCCACTCCTCGGCGGACATTTCCACCCGGGAGGTCACGGTCACGCGGGCAACCCACTTGCCGGCGATGGCATAGGAGCCCTCACCCCCGAGCAGCTCTGCGCGCAGCCGGCAATACCACTCCCGACAATCGGGTTCGTCGGAGACAAGCCAGCCGAAGGTATCGCCGGGCAGGGGCGTTGGCGCCGAGAGCGTGCCGAAGATTGGATCGCAGAACATGAGCCCCGCGCCCTGCTCGGACGGGGTTTCCCTTCCCATGACCGCGAGCCCGTGCTTGCCGGCGTCGAGATACCCGAGGTACCTGGCATCGTAGGGCATCGGGTGTTGCACGGCGGGCACGAAGAAGACCGCGAGCGACACCCGAACCCTGGCGTCGGGGTTTCCGACGACGAAATCGGTGTCCTGGGTGAGGGGTGGATTTCGGCCCGCGATTTCCCGCAACTCCAAAAGGGGAATCGCCCGCACATGCGAGCGGCGCAGTGCCTCTGCTCGTTCGTCGGCCATTACGCGCCCCCCTTGCCGATGGGCAGCTTGCCCGTCGAGACGAGCAAGTAGCCCACGCCCACTACCGCGCCGATGGCGACAATCCACCAAATCGGTTTGAGCAGGGCGCCCACGGTTCCGCCCACGAGACCGGCGACCGGCTTGGCGACCGCGCCCACAACCTCGGTTGCCACCTTCGCCGTTGCGGCGACGGCCCTGACGATGTTCTTGGGCGCGTTTGCCACGCCATAGACGAGAGCGTCGCCCGCATCGTGAATCTTACCCATCAAGCGCTGTGCCGCCGTGGTCTCATCGGGCGGGAACCATTTCTCTGCCCCGAGGGCG